>Ga0307486_1000115_pt1 | contig 90198 bp, 87 predicted proteins | sample CBIW02metaG_FD_203663 | JGI IMG/M metagenome (GOLD analysis project Ga0307486, IMG submission 203663) | Sea-ice brine microbial communities from Beaufort Sea near Barrow, Alaska, United States - CBIW 0.2 | ecosystem: Environmental > Aquatic > Marine > Coastal | place: USA: Alaska | collected... | reverse complement strand
TAGATAAAAATCTTGCTGCCTTGCTCTTATTTCCTTGAGCTTTTTCAAGGGCATCTAAAAGCAGACCTTCCTCATTTTTATTTTTAAAAAAGCTGTAGGAGTCATCTAATTGGTTTACTGATGCTATCTCGTGTGGCAATACTTTTACAGGAATAATTGTATCCTGAGTAAGTAAAACTGCCCTTTTTACGGTATTCTTTAGCTCACGCAAATTCCCAGGCCAGGCGTAATTTTTAAAAGCTACTATAACATCATCACTAAAACCGATAATTTCTTTTTCCAATTCTGCATTCGCCTCATCAAGAAAATGATCCGCAAACAACATCAAATCCTCTTTCCTGTCTCGTAAAGCTGGAACCTGTATAGAAAATTCATTTAAACGATGGTACAAGTCTTCTCTAAAATTACCCTCTTTTACTGCCTGAGCCAGATCTTCATTCGTAGCAGTTACAACACGTATATCAACTTTTATTTCAGAATTACCTCCTACAGGTTTTATTTTTCGCTCCTGTAGAGCCCGTAATAACTGCATTTGAAGTCCATAATCAAGATTCCCTATTTCATCCAAAAATAGGGTTCCTCCATTTGCCGCTTCAAAATGACCGGTTTTATCCTGGATAGCGCCGGTAAAAGAGCCTTTTAAGTGACCAAAAAACTCACTGGAAGCGATCTCTTTAGGAATCGCACCACAATCTACAGGAACAAAAGGAGCACCCTTACGTTTGCTTTTGTCGTGAATGCTTTTTGCAACCTGCTCCTTGCCAGTTCCGCTTTCGCCTATTATTAATACAGACATATTAGTAGGAGCAACCAACTCAATATAATCATTAAGTTTTAGGGCCGCATCACTTAAACCTTTTACAAATTCAGGTGAAAATTTAATGGCAGCAGTTTTCTTCTTTTCCTTGGATTTCTTTTTTGTTGAAGTTCCTCCTCCACTGAAAACCGATTTCTGGCTCAAGGCATTTTCGATAGTTTGTAGAATCGATTCTGGTTGAAAGGGTTTTGAAACATAATCAAAAGCCCCATTCTTCATGGCTTTCACAGCCATATTAATCTCAGCATAATTGGTCATTATAATAACCTGAACATCTTTATAATTAGTTTTAACTTCCAAAAGAATCTGTAAGCCATCCTTATCTGGTAGCCTTACATCTGTTAAAATGACGGGATATGCCAACAAAGTTAATTTTTTGAAGGCTTCTTCGGCAGAAAAAGCGACATCAACCTTATAGTCCCTTTTTTCCAAAAAGGTTCTAAGCATTGTAGCAAATGCAACATCATCCTCCACAATAAGAATTGCCGCCATATAAATTTTTCTTTTAGTATTAATGTAAATTTACTAAATATGATTTGTAGAGGTCTTAATTAAAGCCCAAAAAAAAGCTGCCAAAATTGGCAGCTTTCAAAAGTTTTAAAATTTGAGGATGTTAGTAAGATTCTTTCTTTTTATCCTCTTTTTTTATCCATATTCCATCGGCATCAGTATATACTTTCTTCTCTACACCGTTCACGTCTAATTTGATTTTGTAAATCATTTTTCCGTCTTTTTCCTTAACATAAGCTTCTTTGGTAGTTGCTCCTTGATAATCTGTAGAGATCGCGGTGGAAACTGCTTCTGGAAGTTCTGCAACTTCAACCATTTCAAAACCATCATTTTGCATTTCAAAACCATCATTTTGTCCAGCTTTTAAACCTGTATTATGATCATCAGTATTCATACCATTATCATAAACACCTGTTTTATTATCATTGGTTTGATCATCTGATTTTGACATGTCTTTTGACATATCTGTTGATTCTGTGGTTTCAGTTGTTTTTGTGTTTGTGTTTTGTTCAATATCTTGTGCTTGCGCAGCGGTTGCAAAAAATAATCCGACGGCTGCAAATGTTAATCCTAGCTTTTTCATAATTAATTTTAATTAAGGTTATTTGTTTTTTTGTTGTAATGATGTATAAAGAAATAATTATTCCAAAATGAGTTGCTTGGGATCAAATGTTTGGAAAGCCTTGATAAATGGATTATCTGAATTTTTAGGAATTTTTCATTAACATAATATTATGTAGAATTGGATTTTATTGCTACAATTATTGAGTAATAAATCCACATTGTTCCACTCATACTGTTCAAACAGAGAAATATCGTAAAATATAAGCAAAATTAAAAATCAGGCTTTTGGCGCTTAATCTTTTTCTCACCAATCATTTTTTTCTCCCGCAACCGTTTAAATTTGGAAGCCTTTGTTGGCTTAGTTTTTTTTCGCGGTTTTGGTTTAATAGAAGCCTTGGTAATTATTACTAACAAACGTTCAATTCCAGAATCTTTATTTTTATGTTGACTTCTGGAATCACTGCTTTCTATAATTAAAACTGAATATGTGGTTAATCTGGACTTTAATTTTTTAAGGACTCTACTTTTTTCCTCCTCAGAAAGTGCCTGAGAATTCGCAACATCAAACTGAAGAATTACTTTAGACGCCGTTTTATTCACATGTTGACCGCCGGGACCAGAGCTTCTAACCGCTTTCCACGTTAATTCCTGCTTCAGGGCTTCAAAATCGGGCATAATTTAACTTGGCTGATGACTTGGTTTCAATAGATCCATCACTGTTTTTACCGGATTAAAGGTATTCACGGGAACTTCAACAAAAACGCTATTCCATTTCGCCATTGCTCCGTTCCATAAACCGGGAAGTTCCAGGGCCTTTATTGCTTTCCCATCTACTGTTTTTGAGGTGATAAAACAGGTTTCTGAATCTATAAATTCGGTTAAATCAAATGCTTCTCCCTTGTAGTTTCTCAATCCACAGACAATATCTACCGGATTAAAATGTGTTGAGTTTTTAGCTATCTCCTTTTGCAACGGATCATTTTGATCAATCTGAGCGCCTTCAATAATTTGGATAGATTGTTCTCCATTTTTCATTCTTAGAAGAAACGGGCCTCCACCCGGTTCACCTTCATTTTTTACCATTCCGCAGATACGAAGAGGTCGATTTAAGCGGAATTTTAATTGCTGAATTTTATTTTCATCTGAAAGAAGATCAAAATCTTCCGGAAAACTGTAAAACAATTCATTTTCAATAAATTGAAGTATTCCCTGAATATTTTTTTCTGAAGGTTTCTGGAGTTCCAGACTATTGAGATAAGAAAAACATTGTTCCTGAACTTTTAAAAGCTTGCCTGCAAGTATTTTTTTATATTCGGCAACTTCATCCAATTTTGAAGCAATCACTACATTATCTATATTTTTTATAAAAACCAAATCTGCTTCTTGATTGTTTAAATTTTCAATAAGTGCTCCATGTCCGCCTGGTCTAAAAAACATCTCTCCTTCCTCGGTTCTAAAAGGCTTATTATTTAAATCTACGGCAATTGTATCGGTTTTAGGATCCTGATAGGAATAGGAAACTTTGAATGTAACTCCGGTTTTCTTTGTCACTCTGGATTTAATATCATCATATTCCGCCTCAAATTTTTCCTTATGTTCTTCAGAAATGGTAAAATGCAAGTTGGCTTTTCCATTTGCTTCCGCATATTTTGCAGCCTCATAAAAATGTTCCTCAAAAGCGGTCGCGACATAATCCTCATAATTATGAAAAGGAACCAATCCCTTTGGAAAATTGCTTAATCCAAGACCATGTGAATATAATATAGTTTGTACCAACAATATTTTTCGTGCGTGTCTATTAAGCTCGTCAAATCCAGGTTGATTTTCCCTCGCAGTATTAAGAGCCCGTTCATAAAATGGAAGTTTTTCCAGATTATCTAAAAAAAGTTTTAAATTCGTATTATTAGTTCTTTTAAGATATTCCGGTAGTGACTCAGATTGAGGTTTAAACTCCTCAAGAAAAACTTGTAAATCCTTAAACATTCTTGTGGCAGCACCTGAAGCGGGCACAAATTTGAGAATTTCAAGTTTAGTTTTTTGCTTTTCGTAATATGAAATGTACTCATATTTCTCCTGTTCGGAATATAGAAATATGCCATCCCAAACTGTGGCTGCAGCTAGAATATCTAAGTCCACATTTCCGCGTTTAAAATTTTCAATTTGATCTTCAACCTTTTCAACACTCAGGCCTTTCTCCTCTATCTGTTGTATATCTTTCTGACTAAAATTCAAATTTTGGGATTTAATAGATTATTAATTGCTGAAACGGCTGCATTAAAACGTTCGTTTTCATCACCACTTAGTATCACGAAAGGACGATTATGAATCAGGAGGGCTTTTTTGAATTTTTTGAACATTAACTCCCTATCCTGAGGTTTATCCCTTAGATCGTCCGGAATCCAGGGAGTATCAATATTAGTTAAAAAGTATATGTCGTACCTATTGTTTAACGCATGTTTAAGAAGATCGGGGTTACAATAACCGTGATAATAGGCCTCGGAATAGACCTTAAGTTCAAGTAAATTCGTATCACAAAACAATACTTTATTCGCAGTTTTTGCCAATTTATTTTCTCGCCGCATCTGTCCTTTTGCAATGGGAATTAAATCGGGAGGTTGACAAGTTTCTCTTTTATTATCCCATTTTTTCTGAAGGTAATCTCGCATGTATTCTGGCACCCACTCTGTGTTAAAATGTATTGCCAACCTGGCCGCCAAGGTAGTTTTACCGGTAGATTCGGGACCAAAAAGGACCGCTTTCAGGCAGGTTGTAGATTCTTGTGTAAGCTTTTTTTCCATGCGATATAGCCGTAAACGGCAATAATTGTAAATAATAAATACTGAAAACTGGTGAGGGTAAGTCCTTTATAAAAATAAAGAGGTACTGAAATAATATCTCCAATAATCCAATAAATCCAATTTTCAATCTTTTTCCGGGCCATTAACCACATTCCCACAAAGAAAATTGCGGTTGTGATTGTGTCCACATAAGCCATCCAACTGGTCCATTTATCAAAAAATTCATATACCGAATATACAAAAACCAGTGTGGCTAAAAAAATCACTGCAGAAACCATATGTTCCTTTTTCGACATGTATGTAATTGGTGTTACGTGCTCCGAATCTACTTTTCTTGTCCAAATATACCAGCCATAAATGCTCATTGAAAAATAATAGGCATTGATCATCATATCCCCCAAAAGCCCCCATTGCCAAAGCAAATACACAAAAATCAGGGTGCTCACAATTCCGGTGGGATAAACCAGAATGTTTTCCTGTTTTGCATACCATACCGATAAAAATCCAAAAATTACTGCAATTAATTCCAGGATTATAGAGACTGTTCTATATCCGTAATATTGCTCAAAAAAGAAATCAAAAATCGGCTGCATAATCGCTTCGATCAGATTTTACAATTTTTACATGGATCAACCCACGGTCGATGGCTTCAAAGGCCGTTTTTATTTCATTGGTTAACAATTGCATCACCTCGTCATAATCACCATAAACTTGTGTGCTCAGAGGATTTTCTTTTACTGTAAGTCCGGAGTTCCTGAGTTTTTTAATAAAATTGATGATAGCAGGTTCGTAATTGTCCTGAATGGGTGTAAGGGTAAGTTCTACTGAAATTTTCATTTGATATTTATTTTAGCCTTGAACTAGCTTTGATGGCAGACAAGTGCTACGTATTTATTTATCAAAGTTAGGGATAATTTAAAAGTTACAGCTGTCATTCCCCTATGTTTGTCATCATCAATAAGTCGTTCCAAATAAGACGTGGAATTCTTAACTATCCTTCAGAATGACATCTCAATATGTTTTTTTATTCTGAACAAGTTCTTTGTCTTCTTTGTCATTCCGAACGAGCTTTCGGGCGAGGAAGAATTTACAGTAAGTACGCAGTTACAAAAACTCTCCATTTTCAAAAGCGGTCCCAATCACCACCATATCTGCTCCGGCTTCATAGGACCTCTCCAATTGCTGCTTACTTCGAATGCCGCCACCCACAATCAGCGGAATATTGATCGCCACTTTAACAGCTGAGATAATTTCTTCTGAGACGGAAATTTGAGCACCGCTGCCCGCCTCCAGGTATATTAGCTTTTTGCCTGAGAACTGGCCCGCTAAAGCTGTATGAACGATTTGTTTTACATTACTTTGAGGAATAGGTGTTGTATTGCTCACTCTTTGAATAGCGCTTTTATTCCCACCTTCAATTAAAATATAACCAGTCGGAATTATTTCCAGATTAGAATTGCGCAAGCGAGATACCGATTTTACCTGTTGTTCGATAAGAAATTCAGGGTTTCTTCCTGAAATCAGGCTTAAAAACAAAATGGCATCCGCGTGTTCTGAAATTTGGGAATGGTCGCCAGGAAATAAGATAACGGGTAAGCGGGTTTCAGCCTTTATCGCGTCTACCGTGGTTTGCGTTTTATTTATTTCTACTGAGCTTCCTCCCACCAAAATATGAGTAACGTTTTCAGGTAAATTCAGAAGAAATCTTTCTGCGGTGCTTTCCTCAAATTTATCCGGATCTATCAAAACCGATAATAATGTTTTACCTGAACCAATAGCTTCGGTAAGATCTTTATAAATTGAACTCATTAATTGGGGTTAATTTGAATTTACTTCCGCAGAACATCTTGCATAAACACAAATATATTCCTCAAATTCTAAATAATCGAGGTCAAAATGTGAAGTAGTTCCATTAAAATAAACTTCCCCGGTAGTTTCCCCCTCCTCTAAATCAAAATCGGCAATGTTTATGTGCTGTAAAAAACTCAAACCGGGTTCAGCAAATATTTTATAAATTGATTCTTTTGCACCCCAAACTATCGTCAGTTTTCTAATTATTGCAGCTACATTGGCCAATGTCCTGTATTCCTCTATGGGTGTAAATTTTTCAGCGATCTTCAATATCTTTTCCCGCTTTTTCTCAATATCTATCCCAACATGTTCATCACTTACAATAATTGCGGTAAACTCAAAAGAATGGGTTATTGAAATATATTTATGGTCGCTTAAATGTGGTTTTCCCAATTCGTCATAATACAAATCAAAATCAGTATACCCGGCTTCGGCTAGCAGATGCCGGATACTCATAAATCCACGTTTATGAATTTCAGATTTCATTCCCTGAACACGTTTCTGACAATTGGGAGTAAGTTCGATTCCTTTACTCAGCCATATGAACGGTTCTTCAACCTTCCAAATATATGCTTTGGTATGTTGATCAATTGTTATTGTTTTGTAAAGGGGCATAAAGTTTTGTTAGATATTTTGTATTTTCGCCACTATAAAATTGATAAAAATCAAATATAATAATATGTCTACTAAAACAGTGCCTTATACCGCCTATAAAGTAAAAGATATTTCCCTTGCTGCCTGGGGAAGAAAGGAAATAGAACTTGCTGAAGCGGAAATGCCAGGACTTATGTCTCTTAGAAAGGAATTTAAAGACGAACAACCACTTAAGGGTGCCCGTATAGCAGGATGTCTGCATATGACCATACAAACTGCAGTTTTGATTGAAACCCTGACTGCTTTAGGCGCTGATGTGACCTGGAGTTCATGTAATATTTTTTCAACTCAAGATCAAGCCGCTGCTGCAATAGCTGCTACCGGAGTTCCGGTTTATGCCTGGAAAGGATTAACAGAGGAAGAATTTAACTGGTGTATTGAACAGACCTTATTTTTTGGGGAAGATCGTAAACCTTTAAATATGATCCTTGATGATGGTGGAGATTTAACAAATATGGTTTTGGACAAATATCCCGAAATTGCCAAAGGCGTTAAAGGACTTTCAGAAGAAACCACAACAGGTGTTCACCGTTTATACGAACGTGTGAAAAATGGATCGTTAACAATGCCGGCAATCAATGTGAACGATTCCGTTACCAAATCAAAATTTGACAATAAATATGGCTGTCGTGAAAGTGCCGTTGACGCTATCCGACGGGCAACAGATTTAATGTTGGCTGGTAAAAGAGTTGTAGTTTGTGGATATGGCGATGTAGGTAAAGGAACTGCTGCTTCCTTCAAGGGAGCCGGATCCATTGTCACTGTTACCGAAATTGATCCAATCTGCGCATTGCAGGCCGCGATGGACGGATTTGAAGTAAAACGACTTGAAACTATAGTTCCGACTGCTGATATTGTAATTACAACAACCGGAAATAAGGGTATTGTTCGAAGCGAACATTTCGAAGCGATGAAAGACAAAACTATCGTTTGTAACATTGGGCATTTTGACAATGAAATTGACATTGCCTGGTTGAATAACAATCATGGCAAGACAAAAGATACTATTAAGCCTCAGGTAGATAAATACACCATCAATGGAAAAGATATAATTCTGCTTGCTGAAGGTAGATTGGTAAACCTTGGTTGCGCCACAGGTCATCCTAGTTTTGTGATGAGTAATTCATTTACGAATCAAACTCTTGCTCAAATTGAACTTTGGAAAAATTCAGATAAATATGAAAATGATGTTTATATGCTTCCGAAGCATTTAGATGAAAAAGTGGCTAAACTTCATTTGGAAAAAATAGGAGTTGAATTGACCGAATTATCTCAGGAACAAGCTGAATATATTGGAGTTACAGTAGAAGGTCCATATAAACCTGAGTATTACAGGTACTAGACCTTAGATTTGAAAAATTAGACTTTAGACTAAAATAGAATATCCTCTTCGAAAGTAAAATTTTGGAGAGGATTTTTTTTGAACTTCAGAAAGAAGATTACAAATACTTGCTCGAGGAACTTCTCTCTAAATGCCAATAAAAAGATGCTTTTTGAAAAGATTATTTTTTGAGATTTAGGAACAAAAAAACCCTTTCCGAAAATTCAGAAAGGGTTTTATAATTTTAAAAACAACTCTACCAATTCCCCCTTTGGGGGCTTAGGGTTTACGCCTCAAACGGTTCAATCGAAATGTAAGATTTGTTGTTTTTCTTTTTGGTGAATTTTACAAGACCATCAACTTTAGCATGTAAAGTATGGTCTTTCCCGCCATACACATTCTCACCTGGATTATGTGTATAACCTCTTTGTCTAACTATGATATTTCCAGCAATTGCGGCTTGTCCTCCAAATATCTTAACACCTAAGCGTTTTGATTCAGATTCCCTACCGTTTTTGGAACTACCAACTCCTTTTTTATGAGCCATTTTATTTCCTTTTTAGTCTGTTAAAATTAACTTAAAGCAGCAATCAATTCTGCTTTCTTCATTGAAGAATAACCTTCAACACCTTTGTCTTTAGCCATTTCCCTTAATTCGACAACTGTATGTTGAGTCAAATCGTCAGAAGCTTTGACATCTTCTTTAACTTCTTCTTTTTCTTTAACCGCTTCTTTTTTGGTAGAAGCTGATTTTTTTGAACCTGGAAGTGATATTCCTACAATAGAAATCTCTGTTAAAGATTGACGGTGACCATTTTTAACACGGTAGCCTTTTCTTCTTTTCTTTTTGAAGACAATTATTTTATCTCCTTTTACGTGCCTGGTGATTTTAGCATCAACCAATGCTCCGTCTATAGCTGGGGCGCCTAAAGTAATAGTATCACCATCGCCGGTAAGAAGAATTTTATCAAAGGAAACGCTGTCTCCTTCTTCTCCCGCCAAACGGTGAACAAATACTTTCTGGTCTTTTGCAACTTTAAATTGCTGCCCTGCTATCTCTACAATTGCGTACATAGCGTATTTATTAATTAATTATTTTAAAGAACCCACCTAGCATTTCTGTTAGGCGGGTGCAAATATACTTTTAAATAACTAATTCACAAAGTCTTTGCTTATTTTCTAAGTAGGGATTTAATCCCTTTTTTGAAGGTTCCAGGAATCCTTAAACAATTGCATAAAAGTTAGGGTTAAAACTAAAGTAGTGGCAAATCCCATAACAGCAACCGCCAAAAAAATCATTCCTGATGTAGTATTATAAGTACCACGCCACATTGGGAGTAGATTGTTCAAGAATTCAGGATCGATCTCCGTAGAATAGATCGCGAAAAAAATTGTAAAAATAACAGTTGCATAAAACCCGGTAAGTAATCCAGTTACAAAACCTTTTTGATAATTAAATTTTCCTTCAGAATGAAAACGGTATTGTTTTAAAGCTAAATACATTCCTATTCCCATAATAACGCTGTTAAATAAACTATAAATGGGATTCGTATAAACTCCAGACAAAGAGCAAATCAAAAAATATACAATTAATCCGATGGAAATTGCAATCCCGTATTTAACCGGAATACTGATGTCTTTCATTACGTTATGTTTAGCAACCTTATAAAGTTCGAAAATATAGAGAAATAATAAGCTTAATATCCTGTTAATTCTATACTTTTTTGAGACTTAGCAAGCATCCGTTGTTGATATGCTTACTAAAATCACATATTTGTTGTAACCTTACTAAGGTTTTAGATACTTATAGGTATAATAATAAACACTTTAAACAATGACTAACAAATTTATATTGTCAGCCTTTGCATTGCTTCTTGGAATTATTGGCTTTGCACAAGAAGTTGAGTTTACGGAATACGATCTGGATAACGGACTTCATGTTATTTTGCATCAAGACAATACCGCTCCAGTTGTCACAACTTCGGTAATGTATCACGTGGGAGGAAAAGATCGAATAGAAGGAAGGACTGGATTTGCACATTTTTTTGAACATCTGCTTTTTGAAGGAACCGAAAACATTCCGAATGGAAAATGGTTCGAAATAGTAAGCAGTAACGGCGGAAGCAACAATGCAAACACTTCAAATGACAGAACATATTATTATGAAATTTTCCCGTCTAACAATTTAGAATTGGGACTTTGGATGGAATCTGAAAGAATGATGCATCCAATTATAAAACAAAAGGGAGTAGACACCCAGAATGAAGTCGTAAAAGAAGAAAGAAGATTAACTTACGACAATAGGCCATATGGGAATTTATTACAAGCTGTATCTTCAAATTTATTTGTGAGGCATCCATATAAGGATCCAAATATTGGATATATGAAAGATTTGGATGCTGCGACCTTAGACGAATTTAAAAATTATTTCGAGAAATATTATGTTCCGAATAATGCTGTTTTAGTAGTTGCCGGAGATATAGATATTTCCAAGACCAAAAAAATGGTCAAGGATTATTTTGAGCCAATCCCAAAAGGTGAAGCGGTGATAAGAGATTACCCAAAGGAAATTCCAATAACAAAGGAAATCAAAGCGACAGCCTACGACGCTAATATTCAGTTACCTGCAACAGTTTTAGGTTACAGAACCCCTTCATTTACTGAAAAAGATTCTTATGTTTTAAATATGATTTCAGATTATTTAAGTGATGGCAACAGTTCTAAACTTTATAAGAAGTTGGTAGATGATAAGAAAGAAGCACTTGCAGTTCAAGCCTTCAATCTGGAACAGGAGGATTATGGGATGTACTTGATTTTTGCTATTCCTCAAGGGGAAACATCATTGGAAACATTGAAGAATGAAATGGACGAAGAAATTGCAAAAATTAGCACTGATTTAATTTCAGAAAAAGATTTTCAAAAACTTCAGAATAAAGCTGAGAATAATTATGTGAATTCAAATTCAAGCGTTGAGGGTATCGCAAATTCTTTGGCGAGAAATTACCTGTTATATGGTAATTCAAATTTAATAAATGAAGAAATCAATATTTATAGAGCAATTACAAGGGAGGACATCAAAAGAGTTGCCAGTGAATATTTAAATCCAAATCAACGGGTTGTTATTGAGTATTTACCAAAATCTGAAGAAGCAAAACAATAAATTTTTAAAATGATTAAAATGAAAAATAATATAATAGCTTTTGCAGCAATATTGTTTCTTTCTATTGGAGTTAATGCTCAAATAGACCGAAGTAAACAACCTGAAGCCGGACCTGCTCCAAAAATTAATATTGAGGAACCTGAAAGTTTTACTTTAGACAATGGCCTTAAAGTAATGGTAGTGGAAAATCATAAACTTCCAAGAGTATCAATGTCTTTACAATTAGACAATCCACCCATATTTGAAGATAAAAAGGCCGGAGTTTCGAGTTTAACTGGAGAGTTAATTGGAACAGGGACTGAAAATATGTCTAAGGACGATTTTAACGAACGCATTGATTATTTAGGAGCTCGTGTTAATTTTAATTATAGGGGCGCAAATGCCAATACTTTATCCAAGTATTTTCCAGAAGTTTTAAAACTCATGGCGGATGGATCAATAAACCCAAAATTTACTGAAGAAGAATTTACGAAAGTAAAAGATCGTGAAATTGAAGGTTTAAAATCTCAAGAGAAAGATGTAGCTTTTAATGCTAGAAGAGTTCGGTCTGCTTTAGCATATGGGAAAAATCATCCTTATGGAGAATTTGCCACTGAAGAAAGCGTTGGAGGATTAACACTGGCTGATGTGCAATCATTTTACAACACCTATTTCACACCGGCAAAGGCATATTTAGTAATTGTTGGAGATGTAAAATATGACGAGGTTAAGAAGTTGGTAAAAGAGGATTTTTCAGGTTGGAAAAAAAGTAATTTACCTGAATATACTTTACCCACTGTTACCAATCTGGATAAATCTGAAATAGAATTCATAGATATGCCTAATGCAGTTCAGAGTGAAATTGCATTGATAAATACAGTGAATTTAAAACAAAAAGATAAAGATTATATTCCGGTTTTGGTAGCTAATAAAATTCTTGGAGGTGGTGGAGAAGCTCGTTTATTCTTAAATTTAAGGGAAGATAAGGGATATACGTATGGAGCATATTCAAGAACCGGTGATGATAAATATGGTCCAGCCACTTTTATTGCAAGCGCAAGTGTCAGAAATGCAGTGACCGATAGTTCCGTTGTTGCTTTTTTAGATGAAGTATATAGAATTAGAAATGAAAAGGTAACAGACAAGGAGCTTTCTAATGCAAAAGCTAAATATACCGGAGATTTTGTATTGTCTTTGGAACAGCCCGCTACCATTGCAAAATTGGCTTTAGATGTTGAAATTGAAGATCTCGATAAAGATTTTTATGTAAATTACCTTAAAAACATCAATGCTGTTACTGCAGAAGACGTGCAACGAGTTGCAAAAAAATATTTCCTTGTAGGCAATTCACGAATAGTCATTGTGGGTAAAGGAAGTGAAGTCGCAGAAAATCTTGAAAAGATCACCTATAACGGAAATAAAATCCCTGTAGTTTATTTTGACAAGGAAGGAAATAAAGTAGCTAAACCAGAATTCAATAAAGCTGTGGATGCCTCTGTAAATGCTGAAAATATTTTTAATAAATATATCAAAGCAATTGGTGGAAAGGATGCAGTAACCAATGTGAAAAGCACGTGGCTGCAAGCTCAGGCAGAAATTCAGGGGCAGAAACTGGATCTCGACGTGAAATCAACTTCAAACGGAAAAACGCTTCAGGTAGTTTCCATGGGAGGAAATACCGTGAGCAAACAAGTGTTTAACGGAACAACTGGATTTTCGGTAATGCAGGGTCAAAAAATAGTCCTTAATGATGAACAAATTGAAGCTGCCAAGGCAGATGCGATTTTATTCCCTGAACTGAAGCCTTCAGATGCAAAAGTCATGGGCATTGAGTCGGTAGATGGGAAAGATGCTTATGTTGTAACATTAGATAAAAAAACTACAGCTTATTACGATATGGAAAGTGGATTGAAAGTAAAAATGGTCAAAACAGTATCTCAGGGAGAACAAACTATGGAAGTCCCAACTGGCTATACTAATTATACGGAAGTAGCGGGAGTTAAATTCCCTTATAAAATTTTACAATCCTTTGGCCCACAATCTTTTGAATTTATTGTAACCTCCCTTAAAGTAAACGAAGGGGTAAATGAAAGTGATTTTGAAGAATAGATAAGTATTATAAAATTGAAAAAGAAGTTGAAAAGGCTGGCTGTTATTGGTCGGTCTTTTTAAATTAATGGCAAAGGTCTTGGTTTACTCAAGTAGTGTGGAGTAGCAACACCTTCTTGTCGGCTTCGTTGTTTGTTTCTTGAGATAAAATATCACTTTTCGCTGGAATACACGCTATTTGCGCTTAACCAATGTTTGGCTGCTTACTAGTCAGAACTTATCTTTTCTACAAGATTTCTAAATGTAATTATTTGTGTCTTTTTGATTTTTTTAATTACAAGTAAATCTTTATCTCCGGTTACTAAAAAGTCAGCTTTCTCATCCACCGCTAAGCTTAGGAGGAAATTGTCATTTTTATCCCTACAGATGTCTATTTTCGAATTTACTTTTATCAATTCAGCATATTGGTCAAATATATCTAAAAGCTGTCCTACATCTTTTTTGGAAAAGAATTTTTTAAATTTTGGTCTTTTTACAACTTCTATGAACTCTTCGAGTGATTCGTCGGAAAATATTAATTTAACTTTTTTCGTTTGGATTAATTTGTCAATTTCTGTGAAGTTTTTAGAAATCAAAAAGCTTATCAAAGATTGGTGTCCAGGATTATTCTTTTACTTTTCATATCGTGATTTTCTCACGCTTTTAACTTCTTTTGTTATTTCCTCCAGACTTAATTCTTCTGTCGATTTAGATCTTAACTTTTTCAGGAGATTGGAAAGGTCGGATTTCTTTTCTTTCTTGATTCTGATCAATTTCAGGTCAGCTAAATCTTTCAATAAATTCTTAGCTTTTGGATTCAAGATGTCAATTCGTATCGTTTCCATTTCTTATTTTTTATAAAGTTAATGAATTATTTTCTTTCCTCGAATTTTTTGTATGCTGCCCAACGGCAGTTTGTCTAAAAACCTAAGTTTACTGCCAATTATAGATTAAAATAAACTTTTTAAACTTGGGAAGAGGATTAGGGTATACGGGATTAGTTGGGTATAATGCCATTAAAATGGCTTTATCAGCCTGGATCAATACAGAAAACAAAAAAGCAACTGACCAAACACCTCCTTAACCCTTTTTTGCCCATCAAATTTAATATTCGTTTGAGATTTTAGCAATGAATATAAAGCATACATCTTTAGAGGCGCGTTTCTTGCCTTTGTTGGAATCCCAAACAAAAAATTATTAAGAAGTGCAAAAAATAACCGGCCAAAAAAAACAAGGCTTCCGCATTTTTAAATGGAATAAAAACGCGGCGATTTATTCGAGGACATCACAATTAGTTAAAGAGCCCCCATTTTAAGGTTAAGGGCAGTTGTACTCAAAACATTAACTACTAAATCACCTCAAATTCCTGGGTGTCAGTCAACACAAACTAACGAAAAAAAGCCCCTCTACTGGAGGGGTAAAAAAAAAGCTTTTTTCTGCTAGTTTACTAAATGTAACCTGTAGTACTTTGAACTTTAATTCAAAGAAAAATAACGGATAAAAATTAAATTCTATCATTAAAAATTATTATGAAAACAATTTAAGGCCGAATAATAGGTAGGGCTTAAAAATTTATTAGAAATACTATTTAATAAAAATTATTGTTTTATAAAAATATTCTCATTAAACGAAAGTCCATTATTATATAATAAAACCATTTTATCATCATTCAAAGCAGTTATTTCGTAGGTCCATTCATCTTCAGTATTTTGAGTATTTTGCATTAATAGTTTACTGATTGTTATACCAGATTGTGTTAGATGAGTTGAAATATTCCAATAATAAGTTTTTGTAACTTCTCCTTCAGTATAATCAGTCATTGTTCTATTACTATGATAAACATCTCTGTAATTAATTGAATTTCCTTGACCTACCCATGTTCCTATAATTAAATTTTCACATTCCTGTGACTGGGCTTGTTCTTCCAAATTTTCAGGTGGAGTGTTAATTTGTGCGGAAATAATAGTAGAGTAAAGTGTACTCATCAGTAAAATAAAAATTATTTTTTTCATTTCTTTCAATTTAGTTATATACAGTTAATTTCAATTTGGGATTTATTGTGTAAATTTTTTCTGTGTACAAGTCCATTATCTCCTCCATTGACTAATTTTGTAATTTTTTCTACACTTGTACTTTGATCAATGTTTTCATTTGCAAGTACAACTTCTTGAAAAAACCACAATGCACTGATTACAGCAATTTCTGGGTCCTTAGCAAGAGCATTGGGATTTAATAGAAAATCTACAGAACTATCATATTCGTTTTGATAAAATTCATTAAAGGCAGTATAATTATTTCTACCTGTTAATTGTATTATTCCTCTACCTCTATATTTGTAACCATCTCCTTGATTTACATTACCTAAAAAATTTTCACCCCTTGATTGATCACTATAAATATAATTTGCATATTTTTCATTATTAACAAAAGTGGATCCCTGAGAAGCTTCATAATCAAAAGGATTTTCTTTTTTTGGATTTGCTGTAGGGTTTGTCCATGGGTTGAAAAAATCCTTCCAATAATCAATGCCAAGTTTTTTTACTCTAAAGTTGAGATTTTCTTCGAAAGCACCAAATTCTACACCAGTAATTACACTAGTGCTTTCATGACCGGCTTGTGCCAAAAAATGTTGTAACTTTTCTTTAGTATTTATTCCAAAATCTTTGCCATATTTATTTATGTAGTTTGCAATCTCTGATAATGTGGTATCATCGGTATCTGGAAAAACTTTTTTTAAATCTTCTAGCGAGGTATTACAGTCTTCTTCTTGTGCAGTTCTATCATCCTCTAATAATATAGGTCCAGTTATTACTTCGTCCTCTCCATCACATGGAGCATTTGCTTTTAATCCAGTACAAGGTGTATCGTTACCGCTGCCACCACCGGTGGTCCCACCAGAAGTTGGATCATTGGTCTGGCCTCCGGATCCATAACTACAATTAATATTTGTTAATGTCCACTCAGAATATTTATCCCAATCATTACAATCTCCTGAACTACTGCCATGTGTTGGACATAAAAGTTCCCACTCCTCACTACAAATATATTCTATATTTTGCTTTGAGGAAGTATTTATAATATTGTAATAATCAAAATTTATTGGAATAATTTTAGTAGAGGTAGAAGTAATTTCTTTCTTATTCATATTAGGCAACTCTTCCTTGGTAAAACCATAATTTACCAGAAATACTTTATATTTTTTATTAGAAATTGAGGACAGTACCAGATTTTCTACATTGCCATTCCCATCGGTTCTTTGTATAGGAAAGCTATATGAGTGATAATCCCCTTTTTTAATGTATTTGGCTCTGGAGGTGTTAACTACAAATTGATAGTCACTGATAGCTACTTCTCTTTTGACTATTTTTTCATTGTGGATTTTAAATTGGTTCAGCTCTTTGAATATATCCTTGTTTCCTTCAATTTGGTCTTTTTCCAAAATTTTAACTGACATCTCATCACTGTAATTTTCGAAATCCGGCTCGGAAGGAATAGCAACATTTTCTTCCTTTTCACAAGCGGTAAAAACAATACACAAGCTAAGAAGTAGGTAGTTTTTTTTCATTTAATTGAATTTAAATTAAAAAACTCCGAAAAAGGTAGGGCATTATTGAAGTATAATTGTAAACCTAGATTATATTTTGAAAATATGCAAATTATTTGTAAGGTTTATTTATCTGTTTTTTAGGACAATTTACTTTTTTTATTTCAAAAAAACCTTTGATTTTCTGAAGGCATTTCGGAAAGAAAAATTTAGGCGAAATTCTGAATCAGTATTTCTATAGGTGTTTTATAGTCAAGATATTTCTGGGACTGTTATTAAGCTTGTCTTGCATAATTTAAGTTGCTCGAGAGTTACGTTCTTAAATAGGTTCCTTTGGGGAAATAGCGTCTTATAAGTGTTTTCGTTGGTTCCTCTTTCCTAGGAAACATATGAATCTGCAAAATAAACAAGTACACCGGTCTGTTTGGTAAGCTCTTTATGTGAGCCATTTCGACCCCATTATCATAGGTCATTGTCTTAGTTATCTTTTTGCTGAAAATTCTAAATTCTTTTACAAATTCTGATTAACATCAAATAAAGTTACTGATATCTAGGCTAATTGTAAATCCCAGATCCTCAGATTTCAGTTCAAATTTATCAATTTGTTTTTTAATGCGGTTTACTAGTTCAAGTTTTCTTTTTTGGTCCAAAAACAAGTTTTTTTTTTCGGGGGTTGATATTCTTTCTTTTTGGTAACCATATTCCAAATGATTAAGGGGTCTACGAATGTTTTTGTCATTCTTATCGTTTTTTGCAAGCTATCCCAGATACATCTAGTGAACGCAAATTCAAGTTTTATTTCCTTTCCAAACAAAATTATATTTCTGTGACATATTCCTGAATTTTAAGGTTTTATCTAAATCACACTATCGGCTTTTCTATTTCTTGTAAAAAGGTTTTTTGGGCGGTTCACTATAAACACTCCCAACAAAATCACAAAAGCAGATATTAGCTGAAAAATACTGAAAATCTCGGTCAAGCGACTGTTTGCCCTATTTTTTATATAAGGTACTGCCATTAGTGCTTTCCGCAAGTAACTCAATAATCTTGGATTAGAACTTCTGTTGGAATGTGCAAATTGGCATTCAATTTCCTAATCATATCCAAAGTCAGTTTTTGTTTCTTATTCATTATTTCACTCACTCGACTTTTGAATCCCACCATTTCCACTAAGTCTTTTTGTTTTAATCCCATTTGTTCCATTCGAAATTTTATCGCAGAAATCGGGTCGGGCATTTCAATTGGAAACTCTTCGCTTTCGTAATGGTCAATCACTATTGATAAAATTTCCAATTCATCACCTGCTTCAGTTCCTCTTTTGGCATCAAAAATAGCCTCCAAACGTTCAAGTGCATTTTGGTAATCTGCCTCATTCCTAATTGGTCTAATTTTCATTTTAAATTTTGTTTGCGTTAATATTATCATATTCAGCGTGAGTTCCGATAAACCTAATCCACGCAAGTTGATACTCAAAGTTGAATTTTACAATCATTCGGTAATCATTTCCTTTAATGTTAAAAAATCCGATAATCGTTTAAAATACTTGCATTGGGATATTGTTTTTTGAATTCGTAAATTGATGTCCATTTTGATTTTTCTGTTTCTCGATACCACATTTTTAATTGAAGTTCGCAGTCGCCGTGTTCTCGCCAAAAATCTCATAACGTTCCTTTTGAAAATATTTTCACACTAATCATTTGTAGAAAATATAGCAAGAATAGTTACCAAAATTATAACTTTTAATTTTTTTAGCATCAAAAGACAAGGTTTTTGGTGTCGAGTAGACATGGGAAGTTTCACCCCTCTCAAACATTCTTTTTCTTTAATTCTCTACATAAATATGGACCTGCAATAGTGGCAAATTTGAATGCTGCATTTTACATCTGAATTGAGAGGTGATTTTGAAGAATAAATAAATCCATTGATATTGATAAAGCCGGCCTTTATCAGACGGTTTTTTTATTTCTGGTAAATAGGTTTTTTGGGCGGTTCACTATAAATACTCCGAACAAAATAACAAAAGCAGATATCAACTGAAGTAAACTGAAAACTTCACCATCCAATAAGCCCCAACCCAATCCTACAATAGGAATTGTATATGTCACCGAGGTTGAAAAAACTGGATCTGAGATTTGAATAAGTTTATTGAAAATAATCATTGCAATTCCAGTGCCGATCACTCCAAGAATCCCGACATATAAAACAGATAGCGAAACTTTTGGATCCTGAGTTATATCTCCAATTGAAAAACCGGTTAAATATAATGTTATAACGGATGGCAGAAGCAAAACCAGAAAATTCCCTGTCGTGATACCAAGTGCAGAGATATCATACATATATCTTTTTACAATATTCACGTTTATCGCGTAAAAACCTGCGGCGATAATCACTAAGCCTGAGTAAAAATAATTTTGATCCGGATTAACCTGAGCACCGCTAAAAATCAATCCCAACGCACCAATTAGCCCAATAAACCCTCCAATTCCTTTATTTTGTGTGAATCCTATTCTAAAAAAGAGGACACCAAAGATCAAAGCCATCAAGGGGGTGGAAGCATTTAAAATGGAAGCAACTGCACTGTCTATTTCGGTTTCTGCAAAAGCGAAAAGATAAGCCGGGAAAAAGGAGCCTAAAAATGCTGAGAGAACGATCCATTTCCATTGTTTTTTGGAAATTTTAAACAAACTTTTAAAACCAATAAAGATCAGAAAGATGGAAGCAAAAATTATTCTAAAGGAACCTAATTGCAAGGGGCTTAATCCTACAAGTCCTTTTTTAATGAGTATAAACGAACTTCCCCAGACCAGGGAGAGTAGAATTAAATAAATCCATTTAAGATTTCTTAGAGGCATCGAACAAATTTAGATTTTAGAATAATTGGCAAATTTAAAACTAAAACAGTACGAAATGGATGTAAACTAAAAAAGTATGATTTGCTTGTGAAATGCAGATTGAAGTTTAATTAAAAATGATTTTTATTTATTAATTATTCCCATCTAAGACTTTCCATCAAATGCTTCATATCCTTGATGAGATAGGCGGCAGCGGGCATTATGGAATCAAAATTTGGTCGATGGTTGAAGTATAAAGCTCCAGTCATAAAATGTTGTGTACTATCTGTAATGTAGAATTGCGCCTGTGATGCGGCATTCCCTTCAATTTCATAAAACATACCATAAACCTTATGCTGAGGATTGGTATAAATATCTCCTTCTATAAAATCGGCTTTAATTGTATGCTGCAAAGGCAATTTTTGAGCATCCACCAATAAGGAATCCAGATCGCCGTGAATTTGTCGATATGTTAAAAATACTGCAGCATCCAAAAGTGGATATTCCAGATTTATCCAGCAGGGAATATTGACTTTTGATCCTTTGATCTCTGCAATATTATTTTTTTCGAAGTTATAGGGACAACCAATATTGATTCGGGAATATTCAGCCCCTGGATATTCCAAGGTGAGAAAAGCCTTCGGTTTTGGTTGAACATCATCTTTACAGGCTGTAAAAACTAAAGTTATAAAAATAAATACGATTATTCCTTTCATCAAATCACTCGGCTTCAATACTCAATTTTATTTGTTTGATTCTTTTATTGTCTATCACTTCAATTGTGAACTTATAATTCAAAAATGTAATGACTTCATTTTTCTTGGGAAATCCACCCGATATTTCAAGTAGAAATCCTGCTAAAGTTTCGGCTTCCCCTTTATCATCTTCAAAAACCGAAATGTCTTCTAAGCGAATAATCTTATAAAAATCCTTTAATGGTGTCTTGCCTTCAAAGATGAAATTACAATCGTCTAATTTCGAAAAAATCAAATCTTCATCATCAAATTCATCACTTATATCTCCAACAATTTCTTCAATAATATCTTCCAGGGAAATAAGACCACTTGTACCACCATACTCGTCAACCACGATTGCAAGGTGAATTTTTCTTACCTGGAAATCGTTCATCAGGTCGTCCAGTTTCTTATTTTCCGGAACAAAATATGGATCGCGAAGCAAGGTTGTCCAGTCATATTCCTTTTTATTGAGATATGGCAACAGATCCTTGACATATAAAATTCCTATTACCTGATCCATATTTTCCCTGTACACAGGAATCCTGGAATATCCATTTTCAATAATTTCAGGAATTATAGCCTTAAAATCCTGAGTCTCATTCAAGGCAAAAATATCCATTCTGGGCTTCATTACCTGTTTGGTGTCGGTATTTCCGAAGGAGACAATTCCCTTTAAAATTTTGTGTTCTTCTTTGGTGGTATCTTCCTTACTAGTGAGATCCAAAGCCTGGGAAAGGTGGTCAACGCTAATAAAGTTTTTTCTTTTTCCTAAACGTTTATGAATAAAAATTGTAATTGCCCTCATAGGAACACTTAGAGGTGTAAAAAGTGAGTCCAAAACATTTATAGGATATGCCATAAAATTGGAGAATTTCACATTGTTACGGCTGGCATATACTTTGGGAAGAATTTCGCCAAAAAGTAGGATCAAAAAGGTAACTATCCCAACTTCCACTATAAATTTAAAATCTATTCCGAAGAAAACAGTATTAAGGTTTTGAAATAATTCATCACTTATGTGATCAAAAAGCAGAACAATCGCAATGTTGATAGAGTTGTTCGCAGCCAAAATAGTTGCAAGTAATTTTTTGGGTTTTTCCAATAACCGGACAACAATTTTTTGGGTATCGTTTATCTTACCGTTTTCAGGTATAAAATTTGCCGGAGTCAAAGAAAAGAATGCGACTTCCGCGCCTGATATTAAAGCTGAACAAATCAGCAGGCAAAGCATCGTTATAATGCTTAAGATTAACGGATAATCGATTGAAATAAATAATTGAATTAAACTGGGAGGATCTGGATCCAATAGCTTTGATATTAGTTAAAATTAAAAGGGTAAATCATCTTCACTTTCATCTCCTTTACCCACTGGTTTATTGGCTAAAGTATCATTTTTCGGGCTGGAAACTGGTTTGGCCGATGTTGAATTTTGAGGTTCAGAATCTGATGTTCCGGTCTTTGGAGATAAAAAAGTGAAATCGGTACATTGAATTTCTATTGAATATCGCTCAATCTCCTTGTCATCAGTCCATTTTCGGGATTTAAGCCGACCTTCAATATATACCTTATCCCCTTTTTTCAAATACTTTTCACAAATCTCGGCGGCTTTATTTCGAACCACAATGTTGTGCCATTCCGTACTTTCCACCCTTTGACCAGTAGATTTATTTGTATAAACCTCGTTAGTAGCAATAGAAAATCTTCCAATAGCACCGCCTCCTTCAAAATAATGCATTTTTACATCGTCTCCGGTATGTCCTATCAACATTACTTTGTTAAGTGTTCCAGTCATTATAGTAGTAAAATTTGAACCGCAAATTTATTGCAATTTGATTAATAGTCAGTCTAAAAATAAAGAAAATTATTTAGTTTGTCATATTGAAATTTAAAAAAATTAGGCAATGGAACTATCTAAAACCTTATTTCGACCTTAATAATTCTCAAAACCAAAATCATTCAAAAAATTTGCTATTAGCACTGGAACAGGATATTCAGACAATCTTTCCACGGGAATTGACTCTTCTTGCAGGACTTTCTTATCTATGACCCAAAAGCGTGTATAAATATGCTGATGCGAAAGTTTATGCACGATTGGTGTTTCATTATATAGCCTAATATTCTGAATTCCATTCCCGGTTAGTTGAAGAAATTTTTCATCAAAAGGCAATTTTTCAATACTCACAAATTCGTCTGTTTCCAAAAGTGGAAATTGATATAAACCCTCCCAAATCCCTTTACCGGATCTCTGTTCTAAAATGGTTTTATTTTCTTCAGAAAGAAAAACCAAATAGTTGAAATATCTTTTTCTGATCTTAGCTTTTTTAAGCTTCACAGGTAAAACGCCAATTTTTTTATTTTTTAATGCGAGGCATCCATTAGATAAAGGACAGGTTTCACAGAGAGGTTGCTGAGGCTTGCAATGTAAAGCTCCAAATTCCATCACTGCCTGATTATAAATGCCCGGATTTAAAGTATCCAGCAATTCCGTAGCAAGCTCTTTAAATTCCTTAATCCCAAGAGTACTATTAATAGGAGTGTCAATATCAAAATATCTGGCAAGAACTCTGTACACATTTCCATCTACCACAGCCGTTGGTTGATTATAGCAAATGGAAGCTATTGCGCTTGCTGTGTAATCTCCTATACCTTTTAACAGCAACAACTCCTTATAACTCGCGGGAAATTGACCATTTAATTGAAAGGCAACCTTCTGGGCGGTTTCATGTAAATTCCTCGCACGGGAATAATAACCCAATCCCTGCCAAAGCTTAAGAACTGTTTCCTGCGAAGCTTCTGCCAGATCAAAAACGCTAGGAAAAGTTTCAATAAACGTCAAATAATATGGCAAGCCTTGATCAATACGGGTTTGTTGGAGCATTATTTCGCTCAGCCAAATACGGTAAGGATCTGCGGAATCTCGCCAAGGCAGATCGCGTTTATTGGTTAAGTACCATTTAGTCAGTGTTTTATGAAATATCAAATTTGTTGATGTTTGATTGCAATGATAAATCTTTATTTGGTTACTATTTAATGAATTAGGAATGAAATATTGGAGATTTAATTCCTATATTTGCCCCCTTGAAAATTAACAACCCCAATATAAATAATAAATAGCACAGAAATGACGAAAGCAGATATTGTAGCCAAAATTTCGGAGAAATTAGGAATGGAAAAAGGTGATGTTCAAGCCACTGTTGAAACATTTATGGAAGAAGTAAAGACTTCTTTAGAAAGCGGAGATAATGTATATTTAAGAGGATTTGGTAGCTTTGTAATTAAAACAAGGGCCGAAAAGACCGGAAGAAATATCTCAAAAAACACAACTATCAAAATACCCGCTCACAACATCCCCGCCTTTAAACCAGCCAGAATATTTGTTGATGGCGTTAAAAGTAATGTTGAAATTAAGTAAAACATCATTCCTTTAAAAGGAATAAAATAATTAAATTATTAATCAAAAAAAGGTAACACTATGCCAAGTGGAAAAAAGAGAAAAAGACATAAAGTAGCAACGCACAAACGCAAGAAAAGAAGCAGAGCAAACCGCCATAAGAAAAAGTAGTGTTCTCACTACTTTTTTTAGGTAAAAAAAGTTCATTGAAATTGAAACCAGTTTGTAAATTTATTTTGAACCAGGTTTCTTCAGGATTAAAAACCCTGTGAAAAAATTATGTTTAATCCATCCCGATATTTCGGGATAAAAATCTAAAAGAGTGGACAAAGAATTGATTATCCGATCAGGTTCCTCTGCTATAGATTTTGCCTTATTAAAAGATGGAAAACTAGTTGAATTAAACAAGGAAGAAGACGACAGTAATTTTGCTGTTGGTGACATTTTTATCGCCAAAATTAGAAAGTCTGTGCCGGGATTAAATGCCGCATTTGTAAATGTTGGCTATACCAAGGATGGTTTTTTACACTATCATGATCTTGGTCCCCAAGTCCCTTCATTATTGAAATTCATAAAGCGTGTAAGCACAGGTAAATTAAAAGATTATTCTTTACAGAATTTTACTTTTGAAAAAGATATTGATAAAGACGGAAGCGTTGCTGAAGTTTTAAAATCAAATCAGTCGCTATTAGTACAAGTGATGAAAGAACCTATCTCCACAAAAGGTCCAAGGCTAAGCTCTGAGCTTTCCCTGCCGGGTCGTTATATTGTGTTGGTGCCTTTTTCAAACCGGATCTCGGTTTCGCAAAAAATTGAGAGCAAGGAAGAAAAAGAACGTCTTAAGAGATTGGTAAAAAGCATCAAGCCCAAAGGGTTTGGCGTAATTGTTCGTACAGTAGCAGAAGGCAAAAAAGTAGCAGAGCTAGACAGAGACCTCGAAAATTTATTGAGTCGCTGGACCGCAATGTGCAAAAAATTGTATAAAGCACCTCATCCATCAAAGGTTTTGGGGGAATTAACAAGAGCATCTTCTATTTTAAGAGATGTTTTTAACGATTCCTTCTCTTCTATAATTGTAGATGATGAAACGCTTTATTCACAAGTTAAAGATTATGTGGCAGAAATTGCCCCAAACAAAGAATCAATAGTAAAACTATATCAATCAAACGTTCCCGTTTTTGAAAAATTTAATATCGAAAGACAAATAAAAACATCCTTTGGACGAACCGTATCGATAAACAAAGGTGCATATCTGATAATAGAACATACTGAAGCCATGCACGTTATAGACGTGAATAGTGGAAATAGGTCTAATAAGGCTAAAAATCAGGAAGATACGGCACTGGAAGTCAACCTTATAAGCGCCACAGAAATTGCCCGCCAACTGCGTTTACGCGATATGGGCGGAATTATTGTGGTAGATTTTATAGATATGTCCAATCCCGAAAACAGGAAGGCTCTTTACGACCATTTAAGGGAAGAAATGAGTGACGATCGCGCAAAACACAAAATTTTGCCTCCCAGTAAATTTGGTTTGATACAAATTACAAGACAACGTGTACGGCCGGAAACGAATATCAAAACCCGGGAAGAAAATCCCGATGGAGTAGGTGAAATTGAAGCACCTATTTTAGTGATAGACAAAATTAAAACCGACCTGGAAAGGCTGATCAAGAAGAATCAAAAAAAGATCACCCTTAGTACGCACCCATTTATTGCAGCCTTTTTGACGAAAGGCTTTCCATCGCCCCGCTCACAATGGTTTTTGGACCATCAGCGCTGGGTAAAAATTTTACCAAGAGACGCTTACACGTTCATGGAATACCACTTTCACGATAAAGACGGGGAAGTGTTGGAATAATAATACATTCTTAAATCAAACGCCTTTCATTAATTTGGGAGGCGTTTTTTTGTTTGTAGATAGTATTGAGGATTGAGTATTGAGATATTAGAATTGAGATGTGATGCCTAAATAAGGTTGATATTCTATTCGCTTTTCTCGATACTCTATTTTCTATATTCTACTCCCTACACTACTTTTCTTGGTTCTTGGTTCTTGATTCTTGACTCTTGGTTCTATATTCTATTCTCTTTTTTCTATATTCCATATTCTGTATTCTTATCAATATATTTGCTTCTATGAAACCTAACTCCACCGATAAATCCTATACCGTAAAAGAAGCCACGCTAAAAATGGCGCAATTTTGCGCATATAGGGACAGGTCCCACAAGGAAGTGGAAGTAAAATTGAAGGAATTGAGAATGATCCCTTTAGCCTGTGAGCAAATTATAATGAAGTTGATGCAGGAGGGGTTTTTAAATGAGGAGCGATTTGCCCGGAGTTTTGTTCGCGGGAAATTCAGGATAAAAAAATGGGGACGAAATAAGATTAAACGGGAACTTAAAATCCGGGAAATATCGGCTCCCATAATTAAACTTGCCTTTAATGAAATAGATGAAGAAATCTATCTCAGTACACTTCAGGAATTGGCAGAAAAAAAACTAAACCTCATCAAGGAGGTAAATCCTCTAATGCGCAAGAAAAAACTGATCAATTACCTGTTGCAAAAAGGCTACGAACCGCAACTGATTTACGATGTAAGCAACAACATCATTGAGTGATATTAATGTTTTTGTGGGTGTTTTTTATGGCCTGTTCGTTCTTATGATCTATCCATTTCTGTCCCTTAATTTTCCGCATCAAATTGTCGTAATTCCGGAATAAAAATATACTGCGCAGCACTTCCATTATCTTTTTGGGAGAGGTCGGCAAGGATCGCAAAGTCATAGATAAGCAAGGAGATTCATATTTTATAAAATGCCACCATTTACTGGGAATAAACAGCGCATCGCCATGTTTTAAAGTAACTTCATAACCCTTTGCACTTAACAGGGCTGGATACCGCTCAAAATCAGGATTATCCATATCAATTTGTTCCATGCTCACAATAGAATATGGCACCTTGTACAAATACTTTGTTTGGGACGGCGGATACAAGATCACTTTTTTCTCGCCCGCGAAATTGAAATGAAAATTATTTGCCAGATCCATATCGTAGTGCATCACTACTTTGCCGCCTTCTCCTCCCACGAATAAAACCGGGAGTTTCTTAAAGAATCTCACGCCCAGATCGGGATATTTAAAATCCGTGATAAGTTCAGGACAATTTTTCAGGAGATTAAAGAAAAACATCCGTAGATCTGTTGGGCCTTTTTTCAGGATATCAATATAATTCTTCATTTTAATTTTCATCGCGGGTCCGTGAGAACTTTGATGACCTTTTGCCGGTTTTCCGTCATAGATTGGCACAACAATCTCCCCCACTTTTTCCCGGAAATATTCAAAATTCCATTTTTGACGGGCGGGCCAATCGGCGGTTAGATCTTCCATCACTACAGGTTTTTGGGGAATAAAATATTCTTTCAAAAATTCTTCCTTTGAAATTCCCCTCACACGTGGTATAGTTTGCAGATCTAACTTCACTATTAGCCTGGTTTTTTAACGTTTTCATATCTAATCTTGGCGACTTTTTGCGCCTCGATATTCCTATCAATTTTATGCCCTGGTCTGGACCATTTAGGTTTTTCCCCTAAGTTTTGATATTTTGAATCTTCAGCAGAAATACTTTCCGATTGCGATTTTTTCTCAAAGGCTTTTTGTGGATGTAATCCCAAAGCCTCGAACATCTCCATATCTTCGTTTACATCGGGATTTGGAGTGGTGAGCAATTTATCTCCTGCAAAAATGGAATTGGCTCCGGCAAAAAAGCACATTGCCTGTCCTTCCCTGCTCATTTGCATCCTTCCGGCAGAAAGTCGTACCTGAGTTTCGGGCATTACAATACGGGTTGTGGCAACCATTCTCACCATTTCCCAGATGGAAACCGGTTTTTGTTCTTCCAGCGGGGTTCCTTCTACCGGAACCAACGCGTTAATAGGAGTAGATTCGGGCTGTGGATTCAATGTAGACAATGCTACCAGCATCCCTGCCCTATCTTCTACACGTTCACCCATTCCAATAATTCCTCCACTACAAACCGTTACATTGGTTTTTCGCACATTTTCTATAGTATCCAGTCTATCCTGATATCCACGGGTGGAAATAACTTCCTTATAATATTCTTCTGAAGAATCGAGATTGTGATTGTAGGCATATAATCCGGCTTCGGCCAATCGTTGTGCCTGATTTTCTGTGATCATTCCCAACGTACAACAAACTTCCATTTCCAGTTTGTTGATAGAGCGAACCATTTCCAAAACTGAATCAAACTCCACGCCGTCCTTTACGTTTCTCCAGGCTGCACCCATACAAACCCTTGAACTTCCCGCTTCTTTAGCGCGCAATGCCTGGGCTTTTACCTGATTTACACTCATCAGGTCATTGCCTTCAATATCCGTGTGGTAACGTGCTGCTTGTGGGCAATATCCACAATCTTCTGAACAGCCTCCGGTTTTGATGGATATCAGGGTTGAAACCTGAACCGTATTGGGATCGTGGTTTTCCCGATGTACCGTAGCTGCCTCGTAAAGCAATTCCATCAATGGTTTATTGTATATTTCAAGGATCTCTTCTTTGGTCCAGTTGTGTCTTGTTGTCATGAAAAAATGATTTGATTCCAAAAATAGCTAAAACTATGCTTTCCTGAATGTTTGATTTAAATATTTTTGAACTCTCTTTGATTTTTCTGAAAAAGAGCCGAGGTTTAAACTATGCTTTACTCACCAATATGGAAACTGCGTTTCCACCAAAACCTACGGCATTTACCAGGATATTCCTTATTTTTCCTGGTTCTTTGCTGATTTTGGAATATGGAACCGATATAAATTCCTGATGCTCCAATATTAAAATGGCCAGCTCCATGCTCAAAATCCCCGAAGCCCCAAAGGTATGTCCAATCTTCCATTTATTTGAGGTCATTGCAGGAAGCTTATCTCCAAAAAGTTCCCTTATAGCAGTTACTTCTGCCTTATCCCCTTTAATGGTTCCTGGTGCGTGCATAACCACGATATCAATTTCATCTAAATTTTTATTCCCAATGGCCATTTTCATTGATTTCTGAAAACATTCCCCGTTTGCCGAAATAGAAACCGAATGTTTGAGTTTCTCGGTTGCATAACCTATCCCTTCAATTTTAGCGATACTCTTTTCTGGACTTTTAGACAAACAAAGCACTCCGGCACCTTCTCCCAAGACCATGGAATTTCGCATTTTCTCCATATCCAGCGCACGGCAAGGATATTCGAGATCTTCGGAGGCATAGATTTTCATCGCTTTCATCTGGGCGATAGTAAACGGAGTTAAAGCGGCCTCACTCCCACCAACCACAAACTTGTCGGCCATTTCTGCTTGTAACCAGGCAACACCATTTAATACTGCATGAAGTCCCGTGGAACAGGTTACACTGTGAGAAATTTCCGGGCCTTTGCTTTGCAGATCCTGAGCTACCCAGGAAGAAATATTACCCAATGTTGTTGTGGGTGAAGCTAAAATTTCAGCTTTATTTGAATCTAAAAAAGATTTATGATATTTTTCGAAAAGTTGTGTGGCTCCTCTGGAACTGCCAATATTGACCCCAATATTTTCGCCTTTCCCCCAGCCAGCTTTTTTCACGGCTTCTCTGGCGACGTACACCGAAAATAAAACAGATTCGTCCAAATTCCTTAGGCCCGGGGATGAACTTCTAATTTCATTTATTTCCTCTTTTAATTCCTTTGGAAGATAAGCCGCGAAAGCTTCGGTTCCAGAGAAACCATATTTTCTTATAAAATGTTTCTGACTTTTATAATTCTGCCAAATTTCTTCCGAATTCCTCCCCAAAGGAGAAACCGAAGCTATGGAATTGATATAAACAGGTGTTTTCAAGAGTGGCAATTTTTCAGCAAAAATAAGGTCTTAGAAGTCTTAGTCTAAATTTTAACTCATAAAATTAACAACTTTGCAAAAGTTGAGTTTATTTACCTTCAATGCAGAACTTTTACAAAGTTTCAAACCTTAAAGAAATCTGAATCATTAAAATTTTTCCAAAGCCGATTCGATGCTCGAATAAATTTTTTCCAATTCTTCTTCAGAAATAATAAAAGGCGCCAAAATATAAATAGTATTCCCCAGTGGACGAAGAAATACCCCGAAATCCATAAAATGATTGAACAACTGATTTCGAACTTCACCGTAACGCTCCATTTTAACATTTAGATCAAAAGCATAAATCACTCCCAGTTGCCTTATATTAGTGACTTTTGGATGATCTTTAATCCTGTTGTTAAAATCCTGATGTGATTTTGTGATCCGGAGAATATCCTTTTGGATTTCCACTGAATTCAACAATTCAATTCCCGCCAAAGCTGCTGTGCAGGCCAAAGGATTTGCAGTATAAGTATGACCATGAAACAAACCTTTTGATAGTTCGTCAGAATAAAAGGCGTCAAACACATCCTGAGTGCATGAAGTTACCGCCATTGGCAAAAGTCCTGCTGTCAGGGCTTTGGACATACACATAATATCCGGAAGCGTATTCATATATTCCGAAGCGAAATTCTTGCCCGTTTTTCCAAAACCGGTCATAACCTCATCTGCTACACAAATAATTTGATTTTCCTTGCAAAGTTTCAGGATCTCATTCAAGCCATCGGAATCGTGCATTTTCATACCGGCAGCACCTTGCATCAGCGGTTCATAAATAAATCCTGCTATATTATTTTCTGAAATTAAATGCTTTAGCTTCTGAAGTACCTCTGAATTATTTTCGCCCTTAGGAGTTGGAATCCTGACAACTTTGATGAAATGATCTTCAAAAGCACCATTGTAAACCGACAGTCCCGAAACCGACATCGCGCCAAAAGTATCGCCATGAAAACTTTCTTCAAAAGCGAGCATCACCTTACGGTCATTGCCAAGGTTGTGATGATATTGCAAGGCCATTTTGATCCCGATCTCAGTCGCGGTAGAACCATTATCGCTAAAAAATAATTTCTGCTGATTTTCAGGAAGAATATCAATCAAGGCTTCTGACAATTTAATCGCAGGTTCGTGCGTGAAGCCGGTAAAAACGACCTGATCGAGCCTCTGCATTTGCGACGTGACTTTTTTCGTGATATACTCATTGCAATGCCCGTACATACAAGTGTACCAGGAAGCGATCCCATCTATATATTCTTTTCCGCTCTCATCGTATAAGATCGCTCCTTTTGCCCTTACAATTGGCAAGATCTCAGTTGATAATTTATATTGGGTCAACGGATGCCAAATATGCTTCTGATCACGTTGAGAAAGAGAAGTTTGCTTATTATTTTTTCCCGCTTTTGACATGGAAGATTTATTTGTATTCTTAATTATATCTGACATAATCTATTTAATTAGATCTCAAACGAGACCTAACAGGTTTAAAAAACCTGTTAGGTCTTTAAAATTTATTTATAAATCCTTCTGCGTATTCCTTGACCACATTTTTATCAAAATAAGGCTCCGTATCAATTCTTCCAAGAAAAGTAACCCCTGACATTTTTAATATGACACTTTCGGAAGAATCATTCTTTTCTCCGTTAAAAATAATTCCGAAGCAAGTCAAGCCGCGGGATTTTAAAGTTTCCAAAGTTAATAAGGTATGATTGATACTGCCCAGATAATGCCTGGAAACTACAATTATTTTATCTGTAGATTTTATCAAATCAACAATAGTCTCATTGGAACTTATAGGGACCAAAAGTCCGCCGGCGCCTTCAATCACAAGGTCATTTGAAATTTTTGGTCTTTTGATTTTTGCTGAAGTGATTTTAACCCCATCAATTTCGGCCGCGGCGTGAGGACTCATTGGAGTATGTAGCTCAAAACTATTAGGATGAAAAACCGTTTTTTTATTCGATACCAAATTTTTCACTTTATGCGTATCGCTATTCCTCAATTCTCCAGCTTGAATTGGTTTCCAGTAATCGGCTTCCAAGGCTTCGGTGATAATTGCTGAGACTATTGTTTTTCCAACATCTGTTCCAATTCCTGTGATAAAATATGTGTTCATGAGATTTGAAATATATTTTTAAAATTAGTATCTGATCGGCATTTCTCTTTTCAAAATGTCAAATCAAAAATTAGCTTTTACAAGGTTTTTTAGTACTTCCGAAATTTCTTCCCGGGAATTGAAGCTGTGAATGCAAAAACGTAGACGTTCTTTTCCTTCAGAGACAGTTGGAGACAAAATAGGTTTTACATTGTATCCTTTGGCTTCCAGCTTCAAAGCAATATTTTTCACTTTTTCATTTCCTGGAACAATACAAGATTGAATTGCGGAATTGCTCTCAATAAAAAATGATTGAAGCTTATTCGTAAGAATTTCAGCTTTAAAAAATTCAATGTTTTGTTTAAGTTTATTTAATTCTGATTCTTCCTCAGAGTTGCTTTTTAAATATTGATAAGATGCCAAAATTGTAGCTACAGCATGCGGCGGCAAGGCTGTGGTGTAAATAAAACTACGTGCAAAATTGATTAGGTATTCCTTGAAAGCGCCACTTCCTAAAATTGCTGCGCCATGACAGCCTAAGGCTTTTCCAAAAGTAATGATCCTGGCAAAGACTTTGTCCTGAATTCCCAATTCCTGGACCATTCCTGCTCCATCTGAACCAAAAACTCCGGTAGCGTGAGCTTCATCAACCACCAAAAAACAATGTTGTTCTTCGGAGAAATCTGCCAATGTCTTTAAATCGGGAATATCGCCATCCATGGAAAAAACCGATTCTGTCACGATGTAAATTTCAGATTCCTCGTTTTTATTTCGACTGCGCTCAATCAGTCCTCGCAGATCTGCAATATCGTTGTGTTTAAATTTATAGGCTTTGGCAAGGCTCATAGAAATGCCATCGCGAATGGAGGCATGAGCCAATTCATCATAGAAAATAAGATCAGCACGCTGGGGCAAACTAGAGAAAAAACCAATATTGGCATCATAGCCTGAATTGAATATCAAAGAGGATTCAGCCGAATGAAAATTGGCTATAAAATCTTCGGTAGGAGAAAATAACTGATGGTTTCCAGTAAGCAATCTGGAACCTGATGCTCCATTACAAACCAGGTTAAATTCCTTTAGAATCTTCTCCGCCGAAAAATAAATCTGTTTTAAATCTGAAAACCCCAAATAATCATTTGAAGAAAAATCGACCAGATCTTTTCTATAACCTAAGCTTCGAATTGCATTTTGCTTCTTTCTTTTGTCAATGCTTTTCGTTAATTTTAAAGGAAGATTTTGCATATGGTGAAATTACAACTTTCAGAAAGCTTATAAATATGGAACTTGAAGAATTTGTTTTAAAAGTTGGCCTGGCAGTTATTGCAGGGGTTTTTATCGGTGCTGAACGAGAATATAGAGGTAAAAGTGCCGGACTAAGGACAAATGCTCTTGTCGCCTTAGGCTCATGCGTTTTTATCCTCATATCACTCAATTTCCGGGAGGAAATCAATGTAGATGTCACCCGGGTTTTAGGACAGGTAGTTACAGGAATTGGATTTATTGGTGCAGGTACAATTCTTCATCATGGCACAAAGGTAGAAGGATTAACTACCGCCGCCACAATATGGTGTAGTTCGGGTGCTGGCTGTCTCGCGGCAACTGGTATGTACAAAGAACTTGCTGTAATTACCATTGTAGTGATAATTATCAACTTCGTTTTTAGTTTTCTTGAATTTAAATTAAGACGCAAGAGGAATAGCTTTTAATTTAAAATAACTTAATCTTCCTTAGGTTTAATTGGTCTTTTAACTGAAACTTTTTCGATACCACTTTTTAGTTTATGAGAGGATTTGTCATATTTCCCTTCTAAATCATCTAAAACTGAATTTTTCCAAAGTTTTACGCCGGAGAAATAGGAAGCCCGTCCAATGAGGTGGGCACTTACTGGAGCGGTAAGCAAGATAAAAAGTATGATTGCCATCACTTTAGTGGTAATAGACAGATCTTTAAAAAATATTGCTGCTGCACCAAGAATTAATCCAATCCCCAAGGTAGCAGCCTTCGTTGTTACTGAGATTCGCAAATAAGTGTCCGGCATTCGGATCAATCCTACCGCTGCAAGAAGCACGAAAATTGCGCCAAATGAAGATAATATTGCTATAATTATTTCGGTCATTATTTATTTCTTTTTTCAAGGTAATAGGAAAAAGCAACAGTACCCAAAAAGGCAATCAGCGCCAATATCATTGCAATGTCCAAAAATGTAGGTTGATTGGTGATAATACTATAAACTGCAATAATACCAATCCCCGTAGTAATTATAAGATCGAGTGCAATCACTCTGTCTACAATGCTGGGTCCTTGTAAAAACCTGATGACAATCAAAATTACCGAGATCGATAAAATTGGTAGTATAATGTAATATAAAAAGTCGTACAATATCATCTTAAAATTTCCAAAATGCGTTTTTCAAATCCGTTTTTAATGCTTCGTATAAAACTTTCCTTGCTTGTAATATACATAGAATGAACGTATAAAACCTTTTTATCATCAGATACATCAAGGCTTAAGGTGCCCGGTGTAAGAGAAATAAGGTTGGCCAAAAAGGTTATTTCCAAATTAGATTTTACATCCAACGGTACTTTTACTATTCCAGGAGACATGTTGAAGTTTGGGGTCATAACTTCATAAGCCACTTGCAAATTTGCTTTGACCAATTCATATAAGAAGAAAAAGAAAAAAGTAATCACCTTGGGAAGAATTCTAAAATATTTTGCTTCCCCGGTTCCAGATGTGATGAGCCACAACATAAAAAAACTGAGAAGAAAGCCGAAAAAATAATTTGCAAAGGCAAAATTACCTGTAAGGGCAACCCAAATAAAGGTTAGAAGAATATTTGACAAAAACCTGTTTTTCATTAGTTCACGTTCTGGTTATTTTAATACGGCATCTATATATTGTTGATTATTTAACAGTTCATCCGCAACCCTTGAGGATACCTGTTGAATTTGTTCAGCGCCAAAACCTATATATAAAGAGACAAGCGTTAGAAACACAATTGGCCCAATCATTTGTGACTTTTTGACGGCAGTTAATCTGTGAAAATATCTGAAATTCAATCTTTTAGCTAAGTCAACCTTATCTTTCCAGAAAACATTGGCCCATATTTTTGCGATAATAATTAAAGTTATAAAACTAGCAAATAAAATAGCACCAACGATCCACCAATTTTCGGCAGAAAAACTTGCCGAAAGCAATGATATTTTTGGCCAAAATCCAGAAAGCGGTGGAATACCAACCAACGAGAACAATGCAATGGCGATCAAAAAGCTGATTTTAGGACTTTCAGCATATAATCCACCCATTGAACGAATGCTGTTAGTACCCTTAATTCTATAAATTAAACCACTTATCATAAACAAATTGGTTTTAATCACAATGTCGTGAATTAAATAGAAAATTGCTCCGGCAATGGCAACTTGTGTATACAAACCCAAACCGGCAATCATATATCCAATATGGCAAATAATAAGATAAGAAAATACTTTGCGCAGGTTATTTTGTACCAGAGCGCCCAAACCTCCGGTAATAAGCGTTAAAAATGCAATTATCAAAATGGTATTCATCAGAAATTCATCAACTACGAAAATTAGAGTAAATACCCTAAGCATTGCATAAACCCCCACTTTTGTCAACAAGCCCCCAAATATTGCAGATACTGCGGAAGGCGGAGTATGATATGAATCTGGTAGCCAAAAATAGAGTGGAAAAACCGCTGCTTTAATTCCAAATCCTATTAAGAATAAAATTGCTGTAATATCCACCAATCCACGATTTTCAATTAATGCAACTTTTAAGGAAAGATCGGCCATGTTAAGAGAGCCTGTTAATCCATAAAGTACGGCGATGGCGGTAAGAAAAATTGTTGAACCTAAAATATTAAGGGTAAAATACTTTACTGCACCCTCCAACTGCGCCTTTTCACCTCCAAGGGTAATTAAAACGAAGGAACTGATAAGAATTATTTCAAACCACACATAAAGATTGAAAATGTCACCGGTTAAAAAAGCTCCGTTAAGTCCTAATAAAAGGAAATGAAAAATGGGAAAATATCCAAATTTAAGTCTTGCTACAACAATGGAGGCTGAGGAAAAACTGGAAACTGCCAGTCCAGAAATAGCTGTTAACAATACCAAAGTTGCCGAAAAAGTATCGGCTACAAATGTAATTCCAAAGGGTGCCGTCCAGTTTCCAGCCTGCACAGTTTGGGTGCCGTTTTCCCATATATAGTAAAAAAGCCAGATTGCCACCGCGATATTTACAAATCCGCCTACAATACTAATTACCCTTTGCCAGCTAACTTTCTTCCATGAAAACATCAAAATTATGCTCAAAAATAGTTGAAGCAAGAGGGGATATATAATTAATTGTTGTGTCATGAATCTTGGTCTATTTCGTTCATTTCGTCCAAATCATCGGTCTTTACCACTTGATAGGCCCTTTTAATCAGGATTATCGCAAAAGATTGCAAGCCAAAACTTATAACAATAGCGGTTAAAATAAGTGCCTGCGGAACTGGATCGGCGTAGGCAGAAAGGAAAACATTTGAATCTTCAGGGATTATTGGCGGACTTCCCTTGGTTATTCTTCCTAGTAAAAATATAAGCAGGTTTGCCCCATTACCCAAAATTATGATCCCTAAAATCAGTTTCACAAGACTTCGCCGTAAAATCATATAGATTCCAGCGGCGTAAAGCACTCCAATTATTATTGCTAATAATACTTCCATTTATTAAGCAGATTCTGAAATTGTGAAAATTATAGTTAAGGTAACTCCTATGACTACTAAATAAACTCCTATATCAAAAAATAAGGCTGATCCAATTGTACCAAGGACTGAAATAGGTTCGTGCATCCAAATTCCAGTCATCATTGGTAAACCGAAACCAACAATGGGAGCGATTGCACTTAAAAATGCCAATCCCAAACCTACTGGCATTAAAAATCCCGGGTGAATGTGAAGTAAAGCTTTTGTCTTTAATAACCCATTAGCGAATGAGTGCAACACAAAGGCAATGGAAGCTATTAAGCCTCCCACAAATCCTCCACCGGGCAAATAATGCCCTCGTAACAATATAAAGATCGAAAAGATCAACAAAACAGGCAAGAGATAATCTGAAGCTGTTCGTAAAATTATTGTTTTCATTGCTTTATAGCTTTTCTTGGCTTTCTAATTATTTTAGCGCTGGTCGCTACTTTTTAATCTTAATTTCAGCAAACCAAACACCCCAATTGCGGAGATGGCTAATACTGAAATTTCAATAAGTGTATCTGCTCCCCTGAAATCAACCAAAATTACATTTACCACATTTTTTCCATGAGCCAGCAAGTATGAATTTTGAGCATAATATTCACTTACATCTCTTCCAACTTGTTCTGCCATTACTTCCAGAATAAGAATTGTAATAATTGATCCAAAGGCAATTGATATTATCCCATCCTTAATACGCATCTTATGATCAGATAAGGTTAGATATTTTGGAAGTCGATACAGCACCAATACAAACAGGATTACCGTGAGTGTATCTATTGAAAATTGGGTCATCGCCAAATCGGGTGCGCTATAAAACACAAACAGCAAGCAAATGGAATATCCTATAACTCCCATAGATGCCACTGCTGCAAGCCTGGACGATGTAAACACAGTGTACATAATTGCAACTAGCATTATCAGGCAAATTGTAACCTCATAAAAGGTGAGTTCTAAAAGTTTGGAATAATCTAAAGAAAAAGTAGCGGTCAGAAATAATTTATATCCGGTTAAAAGAATCATGAATACCATAATGGTTTTAACGTAATTTCGCAGATAGCCATTTTGGAAAAAATTTGTCCACAGAGCAGAAAATTTTGTAAAGAGATTCCCAAAACCTTCATTGATAGATTTAGGTGAAATAAACTCCAATTTTGAAATACTTTCCTCCAGTTTTACAGAAGGTTTCAGGGTGAAATAAAGTGTAGTTCCAGCAATAATTGTTATTGCGCTCAGCACTATTACCGTGTTGAAACCATGCCACAGTTTTAGGTGAATATCGGCTCCATCAAAACCCATCGAATTTACAACGGGAGTAAGAATTGAGGAATCTATAATTCCGGGGAATATTCCGAAGAGGATTCCTGCGATAGCCAGAATCAAAGGTGCGACCCATAATAGCGGGCTGGGCATTTTTACTTTCTGATAGGCTTCTGGAAGTTTCCCTGCAAATGGTTTTACACCCGCAACAAAACCTGCATAAAAAAGCAATATTTTTGCTATAACAATTAAAATCATTAATAAAACAGCAGCTCCACCAACCTGAAGAGTTCCCTCATAAATCAATTCTTTTCCCAAAAAACCCAAACTTGGAGGAATCCCAGCACTGGAGAACGCAGCCAGAAAACCTGCAATGGCAACTGGAAGCAAAACTTTCCTAAGACCTTTTAATACCGTAATATCTCTCGTTCCGGTTTGATGATCTATTATACCTGTCACAAGGAATAATGTAGCTTTATATAAGGCATGAACAATGATAAATAGAGCAGTAGCTAGCAAAGCGTCCCGGGTACCCTGACCAATCATGAATACCATGATCCCCAGAGCAGTAATCGTAGAATACGCAAGGATCCCCTTTAAATCTGTCCTGAAAATTATGTGAACTGCTGAATAAATCATGGTGATCGCTCCAACAATTATTAAAGTTGTATTCCAAAATTCCTGATTTCCCAGAATTGGGGTGAAACGCATTAATAAATAAACTCCAGCTTTTACCATAGTTGCAGAATGCAGGTAAGTAGAAACTGGGGTTGGCGCTTTCATTGCATCTGGCAACCAAAAATGAAATGGGAATTGCGCGGATTTAGTGAAGGCAGCTATAAAAAATAAAGATACTATCAGAATATAATAAGGGCTTGCTGCTATTTCGGAACCGGAATTCAACATTTCTGTAATACTGTAAGTTCCGGTTACTGAACCTAAAAATATGGATCCTGCAAGAAGAGTCAAACCTCCCAAGCCTGTAATAGCCAATGCTGTTATTGCTGATTTCCTGGAACCTTCGTTTGAATTGTTAAATCCAATTAAAAAGAAAGAGCTGATACTTGTTAACTCCCAGAAAATAAATAGGGTAATCAGGTTGTCTGAAAGCACAAGTCCAAGCATTGATGCCATAAACATGCTTAAATACCCATAAAATCTATCTATATATTTATGATTTTTAAGATATGCAGCGGTATAAACAAATACCAAAAATCCAATACCAGTAATCATTAAAGAAAACAATAAGGAAAGTCCGTCCAAAGTAAAATCAAGATTTACATGGAAGGATGGGATCCAGGAATTGTGTTGCCTGATTACTTCCCCATTTGAAATTCTATTTATAAATTGTGCAAAATAAATAAATAAAACCAAAGGAATTGTTGAAGAAAGGATCGCTAGTTTTCCTTTAAAAAACCTGCCGGCCAGAACCAAAAACAAAGAAAATATAAATCCTAATAGTATTGCTACAAGCATATTCTTTAAAAATCGGTTGAGCGCAAATATACCAGATTTATTGAATTTCTAAGTTAGGAAATTCAGATAAATAGATTCTAAGTCATATCTTTATCAGCTATACATCAAATCGGAATAAAATTTGTTTAATTCCTACCAAATATTATTACCAGATTTATATTCTATTTAGTCTCCATTTCATTTTAAAATAAATTATTACTAGCTTTTTGATTGATCAATATTCTAATAATTTATTCAGCAATCTCAAAATTATAAAATGATTATACAAAATCCTCAAAAGGATCATCTGAAATAACTCAAGGAAAAATAATTAATATATTTACGTTCAAATAATCATTTCTCAATTTCAACTTCAACTTTTATCATGACAAAATTTATACTACTTTTTCTTCTTTCCACCTTGTCATTTGGACAAACAAATACTTATAATATTTCATTTGAAAATCCGGTTCATCACGAGGCTTTCATTAAAATTAATTTTCCCGAGCTCGGCAATAAAAGTCTTAGCCTAATGATGAGTAGATCTTCGCCTGGAAGGTATGCTCTTCATGAATTTGCCAAAAATATTTATAACCTAAAGGCCACAAATAGCAAAGGTGAAAATTTGAAGGTGGATCGTCCGGATCCATATTCCTGGGAGATAAAAGGACATGACGGAACAGTTAATTTAAGTTATACGCTTTTCGCGAACAGGGCAGACGGAACTTATTCTCAGGTTGATGAAACACACGCTCACCTTAATATTCCTGCAACTTTTATGTATGCAAAAGATCTTGAGGATAGACCCATTGAAATAAATTTCAATACTCCTAAAAATTTAAATTGGAAAATTGCCACTCAGCTTAAAGAAATGAATCCTGACACATATTACGCTCCCAATCTTTATTACTTTATGGATAGCCCAATAGAAATAAGTGATTTTGATCTTCGCGAATTTGAAATAGAGGGACAGACAATTAGGTTTGCATTGCATCATCAGGGAAACGCCGAAGAATTTAACCAATATTTTGAACAGGTAAAACGAGTTGTAGAGCAAGAAAAAGAGGTTTATGGAGAATTACCTAATTATGATTATGGTACGTATACATTTCTGGCTTGCTATATGCCGAACGTTTCGGGGGATGGAATGGAACACAGAAATAGCACAGTTTTAACCGATTTGGAGAGTTTGGCCAATGGCGGCATGAAAAATAATATAGGTACAGTATCCCATGAATATTTTCACTCCTGGAATGTTGAAAGAATAAGACCTCTTAGTTTGGAACCTTTTGATTTTTCCAAGACGAATATGTCGGGTTTACTTTGGTTTGCTGAAGGATTTACAAGTTATTACACAAATCTTATTCTTCACAGAGCCAAAATTATTTCAGCTGAGAAATATGTGGAAAGTCTTAATGGAACTTTTAATTATGTTTGGAACTCTCCTGCAAGAGCATATTTCAATCCTATAGAAATGAGTTATCAGGCTCCATTTGTAGATGCTGCAACATCTGTGGATCCTGTAAACCGAGAAAACACTTTTATTTCTTATTATTCTTACGGAAGTGTTTTAGGCCTTGCACTTGATTTAAGTCTGAGAGAAAAAGGAAAGACTTTGGACGATTTTATGAAGCTGATGTGGCTCAAATATGGCAAAACTGAAATTCCTTATACTTTACAAGACCTTCAGAAAAGCTTGGGAACTTTTTCCGGAGAGAAATTTGCCACAGCCTTTTTTGACAATTATATTTATAAAAGCGAAATGCCGGATTACAAGAAACTTTTTGATCTGGTAGGACTTAGCATTATTCAGAAAAAGAATGAAGCTTACTTTGGTGCATCTCTAAAAAATGGAGAGAATTCGGTTATTATTTCGGGTAATCCAAGTAATAATAGCCCTGCTTATAATGCGCAACTTTCTTATGGAGATGAAATAAAATCTATTGATACAACTATTATAGGAAATCAGGACGACTGGAATACTATTGTAAAAAACAAACGACCTGGCGATGAAGTAGAAATCAGATATATTAGAAATGGAATTGAGAGAAAAACTTCTCTCACATTTTCTGAAGACCAAACTTATTATATTTCCATTAATAAAAACGCAGATAAAGCTGCGATTGAAAGAAGACAAAACTGGTTAAATGGTTCTGGAAATTTCAATTAGAGTTAAAAAGATCATAAAAAAAACCTGTTGCCATTAAAAGCAACAGGTTTTTAAATTAAATCAGAAAATATTAATCAGCCAATATGATGGCTTTATTGTCTTTCATTTCCAGTACTCCACCTTTAACAGGATAGAAAAGTATATTTGTGCCTTCAATTCTAAAATCTTTAGAAAGATTTTTAATGAATTTTGGATCTGCAGATGCTAAATTTATTTTAACCTCACCGGCGACCAAAATGGAAACTATAGCGGCATGATGGTTTAACATTTGAAATTCCCCATCTATTCCTGGAACTTTAACTGCTTCAATCTCTGCGTTAAAAACTATTGCTTCCGGAGTAACTATTTCTAAATACATATTTTTTAGTATTGAGTATTCAGTAGTGAGTACTTAGTATTGAGAAGTATATTCCACTCAATTATCATTACTCAATACTTATTTTAAGCTTCGGCCAACATTTTCTCACCAGCTTCAATTGCATCTTCAATGTTACCTTTAAGGTTAAACGCAGCTTCTGGAAGGTGATCTAATTCTCCATCCATAATCATATTAAAACCTTTAATGGTTTCCTTAATATCAACCAAAACACCTTTTAATCCGGTAAATTGTTCTGCTACGTGAAAGGGTTGAGACAAGAAACGTTGCACACGTCTAGCACGGAACACAGCTTGTTTATCTTCTTCGGAAAGCTCTTCCATTCCTAGAATTGCGATAATATCCTGAAGTTCTTTATAATGTTGCAACAACTCTTTAACACGCTGTGCACAATTATAATGTTCGTCCCCTAAAATTTCAGCGGATAGAATCCTTGAAGTAGAATCCAATGGATCTACGGCAGGATAAATCCCAAGCTCTGCAATTTTACGGGAAAGTACTGTTGTTGCATCAAGGTGGGCAAAAGTTGTAGCCGGTGCAGGGTCAGTTAAATCATCCGCAGGCACATATACCGCCTGAACTGAAGTAATAGATCCATTTTTAGTTGAAGTAATTCTCTCTTGCATAGCTCCCATCTCAGTAGCCAAAGTTGGCTGATATCCAACGGCAGAAGGCATACGACCTAACAGTGCTGATACCTCAGAACCTGCCTGGGTGAAACGGAAAATATTATCTACAAAGAAAAGCACATCTTTCCCCTGACCTTCTCCCGCTCCATCGCGAAAGTATTCTGCTATAGTAAGACCGGAAAGTGCCACTCTTGCGCGTGCTCCCGGTGGTTCATTCATTTGTCCAAAAACGAAAGTCGCTTTTGATTCTTTTAAAGCGGTTTTATCAACTTTGGTAAGATCCCATCCTCCTTCTTCCATAGAATGCATAAAATCGTCTCCGTATTTTATAATTCCGGATTCCAACATTTCTCTCAAAAGGTCATTTCCTTCACGGGTTCTTTCACCAACTCCTGCAAATACGGATAAACCACCGTGACCTTTTGCAATGTTGTTGATCAATTCCTGAATCAATACAGTTTTTCCAACTCCAGCTCCACCGAATAATCCAATTTTACCACCTTTTGCATAAGGCTCAATTAAATCAATTACTTTAATTCCGGTATATAGCACTTCTTTTGATACAGATAAATCTTCGAATTTTGGAGATTCCCGGTGAATAGGCAATCCTTTATCGCCAACTTTAGGAAGGTTTTCCATTCCATCAATGGCATCTCCAATCACATTGAACAAACGTCCAAAAATATCTTTTCCAACTGGCATTTGAATTGGAGATCCTGTAGCTACTACTTCTACTCCACGACTCAATCCATCAGTTGATTCCATCGCGATGGTCTTTACAGTATTTTCCCCAATATGAGACTGTACTTCCAACACCAATAAGGAACCATCTTTTCTGGTGATTTCCAAGGAATCGTAAATTTTGGGCAAATCGGCATACTCTGAGTTGAAAACTACGTCAACTACAGGGCCAATAATTTGTGCAACTTTACCTGTGATTTTAGACATTATCTAATCTTTAATTTTATAATCTTTAAAATTCTATTTGAAAATTTCCTAAAAATCGAAATAATTGACCGGTCATTTTCAGGGCGCAAATATAGCTTTTTTTAATTTAAAAAAATAACAGCATTTTTGGTATTTTTGGATTTTTAATAATAAAAAACCCATCCTAAAAGGCTGGGTTTAAAAATTGATATTAAAATTCAAATTATTACTTATAAGAAAATCAGATATTTGAAGAATCTCCTTATCAAAGACTTATTAGAGAATAATTTATTCCACAGTCACAGATTTTGCCAAGTTTCGGGGCTGATCTACATTTCGACCTAACATTACTGCTATATGATAGGACAATAGCTGAAGCGGTATAGTGGTTAATAAAGGTGTTAAAGATTCTATAGTCTCGGGAATTTCAATAACATAATCTGCCAAATTTCTAACCTCTTCATCTCCTTTAGTAACTATTCCAATAATTTTTCCTTTTCGAGATTTAATCTCCTGGATATTGCTCACCACCTTGTCATAATGACCTTTTTTAGTTGCAATTACTATAACTGGCATTTGTTCATCAATTAATGCAATAGGACCATGCTTCATTTCAGCGGCAGGATAACCTTCGGCATGAATATAAGAGATCTCTTTTAGTTTGAGAGCGCCTTCCAATGCCACTGGAAAGTTAAAGCCTCTACCCAAATACAAACAATTTGAGGTGTTTTTATATTTATCTGCTATTTCTTTAATATGCTCGTTGGAAGTTTCCAAGACCGTGGAGATCTTTGCTGGAATTCTTTCCAATTCCTGTAAATGAAATCTAAACTGGGAATCTGAAATTGCACCCTTATATTTAGCCAATTTTAAGGCCATCATAGTAAGAACGGTAATTTGAGTTGTAAAGGCTTTAGTAGAAGCCACACCTATTTCCGGTCCTGCATGTGTATATGCTCCTGCATTGGTTTCACGTGATATGGATGATCCTACAACATTGCATACTCCAAAAACAAATGCGCCTTTTTCTTTGGCAAGCTTGATAGCCGCCATAGTATCGGCTGTTTCACCACTTTGAGAAATTGCAATTACAACGTCATTTTCAAAAATCACAGGATTTCTATACCTGAATTCTGAGGCGTATTCCACCTCCACAGGTATTCTTGCCAGATCTTCAAAAATATATTCTGCAACCAATCCTGCATGCCATGAAGTTCCGCAAGCAACAATAATAATTCTTTTTGCATTGGCGAGGCGTTCAATATTATCATCTACACCGGACATTTTTATAATGCCTTTATCTACCAACATTCTACCACGGTAAGTATCCTTGATCGCATTGGGTTGTTCATAGATTTCCTTCAGCATGAAGTGATCGTATCCGCCCTTTTCTATTTGTTCTAGGTTCATTTTTAATTCCTGAACATAAGGAGCAACCAGGGAATCATCGTGAATCTTTCTTACTTTTATATCTTTACTCCTTCGAATAACCGCCATTTCTCCATCTTCCAGGTAAATGACATTACTTGTAAATTCAATAAATGGAGAAGCATCAGAAGCAATAAAAAATTCATCTTCTCCAATTCCTATTGCCAATGGACTCCCTAGGCGTGCAACTATAAGTTCGTTTGGTTTTCTTTTATCAAAAACGGTAATGGCATAAGCTCCAATAGTTTCGTTAAGCGCAATTTGCACTGCTTTTCCTAACTTTACATCTTCCTTGACCATAACATCCTCTATAAGATTTATCAAAACCTCAGTATCAGTGTCAGATTGAAAGGTGTATCCGCGTTTGACGAGTTCCTTTTTTAGTGCTGAATAATTTTCAATAATCCCGTTATGAATAATCACCAAATTTCCGGAATTGGAAAAATGAGGATGGGAATTCACATCATTTGGAACTCCATGCGTGGCCCATCTAGTATGACCAATTCCTATGTTTCCTTTAATTGAAGTACCTTCCTCAAATTTTGCTTTAAGATCTGCAACTTTACCTTTCGTTTTACAGAGGTTAAGATCATTACCATCGTATAAAGCTATTCCGGCACTGTCATAACCCCGGTATTCAAGGCGTTGCAATCCATTTAAAACTATTGGATATGCTTCCCTATAACCAATATATCCTACTATCCCGCACATAATTTAATTGCTTGTTTCTGAATAAAAAATATTTAATTTTAGTCTTTTGGAAACATCCTCAGCCAAATTACCGTATAACACAGTTCCTTCAGGACTAATAACGGTAGCCGCAGGAATTCTATCAATCCCGTCTAAAGGAGATTTTAAGGCTGAACTTCCAATGAGGTTAATATTTTGAGTTACTACCAAACCTAATCTCACATTTGTTGAGTCCTTATTGAGGATTCTGTTTACTTGCTCGGTAATTCTTAATTTATAACTTATTCCGTTTTTATCCTCAGTTCTTACCAATCTCCCGGAATGTGTTGTTACTGAATTCAAAGGAGCAGATTCATTAAAACTTTGGTCAAAACTATAATCTATTAATGGCTGATTTGTATCTAGATTGTATAAATATATACGCTCCGGCTCAGTTTCCCCACCTTGTACTTTGTCCTGGTTGACATAAAATGTCAAATTCGCTTCGTTAATAAGCCAATTCTTTGCTCTTAACTCTTCAACTTCTGCATCATCTTCAAATAGTTTTATAATGGCAAAACTACCTTCGCCACCCTTAATATAAAGATTTTCTGAACCAATTTCGGGATTAACCGATTCAATTTCTGCCAAGATATTAGATGGAATGTTCTCAGTGAATGTATTGACAGTATTTGGTCCTAAATTTAATTCGTAAGAATTTTGCTTTTCTATCAATTCTGTCGTTATCCCATCATTATCTAAATCGGAAGTGTCTTCAACAAGATTTTTATAATACAAGGTGATTCCAGCGTCAGGATCTGTAAAATTAAGAAGTGCCATCGTTCCGTTATCATTTAACTCTTCTGCTTCCAAATACAATCCTCGAATAAAATTCCTGAAATTATTGTTATTTGACAATTCTATTGAACCTTGCTTATCTAATATCTTTTCTTGAAAGAATGTAGTAGACAAATTAACTCTTAAACGAGGTTCTGACCGAATAGTATCTATTTCGCCGCTTCCATTTTCTTCCAAATAAACTACTTCACTTGCAGAAGGTTTGAAGGATTCATTTACATAAAGAGGATCCCCTACCAGGTTGCTTTTAAATAAAGGTCCCTGATCTGAATAATATTTTTGTCTGGTTTCAAAATTGTCCTCGGGATCAAACTCGTTTAAGTAAAAATTTGAACGACTTATTTTTAATTTATAAGGCATGTTTCCGTACACCGAGTCAAGTTTATAAACTGGGTTCCCAAGATCGTTTATTTCAATTTGAGTATTAAAATAAGGCAAGGTCAAAACAACACTATCCAAAGTTGGTTCTGATCCAAACGAGGGTTTATTTGTTGACAATGAAATTTGCGTAAGCACATTTGCAATTTGCTTACCATAAACAGGATCCATGTAAACTCCCAAAAGATTGGAAGGTAAGTTATTGGTCTGGACACCACCAATTTTTTTACTGTATGCAACAACTTTTGCATCGTATTGGGGCAAGGAATCTAATTGTCCGCCAATAAGTTCCCCTCCAATGGTGTTAAAATCATCATCACAGGAGATAAATGCTAAAACTATAAATAATGCAACAGTAATAGTGCTTAATCTTTTCAAAAATATCATTCGGTATGGGTTACTTATTTTGATAAAACTTGGATGTTATAAAATTCCTGGTAGGCTGGTGAAAATTCTTCCGGCGACTTATAACCTAAAACAGGTTTTTCTTGTTTGCTCAAATATTTAGTCAATTCATCGGGAATATTATCTCCGCCAACAATGATTGCATCAGAATTGTCTATGGCAGCTTTCATGATATTCACATAGCTTGGTTTCTTGAGATGTTTTACATTCTCCTCTTCCAATCCATCAAAAAGAATTTTCTTGTACATGTTCTCATCTAACGTATCTTCGAAACTTTGATTGTAAACCGAGGTCACAATTTTTGCTTCAGAAAACAATGGTTCATTTCCGTAATAATTCCTGAGATAAAGTGGCAATAAAGAAGATAGCCATCCATGAACGTGGATTATATCTGGAGCCCAGTTCAATTTCTTCACCGTTTCAATTACGCCTTTAGCAAAGAAAATGGCGCGTTCGTCATTATCGGAGAACATATTCCCATCTTCATCGGTCAAGGTTGCCTTTCTTTTAAAATAATCTTCATTATCGATAAAATAAACCTGCATTCGTTCCTTGGGAATGGAGGCTACTTTAATGATCAAAGGCATATCCAGGTCATCTATTACCAGATTCATTCCCGATAAACGAATAACTTCGTGCAGTTGATGCCTCCGTTCATTGATGTTACCGAAACGTGGCATAAAAATTCTAATCTGACCTCCCAGGCCGTTTACCATTCTGGCGGCTTCAAAAGACATTGATGATATCTCAGTTTCGGGCAGGTATGGTATTACTTCAGATGATACGTACAATATCCTCTTATCTCTCATAAGTATTTTGCTTTTGCATATAAAAAACATGCAAAATTACAAAAATTTATGCAGTTTGCCAGTAATATCTTAAGTTTGCACGCTGTTAATATTATAATAAAATGCAGATAATAAAAGAAAAAGCCCCGTTAAATAACTGGGTCACAACAATAAAACACACAGGAGACATCCTTGGATTGGTTCCTACAATGGGGGCTTTACACGAGGGGCACCTCTCTTTAATTAGGGTTGCGGCCAGTGTTTGCGACTGGGTAGTAGTAAGTATTTTTATTAATCCAACCCAATTTGACAAGCCTTTAGACCTTCAAAACTATCCACAAACTTTAGATAAAGATATTGCCTTATTAAAGGATTTGAACTTAAAAATTGTTGTATTTTCACCCACTGCAACAGAATTATATGATGAAAAAATTCAAGCTGAACATTTTGAATTTGACGGAGTGGAGTTGGAAATGGAAGGAAAGTTCAGATTTGGACATTTTGACGGGGTAGCAACGGTTGTAAAAAAACTTTTTGAGTTAATACATCCGGACAAGGCATTTTTTGGAGAAAAAGATTTTCAACAGTTTCAGATAATTCGGAAATTAATTGAAAAGACAGGATTGCCGGTAGAGATAATTGGATGCCCTATTTATAGGGAAACCAATGGCTTGGCAAGGAGCTCCAGAAATGAACGACTAAGTGATGATATGCGGCATAAGGCCTCATTTATCTATAATACACTACTAAAAACAAAGGAGAAATTTGGCACAGAAAGTGCAAAACAAATAAGCGATTGGGTTGAAAATGAATTCAAAAAACATCCATTTTTGAAACTGGAGTATTTTGAAATCGCCCAAAGCAATACGTTAAAGACAATTGAAAATAAACAATTAGATCTTCCATACCGTGCTTTTATAGCTGTATATGCAGGGGAAATTAGGCTAATTGACAATATCGCATTAAATTATTAAATTTTATTATGCAGATCCACGTAGTTAAATCAAAAATTCATCGCGTAAAGTGTACCGGTGCCGATTTAAATTATATCGGTAGTATAACCATTGATCAGGATTTGATGGATGCTGCCAATATTGTTGAAGGGGAGAAGGTACAAATTGTTGATAATAACAATGGCGAACGACTTGAAACTTACGCCATTCCAGGTCCAAGAAATTCTGGTGAGATAACAATTAATGGTGCCGCCGCCCACAAAGTGAATAAAGGAGATGTGTTGATTCTTATAACTTATGCCATCATGGATATGGAAGAAGCCAAACTTTTTAAACCTTCACTGGTTTTCCCTAATGAAGAAAACAACCTCTTGAACTAATTTTTGAAAAAGACAACCAAAAATGTCCTGAAGATTATTCTCCCGTTATTTTTGGGTATCTTTTTGATTTGGTATTCCACTAAAAGTGCCACCCCACAAGAACGACAGGAACTTTGGTCCAACATCACCTCAGCCAATCCAGGTTGGATTTTGCTTTCCTTACTTTTTGGATTATTATCCCACCTTTCCCGCGCGTATCGATGGAAATTTTTACTGGAACCTCTGGGCTACAAACCGCGTTTTGGAAACTGTTTTATGGCAGTAATGGTTGCTTATTTGGCGAATTTTGGAATCCCAAGATCCGGAGAAGTACTCAGGGCGGTGACCATTTCAAGTTATGAGAACATTCCTTTTGAAAAGGCTTTTGGAACCATTATATCAGAGAGAATAAGCGATTTTATCATGCTATTGCTAGTAATATGCCTTGCCTTACTTCTGCAAACTGAGCGACTCCTCTCCTTTTTTGATGAAAACAATATAAATCCTTTCTTTACAATCGCCGCACTTTTTGTTTTACTTGCCATAGGAATCTTCATATTGAAGCAAATAAAAAAGTCCAAAAGAGGAATAATGCTCAAGGTTAAAAATTTTGCGAAAGGATTATTGGAAGGGATGCGAAGTATTTTAAAAATGAAACAAAAGGGAGCCTATCTATTCCACACATTATTTATATGGGGAATGTACCTTTTAATGTTTTATATTCTAATTTTTACTGTTCCCGAAACATCTTCGCTTTCATTTGGAGTTATAATGGTAGCATTTGTAGTAGGTTCCTTTGCCATCTCAGCGACTAATGGCGGAATTGGGGTTTATCCCATCGCAATTGGTGCCAGCCTAATGATTTTTGGAATTAGCAAAGAAGCGGGAGAAGCTTTTGGTTGGATTACCTGGGGAACCCAAACTTTGTTGGTGATCATTTTGGGAGGGCTTTCCTTTCTTTTCCTACCAATTTTAAACCGTCGAAAATTATAACTACATTGCTAAACAGATCATTAACCTAAATCTATGCAAAAAAAATTACTCTTCCTGCTTATTTTGATTGTCCCAAACCTTTTTATCGGACAAACTATTTATCAAAAAATTAAATCTGCTAAATTAGGTGAAGATCGTGAACTGAAAATCCAGCTTCCCAGAAATTATGATCAAAATAAAGAAAAAAAATATCCGATTTTGGTAGTTCTTGACGGGGATTATCTCTTTGAACCAGTTTCCGGAAATGTAGATTATTACTCTTATTGGGAAGATATTCCCGAAATGATCGTGGTCGGAATCAATCAATCATCATCGCGGGATTCTGATTCCTTTTATGACGAGAATACATTCTTACCTGCCGGTACGGGAGCTTCTTTTTTTGAATTTATCGGCATGGAATTAATGCCCTTTATTGAATCCAATTATAGAACGGCGCCTTTCAGAGTAATCATGGGTCATGATTATACCTCAAATTTTATAAATTATTATCTCTTAAAAGAAAATCCATTGTTTCAGGGCTACATAAATTTAAGTCCGGATCTCGCTCCTGAAATGGAAAACCGGGTTTTCAATTCGCTTCAAAAATCGCCTAATCCTATCTGGTATTACCTGGCAACTTCAACAGAGGATATTTCATCCTTAAAGGAGAAAATTCTTAATTTTGACGGTCAATTAAAAAAATTAGACAACAAAAACATTCATTATAATTTTGATAATTTTAAGGACGCCTCGCACTATACTCTTGTTGGAAATGCTATTCCGAAGGCTATCGAGCAAATTTTTGAAACATACCGTCCAATTTCGGTTGAGGAATACAACACTGTACTCTTACAAACCTCCGTTTCTTCTTTTGAATACCTGGTTAAAAAGTATGAAAACATACAATTACTATTTGGAATCGATAAGCAAATAAGACTCAATGACTTTATGGCTGTATATAATGCCATGGAAAAAACAAGGAATTGGGAGCAGATGAAAGATCTTTCAAAACTTGCTGAAAAAAATTATCCAACAACCATGCTCCATACTTATTTTGCAGCTCGTTTTGAGGAGGAAACAGGAAATCCTAAAAAAGCCATGAGAATCTATCAGAATGCTTACGGTCAGGACCCCGTTTTATTTTTAAATACAGACTTCATGCTGGATAAAGCAAATCAGATAAAAGTAGATTTTAATTATTAAGAATATAAAAACACATTACTTCTTCGCTTTTCAAATTTATGGCTAAATCAAAAACCACCTTTTTCTGTCAAAACTGCGGCGCCCAACATTCAAAATGGCAAGGTCAATGTACCTCTTGCAAGGAATGGAATACCCTCGTAGAAGAAGTATTACAAAAACCCGATCAAAAAGATTGGAAAATTCAGGATGCAAGAGAGGTAAAGAGAACGGCACAACCCCTTAAAATTTCGGAAATTGAAGTGGGTTCTGAACCCAGGTTAAACACTAACAATGTGGAACTTGACAGGGTTTTAGGCGGCGGAATTGTTCCCGGGTCCTTAATACTTTTGGGTGGGGAACCGGGAATAGGTAAAAGCACCCTTCTTTTACAGATTTCCTTAAACCTAAGGCAAAAAACTCTTTATGTATCTGGGGAGGAAAGTCAGCAACAAATAAAAATGCGGGCAGAACGCATCAACCCAAACCCTGCCAATTGCTATATTTTGACAGAGACCAAAACCCAAAACATTTTTAAACAAATAGAGTCGCTTCAGCCTGAAATTGTTATAATAGATTCCATTCAAACCTTGCATAGCGATTACATTGAGAGTTCACCGGGAAGTATTTCCCAGGTAAGGGAATGCACTTCTGAGCTTATAAAATTTGCCAAAGAAACTGGTGTACCAGTAGTCCTTATCGGTCATATCACAAAAGACGGAAGTATTGCCGGGCCGAAAATTCTGGAACATATGGTGGACACCGTTTTACAATTTGAAGGAGATCGAAATCACGTCTACCGGATTCTCCGTGCAAAAAAGAATCGGTTTGGATCTACTCATGAACTGGGCATTTATGAAATGTTAGGAAGCGGATTGCGTGAAGTTTCAAATCCATCTGAAATTTTGATTTCAAAGAATGATGAAGGACTTAGTGGTACCGCAATAGCAGCTACTCTGGAAGGAGTTCGCCCATTAATGATAGAAATACAGGCATTGGTGAGTTCTGCCGTGTACGGAACGCCTCAGCGGTCAGCAACTGGTTATAATGCCAAACGTCTCAATATGTTGCTCGCCGTTTTGGAAAAAAGGGCAGGCTTCCGCTTGGGAGCCAAAGATGTATTTTTAAATATTACTGGTGGAATTTCAGTGGACGATCCCGCAATTGATCTGGCGGTAATTGCAGCAATTTTATCCTCGAACGAGGATATTTCAATTGAGAAAGACATTTGTTTTGCTGCAGAAGTTGGACTTGCTGGAGAAATTCGTCCCGTTCCCAGAGTAGAACAGCGCATAATGGAAGCTGAAAAACTGGGATTTGCCACCGTAATGATCTCAAAACAATCCAAGCTTCCTAAAAACAATTACAACATAAAAATTCAAAAAGTTGCAAGGATAGAAGATGTTGTTGCTTTCCTTTTTGGATAGACTCCTTCATCCATTTTATTCCTACACAGCATCTTATGTATTTTCATCAAGGCGCAGGATTCGGAATGCTTTCATGAACCTCGTTAATTTCCTTAATTATCTCTTCTGAAAGTGTTACATCTATACTTCCAATATTTTGTTCGAGCTGTTCAATTGAAGTAGCACCAATAATGGTGCTGGTTACAAAAGGCTGCATCTTTACAAATGCGAGCGCCATTTGAGCAGGTTGTAAATTGTACCTTTCGGCAATTTTACAATATTTTAAAGTCGCCTCTATAGCCTGAGCATTGGAATACCGGCTATATTGTGGAAACAAAGTTAGCCGGGCATTTGCAGGTTTCTTATCTAAATATTTTCCGCTAAGCGTCCCCATTCCCATTGGAGAATAAGGAAATAATCCGATGTTCTCACGATGATAAATTTCGGTAAGCCCAATTTCATCTTTTCTATTAAGCAGGTTATACGGATTTTGCACCGTACATATTTTGGGAGCCCCATTTCTTGCCTCTTCAGCGTAGCGCATCACTCCGTAAGGAGATTCGTTGGAAAGCCCAATATGCCTGATTTTTCCGGATTTAATAAACTCATTTAAATGAAACAAAACTTCCTTGAAATTGTCCTCCCATTCTTCTGTATTATCCCGAAGATAACCTCGTTGGCCAAAAAAATTCGAACTGCGCTCCGGCCAATGCAACTGGTATAGGTCAAGATAATCTGTCTGCAATCGGGTCAGGCTATTATTTATGGCTTCAGTTAGAGCTTCCTTGCCAAAATCTAAATTCGGGCGGATATGAGCCACTGCTTCTCCGGGTCCGGCAATTTTTGAGGCCAATATAATTTTATCCCTGTTTCCGGTTTTCTTCAACCAACTTCCTATAATTTTCTCGGTACTTCCCTGTGTTTCCTTACTTGCTGGAACAGAATACATTTCTGCTGTATCAATAAAATTAATTCCATGCTCCAGTGCGTAATCCATTTGTTGATGGCCTTCAGCTTCAGTATTTTGTTGTCCCCAGGTCATGGAACCTAAACAAATTTTGCTTACTTCAACATCGGTATTAGGTAATTTAGTGTATTTCATTTTATAGAATATAAATCAACATTTGTTCTCAAAGGTTGAAATGATCAGTTAAGGTTATAAAACATTGTTTCGAATGTAGTTAATTAGAAAATATTATGAAGGATTTTAAAAAACCTTAAAACAAATAATTTTAATACTTTTAATTATATTGATAATTTCCTGTTCTTGTTAAAAGATTTGTTGCTCTATTTCATTATCCAAAAATTACGTTGATATAATAAAAAAATTTAATGTATTTTGATATATTTGAAAAACTAGCTGTTTATGTTGAGAGATTTTCAGAATCAAAAGTCATTATATTTCTCAAATAACTCAAAAATCACCGCCGATGAATAAGATTGCAGTTATAGGTCCTATCCCTAGAGATACCATTATTACGTACAAAAATGAAATTATTCATAAATACGGTTGTGCTACCCACCCTGCAATTGCATTGGCAAAGCTAATGGAAAATACCGGTGAGGTAATCATTATTTCTCATATTCACAAAAAAGACCATAAGGATGTGAATGAACTTTTTTTACCCTATCAAAATGTAAGTTTGAAGGGAATTGGGAGTGAACATGATCGGGGAACTGTAATTGAACTTCGATTTTTGGACCAAAACAACAGGCTTGAGAAGCAAACTGCTTTTATGAATCCTATTTTGCCTGAGGATGTGGACCCCTATCTGGATTCAGATGCTTTTGTTTTTGTTCCCATCACAGATTTCGAAATTTCCCTGAGTACACTGCAACATATCAAAAAACACAGTAATGGAATTATAATTTTTGATGCTCATGGTCCAACAACTGCTTTGAACATTAACGGAAACAGGGAGCGAAAATTTTGGATAGATCGTGATGAATGGCTGCCATATATAGATGTATTAAAAATGAATCTCGAAGAATCACAATGTTGTTGGTTTAAAAATGAATATTCCATTGAAGAGATGGGTTATCTTGATGAAAATAGCACAGAACATCTGGACAATTTTGCTCTTGGAGTTTTAAACAAGGGCGTTAAGTTTTTATATGTCACGCTTGATTCGCGAGGATGTGTTGTATATTCTTTAAAGGATGGAATTATTCAGAAAGACTGGATAGATTCAATTCCCGTTACCGAAGTCATAGATACTACAGGCTGTGGAGATTCTTTTGCCGGTGGTTTAGCTTATGGATTTACAGTTTATAACGATCCTATCAAAGCTGGACAATTTGCCAACACTCTGGGAGCTTTTCGTACTCAGGGTAAAACCTATGATGTCTTTAAGAATTTGGAAAATACTGAGGCAGTAATTAAAAAACATTACTCCTGATTTTACCATCAGCCTTTAATTAGTAAAGAAATTACCTTATCCTTAAAAGAGTAGCTTTTACGTTTAATAAAAAAGATCTCTGGCAACCCTAAAAGTTATTCAATTTCATTCAATAACTGGTTAATCTCATCCAGTTTTGGTGTTAAAATAACTTCAATCCTTCGATTTTTTGCTTTTCCGTCGGCAGTGGCGTTTGTTGTTACTGGTGCATATTCCCCACGACCAGCCGCAGTTAAATTAAAAGGATCTATTCCTGAATTTTCCCTTAAAATTTGAACAATAGAAGTTGCCCGCTTCGTTGAAAGATCCCAGTTATCTGTAACCTGACCCGATCCGCCATAGGGAACATCATCTGTATGGCCTTCAATTAGCACTGCTATATCTGGATTAAGCGCTAAAACAGCTCCTAATTGTTGCACTGCTTTTTTACCTTCGGCATTTACCGCCCAACTTCCTGAACTGAAAAGCAATTTATTTTCCATTGAGACATATACTTTCCCATTACGTTGCTCAACTGTCAGGCCTTTTCCTTCAAAATTAGTCAACGCGTTGGAAACAGCTGTTTTTAATGCATTCATCTTAGCATCCTTGGCTGCAATAAGTCCTTCTAACTCATCTATTCTTTTTGAACGTGAAGCCAGATCTTTCTGTAATTTTTCCAATCTTGCCTGTTCAAAACCAAGTTTGTTTTCCTTTTCTTCCAATTGGGCCAAAAGTTCCCTATTTCGTTTGGAGTTTTCGGCAATTTCAGTAGAACTGTTTGCCTCAAGGGCATCATACGAGCTTTTTAAGCTTTCATATCTGGTTGTAGTATTCTCAAGATTTGACTGCAGTTGGTCACGCTCTGATTTCAAATTATCATATTCTCCCTGGAGATCAGCCAGATCGTTTTGACCCTTAGAACGGGTTTCTTTGAGATCGTTGGAGAGTTTCTGATTTTTTGCTTGTAGGTTGTCATATTGCCCCTGAAGTTCTTCGTGGACTTTTGATGAAACACAAGATGAAGATATCAATGCTAAGAAAATTGTAAAAAGAAATAATTTATTTGTCATGAATGCTGATTTTAAAAATATTTTTCAAATTCTACTAAAACCGGACAATGGTCACTGTGATTTGCTTCCGGCAAAATAACTGCACGCTTTAATTTATCTTTCATGGACGAAGATACCAGGTTGTAATCTATACGCCAACCTTTGTTACTGATTCTTGAATTGGCGCGGTAACTCCACCAGGAATAATTGTCGGATCCTTTATTGAAGTATCTGAAGGAATCTATGAATCCACTTTCCATAAATCCGTTTATCCATTTCCGCTCGACTGGCAAAAAGCCAGAAGTATTTTTAAGCCTTACAGGATCGTGAATATCAATTGCTTCATGGCAAATATTGTAATCTCCACAAATGATCAAATTTGGAATTTGATTTTTTAACTTATCTATATAGCATTGGAAATCGGCCATATACTGTAATTTATGATCCAGGCGTTTAATGTTTGTTCCTGATGGCAAGTATAGGCTCATCACAGAGAAATCCTCAAAATCCATTCGCAAATTCCGACCTTCAAAATCCATATAATCTATGCCAGTACCGAATTCAACGTTGATGGGTTTATGTTTGCTTAGAATAGCGACTCCGCTATATCCTTTTTTTTGAGCAGGATACCAATACTGGTAAGTATATCCGGCCTCTTCAAAGGGTTTTAAATCAAACTGCTCCGGTGATGCTTTTATTTCCTGTAAACAAAGTATATCGGGATCGGCCTGTATTAACCAATCTAGGAATCCTTTTCGCAATGCCGCCCGTATTCCATTTACATTGTAAGAGATTATTTTCATCCGGAATTTTAATTTTTTCAAAAATAAGAATTCTGAATGCTTTTTAAGGTATTTTGTCCGATTTTTAAAACTGAAATCGACGGCAAGCAATGAGCTTTAAGGTTATTTTACAATAAAGCGTTTCACGATGCCCACTTTCCTTGTTCCAATTCGCAATAAATAAACTCCGGTTGCGGCATAGGACATATCAAATTTGTATAAGTAACCCTCGCCATTGTTATCCACTGTGTTTTCAATCATTTTCTGACCTAAAACATTGTGTACGGTTATCCGCAAGCTCTGATCAAAATCTGTTTCCAGAAAGGCTAGAAAAATTCCGTTTTCTTGATCAACAACTGTCAGAACTGCTTCGTTCAAAAGAAAGTCCCCAAGATCCAATGTGCTGTCTATAATTTTTACTGAATAATCATGGGTTGTACCGTATTCCATCACACTGCAAGGATCATTCAGTTCTCCATCAAAAGAAGTATCCCCGGCTCGTACCCTCAATAAATGTTGTCCCAAAGGAGCATCTGCCGGAAGTGTAAGATCATAGGAATGTGCCGTATTAGGTGTAGGTATAGTTTTATTTGAGATCAATCTTTCAATATCGTCAAAAACTCCGTTGTCGTTAAAGTCAATCCACAATGATAACTGTTCATTTTCAGGATTATTAAATAAGGTTTTTACCGTTACCGTATAATTTGGTGTTGATCGATCTAAATCTGTAGAGAAACCAATAAAATCTTCATAGCCTGTAGTACAAGGAATTCTTTCATTCAAAATGCCTCCCAATTCAAAAGAAAAAATCCCATCGCCAAAACTAGCGCAATCAGAGCCATCGGGAATGCAATTTAAATTTGCCACAGATTTACTGGTAGCATCGTTTGTTGGATTTCCATCCCCTTCTAAATTGGTTCTGGCAGAAATTTTAAATCTACCAAAGCGTGAAAGATTGACTGTATTCGAAAAGGAATACACTGCGTTTTCACCCACTGGAATAGTGCCTGTAAAAACTTCATCTATACTTAAATTATTTTCAAGTTGATACGATACCGGAATATTGGACTGTGGTTCACCTCCAAAATTTTCGATGGTAACAGTTACAACTTCGGAGGAGGTTAAGATTAAACCTGTTGCAGGAGCATCTATGGATGTCACACCAACATCCTTGGGAAAAAGATTGGTGATATTTGTTGTAAATGAATCATTATCAATCTGTTCGTCAATCCCTAAATTAGTTGATGCATTGATTTCATACGTCTGACCAATAACGCCAACATTTGCAGTCGTAGAAAAAGTAAAATCTACAGAACTTATTCCTGCAACACTACCCGTAAAAACCTCGGTTACGGTTTGTGACCCGTCAATTGAATAACTCACAGGAATGTTGGATTGCGCATTCACCCCGAAATTCCTAATTGTCACTTTAATTACCTCAGCATTTGTAAGTGTTGCGTTTGTAGGATTCACAACGGCAATAATCCCCACATCATTATTAAAGTCTGGCGATAATTTAAATACACCAACTCTATTTTTCCGTTCCAGTCCATCAAAATATTCGGCGTTGTGCCAAAAGGTTAGATCATCTACCGGATCTATAGTCATATGGGCATAATCTCCATATCTGCTGGATGGATCGATACTTCTTCCTTCCACAATTGATGTTTCCTGAACTGTCATTATGCCTAAAGGATCTGTGGCATATCTTCCGGTATACCGAATTGAAGGAAAAACAGGATTAGAAGGACTATCGTCCAAAACGGTAAATCCAAGACCAATATTTCCTTCCTTGTCAATTCCTATGCTTCCGCAAAACCGATCGCTTTTATCTGGAGCATAGGTGCCTTCCTGATGAACTCTCCAAGGGCCTCCATTTCGATCTTGCCGCAATTCAAACCATCTTACCCCAGCATGTTCGGCAGCGGATGGATCAACATCTACCACAAAATTCATCACAGCCGCATTATAATTTGGAAATCTTCGGTACGAAGTCATATACATCATGGTAGCCTGTAAAACATCTACATCTGGACCATCATTGGGTTGATTTAAATTGGAAAAAGCTCCACCATCAAAAGTGGCTATAAACGGGCTAACACCACTAGCCGCACCCAATTCCTGAGATTCCTCGATTGTTGAACTCATGGGTGAATTCCAATTGACATTAATATTCCAGAGCTTTAAATGATCTTCCGAAACTCCTGCCCAGGCATCGTCCTGTAGATATACAATAGGGGAATTCCCTTTAGGAGGTAACTCACCGCCAATTGCGTGAAAACCCGCGGGACTATAAAAACCATTTGTATTAACTCCCGGCAACGGAAAAGAAAGCATTTTTGCGGTTTTTCCAACGAGCATGGAATCCCGTTCAAATACATAAATTACCTGACTGGTACTGGCTGAATTGGCATTTTTATTTGTAGTGAGATAGTAGCCATCACTCCAAACCGAAATTTTGGGATAATCAGGTAAAGCGTTGGTAGAAAATCTATAGGTAAACCAACCATCATTTACAGGATCCGGGCCTTGTGAAACCGCCACCAGGTAACCGAAATTTTCCTCGGCAGTTTCGCTAAATTGGGTAATTAGAAATCTGTCGGCGAATTCATCATATAAGATAAGAGGATCTCCAAGAGTTTCATTTGTAAATTCACCACCGATACTTGCCAGGGAAGCCGGTGGAGAAAGTTGATTTCCGTTTTTATCAAAAATTGAAAAGGCTGAATTCCAGCCATTTACATAGTGATTAGGACCTACCGCTCCAGTTGGATCAGTAGGTGTAGTTCGAGTAACTACGGCATCGAAACTCAATATTGGAGATTTTGCAGGCAATTCTCCTAATTTGTCCTGACGGACTTTATCCATAGCTTTTGGTAGCCCTTTTCCCGGAACTACTTTATTTATCCCCCTATTCCTTGGATTTACAACTTCGTACTCTACTGATGGTGCTTTCAATTTTCTCTTAGAAATAGCCGAAACAGATACAGCCTTAGCGGAATCCATATACACCGGGCCCATAATTTCCCTTTTCTGTGCTGTAACCTGCAACGAGATAAGAAAGAAAAAAAGGCTTAAATAAAGTAAAACTTTGATCATATTATTCCAAAAAATGGCAATTTGCTATTAAGACATTAAAAATAGTCATTTATCGAATATAATAAATAAAAGGGGCAATTAAAATAATTAATTGCCCCTTTTATTTATTATATACATTTGAATTTAACCCTTCATCCAAGTCTTAAAATCAACTTCCTCTCTAATAATCTTCGACAATTCTGTTATTGGAACTCTTTTTTGTTCCATTGAATCCCGATAACGTACAGTAACTGATTTGTCTTCCAAAGAATCGTGATCTACGGTTATACACAATGGGGTTCCCGCGGCATCCTGACGGCGATATCTTCTGCCAATAGCATCTTTTTCATCGTACTGCACCATAAAATCCCACTTCAATTCATCAACGATTTCCTGAGCAAGTTCTGGCAAACCATCCTTTTTTACCAGGGGAAGAATGGCAGCCTTGGTAGGTGCCAATATAGCCGGTAATTTTAGTACTGTTCTGGAAGAACCATCTTTCAGGGTTTCTTCTTTTAACGATGACGACAAAACAGCCAGGAACATCCTATCTAAACCTATGGAAGTTTCGATCACATATGGTACGTAATTCTCATTGAGTTCCGGATCAAAAAAGCGTAATTTCTTGCCGGAATGTTCTTCGTGTGCTTTTAAATCAAAATCGGTGCGGGAATGTACACCTTCCAATTCCTTAAATCCGAAAGGAAAATTAAATTCAATATCTGTTGCTGCATTCGCATAATGAGCCAATTTATCGTGATCGTGAAAACGATAATTTTCTACTCCCAGGTTGAGCGAATAATGCCATTTAATACGAGTTTCTTTCCAGTGTTCATACCATTTCATTTCTTCACCCGGGCGAACAAAAAACTGCATCTCCATTTGTTCAAACTCCCGCATCCTGAAAATAAATTGCCTGGCGACGATTTCATTCCTGAAAGCTTTTCCAGTTTGTGCTATCCCAAAAGGAATTTTCATCCTTCCTGTTTTCTGAACATTTGCGAAATTCACGAAAATTCCTTGAGCCGTTTCCGGTCGTAAATATAAATCGGTCGAAGAATCGGCTGATGCGCCCATTTTTGTTCCAAACATCAGATTAAATTGACGCACTTCGGTCCAGTTCTTAGACCCTGTTTCAGGATCGGCAATTTCTAATTCTTCAATTAATGATTTAACATCTTTCAGATCTTCCCTGGTCAGGGAATCTCCTAAACGTTTAAGAATTGCTTTTCGCAGGGTTAGATATCCCTTTACCCTTTCATTTGTAGTGACAAATTCCTGTTCATCAAAAGCATCACCAAAACGTTTTTTTGCTTTTTCAGTTTCTTTCAGGGCTTTAATATTCAATTTTTCAGCAAAATCTTCAACCAAAACATCGGCACGATAGCGCTTTTTTGAATCTTTGTTGTCAATTAACGGATCGTTAAAAGCATCGACATGTCCAGAAGCAACCCATGTTTTTGGGTGCATAAGAATTGATGCATCTAAGCCCACAATGTTTTGATGCATTTGCACCATGCTTTTCCACCAATATTCCCTGATGTTCTTTTTTAATTCCGCCCCGTTCTGACCATAGTCATAAACCGCGCTTAAACCATCGTAAATCTCACTGGATGCGAAAATATAGCCATACTCTTTTGCATGGGAAATCACATTTTTAAATAAGTCTTCTTGTTTTGCCATACCGCAAAAATAAAAAAACCGCCTTGATAAAGCTCAAGGCGGTTCATGATTTTTTTAATTATTATTATCTCAAGTTGAAGGAAGAAGTACCAATTAATTGTGGTCCCGCATAAATGTACACCTTATAAGTCCCTTCCATCAATTTTTCCTTTATGATATTTGATAGAATACAGACATCAAGTTCTTCATTTTCGTAGAAAACCTTGGACTGTGCGCTGTATACCATTGGACCACCTTCGTGTTGAACAACTATCTGGTCGCCTACTAGTTCATTTTGAGGATTATATACCTGAACATAAATATCCCTTTCACCCGGTCCGGCCAACGCGTTATCGGTTATAGTAAAACATGTCTTAATTTGATCTATTCTTCCAATCTTGTCGTTTTCAACTAATTTACCACTGTTGCGAACAATTACTCCCATTCCTTTTAACGAAGTAATCTTTAATTGTGCAGCCCTGTCTACTTTGGTTGATAAATTTTGATTGGTTACCTCCAATGAGTCAGATAAACGAACTCTTTGAGCCAATACAGTATTAGTACTGTCTATCGTTGTTGTTAGCATCCTATTTTGATTGCTTAAACTATCTACTACTCTGAAAAGGCGGTCTTTTTCATTTTTTAAAGATCCTATTTCTCTGCGATATCTGGATATTAAAACCAGGTTTGCCTCGCTATCCTTTACAGAATCTAAAAGCATTGTGATTCGCTCACGGGCGTCTACGAGGTTTTGGTCCATAACATCATTGGTGGCGATGGCTTCATCATATTTAATAATTAAGTCATTTAGCTCATCTTCGATAACAGTTTTTTCTTTTTGAAGGATTGCCTTATTTTCTTTTTCTTCGTTATAAAATTTAATGGTATAAATTCCAAGAGCGATCAAAGCAACCGCCAAAACCCCTGTTAAAATCTTAAGCGCATTATTACTTTTCTTTTCAGTTATCATATTATGTAATTTAGTTTGTAAATTTAAGAGTTAAAAAATGCAAATTACAATTCATTAACAAATGTTTCACGAATTATTCAATTTATTTTACCCAAAAACCTGTCAAATTTGTGATGGCCTTTTGCTACAAAATGAGCCTGTCGTTTGCCTGAAATGCCTGCATGAGCTTCCTATTACCAACTATCATCTTTATAACGAAAACCCTGTCAAAAAAGTATTTTATGGTAGGTTTCCCATCGAGAATGCTACATCCTTATTGATCTTTAAAAAGAAAGGTAGCGTTCAAAAGTTGATTCATCAATTAAAATATAAGGGTCAAAAAGAAATTGGCACTTTTTTGGGAAACTGGCTTGGTACAGAATTGGCAAAAATGCCAGCCTTTCATGAAATAGATGTAATTATTCCTGTACCCTTGCATAAATTGAAATTACGCTCAAGAGGTTTCAATCAGGTGGAAGGTTTTGGAAGGGAAATTGCCCGCGTTTTAGAAATTCCGTATTTAGATCAGGTACTCCTAAAAAAATCTTTTACGACCACACAAACTTTAAAGGAGCGTTTAGCACGTTGGGGCAATATTGAAGAAACTTTTATTCTGTCAAGGCCTCAGGACATTAAAAATAAACATGTTTTATTGGTAGACGATCTTATTACTACTGGTGCCACTCTTGAAGCCTGCGCCAACACACTTAAAAAAGCAGGAAATGTAAAAATAAGCCTTGCAACCATGGCAGTTGCAGGCTAAAAGAAATAAAAAATAATTGTTTCTTTGCTTAAAATTCTGGTATTAATGAAAAAGCATATTTCCGGATTATTAATTCTGATTATCTCTTTGCTTCTAGTGCAGTGTGCAAAAAGAGGAACCCCCACGGGAGGACTGCTAGATTCGATTCCGCCAGCATTTACGAAAGCTGCACCAGAAAATTATTCGGTGAATTTCAATAAGAAGGAAATTCGAATATATTTTGATGAATATATCAAACTTGAAAAACCACAGCAGCAAATAATCATTTCTCCTCCAATGGCCCTAAAGCCAGATATATCCCCACTAGGTTCGGCTCAAAAATATATCAGGATCCGATTAAATGACAGCCTTCAGAAAAATACTACCTATGCTTTTAATTTTGGAAATAGTGTAGTTGACAACAATGAGGGCAACCCTTTACCTTATTTTAAATACGTTTTTTCAACTGGCACTTATATAGATTCATTACGCCTTTCAGGAACGGTTTCGGATGCGCTTTTAAAGGAAGCTAATCCATTCATTTCGGTGATGTTATATGAAGTAAATGAGGATTTTTCCGATTCATTGGTATATAACGATCCACCAAGATATATGACCAATACTCTTGACAGTCTTAAAACCTTTGAACTTTCAAATTTAAAGGAAGGAACATATCAATTGGTCGCGGTACAAGACTTGAACAACAATTACAAGTACAATCCGGGGAAGGAAAAAATTGCCTTTATAGGTAAACATATCAAAATTCCTTCAGACACTACCTATAATTTGGTATTGTTCCGGGAAGAATTGGCATTTAAAGCAGAACGTCCAAAACAGGAAGGACTGCAGAAAATTTTGATTGGTCACCAGGGGAAAGTAAATCTGGACAGTTTAAAATTTAAAATTCTTAATGTCCCTAGCATAGATTTGGATTACAGAATTTCTAAAGTAACCGGCAAAGACAGTCTTTATTTTTGGTTTAAACCAGAATTAAAAACGGATAGCCTTTTGATGCAAGTTACTGCGCCAAATCGCACTGATACCTTGGTTACACGCATATCGGAGATGCCAAAAGATTCCTTGAGAATTTCCTTTGAACCTTCCGGAAGTCTGGATTTTGGAAACAAGGTATATTTAAAATCCTCAACACCATTATTGGAGAAAAATGATTCCTTGATCCAAATTCTAAATAAAGATTCGCTCGCTGTAAATTTTTCTTCAGAATTCATCCCTTATGAAAATTCAGTTCTTCTTAAGTTTGATCAAAATGAAAACGAAGCTTATCATATTACCGTGTTGCCGGGTGCACTGACCGATTTTTTCAGTTCCACAAACGATACACTAAGCGCCAACTTGAAGACCAGAGCATTTTCAGATTATGGAAACCTAATTCTCAGCTTACAAAACATCAGGAGTTTCCCGATTATACTTCAACTTACCGATGAGAAGGGGAACATAAAAGCCGAAAAGTATTCCACATCAGAAAGCAATCTCCGGTTTGAATTGATCTCGCCCGGAAAATATCTAATCCGGGTTATCTATGATCTGAATGAAAATGGCATATGGGATACCGGAAATTACTTAAAGAAGCTTAAACCTGAGGAAATCATTTATTTTCCGGAACCTATAGAAGTAAGGCCAAATTGGGATGTAAATGAGACATTTATTCTAAACTAAAGCTATCTCGATCCTGAAGAAATTTAAGCTTTTCCCTGGTTTCTGAAATATCCGATTTTTCCAGGCTTATTACTTTTGTGAATTCGGATTCATTATCAGTTTTAAACAGAGGTTTTCCCAGGCAGTCGTAAATGGCGGAATGACCATTATACTTATAATTATTTCCATCTAAGCCTGTTCTATTAACCCCGATGCAATAAGACATATTTTCTATAGCTCTAGCCTGTAATAAAATATCCCAGGCGTGAATCCGGGTTTCTGGCCAATTCGCAATATAAATCAGTAAATCGTAATCTACCGTATTTCGTGCCCAAACCGGAAATCGAAGATCATAACAAATAAGCGGGCAAATTTTCCAACCCAAATATTCAACAATTAATCGCTCATTTCCGGCGGTATAAGTTTGATCTTCCTTTGCCAGGGTAAAAGTGTGTCGTTTATCGTAGCTTTTAAAAGTACTATCGGGATACACAAAATACAAGCGGTTGTAAAAATTATTATTTTCCTTAACTATTATACTTCCAGTCACAGCAGCATCTCTTTTTCCGGCTATTTCTTGCATCCATTCAAAGCTACGGCCTTGCGTTTGTTCAGCAAGATTTCGGGCATTCATTGAAAAGCCTGTAGTAAACATTTCTGGCAATACAATCAAATTGACCTCTTTATCGATCAAATCAATTTTTGCAGTAAATAAATTTAAATTTTTTTCAATATTTTCCCAGGTAAGATCGGCCTGAATTATTGCAATATTTAAACTTTTGTCCATATTCGAAATTTATAAAATTATAAAAAATGCCCTCCTAAATACTTGTTAAATGGTTGTTTAAAATTAAGAATATAAATAGCTTTATACCAAAATAATTAAAAATGAGCCAAGAAAGTTTTTTTGACAGTAATATTTTCACCTCCCGTACATCAAGAGGATTAATTGCGGGATTTTTAGGCGGATTGGCAGGGACAGCTGTTAAAAGTCTTGCCGAAAAGTTTCTTCCTGTAAGAAAAATTGATCAACGCTCTGCCCAAATAAAGATAGTAGATAACCTTTCAACTCAAATCCTGGGAAGTCCCATTAGCATTGATCATGAGGGTTTAGCTGAACAACTGGTGAGCTTTCCGATAGGAGCGAGCATTGGAGCTGCATACGGTTATGGAAAAAAGGATAAAGATGAATTCCAACTGATTGATGGAGCTATGTTAGGAGCAACCACCTGGGTTTCTACACATGAAACTTCCTTACCGCTTTTAGGCCTGGAATCAAAACCAAAAAACATTCCTATAAGGCTGCAAGCTAATGAATTATTCGCTCACGTACTTTTTGGGATCACTACAGAATTGGTTCGCAGTTTTGTGAATGAACGTTTGAAAAGGCAATGGTAAAATAAAATGAGATTATCGAATCTTATTTAAAATTTCTGCAGCATTAACAAGTGTTTCATCTGTTTTGGCAAAACAAAATCGCAATTGTTTATTATCCTTGTTGTCAATATTAAACACTGAAACTGGGATCGTTGCTATTTTAAATTCTTTTATCAGACGATGAGAAAATTCAACATCATTTTCTTGGGTAATATCAGAGTAGTCCAATAGTTGAAAATAAGTGGCCGCAGATGCTTTTCCTTTGAATTTACTCTCTCTAATTAAATCGAGAAACCGATCTCTCTTTTGCTGATAAAATTTTCCCAGATTCAGATAATTTTCCGGAGATTTGAGATATTCAGCATATGCTTGCTGCATAGGATGATTTACACAAAAAACAGTCAACTTATGGATTTTCCGAATCTCAACCATCAATTCCTTCGGAGCCACGCAGTAACCAATTTTCCATCCCGTGTTGTGAAAGGTTTTTCCAAAGGATGCGCAAACCACGGCCCTTTCCGCCAAACCTGGAAAGGAAACTGCGCTGTGGTGTTTGTTATCATCAAAAATAAGATGCTCATATACCTCATCACTGAGCAAAATAATATCAGTCCTCTTTAATAGACTTTCCAGTTTCTTCATATCACCTTCACTCAGTAATGTACCACTGGGATTGTGAGGAGTATTGATGATTATCATCCTGGTTTTTGAAGTGATCTTTTCCTCTACCTCAAGCCAATCAATGCTAAAATCAATTCCCTTTAATTGAATCAGAACCGGGATACCACCATTAAGTTTGATGCTGGGCTCATATGTGTCATAGGCAGGCTTAAAAACAATAACCTCATCACCTTTATGAACAAATGCGGTTATAGCTGAATATATTGCCTGAGTGGCTCCATGAGTAACGGTTACTTCGGTATTTTCATCATATTTTTTTCCATATAAAGCTTCAATCTTTTTTACAATTTCGCACCTAAGTTCCAAAACACCTGCCATCGGTGCATATTGGTTATGCCCGGATTTCATCGCTTTTGTAACCAATTCCTTTAAATGATTATCTGTATCAAAATTGGGAAAACCCTGAGAAAGGTCAAGAGCATCATATTTTCTTGACATTTCGCTCATAATGCTGAAGATACTGTCTTTTTCGCCTTTCAATTTTGATTTAAAAAAATCAGAATGAGCCATAGATTATTTTTTAAATAAGGTGCAAAAAAAATCCCGGATTCTAAAAGAAACCGGGATTGAATTATTTTAAAACGAATTTTATCCTTCAGTACTTGCTGACATGAATTCACGGTTCATTCGAGCGATATTTTCAAGAGAAATACCTTTTGGACATTCAATTTCACAGGCGCCGGTATTGGTACAATTTCCAAAACCTTCTTTGTCCATTTGTTCCACCATGGCTAGTACCCGTCGGCTCGCTTCCAATTTACCCTGGGGAAGCAACGCAAACTGGCTCACTTTTGCAGCAGTAAATAGCATAGCACTTGCGTTTTTACAAGCAGCAACACAAGCTCCACAACCTATACAGGTTGCAGCGTTAAAAGAAAGATCTGAATCCTCCTTGCTGATTGGAATATTATTGGCATCCTGGGTATTTCCAGAGGTATTCACCGATATATATCCGCCAGCTTGCTGAATCCTATCGAAAGCACTTCTGTCAACCATCAAATCCTTTATTACCGGAAAAGCAGTTGCTCTAAAAGGTTCAATAACAATGGTATCTCCATCATTAAATTTTCTCATATGCAACTGGCAGGTTGCAATTCCTCTATCAGGTCCATGTGGTTCGCCATTTATTTGTAAACTACAAGCACCACAAATACCTTCGCGGCAATCGTGATCAAAAACAACAGGTTCTTCATCCTTAGCTACAAATCCTTCATTAAGCACATCCAACATTTCCAGGAAGGACATGTCAGGATCAATTTTGTCTATTTTATAGGTTTCAATTTTTCCTTTAACAGTTGCGTTTTTTTGACGCCAAATATTTAGTGTAAGCTTCATACTTTCTGGTATTGCGTAGTGAGAGTAGTGAGTAATGAGTATTTTTTTGTCTCAATACTCAATTCTAACATCTCATATCTTATTTATAGCTTCTAGTTTTAAGTTCAATATTTTCATATTTCAATTCTTCCTTGTGCAGAATAGCCTCGGCAGGATTTCCGGTATATTCCCAGGCTGCTACATATTTGAAGTTTTCATCATCCCTAAGTGCTTCCCCATCTTTTGTTTGGTATTCTTCCCTAAAGTGACCTCCACAGGATTCATTTCGATGCAGTGCATCTTTAGCAAACAATTCTGCAAGTTCCATAAAATCTGATACTCTGGCAGCTTTTTCAAGTTCAGGGTTCATTTCAAATGCAGTTCCGGGAACCCGTACTTCTTTATAAAATTCTTCCCGAAGCGCTTTTATTTCATCAATTGCTTCAGTAAGGTGAATTGCATTACGAGACATTCCAACCTTATCCCACATAATTTTTCCAAGTCGTTTATGAAAATGGTCAACAGATTTTGTGCCTTTATTATTGATCAGTTTCTCCATTTGATCACGAACATTCTTTTCTGCCGCCTCAAATTCTGGCAATTCAGTAGAAATAGGTCCAGTCCTGATATCATTTGCCAAATAATTTCCAATGGTATAAGGCAACACGAAATAACCATCGGCTAAACCTTGCATCAATGCTGAAGCTCCCAATCGGTTTGCACCGTGATCTGAAAAATTAGCTTCACCTAAAGAATAACATCCGGGAATTGTAGTTTGTAAATTGTAATCTACCCAGATTCCGCCCATAGTATAGTGAACTGCAGGATAAATCATCATTGGGGTTTCGTACGGATTTTGATCTACAATTTTCTCGTACATCTCAAATAAGTTTCCGTATTTACTTTCGATTACTGCTTTTCCTAATTCAATGATTTTTTCTTTACTAGGATTTTCAAGATGCTGAATTTTAGCAGTCTCACTTCCATAACGAACAAATGCAGCGCTAAAATCAAGATAAACTGCAGCACCCGTTTTATTTACACCGTAACCGGCATCACAACGTTCTTTTGCCGCTCTGGAAGCTACATCACGTGGCACCAGGTTTCCAAATGCAGGATATCTCCTCTCCAAATAATAATCCCTGTCTTCTTCTTTAAGATCCGTAGGTTTTAATTTCCCCGTCCTTATAGCTTCAGCATCTTCTATTTTCCTGGGAACCCAAATCCTTCCATCATTCCTAAGCGATTCAGACATCAACGTCAGTTTAGACTGGTGATCGCCCGAAACTGGAATACAGGTTGGGTGAATTTGAGTAAAACAAAGGTTGGCGAAAAACGCTCCTTTTTTATGAATTTTCCAGGCTGCAGTTGCATTACTTCCCATGGCATTGGTGGAAAGGTAAAATACATTTCCATAACCTCCGGAAGCGATCACTACTGCGTGGGCACTATGTCTCTCTATTTGGCCGGTAACCATATTCCTGGCAATAATTCCACGGGCTTTTCCATCGACGATCACCAAATCCAGCATCTCGTGTCTGTTGAAAGCTTTGATCTTTCCACGATTTATTTGACGATTCATGGCAGAATATGCACCAAGCAACAATTGTTGACCAGTTTGTCCTTTTGCATAAAACGTACGAGAAACCAGAACTCCACCAAAGGAACGATTGTCCAATAATCCGCCATATTCTCTTGCAAAGGGAACTCCTTGAGCAACACATTGGTCAATAATATTTCCCGAAACTTCTGCTAAACGATATACGTTGCTTTCACGGGAACGATAATCCCCACCTTTTACCGTATCGTAAAAAAGCCTATAAACGGAATCTCCATCATTTTGATAATTCTTTGCTGCATTAATTCCTCCTTGTGCCGCAATTGAATGCGCTCTTCTTGGAGAATCCTGATAACAAAATGTTTTCACGTTATATCCAAGCTCTGCCAAAGTTGCGGCAGCACTTCCTCCGGCAAGACCGGTTCCTATAACTATAATATCGATATTTCTTTTATTCGCGGGATTAACCAGGTTAACCTCGTCTTTATATTTTGACCACTTTTCTGAAAGTGCTCCTTCAGGTGTCTTTGAATCTAATATTGACATAAATCTTACCTATTGAAAGTTAATATAATGAAAGAGAGCTATAAAAATAAACCCTAACGGAATAACAACTGCAAAAGCAATCGTAAAACCTTTTAATGCTTTCGAATATTTATTGTTAAAACCGACCGACTGGAAGGAAGAATAAAACCCGTGCAGTAAGTGAAGCATTAAAAATATAAAGGAAACTACATACAATCCAGTTCTTACAGGACTTTGAAATTTCGCTACCATTTCCCCGAAATATCTTGTAGGCTCTTCCGGATTTGACTGCAAGTATTTATGAGCAATTTCCGGAAACCAAAAATCATAAAAGTGGAGTCCAAGGAAAGCCAGGGTAACAATACCCGAAAACAACATGTTTCTGGACATCCAGGAGGAATTTGCACCTCCGTTAAACTTAGCATAGCTAATTTTTCTCGCCATCCCATTTCTAATTTCAAGAACAAAGCCCATAATAAAATGAAAAACCACGGCAAAAATAAGAATGGGTTGCACAATGGCCTGAACAAGAAAATTGCCACCCATAAAATGTGAAATCTCGTTAAAAAGATCAGGACTAAAGACCGATGTAATATTGATAATAAAGTGTTGAGCTAAAAAAAGGACTAGAAAAAGTCCTGATAATGCCATAGCATACTTTTTTGCTACTGAAGATTTAAGGAATCCACCCATTGATTTTATTTTATAAAATTTTTACGCCCAAAAATACAGCTACTTCTAGTTTTTAACAAATTTTTGGGTTATTATAAATTCAATTTAGAACTGATTAAAATAGTCTCTTGTTTTGCAGTGATTTCTGGCTTAAATTTAACGATAAACCATTTAAAACAATAATTCTTTAATCAAAAACCGTTATAGTAAATTTATTTGATAAAATAAAAATATAAAATTTTTTCTTATTCATTACGTTTTAGAATTCTTAATTTAGGGCTAACTAATACCATAAATATTAAATGGATTTTATAGATTATTACAAAATTTTGGAACTCGACAAATCTGCTAGTCAGGCCAATATCAAAAAAGCCTATAGAAAACTTGCGCGAAAATATCATCCAGATCTCAATCCAAATGATAAAACTGCCCAAGCGAGATTTCAACAAATAAATGAAGCGAATGAAGTGCTTAGCGATCCCGAAAAGCGCAAGAAATACGATAAGCACGGTAAAGACTGGCAACATGCGGAACAGTTTGAACATGCACAGCGGCAGCAACAGCAACAAAGCGGGAGAGGTTTTGGTGGAGGAAGGCAACAATCATATTCCGGGAATTTTGAGAATGATACTTTCTCCGATTTTTTTGAAGAAATGTTCGGGGGAGGTGCTCGATCAAGGGGTGCTGGCAGAAGTCCTCAATATAAAGGACAGGATTTCAACGCTGAACTTCAACTAAATTTATCAGATGTTGCGACCAGCAAAAAACACACCCTTAGCGTAAACAGAAAAAATATCCGAATTACCATTCCCGCCGGGGTGGAAAATGGTCAGACCATAAAAATAAAAGGACATGGTGGTCCGGGAATTCAGGGTGGGCCAAACGGCGATCTATTAATTACTTTCAATATTATAAACGACACCAAATTCAAGCGGGAAAAGGAAAATTTATATGCGGTGGTAGATGTTGATTTTTACACTGCGCTCTTGGGTGGCGAGATCATGGTAGATACTTTTACTGGAAAAGTAAAGCTTAATGTAAAACCAGAAACCCAACCCAGCACTCAAATTAAATTGAAAGGCAAGGGCTTTCCAAAATATAAAAAAGATGGGCAATCTGGAGATCTTTACATTACCTATCAAATTAAAATGCCAACCAATCTATCCCCCCGTGAAAAGGAATTATTTAAAGAATTGCAAAAAATACGCTCATGAACTTAAAGGATTTAATAGAGATCGATGAACTTTGTATCCGATACAAAGTGGAGCACACGTTTATAAGATCTTTGAATGAAAGTGGCTTGATAGAGGTGATTAGTATGGAACAAAAAGAATATGTTCATTGCAATAAAATAACAGAATTTGAAAAAATGCATCGCCTTTATCACGACCTAAATATTAATATGGAAGGCCTGGAAGCAATTCAGCATTTATTGAAAAAGTTGAAAGAACTTCAAAAAATTAATATAAAGTTGCAAAACAGGTTGAATTTATACGAATAAAAGTAAATGTTAAAGAAATCTAAAATCTTTTAAATTAAGTTTAACAGGTTTTCATTGAGTATTTTTTAATTTTGAATTCCAATAAAATATTCAAAATAAATATTTATGAAATACCATCAAATTGACAATAAACTTTTTATGAAAAACCGCGAAAATTTTATGGCCAAGATGAAGCCAAAAAGTTTAGCTGTTTTCAATTCCAACGATATTTACCCTATAAGTGCCGATAGTACTATTCCATTCCAGCAGGCAAGAGATATTTTTTACCTAAGTGGAGTAGATCAGGATGCGAGTATTCTGGTACTTTTTCCAGATGCCCCACTTAAAAAACACCGTGAAATTCTGTTTTTAACTGAAACCAATGATCATATTGCCGTTTGGGAAGGTGAAAAATTAACTAAAGAGAAAGCTTTTGAAGCCACCGGTATTAAAACTGTTTATTGGTTAAAAGAGTTTGAAAAGGTGTTTTTTGAAGTAATGACTCAATGCGATACCGTTTATTATAATACAAATGAGCATTATAGAGCTTCCATTGAAACTCAAACCCGTGAGGCACGTTTTATTGAATGGAGCAAAAAGAAATATCCTGCACATCAAGTTGCCAAAAGCAATCCTATTTTACAAAGATTGAGATCTGTAAAAGATCCAATTGAATTAAAACTAATGCAAAATGCCTGCAATATTACTGAAAAAGCATTCCGTAGGACCCTTGGTTTTGTAAAGCCGGGTGTTTGGGAATATGAGATTGAGGCAGAAAACATGCACGAATTTTTGAGTAACCGTTCACGCGGATTTGCCTATACTCCTATTATAGCCAGCGGTAACAATGCCAATGTGCTACATTATATTGAAAATAACCAACAATGTAAAGCCGACGATTTGATTTTGTTGGATGTAGGGGCAGAATATGCAAATTACAACAGTGATATGACCCGAACTATTCCGGTTTCAGGAAAATTCAGCAAAAGGCAAAAGGAAGTGTACAATGCTGTTAACAGAGTTAAAAAGGATGCTACAAAAATGTTAGTTCCTGGAACCATCTGGGCTGATTACCACGTTGAGGTAGGAAAACTCATGACATCTGAATTGCTGACTTTAGGTCTTTTGGATAAGGCAGATGTACAAAACCAGGATCCGGATTGGCCTGCATATAAAAAGTATTTTATGCACGGAACTTCACATCATATTGGTTTGGACACTCACGATTATGGGATTTTGACCGAGCCAATGATGGCAAACCAGGTATTCACTGTTGAGCCTGGAATTTACATACCTGAGGAAGGATTCGGAATTCGACTGGAAGATGATCTTGTAATACAGAAAAAAGGAGAGCCATTTAATTTAATGGGCAATATACCTATTGAAGCAGATGAAATTGAAGACTTGATGAATTCATAAACTCTTCTATAAAATTTAATTTTAGCCTCCTCATTCAAAGTTACTTCAATTTTGAATGAGGAGGCTATTTTGTAACTCATCGGTTCATAAAATTATGGGTGTTTAGTTGACTATATTTAGCCCCAAATACTTGAATAATGAATTTATCAAAAACACAGGAACGTTTTTTATACGGTTATTAGGTACTCCGGAATAAAGTGAGGAGTTTTTTGATGAAGGTTATTAAATTAATCGTGAATCCGCAGCTTTAAAAGCTTATTAAAGGTTTACATACTAACTAAATTATTTAGTGCACACGGTTTATTCTCTGCCACAGAATCGCGATAAAGAAGGCGATCAAGGCGGGGATCACCCATCCCAACCCGTAAACAGCCAGTGGAATCCATTTCTGAACATCCACAAACAATTCAGCGGATAGAACATATTTCAAAGCATCGGGAAGACTGAATATTATTGTCGCAATTACAGTTGCCCTCATCACCGAAGTTCTTCTGAATTGGTTAGGCATAACGTTCAACAGAATTAGTACAATCGTTAAAGGATAAATTAGCATTAAAACAGGCAGGGCAATTTCAATGATCTTATTTACAGAAAAAGCTCCCATCACAATTCCAAGTATGCAGGCGATTGTCACTGTAATTTGATAGACATAGGTTTTTGGAATTCTTTCCGCCATAAAATCGGCTGTACCGGTAATTATTCCAACTGCAGTGGTAAAACAGGCCAATGCAACCAGAATTGCCAAACTTATTTGAGCCATTGCACCAAGATTTAAAAAACTAATTCCGGAGAGCAATTGAGTTCTGGTAATTTCGGCAGGAAATTCCGAATTCACCATAGCACCGTTGTATATGAGCCCACCATATACAAGCAGCAGTCCAAGTGCGGCTAGGACAGCAGAGCTGATTATGATTCTTCTTATTTCTAAAACAGAGGTATAACCCTTCAACTTTACCGAAATTATGATCACTCCGCCAACAAGAAGTGCTGCAATGGCATCAAAGGTTTGGTAACCCTCGAAAAAGCCGGAAAGGACAGGAAGTTTTGTAACCTGTTCCACCATAGGTTTATATTCAGTAAAAAATCCGCTGATAATAATTGATAATAACAATAACAAAATAGCCGGTGTAAGATATTTACCCATATTATTGATCACGGTAGAGCGTTTTATAACAAAAACAAATACCAAAAGGAAGTAAATGATGCTTGTAGTGAGAGGTGAAACATTAAAAAAGGGTTGCACAGCGATCTCATGTGTCACAGCAGCAGTTCTTGGTGCAGGAAGAGCGACACTGATTGTGTAAATCAGAATGCAAAACAGGAGACTAAAATTTGGCGAAATTTTTTCGGCAAAATTAATCATTCCACCTTGTAAACGTGCGTGGGCAAAAATTCCTAAAAGTGGCAATCCCACTGCTGAAATTACAAAACCTAAGGCCACCAGATACCAATGTGAACCGGCAAAAAAGCCTAGAAAAGGTGGCAGAATTAAATTTCCTGCCCCAAAAAACATAGCAAATAAGGCAAATCCAACCACAAGGGCTTCTTTTGTAAACTTCATTTAGCAGATCAAATTATTTTATATTGCAGTATGATATTAGCATATAAACAAACGGAATTGTTCTATACCACCAAAGGTATTGGAAATCCATTGGTATTATTACATGGATTTTTAGAAAGCAGTAAAATTTGGGAACCTTTTGTTCAGGAGCTCTCAAAAAAGCGCCAAGTAATTTGTATTGATCTTCCAGGACATGGGAAATCGGGGATAATAGATCCGGTTCATACAATGGAAATTTTTGCAGACGCAGTTCATGCTGTCTTGTACCACCTACAAGTTGGAAAAATCACCCTGGTAGGTCATTCCATGGGAGGTTACGTAAGTCTGGCATTTTGCGAGAAACATCCTGATTTGATGGGCAGTATGGTACTCTTAAATTCAACGCCAATGCAAGATTCAGAAGAAAAAAAGATAAATCGTACTAAAGCGATTGCGTTGGTAAGGAGGAATAAAAAAGCTTTTGTGAAATTGGCAGTTTTAAGTTTAGTGTCTATAGAAAGCAAAGAGAAATTTAAAAAGGAATTGAATGATTTAATAAAAGAGGCAGGGAATATTTCGGTAGAAGGTATCATTTCCGCATTAAGAGGTATGAAAATTCGTACAAATAAAATTGAAGTATTAAAAAACTTCAAAGGGCCGAAATACATTGTTGCATCAAAAAAAGATCCGATTATAAGTTTTAATGAACTACAAATGATTGCAATAGATTCTAATTCTATCTTAAAAAGGCTTTCCGAGGGCCATATATCCTTCTTGGAAAACAAAGCAGACGTCTCTAATTTTTTACTCTTTATCGATTAATTGCGCTTTTTATCGTTAATTTAACTTTTTTTTTGTAAGTTTCGATTTCTTAATAATAATACCCCTATATGAAAAACACTAATTCTCAATTAATTCATTTTGCCAAGGTCTATTGCCGCTTCTTTGGACATAAACTTAAAGTTTCAAAAGATGTGACCAAACATATACACGAATATCAATGTGCGCAATGTGGACTAGAAATGACGGACACAGCAAATGGCTTCCTTGCTAACCTTACCCCAAAATTTAAGGAAACCAATAGATATTTAGCTAAATTTTATAAAAAAAGAACCCGAAGAATTTTTACAAACATTTCCTAATTTTCTTCATCCTTCATTGCATTCCATCCTCTGGCAATTAAAGGGATTTTTGTGTTCGCCCTTGTAATAAGATGCATTCCTTCATTTTCTTCGGTCATATGTCCAATTACAGTAAAATGTGGGTTGGCTTTTATTTTGTCAAAATCCTGCTGAGCAATTGTAAATAACAATTCATAATCTTCTCCTCCACTTAGTGCAATTGTTGTACTATCAAGCTCAAATTCTTCGCAGGCGGAAATAACCGCAGGATCCAAAGGAATCTTTTCTTCATATAGATTGGCTCCGACTTTAGAACCTTTACACAAATGAATAATCTCAGAAGAAAGTCCATCGCTAATATCAATCATTGAAGTTGGTTTGACTCCCAGCGTTTTAAACAAAGGAGGAATATCCTTTCTGGCTTCCGGTTTTAATTGTCGTTCAATTAAATAAGTATAAGCATCAAGGTCTGGTTGGGAATTAGGATTGGCCTTAAAAACCTCTTTCTCACGTTTCAGGATATTCAAGCCCATATATGCCGCTCCCAAATCTCCGGTCACCACCAAAAGGTCATTAGGTTTTGCTCCATTTCGGTAAACCACATCTTCCTTTTCTGCCATTCCAATGGCGGTAATGCTTATCAACAATCCTTTGGTAGAGGAAGTTGTATCGCCACCCACAACATCGACATTGTAAATATTAGCTGCCAGCTCAATTCCCTCATACAATTCCTCCAAAGCTTCCACTGGAAATCTGTTGGAAACGGCGATTCCGACAGTAATTTGGGTAGCTTTCCCATTCATTGCATAAACATCAGACAAATTAACCATCACTGCTTTATACCCCAAATGTTTTAATGGCATATATGACAGATCAAAATGAACTCCTTCCAATAGGAAATCCGTAGTTACGAGGACCTGCATATCTTTAAATTCAAGTACAGCGGCATCGTCGCCGATGCCCTTTATTGTAGAAGGCAATTTGGGTTCTAAGTTTTTGGTAAGCAAATCGATTAGGCCAAATTCACCCAGTTCTGAAAGTTTTGTCTTGCTTTGTTGACTATTTTCTAACATGTTCTTTAATTTTGAAATGCAAAATAAATGAATATTTCTCTCAGCGACAGCTGATTTAAGTTATAATATGGTTTAAATCTTGAAAATTAGTCTTATCACTTTAAAAATCTGACAATTCTAACACTGGAAACTGAAAAAATATATTGGGAATTAAGGATTGAAAAGAATTTAAAATCCGATTGTGTCTCTTTATATTCTCATTCTTAAAACAAATAGAAGCGTGCAGTAATCCGTTTGTTTTATAGTATATTTGTACTCAATTTAGAATTAATCTTATTAACAATGATAAAGGTAAGTGAAGGAGCTAGAAAAAGGATAGCGTTATTGATGACCGATGAAGGTTATGATGCGACCAAGGACTTTGTACGTGTAGGTGTTAAAAGCGGAGGATGTTCTGGATTATCTTATGAGCTCAAATTTGATAAATTACAAGCAGAAAACGATAAGTTGTTTGAAGACAATGAAATAAGAATTGTGATAGATAAGAAAAGTGTATTGTATTTGGCAGGAACTATTCTTGAATATTCAGGAGGACTCAATGGGAAGGGATTTGTGTTCAACAATCCTAATGCGCAGAGAACATGTGGATGTGGGGAAAGTTTTTCGTTATAAAAACATAGTTTAAAGTTTAAATGTTCTAAAGTTTTTAAAGTTGAAATGGGAAAATTTAATTCCTTTGAAGAAATTATTGTCTGGCAAAAGGCAAGGGAAATAAATTCAGAACTTTATTTGATAACAGGACAAGGCACTTTTTCCAAAGATTATGGGCTAAGAGATCAAATTAGGCGGGCAAGCATTTCAATTTCATCTAATATTGCTGAAGGGTTTGAAAGAGAGACAACAAAAGAATTTATTCGATTTTTATATATAGCAAAGGCCTCTTCAGGTGAATTTCGTTCACAATTATATCTTGCTATTGATTTAAAATATATATCAAACAATGAATTTGAAAGGTTAAATTTTAAGGTTAGTGAAGTTTCAAAACTGATAAGTGGGTTAATTAAGTACTTAAAATCTACGTTTTAACTTTTATACTTTTTAACCTTATAACGAGAAAAAAGATTATGGCATATACAGAAGACGATTTAAAGAAAGAGCTCGAGACAAAGGAATATGAATACGGGTTTTATACCGATTTAAAATCGGATACATTCCCTGTTGGTTTAAATGAAGATATCGTTCGGGCAATTTCTAAGAAAAAAGAGGAGCCGGAATGGATGACCGATTGGAGATTGGAATCATATCGGGAATGGATAAAAATGACTGAACCAAAATGGGCTAATGTAAAATACCCTAAACCAGATTTTCAGGCTATCTCTTATTATTCGGCACCACAAACTGTAGACCCCAATAAAACATTAGACGATGTAGATTCAGATCTATTGGCAATGTATAAAAAATTAGGGATCTCAGTAGATGAGCAAAAGAAGATGAATAATGTTGCAATGGATATTGTAGTAGATTCAGTTTCAGTTGCTACCACTTTCAAAAAGACCTTAGGGGACAAGGGAATCATTTTTATGAGTATTTCGGATGCAATTAAAGAACATCCTGAACTTGTAAAAAAATACCTTGGAACTGTTGTTCCACAGAAGGATAATTTTTATGCAGCATTGAATTCAGCTGTATTTAGCGATGGATCATTTTGCTATATCCCAAAAGGAGTTCGTTGTCCAATGGAACTTTCTACTTATTTTAGAATTAACCAGGCTGGAACCGGACAATTTGAAAGAACTTTATTAATTGCTGATGAAGACAGTTATGTAAGTTATCTTGAAGGTTGCACTGCACCATCCAGGGACGAAAATCAACTGCACGCCGCTGTTGTTGAATTAGTAGCATTGGACAATGCTGAAATTAAGTATTCTACCGTTCAAAACTGGTATCCGGGAAATAAAGAAGGAAAAGGCGGGGTTTTCAATTTTGTTACCAAACGTGGTATTTGTGAGAAAAATGCCAAGATCTCCTGGACTCAGGTTGAAACCGGATCGGCAGTAACCTGGAAATATCCTTCTTGTATTTTAAAGGGTGATAATTCTATTGGTGAATTTTATTCTATTGCCGTGACAAATAATTATCAGCAAGCAGATACTGGTACAAAGATGATTCACCTCGGTAAAAATACCAAAAGCACTATTATTTCAAAGGGAATATCAGCGGGAAAATCGCAAAATTCCTATCGTGGACTTGTTCAGATCAATAGCAGAGCCGAGAATGCCCGAAATTTTTCACAATGTGATTCCCTGTTAATGGGCGATCAATGTGGGGCACACACATTCCCCTATATTGAAGTTAAAAATAAATCAGCCCAGGTAGAGCATGAGGCGACAACCAGTAAAATAGGGGAAGACCAGATATTTTATTGCAATCAGCGTGGAATACCAACAGAAAAGGCGATTGCACTCATCGTTAACGGGTTTAGCAAAGATGTATTAAATAAATTACCTATGGAATTTGCCGTGGAAGCTCAAAAGCTTCTGGAAATCTCTTTGGAAGGATCTGTAGGATAGAATAAAAAATTAGGAAGTATTGATGAAAAAATTAATTTTTATAATATTTATTTTAACGCTTGGGATTGCCTGTGAAAATGAAGCGGAAATAAAACCGGAAATAAAAACTGAAGCTACCGAAAAGGATAGCATTCAGAATTATAAGGGGAATTTTATTTCGGTAGGAAGTGAAGCAGTACTTAAAGGAGAAAACTTTGTGTATCAGGTGAAAATGGACTCAATGGCCAAACTTCTAAAGGAATCTTTAAAAACATATCAGTTAGACGATAAAAATATCGTTCCGGTTGAAGTAATAGGAAAAGTTTTGGATAACAAGGTTAGAAAAGGTTATTCAAAGGAAATAGAGATCAGAGAAATTATAGAGATTTTCGCCCGTAAACAAGCGGAAAATAAAGAGATAAAGAAATAATCATATCTGGTAAGCCAGATGCATATCAAAAACATTATGCTTAAAATAAAAAACTTACACGCTCAAATAGAAGATAAAGAAATCCTTAAAGGGATTGATTTAGAAATAAAAGCAGGAGAAGTACACGCGATTATGGGACCGAATGGTTCAGGAAAAAGCACCTTGTCTTCAGTAATCGCAGGAAAAGAAGAGTTTGAGATGACCAAAGGGGAAATTATCTTTGATGGTATCGATCTTACACAATTGGATCCTGAGGATCGCGCTCACAAAGGCATCTTTCTGTCATTTCAATATCCGGTAGAAATTCCGGGGGTTTCGGTTACCAATTTTATAAAAGCAGCGATCAATGCTCATCGGAAGTCGCAAGGTCTTGAAGATATGCCAGCCAATGAGATGTTGAAAAAGATAAGAGAAAAATCGGAGATGTTGCAAATAGACCGCAAGTTTTTGTCTCGTTCATTAAATCAGGGGTTTTCTGGTGGAGAGAAAAAAAGAAACGAAATTTTTCAAATGGCAATGCTCGACCCCAAACTAGCCATTTTGGATGAAACCGATTCAGGCTTGGATATAGATGCGCTTAAAGTAGTTGCAAACGGGGTCAACAAATTGCGGAATAAGAACAATGCAGTATTGTTAATTACGCACTATCAGCGTTTGTTGGATTATATCGTTCCAGATGTTGTTCACGTTATGGTTGATGGTAAAATAGTGAAATCTGGCGGTAAGGAGTTGGCTTATGAACTTGAAGAAAGAGGCTACGACTGGTTAAAGCCGGAGCAGGTATAAGTCGTTTTCAGAATTCCTTGAAATGCTGATATAATTCAGAAGGAATATTTTAATACAAATTCGTTACAAAATATAGATTTTTCGCTGCGGTGAAAATGACAATTTAAATTATTATGGAATTAAAAGATAAATTAATATCCTCATTTTTGGCTTTTGAAGAAAGTTGTGATGTAGATGCCGATATCCACCTTTTGAGGAGTCAGGCAATAAAGGAATTCGAGGAATTAGGTTTCCCTTCCAAAAAGGAAGAAGCCTGGAAATACACTTCCCTAAATTCAGTTTTAAAACCCGATTACAGTGTTTTTCCAAAAAAGGAAAATGTTATAGAATACGGGGATATAAAGAAATATTTAGTTCACGATATAGATACCTACAATTTGGTATTTATTGACGGAATTTATTCATCGCATTTATCGCAAACCACTCACGACAAAATTGATGTTTGCCTATTGTCCGCGGCTTTGGCAAAACCAAAGTATAAGGGAGTGATAGATACTTATTTCAATAAAGCAATTCCAAAAACAAACGGTTTGACGTCTTTGAATACTGCCTTTTCAAAAGAAGGAGCTTATATTCATATTCACAAAAACCGGGTGGCAGATAAGCCAATTCAAATTATCAATTTCGCTACCGGGAATGAAGCAGCACTGATGATACAGCCGCGGAATTTAATTGTGGTAGATGAAAATGCTCAGGTTCAAATTATTGAACGTCATCAAAGTTTAACGGATCATCCCATACTCACCAACTCTGTTACCGAAATTTTTGCAGGAAAGCATGCCGTTGTGGATTATTACAAAATACAAAACGACCGTTCCTCAGCCTCGCTAATAGATAGTACTTTTGTCGATCAAAAAGCAGAAAGCAACTGCGCCATGCATACTTTTTCTCTTGGTGGAAAATTGACCAGAAACAACCTCAATTTCTTCCAAAAAGGAGAGCATTCAGATTCCACATTAAAGGGAATAACCATAATTGAAGAAAAGCAGCATGTAGATCATTATACATTGGTACATCACCGATCTCCCAATTGTGAAAGTCATCAGGATTACAAAGGCATTTTTGCCGATAATTCTATTGGAGTTTTCAACGGAAGAATAATTGTAGATCAATTGGCTCAAAAAATAAACGCCTTTCAGGCCAACAATAATATTTTGTTGGATAATAAAGCGACCATAAATTCCAAACCGCAATTGGAAATTTTTGCTGATGATGTAAAATGCAGCCACGGTTGCACCATTGGACAGCTTGACAAAGATTCTTTGTTTTATCTTCGCTCGAGAGGAATTCCGTTAAAGGAAGCTCGTGCATTGCTGATGTATGCTTTTGCTAACAACGTATTGGAAAGTGTGAAAATTCCTGAAATCAAAAAAAGAATTACTCACGAGATCGCATTAAAATTAGGAGTGAGTTTAGGTTTCGACTTGTAACATCCTAACTGGTTCCGTTAATTGTTGTTTTTTATTATAGCTTGTTAAAGTGAAGAATGATATGAAAGTTGCTACTGAAAAAATCCCATTTAATGTTGAAGAAATCCGCAAAGATTTTCCCATTTTAAAACGGAAAGTTAACGGATTTCCTTTGGTGTATTTTGATAACGCTGCAACTTCACAAACCCCGATACAAGTTATAGATACAATTGTAGATTATTATTCAAACTACAATGCCAATATTCACCGTGGTGTACACACTTTATCCCAGGAAGCGACAGATAAATACGAAACTGCCCGAAAAAAGATCCAAACGCATTTTAATGCCGGGAAATCCCATGAAATAATATTTACATCCGGCACTACACACGGAATAAATCTTGTGGCCCATGGTTTTGCTTCGATATTAAAAAAAGGAGACGAAATTTTAGTTTCAGCCCTGGAACATCATTCAAACATTGTTCCCTGGCAAATGCTGGGTGAAAAAACCGGCGCAGTTTTAAAAGTGATCCCAATGGACCAAAACGGGGAGTTGCTTTTGGATGAGTATGAAAAACTTTTATCTGACAAAACAAAGATAGTTATGGTAAACCACGTTTCTAATGCGTTGGGAACTGTAAATCCAATCAAAAAAATTATAGATAAGGCGCATAGATTTGGAGCGGCTGTTTTAATTGATGGCGCCCAGGCTGCACCACATATCATAGCAGACGTTCAGGCTTTGGATGTGGATTTTTATGTGGCATCTGCCCATAAAATGTGTGGCCCTACCGGCGTGGGAATGTTATACGGAAAAGAAGAATGGTTGAATAAACTTCCTCCATATCAAGGAGGTGGTGAGATGATTGCCACTGTAACATTCGAGAAAACCACCTATGCGGATCTTCCCCATAAGTTTGAAGCTGGAACTCCCAATATTTGTGGAGGAATTGCTTTTGGCGCTGCATTAGATTATATGAATGCAATTGGAATTGAAAACATTGCCAAATATGAACATCAACTTCTTGAATATGCTACTGTAAAACTTCAGGAGATTGAAGGAATAAAAATCTATGGCACCTCAAAGGAAAAAACTGCCGTAATATCTTTTAATATTGGGGGAATTCACCCATATGACATTGGAACAATCATCGATAAATTAGGGATTGCTGTTCGAACCGGACATCACTGTGCACAGCCAATAATGGATTATTTTAAAATTCCGGGTACAATTCGGGCTTCGTTCTCGTTTTACAATACCACCGAAGAAATTGACTCGTTTATATCAGCTGTGAAACGAGCAAAAACTATGTTAGAATAATTTTCAGCATTTATTATTGCATAAAGGAGTATTAAAATAAAAATTCAATTTTAAAAATACCAGGTTCTGAATTTTGCTGATATTTTCAGAAAATAAATAAAACAAGGAAGATCAAGTATTTTCATCTGAAGAAAAAATCACTTGTTCCACTTGAAAAAAACCATGAGAAGTGAGTAATATTAAAGAGATACAGGAAGAAATTGTAGGAGAATTTTCAATGTTCGACGATTGGATGGAGCGATACGAATATATGATCGAGCTTGGGAAATCCTTGCCATTAATAGAAGAAAAATATAAGATCGAAGAGAATTTGATTAAAGGTTGTCAAAGCAAGGTATGGGTTCATGCAGAATTGAAGGGCGATAAACTTTTATTTACAGCAGATAGCGATGCTATTATCACCAAAGGAATTGTTGCAATCCTGATCAGGGTTTTCTCTAATCAGCATCCTTCACACATTCTCGAATCCAACACCCAATTCATAGATGATATTGGCCTTAAAGAACATCTCTCACCTACTCGTGCAAACGGTTTGGTAAGTATGATCAAACAACTTAAAATGTATGCATTGGCATATCAAACACAATTAAACTAAGATGGCAAAAGAAATAAATACCCAGGAATTGGGTGAAAAAATTGTTGAAGTTTTAAAGTCCATTTATGATCCTGAAATCCCTGTGGATATCTATGAACTGGGACTAATTTATGATGTCTTTGTCAATGACGAATATGAAGTAAAGATCCTGATGACCCTTACTACTCCAAATTGCCCGGTAGCTGAATCCCTGCCAAAGGAAGTGGAAGATAAAGTCAAGTCAATGGATATTATTAAGGATTGCGAGGTAGAGATCACTTTTGATCCGCCCTGGACCCATGACTTGATGAGTGAAGAAGCAAAACTGGAGTTGGGAATGTTATAATATTCCCGTCTTACTTTCCCTCAACTCTTTCCCAAATGAGAAATCAATAAAAATAATTAAGATCTAAAAGTTATTGATATGGCTACAGATATAATAAACCGCGTTGCCAACAGCAAATTGGTCACTTTTGACCTGGAGGACTATTATCCAAAAGGAGAACGGGTGCTTTTTGATATCAAAGATTGGTTGATGGAAGGCTTAATTCTTCGGGAAACTGTTTTTAGGAAGATGGTTGCGGATCACGACTGGAGCCAATACAAGGATAAATTTGTGGCACTTTCATGTTCTACTGAAGCCATTATTCCGGCTTGGGCATATATGCTCCTTGCTACCCAGTTTCAGCCTTTTGTTAAAAAAGTGATAATTGGCGATTTGGAAACCCTGGAAACAGTTTTATATACCGAAATTATACAAAATCTGGATGTGTCAGATTTAATGGAGAAAATGGTAATTATTAAAGGTTGCGCCCATAAACCGGTCCCTAAAAATGCCTATTTACTTATTATCGAGAAATTGCAACCTGTAGTTAAAAGTTTGATGTATGGAGAAGCCTGCTCCTCCGTTCCGTTATATAAAAAGTAATAAAATGAAAAATTTAATTTTAATTCTGATCGTTATTTTTGCCAGCTGCCAGGTCTCGGCTCAGGAAAAAATAGTTAAAGACACTTTAAATGGATGGAAATCCGGGGGATCTATTCAGTTATTATTCAACCAATCTGCTTTTAACGATCAATGGACAGGTGGCGGAACCTCTAGCATTGCTGGAAATCTTAGTTTAAACTACGATCTCAATTATCGCATGAATGATTTTTTCTGGGATAATAAATTATTGGCAGATTACGGATTAACCAAAATTAAAGACGATGAATTCTCCAGAAAAACAAGTGATCGTTTAGAATTTAATTCAGTGGTGGGAAAACAGATTAAAAATTCCAACTGGTATTATTCCTGGTTTTTGAATTTTCGGACTCAGTTTTCCAAAGGATATGCGTTTAGCGAGGATCCCGTAACCTTGAAAACTATCAGAACCGAAACCACCCATTTTCTCTCCCCTGGCTATTTGCAAACTGGTCCAGGATTGATGTGGAAAAAGAATGAAAATTTTGTGATAAATATCGCTCCTGCTACCGCCAGAATTATATTTGTAGACAGTAAATTCACTTCGATTCCCGATTATGTTGATGGTCAATATTTTGGGGTAGATAAAGGAAAATTCAGCCGTTTCGAATTTGGTGCTTCATTAAGTGCATTCCTGAAAGTGACACTTTTGGAGAACGTAACTATGGAAAACACTGCGAATTTTTATTCCAATTACCTTGACAAACCGGGTAATGTGGATATTGATTATCTGATGAATATGCAAATGAAAATCAATTCTTATTTATCTGCCAATTTACTTTTCCAGGCTATTTATGATGATAATGCTGTTTCAGCTTTTCAAATAAGAGAAGTTTTTGGACTTGGTATTAACTACACTCTTTAAATAAATCTCTTTTTTAAAATTGCGTAAAATTCGGATTAAAAACCTCAAATTTATTACTTCTCTACTGCCTGTTCTGGTCTCTAGTCTCAATTTCTGTCTGATATAATCTAGATGAAATGCATTTTTATTCCAAAATATTGCTGAAGGATAGTTTTATTCAATTTACTTCTTTTAATTAGCCTGTTTCTTTACCTTAGGGTTCAAATTATTAATGAATAACCGCAGATAAAATTCGGTTATTATCGATAGCGTAACTTTGCATTTATGATAGAAAAATCTGATTTAACATATGAAAAGGTGGTCCTTATTGGTATTGTTACCAAGGATCAGGATGAGGATAAACTTACGGAATATTTAGACGAACTCGAATTTCTCACTTATACCGCAGGGGGAGAAGTTGTAAAACGTTTCACCCAGAAAATAGCAAAACCAGATCCTAAAACCTTCATGGGTTCAGGGAAAATAAATGAGGTAAAAGAATTTATAGAAGCAAATGGGGTTGGCACCGTAATCTTTGACGATGAACTCTCTCCTTCTCAACAAAAAAACATACAAAAAGTTTTGGATATCAAGGTGCTGGACCGCACGACCCTTATCCTTGATATTTTTGCGCAACGTGCACAATCCAGCTACTCAAGAACACAAGTTGAACTCGCACAATATCAATACATGCTTCCCAGATTGACAGGATTATGGACTCACCTTGAGCGCCAACGAGGAGGAATTGGGATGCGTGGTCCCGGGGAAACTGAAATTGAAACTGACCGTCGTATTGTTCGGGACAGAATATCACTTCTTAAGAAGAAGATTGAGACCATCGATAAACAAATGGGAGTGCAACGTGGAAATCGCGGAAAACTGGTAAGGGTTGCCTTGGTAGGCTACACAAACGTGGGGAAATCCACTTTGATGAACGTTATCAGTAAAAGTGAAGTCTTTGCTGAAAATAAACTCTTCGCAACTCTGGACACAACGGTTCGGAAAGTTGTAATCCGGAACCTGCCTTTTTTACTGACAGATACCGTAGGCTTTATCAGGAAACTACCTACACAGTTGATAGAATCCTTTAAATCTACATTAGATGAAGTGCGCGAGGCCGATTTGCTTTTGCACGTTGTTGATATTTCTCATCCCAATTTTGAAGATCATATTCAATCGGTGAACCAAACCTTGGTAGATATTAAAAGTGCTGATAAACCAACCATAATGGTATTCAATAAAATTGATGCCTATTCTGAAGAAAAAATCGATGAAGATGATTTGGTTACCGAAAAAACCAAAGCCCATTATTCGCTTGACGAATGGAGACAAACCTGGATGAACCGATTAGGAGATAATGTGTTGTTTATTTCAGCTTTGAACCAGGAAAATATTGAAGATTTTAAAAAGAAGATCTACGAGGCAGTGCGCCAAATCCATGTTACCCGATTTCCTTACAATAGTTTCCTTTATCCTGAATATGATGCCTATGTTGAGGGTGAAAAAGACGAAGAAGAATAGTCCCGGATTAAAATTTGTTTTATGGTGAAGTCAGTTATTTTCTATAAAATTTTAAATCTTATTTGCGATTTATAAGTCTATAGCATTTAGTTTCAAGCTAGTAATTCTGCTTTTTCTCACATTTGTACATTCTATCTTTGTTTGATCAAAAAGGACGATATTTTTTCCTGTTGTATGTAATGAACTTCTGAACCGTATTCCCTCTGCACCAGTTATAACTTTGATAAATTCACAAATAAATTGAGTGGGAATATATTCAATTTCGCTATCGTATCTTCGCATTGGTTTAGACAAATCGAGACTGATTTTTTCCCTTAAGAATCTAGATTTTATAGTATCCTTCACCCTTGTTGGTTGGTATAGTGAAGTATCTTCTGTAAAATCAACAATTCTTAGATTTTCTGAATCAGTTTTTAATTTAAATGTACCAATACTTAATTCATCTAAATAAGATGCCCTAACCTCATATAAAACTGTCTCTTTTTTATCACTTAAGTAGAGGTATGGAATACCGATCGGATTAGCTCTTCCTCCAGTTGATTTATCTTTTGGTGGACAAAGCATTTGAATGTTATCAATTGCTGGTAGACCACTCATATGATGGACTCTAGCTCGATATAATTTATCGGATGGCTTTAATTCATACTGTGTATTGAAAAATCCATCCCATCCTAATTCTACCAAATAATCTGTATTGATAAAGAATCTATTAGACCATTTTAATTCTTCTTTAATTGTTTCCCAATGGTTATAGTTATCTGATATTTCAGAAGTATAGTCTACTAAATCCTCTGAATTATTTATGTCAGAAGAAATTTCTGGTAAAATGAAATTTAATATTTCAATAGCTGTCTTATTAGAACTAAAAAAACTCCAATTTGCTTGAATTTTGGAGCTTATTGGATCTCCGTTTTCTATCTTTTGAAAGTTTTCTATTAATTCCTCAAAAAAGTCAAATAATTCTTTTAAATCTAATAAGTTGACATTCTTAGAATTACAAATTTTGCAATCTCCGATTTCTTCTGAAGTGGAAATAAAACCTTTAATCTCTTTATCAGAAAAACAGTTTGGGCAAACTTTCATTATGTATTCCTTAAATATTGCTGAATTATCAAGAGATGATTTTTCATTGCAATTTTCTTTACAGTACCTAGACCAGGATAATGTTGATCATTATAATAATTTTCAAGTTCTAAAATTGCTGAATTACTCAATTTGTTTTCTCTGCAGAACCTAACTGCTTTAGTTGCTGCTTCTGCAAATTTCCCCTGTATATTTGCTATTGAATCATTTGTATTAGAAGTAAAATGTCTTATCCATATTTGATTTTGCTTATTTAAATAGGTTAAATGTATTACAACTGCTCTCGGTGTACTTCCACCATCTGCAAATTCACTAGGTAAAACAGTATAATCCGAAAAGCCACTGTAACCTTCCTGATCATAATATAAATGCTCTTCTGAAAATCTATGCTCCTCTATATCTAAAAAGTCACTATTTCTAACTTGTTTTTCAAAAAGGTCGTCAAGTCTAATGTAGGATTTATTTAGACTTTTAATAAATCTATCTAAAGAACGGTTCCTTCCTGGATCATTTACGG
>Ga0307486_1000114_pt1 | contig 90451 bp, 87 predicted proteins | sample CBIW02metaG_FD_203663 | JGI IMG/M metagenome (GOLD analysis project Ga0307486, IMG submission 203663) | Sea-ice brine microbial communities from Beaufort Sea near Barrow, Alaska, United States - CBIW 0.2 | ecosystem: Environmental > Aquatic > Marine > Coastal | place: USA: Alaska | collected... | reverse complement strand
GCTTCGTTTCAAGCGGCATCACTGGCAAGCGCACCACGCTTGTATGGGCCACTGCTGGCACCCTCGCGAACAACTCGACCGACGTGTTCGCATTTGAGGACGACTACTCGATGGGCATCCTGCTCTCACGAACCCACGACGCGTGGGCCTGGGCTCAGTCGTCGACGCTCAAGGGCGACCTCCGCTACACACCGACCACTGTGTTCGCGACCTTCCCCTGGCCAGACCCAAGCGACGCGCAGCGCGAGGCCATCGCATCGGCATCAAAAGCCCTGTACGAGCGCCGGTCGGCGCTGTGCTTGGAGCACAACATGGGCCTGACCAAGCTTTACAACCTGATGGACGACGGCGGGTTCCAGGACCTCAAAAAGCTCCACAAGATCTTGGACGAGGCGGTCGCGAGCGCGTATGGGTGGCCAAAGTCAGCCGCCCAAAATGCTGACAAAATCGTGAAGCGCTTGCGTGACCTTAACCACCAGATCACCGACGGCAAGGTCCCCTACTCACCATTTAGCTAGCGCGGCGTTATTCTTAATATCAGGCATTCGGATACAAGAACAAGGGAGGCAACCATGACGTCCACCACGCCGCTTCGCGACGCCAAAGCCCCCGCAGCCACGTTGCCTCGGGCACTCATACAGCCTCTCTACACCGTCACCGAGGCGTCTAGAATCCTCCAGATTCCATCATCAACGCTCGCAGGCTGGGCGCGCGGCTATGACTTTGTGAACACCCACGGGACCCACGTCGTTGGAAGCCCACTCGTGACCGATTTTGGGCGGGCCAAGCGTCACGAGCCCACCTTGCCATTCGTCGGCCTTGCCGAGGCCGCCTTCCTCGCGGCAGTTCGGTCGACGGGTGTGCCGATGCAGCGCATCCGTCCCGCGTTGCAACGACTGAAGCAGGAGATGGGTCTAGATCATGCACTCGCGAACCAGACGCTTTTCACTGACGGTGCCGAACTGCTCATCAACCTCCCGGGCTCGGAAGACGACGAAAAGGCGCTCCGAAACCTCGTCGTTGCGCGCAACAATCAGGGCGTATTCGTGCCCGTGATCGAGGGCTTCCTGCGCCATATCTCGTATGGCCCTTCGGGTTATGCGGAGGCGCTCACCCTTCCGCAGTATGGGCGCGCCGCCGTCACGGTCGACCCACGCATCGCATTCGGAATGCCGTTTCTGAGTTCGAACGGCATCCAGGTGGACGCGATCCTTGACCGCTTTGACGCCGGCGAATCTGTCGGTGAGATCGCCGATGACTTCGAGATCTCTCGTGCCGTAGTCGAGAATCTCATCCGAGCGAGCTTGAAGGTTGCCGCCTAGGTTCTTCATTGACCGCAACCTCGGAAGCAAGCAGCTTCCGCGGGCACTAAGGGACGCGGGCTGGGACGTGGTGACGATGGCCGACCACTACGGCGAACTCACTGGCCAGCGCATCACCGACACCGCATGGTTGGCGCTGGCGGGCACGCAAGGGTGGCCGGTACTGATGAAGGACAAAAGGATTCGGTACCGTGCGTTGGAACAAGAGGCTCTTCGTGCGAACGGAGTCAAGGCGTTCGGTCTCTCGCGTGGCGACCTCAGCGGGGAGCAGCAGGTATCCATGTTCCTCAAGTTCGAGCGACGCATCTTCGACGCGTGCCTTTCCTCGGGGCCGTTCCTCTACGTGATTACGGCCAACACCATGAGAAGAGTTGAATTGTCCTAGTCATTTGGTGGAGTGATCTAGTCACGAAGTTGAGTGACCGTCGCCGCACACAAATGGTCAAGCTTGGGCAACAGACGGTCGCGCAACTCAGAAGCGTTCTCTAGATCGAGCTCGTCAGCAAACGCGGGAGGGATAGCCCCAGCCTGCCGTCTCACCTCGTCCCGCAGCCGGCCCGGATCAATCTTGAGTTGCCGGGCAAGTCGGTCCCAGTGCCTCCCATGCACGGTGCCAAACTGCCGTCTTCCGCCAATGGACATGGCCGCCTGATCAGTTTCCGACTCGCCGGTTGCGTCATACGCCAGCGCTGATGCCACGTCGTACAGCGGCGTGATGCGCGTCAGCCCAGGTGCGTGCATCACCGAGTAGTTTTTCGCATGCGCATCAGGCGCGCCAATCAGGTAGTTGTAGACCAATGCCCGTGTGAACTCCCAGACATCACCCTCGCCGTCCGTGGAGTTGTCGCGCAACAATCGGGCGATAGCAGCGGCTGTAGGTCCGCCACACGCCTCGTACTTCCGTCGCGGGTATACCGCTAGCGCCTGACACATATCCTCTTGATGGACACGCACCACGGAGTGATCGCGAGCGCGGCGCCGATCAAATCGTGTCACCACGAGCGCGTGAACTCCATTAAAGTCCACGTACTCAGTCTTCGCGACGCGTAGCCCCAACGCGCCTGCCGACCGCATCGACACGTGCTCATTGAGCGCCTGATCTCGGTATCCAGAGATCCCTGGCTTGACGATGTGGGTGGACGGTTCAGACCCCAGCGCTCCCGCCCACTGTCCGTCACTACGGCGGGCCAGCGTGAACTTACTTTGCGCCCCTGCGAGCGACCACCGGTCGCCAGAAACCAGCCACCCGGCCGGATCCCTTGCAAGTTCCCGCAGACGCTCTGCTACGTCAGCATCGCTCAACGGCGTCGTTCCGCCGCCCAGATCAAGCTCTTCTTCGCGCAAAAACTCCACAGCGCCGGCGCAATCACGTCCAACGTTGGCGAGCAGTGCAAATGCGTTGCGCGACGACACTTCGAAACAGCGCGCCCACGCATCACGGACGTCCTCGTTGTCAGGCAGGAGACCCTCAAGAAACGGCACGATTGCAGAAGGTGCGTAGGTAAGCGTGCCCGAGGGCATCGCAATAGAGAGCGGAACTCGCAGACCGCCACTCATTGCGTCAGCGTCGTACGTGAATGATACTCGGCCTCGCATATCCTGTTCCACGACGCCAAGCCGCTCTCCGACGCCAAGCCGCTCTCCATAGAGGCGGACGTCAAGCGCCCTCATCAATGCGAAAAGGCTGCTGATGTCAAATCTTGCGCCTGACTCAATCTTGATAATGGTCGCGCGACTCAAGCCTGATCGCGCAGCGAGTTCGGCCTGCGTGAGGCGAGCGCCCTTGCGGGCGCCGCGCATAGTGAAACCCAGCGACGAGATCGTTCGGATGTGGCGCATGATGTCGCCGAACGCCGACACTCCGGAATGTCGGCGTTCGGCGACATTGGCAAACGCGCGGAACCCTAACTAACTATGCTGTCCAGATGGTCAACGATGCCCACACCTTAGAGAACCTGCACACCGAGACGCGGACTTTCCCCCCGTCTCCCGAATTTGCTGCTCAAGCAAACGCCACAGCCGAACTCTACGAACTCGCGGACGCAGATCGCCCCGCCTTTTGGGCCCAACAGGCCCGTGAACTCCATTGGGATAAGCCCTTCACCGAGATCCTCGATTGGTCGAACGCTCCCGTCGCCCGGTGGTTCGCAGACGGCACTCTCAACGCCTGCGACAACGCCGTGGACCGCCACGTGCGCGAAGGTCGCGGCGATCGGGTCGCCTTTTACTTTGAAGGCGAACCCGGCGACACCCTCACGTACACCTACGCGGACATGCAGCGCGAGGTCTCCAAGGCCGCCAACGGGCTGCTGTCGCTGGGCGTAAATACCGGCGACCGCGTCGCCATCTACCTCCCGCAGATTCCCGAAGCCGTCATCTCGATGCTGGCCTGCGCGCGCATCGGCGCGATCCACTCCGTCGTGTTTGGCGGCTTTAGCGCAGAGAGCCTCCGTCAGCGCATCGACGATGCTGAGTGCTCATTGGTGATCACCGCCGACGGCGGATTTCGCCGCGGCACCGCGTTCGCACTGAAGCCACTCGTGGACGAGGCGCTCGCCCCCAGCGAGCACCACTCCCAGCGGTGCGAGTCAGTCAAGCACGTACTGACCGTGAAGCGCACGGGTCAAGACACTGCGTGGAACGAGGACACCGATGTGTGGTGGAGCGACGTCGTAGACACCGCATCGCAGACCCACACGCCGGTCATGGTGGAAGCGGAGCACCCGCTCTTCATCATGTACACCTCGGGCACGACCGGTACCCCCAAGGGCTTGTTCCACACCACCGGCGGCTACCTCACCGGCGCGGCATACACGCACAAGGCCGTATTCGACATCAAACCAGAAACGGACGTCTTTTGGTGCACTGCGGACGTGGGCTGGATTACCGGTCACTCCTACGTGGTCTACGGCCCTATGATCAACGGCGCCACACAGGTGCTCTACGAGGGCGTGCCGAACGCACCGCACGAGGGCCGCTGGTGGGAGATCGTCCAGAAGTACGGCGTCACGATTTTCTACACCGCCCCGACGGCGATTCGCACCTTCATGAAATGGGGCGAAGCGACCCCCGCAAAGTACGACCTGAGTTCGCTGCGCCTGCTCGGTTCCGTGGGAGAACCCATCAACCCCGAGGCCTGGATGTGGTACCGCCGCGTGATCGGTGGTGATCGCTGCCCGGTGGTCGACACGTGGTGGCAGTCAGAAACCGGCGCGATCATGATTTCGCCTCTGCCGGGAGTGACATCCGCGAAGCCGGGATCAGCCCAACGCGCGATACCGGGGATCGTGATTGACGTCGTGGACGATGCCGGCGCTTCCGTCGGGTCAGGCGAGGGCGGATATCTGGTGATTCGCGAACCTTGGCCGTCAATGCTGAGGGGCATTTGGGGCGACCCCGATCGCTACCGGGACACCTACTGGACACGCTTTCCCGGCATGTACTTTGCTGGAGACGGTGCCAAGAACGATGCTGACGGCGACATTTGGCTCATGGGGCGCGTAGACGACGTCATGAACGTATCGGGGCACCGGCTGTCAACTACGGAGATCGAACACGCTCTGGTATCGCACCCGTGGGTGGCCGAGGCAGCAGTCGTGGGAGCCGCAGACGAAACCACCGGCCAGGCCATCGTCGCGTTCGTCGTCGTCAAGTCCGACGCCGCGGGGGCCTATGCATCGGGCCACGATGTGGGCGTCGAGCTCCGCAAGCAGGTGACTAAAGAGATTGGTTCGCTGGCTAAGCCGCATTCAATTCTGGTCGTCAGCGAGGTCCCCAAGACCCGTTCCGGCAAGATCATGCGGCGCCTGCTGCGCGACGTTGCCGAGCACCGACCCGTCGGTGACGTCACAACGCTCGCTGACTCGTCCGTGATGGACGCGATCACCGAGGGCTTGGAATCTGGCAAGGCAGACGAGGACTGACGTCACTACCGAAGAATGAGCGGGCCCGGGCGCGAAGCCTGGACCCGCTATTTCTTAGTGTGAAAGGTTACGAGACCTCGAGTGGCGTTGCCTTGATGTAGAACGCGTCGTCGGACGAAGCATCACCAACCACCACGAGATCAGGTGTTCCCGAGGTCTTCTCGGGGACAAAGATCTCCTTGTAATATGTGTATTCGGTACCCACTGCTACTTCAGCGTCAGACATCGGGCCATAGCCCGCTGCCTCAACCGCGTCGGTGTCGCAAGCGCCGTAGCCATCTTGGATAGAGCCGCCTACAACCAATGAGAACGATGGCGTGTCGATCCATGAGCTGAAATTCTCGCCTTCCGACAGGCTCGTTGGGGTCATGGTGCCGACGATGACGTAGCACTGTCCAACTTCGTCGCTGTACTCCCAGACATCAGTCGTGACCACTCCGTCAACGACGCCGTCCCAGACTGCTGCGTCTTCTCCGAACCACGACGCGTCGTAGGCCCAGACGACACCAACATCGACAGGATTGTCGAAGGTTCCAGCTGAGGCACCTGAATCCGTCGCGGTATCGTCACCGTCAGCTGCCGGGTCCTTCGCTACTGCGCCGTCGGTTGCTTCTGCCGTTTCTTCCTTCACGGTTGCGCTAGTGCCGACTTCTTCGAAGGCGTCGTCGACTACGGTCGCCAAGGAAACAAAGAACACGACGATTGAGATCAGAAAGGCCAGTGTGCTCACGATAATCGCGGCGACAGCGAGTTTGCGCTTCTGCGCCTTACGCGCCGTAGCGATGATGCCAAGAATGAATGCGGGTAGCGCAAAGAACCAGGCGAAGAACGCGGCGGGGCCCATCAACGACAGCACCAAGGCAATACCTGCGAGCACGATCGCGACAACGCTCATGGCGCCCGACGGCTTTGAGGTGGACTGCGGCGGGACTGGGCCACCAGGCAACCCGGCGGCTGGCGCGAAGGTCGGCACAGGTGGCAGTGGGGGCGGTGGCGGGGTCGAGGATTCGCCGTCGGTTGGTGGGTTGGACTCAGACATTTTCTTCTCCTCAGACGAGGGCACTCTGCCCCCAAGCAGAACGCAGGCTATCGTAGGCGACCGACAAACAAAGCGCCCACAGGGCATCGTCAAACTCTACGAAGCCGACAAATCACCCATATTTGTTTGATGGGGTGACTTGTCCCACTGTTAGCGGGCGTCCGCTCGCCTGGCTGCCCGCAGGTCCAACAGTTGCGAGGCAATGACCACAATGCCGAGCGTCACCAAACCCAGGCATGCCCCAGCGATCACGTCGCTGAGAAAGTGGTAGCCCAGGTAGAGCCGAGTACCCCCCACCAGCGCGATGATGACAACGGATGCCGCCAACCACATCGTCAGCCTCCAATTGCCGCGGCGGCCGCGCCAGAGCAGGTACCCCGTGACGAGCACCAGCGTGGACGCACCCGTGGCGTGACCTGACGGGAAAGAGAACGACGCCTCGTAGCCGGCGACCACCTGGAAATCTGCCAGCGGGCGTTCGCGACCCACCAAAACCTTGACCAGCGTGGACAGCGCAGTAGACATGATCATCGCGCCCGCCAGTAGAGCCGGGTCACGCCACCGCTTGGTCACCGCGCCCCACACACCACAAGAAACCGCCACGATGATGGGCAGCACCACGGGACCGAACAGATAGGTGACAAACGTCATCGAGGTGGTGAGCCAGGGCGTGCGAATCGAGGCCATCCAATTCAGCAGCGGCAGGTCGAGGGTCGAGATATCGTCGCCCTCCCGCACCGCGTCGAGCACGATAAGGAACATCGCGCCGGCCACGAGCATCAGCAGCGCTCCCGGCACAAGCGCGCGCAACGCAGCGGGGAGGCCGTGATAGCGATCATGCATTCTCATCTGGCTATTGTGCCTTCACGATGCCGACTCCGCGTCGCGAACGCACCGGCTTCTAGCGTAGACCTGCCGAAATTTTCTCTCCGTCGCTAAGGCCCGGCTCCGCGGCCATGACCGCATGGTCCTCGGGGTCTCCCTCAAGGTGAATCTTTGGAACGATCGTGTCGAGCCACTTGGGAAGCCACCAGGCTGTTTTGCCCATGAGAGCCATCGCTGCAGGTACGAGTGTCATGCGCACCACGAACGCGTCAATCAACACAGCGAACGCGAGTGCGAAGCCGATCGATTTGATGATCACGTCGTCGTCAAGCATGAACCCAAAGAACACAAAACCCATGATCAGCGCCGCGGCGACGACAACCCGGGCGGTGTGCGAGTAGCCCATCAAGATAGAGGCCTTGGGGTCGCGACCCATGAGGTGCTCCTCGCGCACGCGGCTCACAAGGAATATCTGGTAATCCATGGCAAGGCCAAACGTGATGCCAATGCCAATGATCGGCAGGAAGGCCACAATCGGTCCGGCGTAGGCCACCCCGAATAGGTCTGCGAGCCAGCCCCACTGGAACACGGCCACCAAGGCGCCCGTAGTAGCAGCGAGCGTAAGCAAGAAGCCCAGCAGCGCCTTGACAGGGATCAGGATGGATCGGAACACCACTAGCAGCAGGATCAGCGCCAGGCCAATGACGACTGCGAGGTAGCCGGGCAATGCCGCGGCGATCCCCTCAGACGTGTCGACCAGAATTGCCGTCTCTCCAGTCACGCCTAGCGTGACGTCACCCGCAGGCTCGACCGCACGAATGTCCTGGACGAGTTGCTCGGTTTCCTGGCTGTCGGGAGCCGTCATCGGAATGATCCGGAACAGGTAGGCATCGCCGTCGCCATTGGCGATTGGGGGCGATACGAACGCAACGTTATCGAGCGCTGCGAAGTCCTCGGCCGTCGCGGAGACGTCGGCCACTCCGCTGGCGGAGTCCGAGGTCTCCACCAACACCAGGATTGGGCCATTGAAGCCCGCCCCGAAGCCTTCGCCCAGCAGGTCGTAAGCCTGGCGTGCCGAGCTCTCCTCCGGCTGCGACGCCCCTGTTGGCAATCCGAGCCGTATATCCGCGGCCGGAATCGCCATGACCCCCAGCGCGGCCACACCCGCGATCAGGACCACAGCAGGACGTTTGGTTACAAAACGCGCCCAACGGTTGACGTGCGGCTGCGTGGCATTGACCGGAGCGTTACCGTGCTGGCTCGCCTGTGCCTGCACGCGAAGCTTCTTGGGGAGGACCTTGTAGCCGGCAAAGCTCATCACCGCGGGAAGCAGCGTAAGAGCAGCGATAACGGCCAGCGCCACCGTCGCGGCAGCCGCGTTACCCATAGCGGTGACGAAGGGAATGCCAGCCATGACAAGTGCCAACAGGGCCACCACAACAGTCGCACCCGCGAATACCACCGACGCCCCAGAGGTGCCAATGGCCTTGGCAATCGACTCCCATATGTCCATGCCCTCAAGGAGCTGCGCTCGATGACGAGCCACAATGAACAGTGAATAGTCGATACCCACCGCAATGCCGAGCATCAATGCGAGCACCGTAGCGGTCGATGGTAGGTCGACGAACCCGGTCAGCGCGGTCACTGCACCAACGCCCACGCCTACGGCCGCAATGCCGGTGATGAACGGCAGCGCCGTTGCCACGACTGCGCGCAGTGTGACATACAGAACCACGACTGCAACGAGCAGGCCGATGACCTCACTTGCACCGCCAGGCGGAGCCTGCTCAGTAAATGCTGTGCCCGCATACTCAACCTGCAAACCCGCCTCGACCATCGGGGCTGCGGCATCCGTCACGTTGTCGAGCGCACCCTCAGGAAGTTCCCCGGCGGACTCGTCATAATTCACCGAGATGTAAGCGATACCACCATCGCGCGAAACGGCCATGGACTGGAACGGGTCAGTCGCCAGTACGACGTCCTGCGTCGCATTCAACTGAGCGACAGACGCGCCGATGGCTGCCATCGGCGCGTCGTCTGTCACGGCTTGTCCCTTGGGAGCCGCGATTACGATCTGTGCAGATGCGCCGCCGGAGGCCGGGAACTCCTCGCTGAGCTTGTCAAACGTCTCGATCGATTCAGTGCCGGGGATACTGAATGAATCATCGGCGGGCTCCTGGAAGACGGCCGCGGCAGTGCCGACGCCCGTCAACAGGACGAGCCAGGCGATCACGACGGCCCAGCGTCGGCGAGCGCTGAACGCGCCGATGGCATGCAGAATTTGACCCATGCGGGTTGCTCCTTGAGGAAAGTGGTGATCGCACAGACAGCGCGTTGTAGTTTCACGCTACCCGGCAAACACGATAATTGCAACCAGTGCATATTTACAGTTCATGCAGTTTTTACTACCCGTATGAACTTTTCACTACGCTAGGGACATGGTTGACACTGACGCGGTGGGCGGCTTGCGAGTGCGCAAGAAGGCTCAACGGCGACTCGCGCTGCACCTGGCTGCCGTTGAGCTATTCGAAGTTGACGGCTACAACGCGACTACGGTCGCCCACATTGCGGCCAAAGCCGGAGTGTCGCCCCGCACGTTCTTCAGTTACTTCCCCACCAAAGAGGCCGCGCTCTTTGCGCCCCTTGACGACACGGTAACCGCGCTGGAACGGGAACTTTCCACTCCGCCGGCTGAGGGAGACGTGCTGACCTTTTTGCGCACGCGAGTGGTCAACATAGCCGCGAACGGGGGGCCGCTTGGGCCGCGCGCTTCACGAGTACTGGACACACTCGCCCTTGACCACGACAACATCGTTGGCCACGCCTTGCGCTACATGGACCGCATCGGCCAGGCATTGTCGCTCGCCTTGCGTACAGAGTTGAACAGCGCAGACGATGACCCGCTGCCCGACATCGCCGCTGCCGCAGCCATCGCCGCACTTGCCGCATCGATGCCCGTCGCCCACCATTTTCCGCATCAGGGCATGCGCACTGCAAGTCAGCGCCAACCGTCACGCGAGTCAGTTCAGCGCGACCTGGACCGAGCAATCGAGTTTGTGCGCGCGGGCCTGGCCGCAACCACCACAAACCCCTAGCGTTCCCGCGACCCTAACCGCGCAGGTCCCGCCGCGCGTAGCCCCAAACACCACCACTCACCAGCACAGCAGCGGCCCCAATAAGCACTACCAGATGCCACCAGATCAAGCCGTTCTCGAGAGGGAAGTTATTCGCGTAGTAATAGAACGGAGATAGCCGCGCGTACCCCTCAAGGTCCGGATTAACTGCAACAAACGAGTTGATCCCCCACCCGAGGATCGCAACTCCGGTGGCAGAGCCCATGGCGATCGACGTCTTCCCCGACAGTGCGCCCGCGAGGAACGCCACCGCGCCGAGTACGCAACCCAGGCCGATGCTCAGCAAACCCGCCGTGGCGATGTGGCTGTAGTCCATACCCAGACCTGCAATCAGATTGCCTACTGCAATCCCTCCGAACACCACCACACCCATCAAGGTAGCGAGCAACGCAAGCACCGCCGCCTTGCGCCATGCGACTGCATAGCGGGAGATCGGAGCGCTCAACAGGATCGCAATGGTGCGATTTGCTTCCTCCCGAGCGAGCGCCATACCGGCTGCGATAGTTACGACCGAGATTGCGACGGGAGCCGTCACCGACAAGGCCTCGCCGTGGTACCAACCCGTCGGGCTGGAATAGTCGGCAAAGCCCACCATGGCAAGCAACGCTTGGGGCATTGCATCGACGATGTTGCCGAGCGAGTCCGCCATCGCCGTGAACATCGGTCCCATCACCACCAGCAGGAGGAACAGTCCGCCTCCCGCGATTATTGTTACCGCGCGCACATCACTCAACGTCTTGGCAACAATGCTGCGGGCCGAACCGGCGCCCGACAGCCGCGCGGAGATGACGGCAAAACGCGGATTCGACTTAAGCCGTATAACGACAGGCGCGCGCGACTCGCCCTCGCGCAGATCGCGGCGGTTGATCCCCCACCAAGCGCCGAAAGCAAGCACGGCGGTGAGGCTCAGCAAGATGGCGATCTGGGCCCACACGATGCCATCGACCAGCGGTTGCGAACCATTGAGCACGTACCAGGGGAAGAACTTGGCAACGCTCTCCCAGCCTGAGAACAGCGGGAGGAACCCTACGGCAAGGAAAGACAGCACCAGATACCCGGTCGCAACGCCCGATGCCAACCCTTTCAGGCCCGTCGCCGCACCGATTGCAAACGCGACTGTCGCGTAGAAAAGTGCCACCGCCGTCAGATGTGCCGTGCCTGCCACAAGATCCAAAGAGCGGATGTCCTCCCCCACGATGGCGACGCCGAGGAGGTATGACAGCGACGCCACGGCTGAAGAGAGTGTCACGATGGTCGCAATCGCTAGCCCCTTCGATGCGAGCAGACCAGACCGACTGCGGGGAACAGAGCTCAAGACGCTCATGGTGCGCCTGGACTCTTCCCCTGCGATAGCCCCAGCGCCCATCGATATGCCAATTCCGGCGATCACAAATGGTCCTAGAAAGTTGAACATCTGGCCCAGCATGAGCCCCGCGACCCCGGCATCGGCGGTAGTGCCCGTCAGCGACTTATAGGCGGGAGGCATCGTTGCAATAAATTTGAGTGCCTCATCACCCATGCCCGCATAAGCCCACAACCCCATCCACGCCACGAGGAATAGGGACGCTACTCCTACCGACGCACTCAGCCAACGGTCGCGGACCGTCTTCAGGTACAGCGAATGCAGCATCATGTGACCTCGCCGGAACCGGCCTCGTCGCGGACGGCCTCCTCGCGATCAGGCTCGTTCGCCGCTTCAACCGCTTCAACCGCTTCGACCTCGTCGCGATAGAACTCGAGGAAGATCTGGTCAAGGTCCACCGATGCAGAGCTGATGGACACCACGTCGTGCGCGGTTGCGACCTGCAACAGTGGTGTCATGGTGCCTTCGTACTGAGCTGTGATCGTCGCGCCGGTCGCGGTCACCTCGTGGACGCCTTCCACCTCGTCGAAAATGCTAGGCGGCACCGGTTGCGCAAACTCGAGCGTGATGCGTCGCAGGGCCTTGTCCTGCAGTTCACTCATGCGCTCGACAGCAATCAAGTGACCCCGGCGGATGAATGCCACCCGGTCAGCGACACGCTCGACCTCACTGATGGTGTGCGAGGACAAGAATATGGTGTTGCCCTGTTGCACATATTTGCGCATGAGGCTGTGGAATTCCAGCTGCACGAGTGGGTCAAGGCCTGCGATCGGCTCGTCCAGAATTACCACCGTCGGGCGGTGCATGAATGCCTGGATAAGACCGATTTTCTGACGGTTGCCGGACGAGTACTCTGCGACCTTCTTGGACAGGTCCGCGTCGAATCGCTCCGCCAGGGATCCCACCCAGGTCCAATCCACGCCGCCACGCAGGTTGCCAAGAAACTCAATCGTCTGATGGCCGGTGAGGTTGGGATAGAGCGCGAGGTCCGCAGGCAGGAAGCCCAGGTGCCGACGGATCTCCACCGCATCCCTTCGCGAATCCATACCCAGCACCTCGCATCGGCCGGAAGTCGGGCGAATCAGATCCAGAATTGATTTGATGGTGGTGGACTTCCCCGCGCCATTGGGGCCTAGAAAGCCAACGATCTCCCCGCGCTCAATGTGCAATGACACGTCGTCGACCGCAGTGAAGTCGCCGAACTTCTTGGTAAGGCCGATCGTTTCGATCGCTGGGGAGTCGTTCACGACTGTTCCTTACGTATAAATTCCTGGAGCCGCTCCTCAAGGAGCGGCCATTCGTGTTCGAAGAAGCGCACCATCTGCTCGAGCGACACAATGCGGTCATGCCTGGTGAGAGGCAGTACCCGAAGCCCCTCTTGCGCAAGCGCGCTCAATCCCGCGATCTGCGCGGACTCATGAGAGAGCGCGTTGATCCACATGTTGTGCGGGAGTTGATAGAACGAGGTGCGCACCCCTCGGCGGCGAATCCGCTCCACCATTCCTGCGGCTACAAGGATGCGAATCTGCGTCGATACCGTCCCCGTCGAAAGCCCCAACTCATCAGAGACCTCCAACTGCGTCTGCTCTGCAGGCTCACTCACCATGAGATAGCCCAAAATTGCGCCGGCCGCGTGCGACAGCCCACTGCTCTCCCAGTACGACGCCACTTTTGCGATGTAGTCGAAACGTGCTTGCGCATCGGTGCCAAGGCTCGAGATCATAATTTCAGTTATACCTGAAAACACTGAAAACTTCTATAGTTAGCTGGCAGAATTTGGCTCGAATAGAGGGCAATCAGCGCCCCGTCTGCGCACAGGTTTTTCGCCTCTTGGCAAATAGTTAGTGAAACGCTAGTCAGCCCTATCGCGGACATGCCACGATGGGGACATGTCAGACAGCCTCGATGCCACACCGTCCGTCCCCGCCATCGTGACAGCTGACGATGAAGACGATGCACGCGACTCCGCACTGCCTGAGCACCGCTTCCTGGACCGCGAGTTGTCTTGGCTAGCGTTTAACGAGCGCGTACTCGAGTTGGCAGAGGACCCGCAGACCCCATTGCTTGAGCGGGCGCGCTTCCTCGCGATCTTCGCGTCCAATTTGGATGAATTCTTCATGGTGCGTGTGGCCGGCCTGAAGCGCCGCATCGCCGCGGGCTTTGCCGTGCCGTCCGCAACAGGCATGAGCCCTACCCGGCTCGTCGAGGCCCTCACGGAGCGCGCCCACACGCTGATGGATCGCCACGCGGACGTGTTTGAAAACCACATTGTGCCTGCCCTGTTTGACGAGGGTATTCACATCGTGCGCTACGACGAGCTCGAGGACTCGGAGCAGGAGCGCCTGCGCAAACTGTTCCGTTCCGACATCTTCCCCGTGCTGACGCCACTGGCCGTCGACCCCGCACACCCATTCCCCTACATCTCCGGGCTGTCGCTCAATTTGGCCGTCGAAATCCGTGACCCCGAAACCAGCAAGGAGCACTTCGCGCGTGTGAAGGTCCCGGAGACGCTGCCCCGGTTCCTGTCAGTGGACGCCACGGGCCGTGCCACACAGGTGATCGATGCATCGTCGCTATCCGACGAGCCGCGCAGCTTTGTGCCGCTCGAGGACGTCATCGCCGCCCACCTCGACTACCTCTTCCCCGGAATGGAGATGGTGGACCACTTCACATTCCGCGTGACGCGCAATGAGGACGTCGAGGTCGAAGAGGACGATGCTGAAAACCTCCTCAAGGCGATGGAGCGGGAATTACTACGTCGCCGCTTTGGCCCCGCGGTTCGCCTGGAAGTCGCCGAGGACTTGCCGCCAAAGATTCGCGAACTGCTGGTGCGCGAGCTAGGTATCACTGAGGCCGACGTCTTCCACCTGCCTGCACCGTTGGATCTGACCGGCCTGCACGTGATCGCGGACCTGGACCGCCCGCGTCTGCAATTCCCGGCTTTCCGGCCCACGACCCACCACCAGTTGGCGCCGGTGGAAACCGCGGACGAGCAGAACATTTTCCAGTCGATCAGCCGCGGCGACGTGCTCTTGCACCACCCGTACGATTCGTTCTCCACTTCTGTGCAAGCGTTCCTTGCGCAGGCGGCCGTGGACCCCCAGGTTCTCGCGATTAAGCAGACCCTCTACCGCACGTCCGGAGACTCTCCCATCGTCGATGCGCTGATCGAGGCCGCGCGCAATGGCAAGCAGGTTCTCGCCCTGGTAGAAATCAAGGCGCGATTTGACGAGCAGCGCAACATCTCCTGGGCGCGCAAGCTTGAGCAAGCCGGAGTGCACGTCGTCTACGGACTGGTGGGCCTTAAGACGCACTGCAAGTTGTCGCTCGTGGTGCGCCAAGAGGACGATGGACTGGCACGTTATTGCCACATCGGTACCGGAAACTATCACCCCAGGACCGCGCGCCTTTATGAGGACTACGGCCTTCTCACGCGCGACAACGAAGTGGGCGCCGACCTCACCAAGCTGTTCAATCAACTCTCTGGATACGCGCCCAAGTCGAAGTTCCGACGCCTGATCGTTGCGCCCGCCGGCGTGCGCAACGGTCTGGTCGAGCGCGTCGATGCCGAGGCCACTCGGGCGGCTAAGGGCGAGCCAGCCTGGGTCAAGATCAAGACCAACTCGATTGTCGACGAGCGCACGATCGACGCCCTGTACCGCGCTTCGCAAGCCGGCGTTCAGGTCGACCTGGTGGTGCGCGGCACCTGCGCGCTTCGTCCAGGTGTGAAGGGGATGAGCGAGAACATCCGTGTGCGGTCAATCCTGGGGCGATTCTTGGAGCACTCGCGCGTCTTTGCGTTCGCGGGTGGTGGCGACCCAGAGGTGTTCATTGGCTCGGCGGACCTTATGCATCGCAACTTAGACCGTCGCATCGAGGCCCTTATCTCGATCGTCGACGAGCAGCAGCGTGCAAGCCTGATCGAGAATATCGACATGGTGATGAACAATAAGTACACGTCATGGGAACTGCAGGACGATGGGTCGTGGGACCGCGCCGTTGAGGATTCAGACGGCGCCCGCCTTAAAGACCTGCAGTCCACGTATATCAAGCGTCAGCCCAAGCGACGGGCAAAGGGCAAGTGAGCAATTACCCTGTCGGCACCGTGATCTCTGCCGGCGCCCTAGTGTGGCGCGTCCGCGACGGCAACCTCGAGGTCCTCACCGTGCATCGGCCGCGGTACGACGACTGGTCGTGGCCCAAGGGTAAACTGGACGTAGGCGAAACGCTGCCGCAGGCCGCGATACGTGAGGTCGCGGAAGAGACTGGCAAGCAGGTCATCCTGGGCCAGCCCTTGCCGTCGCTGCGTTACCCCATCGCCTCCGGCAAGCAGAAGGTCGTGCGCTACTGGGCCGCGCAATGGTCATCGGCTGACTCGCACGCCGTCAAGGCCCGCCCCGCCGTCAAATCCGCCTCCAAAAACGAGATCGATCGCAAGCGGTGGATGACAGTCGCGGAAGCGCGAGAGAAAATCACCTTCTCCGATGACCTCCGCCCGCTCGAGGCGCTAGTCGATGCTCACGACAGCGACCGTCTTGACACCCGAGCGTTCGTTCTCGTGCGGCACGCAAGAGCAAAGCGTCGCAAGGCCTGGGAAGGCGCCGATGAGGCCCGCCCCATCACCAAGGCCGGCGAGTCCCGCGCTCACCAACTTGTCCCGCTGATCGCCGCGTTCGGAGTGAAGCACGTGAACTCGTCCCCCGCCGAGCGCTGCATGGCTACGGTACGACCGTATGCCGAGGCTGCGGGCCTGCCCATCAAGACGTACGAGTCACTGACGGAACCAGGTCACGCGTCCAAGCCGCTCAAAACCGCGTCCACGCTAGGTAGTCTTCTCGGCAAGCAATCCAGTCGCGTCGTAGCAGTACACCGACCCACCCTGCCGACGATCGTAGAGATGGTTCGTGCCGCCACCAGATCGTATACGCGCGGCGCTCTGCCCCGCAAGAATCCCTATTTGCCCGCGGGCGGAGTTCTTGTAGTTCACGTCTTAGACACGGAATCAGGCCCTCGTGTCACTGCCGTGGAGACCCATTTATTGGACATCCACCCATAGCCAGGGAGAAGATGGGCGACGTCGGACTGGGAGCGCCAGTCGGCGCAAAGGCCGCTCAAGGCGGCTGAAATTGGAGCCCGGGGCTGCCGCAGTCCGACGTCAATCAACAGCGTACGCCTCCCCGCCGTTCAGCGCTGTGAGTTTCGCTCAACGCGATCGCTCGGTCAGCACAAGGCGTGAGTCACGACCGGAACTCGAAGAGCATTGCGGCGCCAGGGTTGAGTATCGGCAAGGGTAGGCCCACCTCCGCAAGGAAGCTTCCCGATGCAGTGAACGACTCTGGCGACGCCATCCACGCGGGATCGGCAACCTGATGACGGCTGGCAGGCCCAAAGTCCTCTCGCACCACAACGGCGTAACGCACTGACGGTATGAGCCCGGGAATCCTGACGCGAGAGGACGACCCTCCTCGTGAAGTAGACACTCGTACCCACGCGAAGAGCCCTTGGTCACCCAACATCGACACGACACCATGGAGAATGCTGCCTTCGTCGTCGAGGTCCGCGCGCACCGTGCGCCCCGCGTGCAACAGAGGTCGCAGCTCCTTGTACACGCTTGCCCAGTTTGAGATCGATGCGAGCTCGGCGTCGGAGCACGTCGTCAGATCCCATTCGATACCAGCATGGCCAAAAAGTGCGGTGGCCATGCGGAACTGCAGCGACGATGAGCGGCCGGTGGTATGCGCCCGCTCCGGGCCGATATGCGAGCCCATCACCTCTGGCGGAACTAAGACTGAGGTCCATCGCTGGATTGTCTGACGCTCGACGGGATCGTTGGTGTCCGATGCCCAGACGCGCTGAACGCGGGACAAAATGCCAAGGTCGACTCGGGCTCCGCCTGCCGCGCACGATTCAATCTCCAGGGAGGGGTGAAGCTCGCGGACGGCGTCCAGCAACGCATAAAACGCGCGAGTCTGCCGATGGACCGCCGGCGCTCCCCCGTCGTGAGACACCGCCCCATGCAGTTCCCGGTTGTGGTCCCATTTGATGTAATCGACGCCGATGCTGCGCACAGCATCGTCGATACGCTCCAGCAGGTAGCGCCCCACCTCGGGGTTCGTCAGGTCCAGAACGAGTTGGTGACGCCACCGCGCGGCGTTCGCCCGGTTGCCCAGCAACCAGTCCGGGTGCAGTCGCGCCAGCCCTGACTCAGGGTTAACCATCTCCGGCTCGAACCACAGCCCAAATTCCATGCCCTGCCCGTGAACCGCGTCAGATAGTTCCTGGACACCGTTGGGCCACTTGTCCGTGTCGACGAACCAATCTCCCAGCCCGGACCGATCATTGGAGCGGCCCTCAAACCATCCGTCGTCCAGCACGAACCGCTCGACACCCACCTTGGCGGCTACTTCCGCGAGGCGGATCAGCGCATCCGGATCGTGGTCAAAGTAGACCGCCTCCCAGGTGTTCAGCGTCAACAGCCGGGGTGAGGCTGGGTGCGCGTCAAGCGCCCGAGCGTAACCATGGAGCGCGGCACTGATGCCATCGATTCCGGCATCGGACCACGCCAGCACTACGTCTGGCGCCTCGTAGGTCTCACCCGCGGCGAGGCGAATATCTCCGGGCGCTAGGAGTTCACCGATCGCCACCACCGCACCGTGCACTCCCGCACCCTCCGGGATTCGCTCGACGCTCACGTCGCTGTCCCCCGACCAGGCGCTATGCGCCGCCCACACTTGGCCCGTACGGAACTGAAAGTTCTGCGTACCGACCATAGTGACGAGCGGAGCGTCATGGCCCGGTCGTCCTCTGCGCGTGGAGCGCCGGTGCGCGCCGTCGCTGACGGGAATGCGCTGAGGCGAGCGTTCCCGCGTCCAACGCCCGGTGAGATCAGTAATTTCAACGGCGGTCGTGGGTAGCGGCATCACAAAGCGCAGCGCCGCCAGATCCAGCGGCGAACCATGCTGCGCAGTACTGGAGACGGTTTGCCGCGCGCGGAGCACCCCAAAGGCGTCCAGCGTCAACGACACCGTCACCAGCGCATCGGCACCCGCGTCCCACAGCGCGATCTCGACTGCACTGAACGTGCCATCGGCGGCTGCCTGGGAGGTGGAGACTTGCGAGACAACCAATTGGGGATCAGCGTGGGTTCCCGCGCGGTGCCACTCGATCGCGGGACTGCCCGACCAGCCCTCGCCTGACACCGGAAACAGCGAGAACCTGCGAGCCGCGTCGAAGGAACTGTACGCCACCGAGGGCTCAGCGGTCGCAGCCAGAGTGGCGACGTCATCAACCCCGAGCCGTCCGCCCCAATGCAGAATGCGAGGTACGGCCCCCAGCGCATCGATGACGCAACTCACCTCGCCGCCAGTCAAATGGACGATGTTTCTCTCATGCTTCATAGGCCCACCCTAGGTTCGGTCGCGCGCTTCTGAGCGCAGACCGCGGTGACGTGCACAACGCACTGCGGGCATCGGAATCGACCGATGCCCACAGTGCGTTGACCTGAATCAGGAACTGGCTATTCGCCAGCAACCGGAATCGACTGCGCCTCGAGCGCACCGATGGTGGATGCATTGCCGTCTTCTAGAGCACTAGAAAGCGTTCCTGATCCACTCACAGCGTTTTTGAACCCGTCGGAGACGTCCCCGTACACCTGGGTCATGGTCGGACCCCAGGTGAAGTCCGGGATGACCTGTGCTGATGCCTCCGCGAACACGTCGTAGATCGGCTGGCCATCGTAGAACTCGACACCTTCCTGCAGCACGGGCAGGTTGAGCCCTTCCTTGGTCGCAGGGTAGATGTTGGCTGCCTCGTTCAGCGCCGTAAGTGCCTCGTCAGAGGTGTTCAGCCACAGTGCGAACTTAGCGGCCTCGTACACGTGATCGCTGCCCTTAAGAACGGCGACTGATGAGCCACCCCAGTTGCCAGCGTCGCTTCCTCCTTCAGTCCACTGAGGAGCCGGTGCGACCGCCCACTTTCCAGACGTATCGGGGGCACCGCTAGCAATGGAGTTTGCACCCCACACCGCAGACACCCAGGACCAGACCTCTCCTGAGTTATAGCCGTTGTTCCACTCGTCGGTCCAGGCTGGAAGTGTCGACACTAGGTCGTCATCAAGCAGACCCTGCCAGTATTCTGCCACCTGCAAGGACTCCGGCGAGTCGAGCGAAATGCTCCACTCGTCGCCCTCCGTGGAGAACCAGCTACCGCCAGCCTGCCACACGAATCCAGCGAACTGGTTGATGTCTGACTGGGAGAAGTTAGTGATGTACCCACCCGCATCGCGTACCTGCTGAGCGGCAGTTGCGTACTCTTCCCAGGTGGTGGGAACCGGGATGCCATTTTCTTCAAACAGGTCCTTGCGATAGAAAAGCGCCATGGGGCCCTGGTCCTGCGGAATTCCATACACGGAGGACTCCGAGCCCAATGTCACCTGGCTCCAGGTCCAGTCAACAAAGTCGTCCTTGGCGGCCAACACTTCTTCGCACCCGCCAAGGTCTTCAAGTCCGTCCTGAACACGAAAATTAGGCAGAGCGTCGTACTCAATCTGACCTAGGTCAGGAGCGTTACCGGCCTCGATCTGGTTGAAGAAGTTCTTGTACGTGCCGCCGTTACCGTTGGGGCCCGTCTGAACCTTGACCTGAATGTCAGGATTGGCTGCGTTCCAGGTGTCGACAACGCCCTCAATCCCGGGGATCCAGGTGGTGAACTCAAGCGTGACGTTTTCTCCGGCAGGTTGGCAGGAGCTGGTGTCTACCGGGCCTGTACTTGCGCTGGGGTCCTCACTCGATGAGCACGCTACCAACGTGACTGATGAGAGTAGGGCAACGGCTGCCGCCGCTGCAGTCTTGGTGTGCTTCATTGCATCCTCTACTTTCTTGTGGTTCCCCGCGCGTTCGCGCTTGGAAGTATTATTTGACGGCGCCGGCTGAGAGGCCACTGCGCCAGAATTTCTGAAGGGACAAAAACGCCACGATCAACGGGATGATCGAGATAAGTGCGCCGATGAGCACCAGACTGCGGAGCTCGGGGATTTGATTGAGTTGGGTGTTCCAGCTGTATAGGCCAAAGGTGACCGGGAATAGCGACTCGTCTCGCAGCATGATCAGCGGCAAGAAGAAGTTGTTCCAGATGGTGACGAACTGGAACAAGAACACGGTGATCAGCGCTGGCGACATGAGTTTGATGCTCACTGTGAAAAACGTGCGCACCTCTCCCGCACCATCGAGTCGAGCGGCCTCCAGCAATTCGTCAGAGACCGATGACGCTGCGAAGATTCGCGTCAGATAGACCCCAAACGGGCTCACGATTGAGGGCAAGAAAACTGCCCAGAACGTGTTGGTGAGCTCGACCTTGCTGAAGATGAGGAATAGCGGGAGTGCTAGCGCCGTGGCTGGAACGAGCACTCCGCCAAGCACCGCGTTGAAAATCATTTCGCGTCCACGGAATCGGTACTTTGCAAGGGCGTAGCCGCACATCCCCGCCAGTAGCGTGGCGACGGCGCCGCCCACTCCTGCGTAAAGCGCAGAGTTACGGAGCCATTCCAAGTAGACGCCGTCGCGGTACGCGAACAGGTTTCCGATGTTTTGGAACATCTGGAAGTCCGCGAACCACAGAGGGTTGGTAGTGAGGATCGATCCGGTGTCCTTGCTTCCCGCTATCACTAGCCACCAGATGGGAACCAGGAAGTACAAGGTGAAGGCGCCCATGATCACCATCGCGACAGTGCGCGACATCACGTTTTCGCGCGGGCCACGCGGACCGCGAGAACGGCCCTTAACGCTATGCGACGATGCCTTGGATTCGGTGCTCTCAAGTGCGGTGCTCATCACCGGGCCTCCTTGCGCTGAGTGAATTTAAGGAACGAGAAGGACAACACAAAGGTGATCAGTGCGAGCACCACCGACATTGCCGCAGCAAGGTTTGAATTCGGAACCGAGGCGGTGGCGTAGACGGTCATATTTGGCGTGAATGAACTTGTCACCGCTGAGCTAAAGGACTGGAATACCTGAGGCTCTGCCAAGAGCTGCAGGGTTCCAATAATGGAGAACACTGCGGTCAACACAATGGCCGGCCGCACCAACGGGATCTTGATCGACCACGCAATACGGAACTGGCCTGCGCCATCCATGCGCGCGGCCTCGTAGGTCTCCGTGGGGATGGACAGCAGCGCGGAGTAGATGATCAGCATGTTGTAGCCCACGAACACCCACGTCACCACATTGGCGATCGACCACAGCACCAGGTCGGCGCCCAAGAAATCGACGTTGCTGGTCAGCGCCTTGAAGGGCGACAGCCTGGGGGAGAAGAGGTTCCCCCACATGATTGCGGCAATGACCCCAGGAACCGCGTAGGGGACAAAGAACGCCAAGCGGAAGAACCGCTTACCCCGTAGTAGCGGGGAATCAAGGAGCAAGGCAAACACCAACGCGAGGCCAAGCATGACCGGCACCTGTACCGCGCCAAAGGCGAGCATCCGACCCAAAGAATCGATGAACGCGTTGTCCTTGAACACCAGCGCGTACTGCGAAAGTCCACCAAAGACCTCGGTGGGAGCACCAAAAGTCCCATCTCGTTCCACCACTAGCAGTGACTGCCGAATTGCGTACCCTATGGGCAGCAAGTAGAAAAGAATAAACAGTACGGCGAACGGCGCTACAAAGATCGCGATTGCACGCTTATGCGGTGTTCGTTTTGCCGCTCGCTTTGGCGCGCTGGGCAATGTTTGTGTGGCACTCATGCCAACTCCTCTCGAACGATACGTGCAGCGCCTGCGGGTACTTCCAGAACGCCGTCGACATCTATGTCGTGCATGAGTTCGCGGCCATGCGCCACGACGTTGATCACGCTTCGCGAATGGTTGATCACAAAGAGATACGAGCCATCTGCGCCTGCGCGGCGCAGCACCTCGACCTCTGCGCCTGCGCTCGGCATACGAATAGCGCCACTTTCCGCCACCACTTGGGACATCAGGGACGCCAATGAATCACGCTCGAGCGCTGTTGCGGCGTACCACGCTGTTCCGCGCCCATATTGATGGCGAGTCACCGCAGGCGACCCTGCTACCGGACCATCCTCGAACCTGTCGACGACGTCAGCGCCCTCAGCACGCACATATTCAGTCCACAGACGAGCAACGGCGCCCGATGCGAGCGTCAACTTTACATCGGCGGGCACCGGGGAAAACTCCTCCACCAAGATACCTAGGGCCTCCCGGAACGCGCCGGGGTAGCCCCCCAAACGGACACGGTCATTCTGGTCAACAATTCCGCTGAAGAACGTCACAAAGGCGGTCGCTCCGCACTGAACGGCATCCGTAATTGCGCTAGCCGCGGCATCGGTCACGGAGTACAGCGCCGGCACCACAATCAGGCGATATTCGCTGAGGTCAGACTCCGGAGCCACGACGTCTACAGTGACGCCGCTAGCGCGCAAAGCCGCGTAGGTCGCGTGAACCTGCTCAAGGTAGTGAACGTCACTGCTGGGGCGGTTGTCACCATCGCCCGCCCACCATGAGTCCCAGCTAAAGACCAACGCGACATCTGCCTGCACCCGCGTCCACTGAACCTCTGCGAGAGACTTGACCAGCTCTCCCAGCCCCACAACCTCGCGCCATGCACGTGTGTCCGTACCAGCGTGAGGCACGAGTGCGGAGTGGAACTTCTCGCTGCCCTGGGCGGAGGCTCGCCACTGGAAAAAGCAGATCCCGTCCGCGCCGTGAGCAATGTGACCCACCATCTGTCGTTCAAGTTCGCCTGGTACGCGTGCCACATTCAAGGGCTGCCAATTCACAGCACCCACCGCAGTTTCCATGAGTAGCCATGGACGCCCGCCGGCGAGTCCGCGAGTCAGGTCCGCAGAAAACCCCATTTCCACGACTGGGTCAGCCAACCGATGGTCCAAGTAGTGATCGTTCGCGATCAGATCCATATCGCCAGCCCACGACCAATAGTCGAGGTTTCGTATGTGAGCGGCGATCATGAAATTGGTGGTCACTGGAGCGTCGCTGTGCCGGCGAACGACCTCAGCCTCAGCGCGATACTGCTCAAGCAGCGCATCGGAACTGAAGCGGTGAAAATCGAGTTCCTGGCCGGGGTTGGTGGTGGACAGCGTCGCGCGGGGAGGAAGAATTTCGCTCCATGCGCCATAGCGCTGGCTCCAGAACGTCGTGCCCCAGGCAGTATTGAGGGCATCGATGGATTCGTAGCGATCCTGCAGCCAGGTGCGAAAAGCCGCGGCAGACACGTCGCAATAGCAAAGGGCGTTGTGGCACCCTAGCTCGTTCGACACGTGCCACAGCGCAATCGCCGGGTGATCTGCGTAACGCTGTGCGATACGCTCCACGAGCTCTAATGAACGTTCACGGTAGACCGGTGAGCTAGGGCACCAAGCCTGTCGGCCGCCCGGGAAGCGCCGGGTTCCGTCTGCTGCCATCGGCAACACCTCGGGGTAAGCGCTGGTGAGCCACGCCGGAGTCGACGCAGTTGCGGTGCCGAGATTCACGGCGATCTGATTGGCGTGTAATAGCTCCAGGATCTCGTCGAGCAAGGAAAAGTCCCACACGCCGTGGGCAGGATTGATAGTGGACCAGCCAAAGATATTAATGGCGACAAGATTGATGCCCGCCTCTGCCATCAAAGCTACGTCCTCGTGCCATACCTCGCGCGGCCACTGTTCAGGGTTGTAGTCACACCCGAACACGAGCCCCTCATGGCCCAGCACACGACGATCGCGCTGCGGCGCTGAAGTCGGCATGGTATCCCTTTCGCTTCATTGCGCTTCTGTGAACGTGCACACACTGCCTTGCAGATCGTTCTCTCAGAATTTCTGTGAACGTGCACACACGACGTTGCGTGTCTCACCCGAAGGTTTTCTGTGAACGTGCACACACTATGACCCGTTGAGTCCCCGTGTCAACCTCGGCTTGGGTAGGCTATGGCCATGAGTAGCTCCGGTGAGGCCCCCAGGCCAGCCACATTGCACGATGTAGCACGGGCTTCGGGCGTCTCGCGGGGCACAGTAAGCCGCCACCTTAACGGTGAGCGTTACGTGTCTGAGGGAGCGCGACTGGCAATCCAACAGGCGATTATTGAAGTCGGCTACGTGCCCAACACAGCGGCACGAAACCTGGTCCGTCGCCGCACCCAGGCAGTCGCGTTTATCGTCCATGAGCCCCATGCTTTGTTCCTTGAGGACCCCAACATCGCCGGCATTCTGTTGGGCACCAATACAGCGCTGTCAGATGCCGACTTCCAAATGGTGTGCCTCATTGTCGATTCAGATCGTGACACTCAGCGCGTCGCACGGTACCTCAATAGTGGCTTCGTCGACGGCGCAATCGTCGTGTCCGCGCGAGAGAACGACCCAGTATCGCGAATCGTGGAGTCCTCGCGAATTCCGGCGGTGTTCGTAGGCCATCCCAGCGGAGTCGACGCCGCTTGGGTGGGGATCGACAACCGGGAAGCCGCCGCCGCCATTACGTCTCGCCTTCACCAGAGCGGACGCCAGCGGATCGGCATGATCGCGGCGGCGCTCGACCGCGACTCCGGCGCAGATCGGCTAGCGGGGTTCAAGGACGCGCTCGGTGACGCCTTTGATGAAACGTTAGTTGAACCGGTTCCGCTGTATTCCTACTCAGCAGGCGTCGAGGGCATGCGAGCGCTTTTGGCTCGCGCGCCCGACATCGATGGCGTCTTCGCGGCGTCCGATGCTGTCGCAGCGGGTGCTCTAAACGTGCTTCAGGGGCAAGGTCGTAACGTTCCGGGCGATATCGGCCTAGTGGGCTTCGACGACAGCAGCTGGGCGCAGCGCACCACCCCGCAACTGTCCACCGTCCACCAGCCTGCCGCAGAATTGGGTGCCGCAGCCGCTGTCGAATTGCTTCATCAGGTCAACGGCGGGGCGCCATCAAACCAGGGCGTCATTCTCGATTGCCCTGTGGTATGGCGCGGTTCCGCCTAAAAACCTGAGGAGCCAGCGTGCCGGTATGGCAATCCGCGGTTTCGTCGGGTAGCCGAGTCCTCTGGGCTGCACTGGTTAGTCCAGGCGCCCCTCGCGGAACATCGCGGCACAGCGCTCAAGGTCTTCCCCCGTGCGTAGTAACTGAGCGGCACGCAACGTCGTCTGATGTGCTCGAGTATCGGCGTGGCCGTCATCCGACTCGGCTTCAAAGGCCGCCCCGGTCGCCACGACTCGGCAGAATGCGCCAGCACGGTCGAGCGCCACGGCAAGATCACCCGCGAATACACCGGAAAGCACCGAGTCGGCCAGAGTCCTGACTTCCTTGGGTCCGGGCGGATCCTCGACGCCGGCGATCGCGTGTCGCACGTTCGCCGCGTGAACGCCGTGGTGATAGGACCGTGCGACAGCCTCGGCATCGCGTTGAACCCACTCGCGCAACATGTAGATGCGCCACAGGGCGCCCGGCAGCGTGTGAGCCCCCGCTTTCGACCACATCATCGCGACCGTATCGATGCCTTCCTCGTCTACCAGTCGGATCAGCTTGGCAACGAGTTCAGGGTCCTGCGCCGCGCGCGCCTGCGCCACGACGGCGCCTGCGGTTTCGTGCGCGATGAGACCCACATCGGCGGGATCAATGTCGCCTTCGATTTGCTCGGCCTCTTCCATCTCGAGCATCGCGGGCCGACGGTAACGGGGTATACCCACGGCGCTGCCCTACTGCCCGGCTTCGCCGGTGTAGTGGTTCGGCTTGGGATCGGCGAATCCTTCGCCGCCATCGTACGGGCGCGCCCCGCTGGCGCGATGAGAAGCCTCGGCTTCACCAGCGAAGGTGAGTGACACAGAGTTAATGCAGTACCGGTCGCCCGTAGGGGTCTGGGGCGCATCGGGGAACACATGTCCCAGGTGCGAGTTGCACGTGGCGCAACGCACCTCAGTGCGCACCATACCCAACGTCGCGTCCTCGGTCAGCACCACGGCATCGTTTTCAGCGTTGAAGAAGCTGGGCCATCCGCAGTGCGAATCAAACTTGGTGTCCGAGCGGAACAGTTCGGCGCCGCACGCGCGGCAGTCGTAGACGCCTTCGCGCTTGTTGTCCAACAATTCGCCGGTCCACGGGCGCTCGGTACCGGCCTCGCGCAGGACCTTAAACTCCTCATTGCTCAGTTCGGCGCGCCACTGCGCGTCCGTCTTGTCAATCTTGGGGGTCATGGTGACTCCTTTCGGTTTCAGCCTACGCGCCACAGGGCCCGATACTGCGCGGAGCGGGTCGCAACAGGGAGACAACTTTGGGGGACGTTTTGTTCCCACTCGCGCGAGCGCGCCGCCGCCGGGCTGCGATCCCGGTACTTCCCCAAAGCACTTGCGATGTGCCGGTTGATCCCGTCGCCACCGAGTCGCCACAAACCTACAAAAGCGGCTGGTGCCCGTCACCCACAAGGGGGACGGGCACCAGCCGTTTGTCGTGCGAGTGAGCGACTAGCGGGCACCCGCGCGGCGCTTGTTGTAGACGTCGAACGCTACGGCCAGCAACAGCACTAGGCCCTTGACGACTGACTGGATCGACTGGTCGATTCCCATGAGCTGCATGCCGTTGGACATGACAGCCATGATGAGACCACCGACGATGGCGCCGGTTACGCGACCCACACCACCTGTCACTGCGGCTCCACCGATGAAACAGGCGGCGATAGCGTCAAGCTCGAACATGTTTCCGGCGGCCGGCTGTGCACCGTTGGAACGCGATGAGTAAACCACACCGGCAACACCGGCAAGTAGGCCCATGTTGAGCATGATGCCAAAGTTGACCCAGCGCACCTTGACACCGGACAGCATCGCTGCGGACAGGTTGCCACCGATTGCGTAGACGTGGCGGCCAAATACCGTGCGCGTCGTGATAAGGGTGTAAATGATGACCAGCACGGCCAGAATGATGAGCACGTTCGGCAGGCCACGAGCGTGAGCCAGCTGCCATGCGAACCACATCACTACGATTGCGACCGCGACCAAGCGCAGTATGAAGATCGGTGTGGCTCCGACGGTCTGCTTGTAGGCGATGCGGTTGCGACGGGCGCGAACTGCGCTGAATGCGTAGCCAGCGACGGCGATAGCGAAGATGACGACAGTAAAGAGGTCGAAACCTTTTCCGCCTAGCAGTCCGTTCTGGAAGCCGGCTGCGATCTCGCCATACTCGGCAGGGAACGGTGACAGGGAGATGTTACCGAGGACCAACAGTGTCAGTCCGCGGAACAGCAACATGCCAGCAAGCGTGGTGATGAACGCGGGGATTCCCACGAACGCGACCCAGAACCCTTGCCAGGCCCCGACTAGCAAACCCACCACGAGTGCAGCGATAATGCCAAGCCACCATGGGGCACCGTTCTCGACCACGAGTACCGCAGACACGGCACCCGTAAGCGCCACTACGGAACCAACCGACAAGTCGATGTGGCCCGCAATAATCACGATCACCATACCGATCGCGAGGATCAGGATGTAGGAATACTGCAAGATGATGTTCGTGACGTTCGTTGCACTGAGCAACGTGCCATCGGTCAGGATCGCGAACAACGCGATGATGAGGACGAAGGCGATGTATATGCCGCTGGTACGAATGTTGCGCGTCACGAGGTTACGAATGTTCGCAGTTCCGGTCTTCACGACAGGACCTCCTTGTCCTTGATCATCGGTTCTTGTTCCCTTTCCTGGGTCATGAGTGCCATGAGAGCCTGCGGGGTCGCATCGGTGACGGCCAACTCTCCAGTCATTCGCCCAAAGGCGAGTGTGTAAATCCGGTCACATGTGCCGAGCAGCTCCGGCAGCTCGGACGAGATCATGACGACGGCCTTGCCTGCCTTCACCAGACGGTTGATGATCGTGTAGATCTCATACTTCGCACCGACGTCAATACCGCGCGTAGGTTCGTCGAGGATCATCACGTCAGCGTCTGTGTATATCCACTTACTAAGCACCACTTTCTGCTGGTTTCCACCAGAGAGGTTACCGATCGTCTGCAGGACAGTGGGCGTCTTGATGTTCATGCTCTCGCGGTACTCCTCGGCAACAGCGAGTTCCTTGTTGCCGTTAACAAAGCCATGGCTAGAAAGCTTGCCGAGTCCGGCAGAGGAAATGTTGGTACGGATGTCCTGAATCAGGTTGAGTCCGTACTTTTTACGGTCTTCGGTTACGTACGCGATGCCGTGGCGGATCGCCTCGGATACGTCGCGCACCTTGATCCTCTCGCCGCGCTTGTAGATCTCACCGGTGATGTCACGGCCATAACTTTGGCCAAAGACACTCATCGCCAGTTCGGTGCGCCCTGCACCCATCACACCCGCGATACCGATGACTTCACCAGCGTGCACCTTGAAGCCCGCGCCTTCGACAACAACGCGCCCGGTCTGTGTGGGGTGGTGAACGGTCCAGTTCTCGACGCGCAAAACTTCTTCGCCGATGTCATGAGTGCGGCTGGGATAGCGGTTCTCCAGCGAGCGGCCCACCATGCCCTTGATGATGCGGTCCTGCGTGGAATCGGGTTCGCTCATATCAATGGTTTCGACGGTCTTGCCATCGCGCAAGATTGTGGTGCGGTCCGCAACGTCAACAATCTCGTTGAGTTTGTGAGAAATCATGATCGAGCCGATGCCGCGTTCCTTGAGCTTACGCAGCAATCCCAACAAGTGTGCGGAGTCATGGTCGTTCAAAGCCGACGTCGGCTCGTCGAGGATCAGCAAGCGAACCTCCTTCGAGAGCGCCTTAGCGATCTCGATGAGCTGCTGCTTGCCCACGCCCAATTGGCCCACGGGCGTCATGGGATTCTCTTTAAGACCCACTTGCTCCATCAGAGCCATCGCCTCGTGGTTGGTGCGGTTCCAGTCGATCAAGCCACCTCGGCCGCGGCGCTCGTTGCCCAAAAAGATGTTTTCTGCAACAGAGAGGTAGGGCACCAGCGCAAGCTCCTGGTGGATGATGACGATGCCTTTCGACTCGCTCTCATTGATCGAGTTGAACTTGGCTTCCTTGCCGTCAAAAATAATTTCGCCAGTGTAGGTGCCGTGGGGATACACACCAGACAGCACCTTCATCAGCGTGGACTTACCCGCGCCATTCTCGCCACAGATGGCGTGAATCTCACCGTCAATGACGTCGAGCTCGACGTCTTCCAGTGCCTTAACACCCGGAAACGTCTTGGTGATCGTGCGCATCTCAAGGATGTTCTTAGACATGACTCACCTCCATGGTGACAAGAGTCGAACGAGTGTGGTGCCGGCCCGCCGAGGCGAACCGGCACCACCTTCGAAATTACTCGGCTATGCCGGACGCGACCTCTTCGGCCGACCAGTATCCCGAGTCAATGAGCAGGGTCTGGATGTTGTCTGCATAGACAATGTCCGACTCGAGAAGGAACGACGGCACAACCTTCACACCGTTGTCGTAAGTCTCGGTGTCGTTCGCCTCAGGCTCGCCACCCGACATGAACTGAAGGGTAGCGCTGACTGCCTGTGCGGCAAGCTTGCGCGTGTCCTTGAAGATGGTTGCGTACTGAACGTCATCGGCAATGAGCTTGACCGATGCGATCTCAGCGTCCTGACCGGTGACGATGGGCATGCCATCGGCGATCGTGGGACCGTAACCAGCGTTACCCAAAGCGGTGAGGATACCGCGAGAGAGACCGTCATAAGGCGAAAGCACGCCCTGGACCTTTTCGCTCGAGTACGTGGAGGTCAAGAGGTCCTCCATACGCTTCTGAGCGGTCTCCTGCTGCCAGCGCAGGGTTGCGATCTGCTCGATGTCGGTCTGATCCGACTTCACCACGAGCACACCAGAGTCGATGTACGGCTGAAGCGTGTCAATCGCACCTGCGTAGAAGAAGTGAGCGTTGTTGTCGTCCAGCGAACCAGCGAACAGTTCAATGTTGAACGGACCAGCAGCGTCACCTTCGGAACCATCCTGGTTGAGGATGCCTAGCCCGACGAGAAGCGAAGTAGCCTGCTGCACGCCAACCGTGTAGTTGTCGAACGTCACGTAGAAGTCGACGTTCTCCGTGTCACGGATCAGACGGTCGTAGGCAATGACGGGGATACCGGCATCGGCCGCAGCCTGGAGCTGGCCCGAGAGCGCAGTCCCATCAATAGCGGCGACGATCAGAAGGTCAGCGCCGTTCGTGATCATCGATTCGATCTGTTGTGCCTGGGTGGGGATGTCGTCGTTGGCGAACTGCAGGTCAACGTCGAATCCTTCGGCCTCGAGGCCGGACTTCACTGCGTCGCCATCGGCGATCCAGCGCTCAGACGTCTGGGTGGGCATCGCAACACCGATGGTGCCGCCTTCTGCCACTGCCTCGCCGCCGGTGGTAGCCGTAGGCTCAGTTGAGCCCGTTACTTCGCCTGCGCCTCCGCCGCTACATGCGGCGAGCGTAAATGCCAAGGCAGATCCAGCTGCGACGGCAATAAACTTCTTACCCTTCATATCTCCTCCTTGAGAACACAACCCGCCGCGTTGCGGGTTTGAGTGCAAGCCATTATGTTCACGTTCACATTCCCATGTCAATGCGAATTGATCACGGTTCAATAAAGGTTGCGTTCAAGACTCTAACTCAAGGCGCGCCGCCAGGTCGACCATTTAACATCACGATGATGTAACGACCACGGTACCTCGCGATTGAGTTTAACTGCAGGTAAATCAGGGGGTCCCCGCGTAGGACGTAACGTTTCGACCAGCCCCCTCGCCAGAATTCAAGGGCGTCATGGGCACAGGAAGCACCCCTTGACGAACACAGCCGGGCGAACGTGGTGCCGACCCGCCGAGGCGAGCCGGCACCACCGTCGAATTACTCGGCTAAGCCGGACTCGACCTCTTCGGCCGACCAGTAACCAGAGTCAATCAGCAACGTCGTGACGTTGTCTGCATAGACAATGTCCGACTCGAGGAGGAACGACGGCACAACCTTGACACCGTTGTCGTAAGTCTCAGAGTCGTTAGCCTCAGGTGTTTCGCCTGAGATGAGCGCGACCGAGGCGCTGACTGCCTGCGCGGCGAGCTTGCGAGTGTCCTTGAAGATGCTCGAGAACTGAACGCCGTCCTGGATCAGTTTCACTGATGCAATCTCAGCGTCCTGACCGGTGACGATGGGCATGCCATCAGCGATCGTGGGACCGTAACCAGCGTTACTCAAAGCGGTCAAGATGCCGCGCGCGACGCCATCGTTCGGTGCGAGTATTCCGTCTGGCGAGCCGTCGGCATAGTTCGCGGTAAGGAGGTCCTCCATACGCTTCTGAGCAGTTTCCTGCTGCCAGTTGCGTGTTGCGACCTGCGCGATCTCGGTCTGACCCGACTTCACCACGAGCACACCAGAGTCGATGTACGGCTGCAAGGTGTCAATACCACCACTAAAGAAGAAGTGCGCGTTGTTATCGTCCAGCGAACCAGCGAACAGCTCGATGTCGAACGGGCCCACCTCAGAACCCTCTGAACCATCCTGATTGAGGATCCCTAGCCCGACGAGAAGCGAAGTACCCTGCTGGACGCCCACCTGGTAGTTGTCGAACGTCACGTAGAAGTCGACGTTTGCACTGTCACGAATAAGGCGGTCGTAGGCAATGACGGGGATACCGGCATCGGCCGCAGCCTGGAGCTGGCCCGACAGGGCAGTTCCGTCAATAGCGGCGACGATCAGAAGGTCGGCATCGTTCGTGATCATCGATTCGATCTGTTGTGCCTGGGTGGGGATGTCGTCGCCTGCGTACTGCAGGTCGACGTCGAAACCCTCGGCCTCAAGGCCGGACTTCACTGCATCGCCATCGGCGATCCAGCGCTCGAGTGTCTGGTTCGGCATAGCGACACCGATGGTGCCGCCTTCTGCCACTGCCCCTCCGCCGGAGGTAGCCGTGGGCTCACCTGAGTCCGTTACTTCGCCTGCGCCTCCGCCACTACACGCGGCGAGCGCAAGTGCCACCACAGCTCCAGCTGCGATGACAATCGACTTCTTATTCTTCATATCTCCTCCTTGAGAACACAACCCGCCGCGTTGCGGGTTTGAGTGCAAACCACAAAGTGCACGCGTTGCGGCGAATTAGTTGTGCTTGCATACAAAACCCTAACTCAGCACGCCCGCGGACGTCGACCGCTCGCTGTCTCATTCCGATAACGATTCTGTTTTGACTATCTGCGACAAAAATACCTGGTAAAACACACATCAGGTATCACGTGCGACACTAGCGAGGTGACTGAGCCCCCATCCGTGCCCCGAGCGCGACAATTAAAGTCGAGACCCCATATCGGCCGCGACCAGTGGTCGGACTTCGCTACTGGCGCCAAAACGATCGCGCCACTCGACCCAGGTTCGTTTCTCTTTGGGCTGGCCTTCGGCGCGCTCATCCAGGTGGCTGGCTTCAACTCGTGGGCCGGAATATCCGGATCCTTCCTCGTCATGGCCGGGGCCAGCCAGATCGCGACCGTCGAGGCGCTTCGCGTCGGGGCGCCGCTCGTCGTCGCAGTTTTGACCGCGCTCGTTATCAACGCGCGGTTCGCGCTGTACTCGGCAGCACTGGCCCCTACCTATTCAGCATTTCCACGGCGCTGGAAATTCGGGTTGGCGTACCTCATGACCGATCAGGCCGCCGCCATCACCCTGCACAATCAGCACGTTTACCCGGATCCAGTTCGCCGGCGATGGTTTGCATTGGGTGCCTCGCTAACTTTCGCGCTCGCATGGTACGCAGGTACCGCCGCCGGAGTCCTGCTCGGCCCCGTCATCCCTGCCGCCTGGCAGATCGCATTCATCGTGCCGTTGATGTTCATCGCGCTCATGGTTCCTAGTCTTCGCCATCGGTCGGAACTGGCCGCTGCGGTAGTGGCCGTCATCATCACGCTGATCCTCAAAGACCTCCCCTTGGGGCTTAACGTCATCTTGGGCGCGATCGGCGGAATCAGCATCGGGAGGTTCGTCAAATGATGCTCTTTGTGGCCTTCGTGATTGCCGGCGTCGGAACGTACCTGATTCGCCTGTCCGGAATTCTGATGCTAGGCGGCGACCGCGAGTTCCCTGAGTCAGTCACTAAGACCTTGCGCCTCATCGGCCCTGCCGCGCTCGCCGCGATCATGGCCAATGCACTGCTACTCGACGGCGGCTCATGGCGTGGGTTTGGCGCCTGGCATATTGCTGCCATCCTCGCTATTGGGGTCGCGCTGTGGAAGCGGTCGATGGGGTGGACGCTCGCCGTGGGCGCGGCCTCATTCGCCGCCCTACTTTCCTTGGGGCTGTAGCCAACGCTCGCGTCAGCGTGATCACGCCTATGCGGCACCGGCCTCAGTGCACACCGGCATAGCAGCAGGATTATGCTCGATCCCAAAAGGAGCCCGCTATGACCCAATTCCTGCTTTGCGTACACCACGACTACTCGGAGCCACTCCTAGCGGAGGGAGACGACCCCAATGCCCGGATCGCCGCGGTGAGCGAACTCAATCTTGCACTTCAGGCAGCAGGGGCTTGGGTCTTCGCGGGCGGACTTCAGCCGCCCGATGCTGCGAAGGTTGTCGATGCCTCGGACGGCGAGGCGGCGAGCGACGCGGTAACTACAGAAGGTCCGTTTGCCCAAGCACGCGAGCGCATCGATGGAATGTGGGTCATCGAGGCGCCTGATGAGGAGTCAGCCCTCGAGTGGGCGCGTAAGGCTTCGATCGCTTGCGTGGCTCCAGTGGAATGCCGGCCTTTCCAAGAAGGCTGACGCGAGAGACCGCCTCTCGCGTCACGAATTTTGCCTCGCTACAAGCACCGCCGTTACACCGGTACGATGTTCGGGCGGGCCTCTAGCTCAGTTGGTAGAGCAGCGGACTTTTAATCCGCGGGTCGTGGGTTCGAGCCCCACGGGGCCCACCTGGTAGATCGCAGAGTAGTTGTCGTTACATGGGTGTGGTTTGGGGCGAAACCCCTCCAACTCTATTCACCGTCGTCGACCTCGGGCGGCTGTATGAGCAGCACATTAGAGATCCCGCCTTGGTTAATGCAGTCTCGGGCTAGGTCGTGAACGCTCCAGTAATAGTCAAAGTCCGAGGCCGCTGCGTCGATAGTCGTCTCGACGGGTGTGTAGCGGAAGACGGGGATCGATGCCCCGTCGTAGACCTGGTTAGACGTGTCACGAGTCAAGATGGTCATCGGTCCGTCCCCGCTCCACTCGATTCCGACGCGGATGTCGTAATCGTCGTTGCCTGTGCCCGCGGACCCTCTCCGGACGAGCGCCATCACGTCGGCAATAGCCGCCTCAATCGCGGATGACTCAACCTGCCCGCCCTCGAAGTAACCGTCACTGCTCCAACGGTGCCCTCCAACTGCCACCGCAACCGCGACAGCCCCGTCGTGGTGCAGGCTAATCCACGCTTCCTTCCATCGAGACCTCTCTCCAGTGGCGGTGTTGGCTGCGACCCAACGCCGCAGACCTGGGCGAGGGTTGTTTATATCCACATTCTCGAAGGGATGAATACCGCTACGGTTCGCATAGAACAGCGCAAGTTGCGACGCCTTGGCAAGAGTCGCGCGTGCCTCGTCACGGCTGCGACGGTCCCGAGTGTGCGCTAGAACCGGGCGTGCGACTCCGATCAACCAGGCACGCTGCGCCACGTCGCGCCCGGCGGAAGTTTCAACGTACAAGGCATCCAGAGCCTCACGCGCGCGACGACGCTCGTCGAAGCGTGCCCGATACATCTGCTCGACCTGGCGCTCTTTCATCCATACGGTGTCCGCATTGTTGCGCACTGGAGCCGCGAAGTACTCGTTCTTGTAGATCAGGTGAGGGCCTTCGAGACTCGCGGGAACCTCCACTACGACAGCCTGTAAGCCAGGCGAGCCTAGGAGATAGACCTCCAGGCCAAACACAGGAGGGGTGATCGCGGTGACGGCGGCGCTACGCAAAGAGCGCTCATGCGACTCGCTAAGAGCCCCAGCGTCAGTTCGCTTCGTCGCCGCCTTCGCTGACTCGACAACGCCGTAAACAATCACGCCTCCCCCACTGTTCGCCATCGCGGCGACATCTTTGGGGAAGTCACTTTGCGGCAGGCTCTTCGCCGGAGGCAACGCCGCTTTCCAGTCGAGATCGTCCGTCTCGACCGCCCCCGCAAGTACAGCGGCGTCGAGAAGATCTTCGGTGAGCGGACCGGGTGCCGCTCCAGCGGCACGGTGAAGCGCGGTGAAGTTCATCCCCCAACCCTAGGCACACTCACTGACACGTCTGCCGCTGTTGGCCGGACTCAGACGCTCTCACCGTTGTCCCGAATCGCAAACCACCTGTAGGCGATCGCCCGATATGCAGCCTGCTCTTCGGTTGCACGGCCTTCATCCACGGCTCGTTTCCAGATGCGATACCAGCCGCGTCCGTAGACGTCGGCATCCTCTGCCGTGGCCGAACCTGTCGCGGGATGTATCTCCGGAAAGCCTTCACCGACTCTGGCGCGGCGGCCTCTTTCGAGTCCTGCGGCGATCTGTGCTTGCTTCCAGAACTTATCGGTTTCGGCACCTTGCTTAGCGTGCGCCTTCTCTATCTCGTCCTGGGTGACGAGCCGTTTGATGGGCTTGAGCGTGCCGAGCCCTTTCAGGTCCTTGGCTGTCGCCTCTCGGAGGACTATCCCAAATGCCTGTCCATCCATGCCCGGAACAACGACCCGCGTGCCTGACACGGGGGTCTCGCCAAACGGCCACACAAATGCATATCCGTGGTCGGTTGGATCGGCACTGCGGGCCAGTTCGCGATATGCAACGATAACTGCGGTTTGCTTGCGGCTGAAGAGGCCCATTTGCCGAGTGTAGTGCCGCGTCACGCTCCACGTCAGTGGCCGTCGCTAATGTGGTGGTACACGAGCCTTGTGCGCAATTCGCGAAAAGGAAAGCCGAAGGGACTGCCGAAATGGGCAATCTGGTCCACAACCTCGACAGCAATCTCGAAGTTGCGCTGCTAGGCGAATGCGTCTCCACTCGCAACCTCCTCTCGTATGGAGTCAAGGTGATCCGCGAAGGCGCGTTCATAGATACCACGCAAGATCCGATTCTGACGATGCTTTCGATCGGGATTGAGAAACTCCACAAGCTTGCTCTCGGCGCGATCGAGTTGGAGCGTTCTGGCGCGTGGCCCGACAAGTCGACGATGACGGGCTACGGACACGGGACTCTCGCTATGCACGAAACGCTCATGGCCCAACTCCGCGAGCAAGCAACAGACCAGAGCGAGTACGTCAATGGGTTGCTATCGGCGGTTTCCGAGGACCGTGTAATCCCGCCGCTACTGGGCGCTCTCGACACCTATGGTCGAGCAGGAAGGTTTTATTGTCTGGACATTCTCGCTAGCGCGCCCCAAGACTGGGTCGGGCCGGACATCGCATGGACTGCGATAGAGACCGCCGCGCAAGTCGACGATGACATTTCGAGACTGCGCGACGAGTACTTCGAGAATCTCGGGAACGACGCTCGCTGGGAAGTGTTCCTGGCTGCGCTCAATGAACGAATAGCAACCTCGGTGGAGACAGCGTGGGACGCGATTGTGGGCTGCGGCAAGAATCACATGATGGGGCGTGCAGGTGAAGTAATTGGCTTTGAAGCGGACCGCACCGCAACCGGGCGCCAGTAGCGACCCCAGTTGGACCTAGCGTCTTACGGTTCAAAGGCACTATCGCCGAGCCTCCGCCACAAACGCCTCGAATCGGTCCACGTGACTCGCGTAGTCGCCGGGGTACATGTGAGCGTAGATGAAGTCCGTGGTCGCGAGGCTGGCGTGTCCGAGCCAGCGGCTGACTTCGTAAGGCGGGAAGCCCACGGCGAGCATCAGGCTCGCGTAGGTGTGTCGGAGATCGTGAAACCGCATCGGCGGCAGATCTGCGCTCGCGAGCGCGGGGCGGAGATAGTTGCGTCGGAAGGAAGACACGTCAAACACCCTCGTGAAGTCCACGACGTGAGTGCCGGGCATCCGTCCCGGCCACAGCAGCGCGTTGAGATTCGCGCGGTGAGGGTGGGCGAACAGGTATTCGCGCAGCGCCGCAGTCAAGGCGCGGTTCACCAGTGGCACTTCTCGCGTTGAGCGGCGGGACTTCGGAGTGCCGACCTGCCATTCGCCTTGAATGCGTTGGAGGGTTTGGCGGGCTTCGAAGTGTCCGGCTTTGAGGTTCAGGTCGCGGATTCGCAGGCCGGTCAGTTCGGCGGCGCGGAGACCGGTGTAGGCCGCTAACCTCATCAGCAGACCGTAAGGCTCGGCGGTCGCGTCGAGGTGAGCACTCACTGCCTCGACTTGGGCAGCGGTCAGGAACACTGGGGCGAAGGCGTGGGCGTCGGTATTCCTGGGGAGTCGGATGGAGTCGCAGGCGTTGTACGCGATGAGCCGGTCAGCCTGTGCGTAACGGAACGCCTTCTTCAGTGCGACGTAGCAGTGTGCACAGTTGACGGCGAGAGTCCCTCGCCGTTCATCGCGACAATCCAAGCTTGCACTTCTGCTCGCGTGACCTCGGTGACTTTGCGCTTGCCGAAGGTGGGCAGAACGCGATTGCTGTAGATAGAGACATAAGAACGGTGGGTGCGCTCCTTGAGACCTGGGCGCGAGGCTTCCAGAGACGCCTCAACAACCTGAGCCACGGTCAACACCCGGCGCACGAGCGGCGACGTTGTGGCGCCCTCCGCGATCTGGTTCTCCACTTTGAGAGCGAACCGCTCGGCGTCGCGCTTCACAGTGAAGGTGCGTTGGCGGAACTTCCCCTCTGCACGCCACCGAACCTCATACGCTTTCCCGCCTGCGCGGGGCACTTCGCGAACGTTCGCCATTACGCCACCGCCTTGTCGCGGTTCAGTAGCCGGGAGACCGTTGAGGCGTGCCAGGTTCCGCCGTGGGCCGTGGCGACGTTCTCCGCGTTGAGTTGCGTTGCGATCCGCTTGTACGACAAACCCAACGCGCGGATCTCCATCACTCGCGCCTCGGCGTCCTTCGAGATCGTGCGTGGACGGCCCAACTTCACTCCGCGCTCTTGCGCAGCCTTTAACGCGACCGAAGTTCGCTCACCGATAGTGCGGCGCTCCCACTGCGCGACAGCGGCCATCACGTTCGCGACCAGTTCACCTCCTGGCGTCGTGGTGTCCACACCCACGTCCAGCGCGTTGACCGCCCAATGCTGCTTGCGCGCGACGGCGAGTAGCCCGGCGAAATCCTGCCCCGAACGACTGAGGCGGTCCAACTTCGAGACCACGTTTGCTTGTGCGTCGCCGCGCTTGAGTAGCGCCAAGGCCTCTTGAAGTGCAGGACGGTTGAGGGACTTAGCTGACAGCCCTTCATCGCACAGCCACACCACCTCCCACTCCTTCGCGCTGGCATAGGCAGCTATCGCCTTGCGCTGAGCGGCGAGACCGAGGCCGCTTCTGCCTTGCTCTTCCGTCGAGACTCGCGTGTATCCAATGATCGTTTTCACGTCGTGTTCCTTTCGCTGGATTGACTCACGTGAGACTAGATCGACCGCAAAATATCGAGTTCCGTCATCCCCTCAAAAAATCCTTGGACCGCGCCTGAGGCCTGAGCAACCAGCACCGACCGACGTGTCTGTTCCTGCGCCCCATTGCTGCACATCTGAGCAGCTAAAGTGGACGAAACCCGGCCAAGCTTTGAGCTTTAACCAGCCGTCCACAGATTCACGGCACCGCTCGCCACCTCCGCCAGCGAGGCGCACCCGCAGGGGGCGGTGCTAGCCTCGCGGAATGACTCAGGGCCACATAAGTGCGTCGATCGCGGGTGGACCGCCTGCGGCCCACCCGTCGATTTCCCCCGCCCTCGTGCGCGACTTGATCGCACAGCAATCCCCCCAGTTTGCCGCCGAGGAAATCGGTGAGCGGTTCGATGGTTGGGATATGGCGGTTTTCCGGCTCGGCGCTCGCCTGTCGGTCCGGCTCCCCCGCGTCGAGGCCGCCGTCACCTCTCTCGCCTCTGAGAACCGCTGGACCGAGCACCTTGGTGCGCACTGGGATTTCCCACACCCCCGCGTCGTCGCTCAGGGAGTACCCGGCGCGGGATTCCCGTGGCCGTGGTCCGTGGTGACCTGGCTCCCCGGCGACACGGCTGCTGAGACGCCGCTGGCAGCATCGGCCGGGGCGGAACTTGGCCGGGCCCTGGCGCAGGTACACATCCCCGCCCCCGACGACGCGCCGTTCAACATCGAGCAATCCATCACGCTTGCCCAGCGAGCCGATGCCGTGGCAGCCGATCTGGCGACGATCGCCTCCCACTCGGGCCCCGACGGCGAATGGCTCGACCTTGATGCAGCTCAGGATTTGTGGGCCCAGGCATTGGCGGCACCGGGACCGGGGGCGTTTGTGTGGTCACACGCCGACACTCATGGCTCAAATCTGCTGAGTAACGCGGGCGCGTTCGCGGGAATCATCGACTGGGGAAAGATGGCCGCGTGTGAAAGAGCGGTAGACCTTGCCTTTTTGTACACAGCCATGCCTGCGGACGGGGTCGCAGCGGCCCTGGACGCCTATGAGACTGCCACTGGAGTCGATGATCCTGGCTTACGCACACGAGTACGCGGGATTGCGCTAAGCAAATGCGTGTCGTGGGCGACGCTGGACCGGCCCATGAACGTGGTGATGGCCTGGCGCGGACTGCAGGGCTTGGGCGTGACGCAAGGGCCTGAGTAATCCCCCGCATCGTCCCGCTCGCGGCCACACTAGCGCTCATGCGCGTGAGGTGAACCGCGCACTTAGTCCGCGGTTGCGGCATCCGCTCCTTGGCTCATCTTGGACCGGATCTTCCAGAACGCTATCGTGCCCACGAAGAGCACCACCCCGATGAGGGCCAACCACAAGAGGGCCTTGACCACAAACCCGATCACGGCTATAGCCGCCCAGACGACGAGCAAGACAACAATAAGAGTCTTCATGGAAATACCGTACTTCACTGTGGGGTCCCACGGCCCGACCTCCCACGTGACGAGGTGGAATTGCCCAAACGTGAACGAGTAGGCCTCACTTTTTTGTTTCATACTTGAAAATGCTTGGCCCTGGCGGCCGACCGCGGAGCAACAGTTGTGCAGGGCAAGCAACCCATTTCTGATGCAAGTTGGTGGGCCGTCATGAAAGACCCGGATGGCAACATCATCGGGCTCTACGAAGGTGTGATAGACACCTCTACAGAGTAATCAGGGGCCCGCAACCCCAAACGGATCGGCGGGCGCTGCGCGGAACTTGCGCAAGATCGGCACACCTTCCCAGGCACCTCCCAGCAATCTCTCAGGCGCGGCTGTTTTGCTTAACACATGAAGAAAACACCCCGCATCTACAGCTCCGCCATCGCCGCCACCATTGGTGGCATCTTGCTTGCCGGGTGCTCCCCGACGACTACCACATCGGATTCAGCCGAGGCGACTGACGCCACCGTCTCCACGGATAGCACCGCTTCCAACACGGCCGTCCCCGCCGTGCGGGACTCCTCCGCACTTCACACCTTTGAGATCGACTATGACGAAGGCGACTACGAGTCGCTGATCAGTAGCTACCTGGAGTCGGGAGAAAAGGTGTGGATCTCCGCAAGCGTCATTATTGACGGCCAGACCTTCGACGACGTTGGCCTCAAGCTCAAGGGCAACTTTTCACTGCGGGGACTGAGCGAAGACGAGGGCGCCAGCATCAGCACCGCATACCCGGAAGACCTTCCGTGGGTCATTCGTCTGGACAAGTACGTCGACGACCAGGAACTCGACGGCGCCACCGAGTTCGTGGTGCGCGGCAACACGTCCCAGACGTCCCTTAATGAGGCAGTCGCGCTGGACCTGTTGGACAACGCCGGCTTGGCAGCGGAGGAAGCAATCTCCGCCGAAGTCAGCTTTGGCGACTCCGACCCGGCGCTGCGCCTGGTCATCGAAAACCCCAACACCGCGTGGATGGAACGCGAACTTGGTAACGGATACCTCTGGAAGTCAGAATCCGGTGGCAGCTGGGCTTACATCGACGAGCAAACTGAGTCCTACGTCGAGTCGTTCGACCAAGAAGGCGGCGACGACAATTACGAGCCGCTCATCAGCTTCCTGCAGTTTGTCAATGAGTCAGATGACGACACCTTTGGCACCGACTTGGACCAGTGGCTCGACGTCGGCTCCTTTGCGACGTACCTCGCGTACCAAACCGTGGTCAACAACTTTGACGACATCGACGGCCCGGGAAACAACTCGTATCTTTACTGGGACATCGACACTGAACAGATGACGGTAGTGAATTGGGACCTCAACTTGGCCTTTGGCGCACGCAATGAGGGTGAGGGTGGACAGGTTGGTGGTGCCGTGCCAGGCGCCGAGCGCGGTGACCGGACCATCCCCACAGACGGCGCGGAACTTCCTGATGACACGGCAATTCCGCAACGTGGCGAGCGGCCCACGGACGCTACCCTCAACGACGCCGTCCCCGATGCGGCAGGGGGCGGACAAGCGGGGCCGCCAGCCGACGGTGGCAACGCTGCGGGTGGCAACGCCGGGGGCGGGGGCAATGTCCTGTCCGAGCGCTTCCTCGCCAACGCTGATTTCACTGCTCTTTACGATGCCGAAGTCGAACGCCAGACGGATGCGTTCTTTGCCAATGGTCAGGCGGACACATCGCTCGACGCTTGGGTAAACGTGTTGGGCGACGACGCGGCGGCACTCATAGAGCCACTCATCGTGGAGGAAGAAGCAGAGGCCTTGCGAGCGAACTTCACCGTCTAGCGGCGCGCAAGCCCGGGCAAGGCTCCGGGCGGCAACACAGCGTCTAAGCCCCGGCCCGCGAGCTGACTCGCGTAGCCGGGGTTTGCGCCGTCGGCCCGAGCTTCCTGCAAGACCGGGGCACGCGCGCCCCGGCGCCGTAGTTCCTCGACCACGTCCACAACGTCACGGAAAGAGTGAACGGTCGGGTCCACAGTGAGCCTGACTTCATAGTCGACGCCCGAGTTCATCACCACATCTAGTGACTCCCACGCCTTGTCGCCGGAGTTCACAACGCCGGTCACTCGACTGTACGATGCTGGCGCCGCCTTGATATCGACGCCCACCCAGTCCAATTCGCCGATGACGGCACTCAGACGCTTTGGGTAGGCGCCGGAAGTGTGCAGCGCGACCCCATAGCCCATCTGCTTGACCTCTTGCATCGCGGTCAGGAGCGCTCGCTGCCGGGTTGGCTCTCCCCCGGAGAAAACCACGCCGTCGAGCAATCCTCGGCGCCTGTCAAGAGTCGCGACGACTCGTGACCAGGCGACCGCACCGCCAGCACGCGGATTCTGCATCGTTGGATTTTGGCAATACGTGCATTTCCAAGGGCAACCCTGCAGAAAAAGGGTAGTGGTGAGGTGCCCCGGCCAGTCGGTAGAGCCAAAGGACTCCCACCCCGCGATCTCCAACAAGGCGCTATCGGACAGGCTTCCGTCCATTCGCTGACTGGACATATCCTCCCCTTTGAGTTGGCGACCACGAACGGTGTAAACACACTTTTGTGGTACTAGATCTAGTCTCCAAGCACACACAGGACCGCGTCCGGGACATAGGTCCCCCCAACGGTCGCGAACCGCAGGGCCGTAGCTGGATTCCGGATTCGTCGTAGCCTGGAGTGATGACTCACAACATTCCGCAGCTCACTCTCAATGACGGCCACAGCCTTCCCGCAATCGGCTTCGGCACTTACCCGCTCCGGGGCGTGGAAGGGCGCGACGCCATCCAGTCCGCTCTCAACAGCGGCTACCGGCTACTCGACTCCGCCACTAACTATGAGAACGAGGGCGTTGTCGGTCGCGCGCTGCGGGACTTCCTGGCCGATTCGGGCGTAACCCGGGACGAGGTCACCGTGCAGAGCAAGCTCGCTGGCCGGCACCATGACTACGACAGCGCCTTGCAGGCGGGTTACGAGTCAGTTACCCGACTCGGTTTGGATCGCCTAGACGTCCTACTTATTCACTGGCCCAACCCCATCACCGACAAATACCGCGAGGCTTGGCGCGCATTGGTGGAGCTCCAGCGCCGTGGAGTGGTCCGCAGCATCGGCGTCTCCAACTTCGCCAGTGAACACCTGGACAACATCGTCGATGACTCCGGCGTCACCCCGGCGATCAACCAGATCGAACTCCACCCGTACTTCATCCAGGAAAAGATGCGCGCGGCCCACGAACAGTTGGGAATCATCACCGAGGCGTGGAGCCCACTCGGCAAGCGCAGCGCGCCTTTCGACGAAGCCCCCGTTGCCGATGCTGCCGCCGCGCATGGCGTCACCCCAGCACAGGTCATTCTGCGCTGGCACATTCACAATGGCTCAATACCGCTTCCTAAGTCGGCCACTCCATCGCGACAGGTCGAGAACCTGGACGTGTTCGGCTTCGAATTGACGGACGCGGAGGTCGCGTCGATCTCCAGTCTCACGAGGACCGACGGTCGGCTATTCGGCGGCGACCCGAACACGCACGAAGAGATGTAAGGGCCCCATTTGCGCGGCTGTGGCACGCTCATGCGAGCCAGGGTCGCGCCCTTTAGTTCGCCGACTCCTCCGCGTCCATCTGTGCGGTGAACTCTCGTTTCATTGCGCGCCAGGCCTCATCCGAAAGCCCCGTGCGCCAGTAGCCCGAGATTGACACTCTGGAGCGGTCCATGCCGCGCTCGTTAAAGAGATAGCGGCGTAGCGGTTTCACCATGTCCGCGTTGCCGTGCACAAATGCTGCGACTACCCCAGCAGGGAAATCCGCTGCCCTCACTGCGGCGGTGAGAGCCTCGCCGTAGCCCAACCCGGTATCGTCGCGATGAACCCAAGTGATGGTGGTGTTGTCTGTCCGCGGCATCGGCTGGTGATGCGCGGGGGACGCCACCTCCAGGAACACGATGGCTGGGGCCGATCGAGGGAGAGACTCAAGTCCCACCGCGATAGCGGGAATCGCAGACTCGTCGCCGACGAACAGGTGCACGTCGGCGTCCGCCGCAGGCTTCCAGTCTCCGCCAGGGCCGACGAACGACACCTCATCACCGCGTTGCGCCGCTACTGCCCAGGGCCCCGCGAGTCCCTGATCGCCGTGCACGACAAAATCAATCGCAAGCTCGTTCACGGAGCGATCAAAGGACCTGATCGTGTACGCCCGCATGGCGTCGCCAAACTTTAGTTTGACGTAGTGATCGGTGAGCGTGAGGTCATCGATTTCGCGAAGTGACTCACCGGTCAGCACCACACGGACCATATCCAGCGCAATGGCCTCGGTCCGAACGACCGTGGCAGTGCGCACCGGGCGGCGAGGGCGGACGGGTACAGATTCGGCGCTCATATAGTCAAAGCGTAAGTGGGACACGGCACACGTGAGCACCGTGCACGCATTGTGTCGCCGTCACTCGTGCGTAAATCGATTGCGCCCGGCAAAGAGCACGATCGTCATCTGGATACACGCGAGCCCCGCGACGCCGGCGAGCACCGGCACCCAACTACCGGTCTGATCAAATACAAAGCCGGCCGCAAGAGGTCCAAGGGCAGCAATGAGATACCCCACGGACTGCGACATCCCAGACAGCCGAGCTGCCGACTGGGGCGTCCTTGTGCGCACAGACATCAGCGTCAAGGCAACCACCAAGGTCGCGCCAGCACTGAATCCAGACACACCTGCCCAGAGGACCGTAAGTCCAGGGGCAAAGATCAGACCCAGTGCGGCCACCGCCATGAGCGACGTGAAGCTCGCACCCACAGCGCGCTGATCCGGGGTGCGCTGAAGTAGTCGCCCTGCTAGCAGGCCCGACACGATGCCGCTCATCTGGAAGAGGAACAAATGCCAACCGGCGGCGCTGCTACTGGTTCCGTGTTCGACTTCGATTGACGGCAGCCAAGTGATCATCAGATAGAAGTTCATCGACTGCACCGCCATGAACAGCGCCACCTGCCACGCGACTGAGGAGGTCCACATCGAGGAACCCGGGGCTGGGACCTCGTCAACGTTGCGCGCTCGTCGTTGTGCCTGCCCACGTAAACGCAGCGACCACACGCTAGCCGCGATAACGCTTAACACCGCCCACACGCCCAACGACATTCGCCAGCTCGCCGCGGAGGCGATGGGCACTGCGATCCCCGACGCGAGCGCCGCGAATCCCGAAAGTGTCGCGCTATACAGTCCCGTCATCAGCGGCACGTGATCCGGGAAGTCGCGCTTCACGATTGCGGGAACAAGGACGTTACCCACCGCGATGGCGGCCGCCAACAACACGGTGCCGATCCATAAATAGGCCGACAGCCCGGGTAGAGAGCGAACGAGCGTCCCTGCAACGAGCACTACGAGCGCACCAAACACCGCGACGTCCGCACCGAAGCGCGCCGTGAGGTGGTGCACCACCGGCGACACGAGGCCGAAAGTCAGCAAAGGAAGTGCGCCCAATAGGCCTAAGGACGTCGCGGACAGGCCAGCGTCGTCGCCCACGCGATCCAGAATTGGACCGAGTGCGGTGATTGCTGGACGGAGGTTAGCGGCGACGACAAGGACAGTGACCACGAGCAGCAGTCGTGTGTGGGTGATGAGAGGCGCCGATGCCGGTGGAGAAGCCATAAGTCCTTGGATCTTGAGGGTCGAGGCCGCGAAAAAGAAGCTGCGCGAAAGAGGCACCCCGTCTCACGGCAATCATGTCACTGTAGGCGACCAATGGCGTGCGCCAGTAAAGTCACACCCATGATCACGACTTTCCGCGCGGGCCGGCTCGCAGCAATCACCCTGATTCTGGCGGCAGTAGCCACTGATGCGTACAGCGCAATCGACAGCGGCACGTTCGCGTTTTTCAACTTCTTTGGGTACTTCTCACGATCCAAACGAATCTCATCGCCGCTGCTGTGTTAGCGATCGCTTTTGTCTATACAGGGCGCGCGCCCGCGATGGGTCGAGTATCTGAGGGCTAGCGCCACGACGTATCTGGTGCTTGTGACCACCGTGTACTGGACCCTGCTTGCCCCCACTTTAGAGCCGGAGACCGTGTGGACGAACCTGATCTTGCACCTCGTCAGCGGCATCATCTTGGTAGCCGACTGGCTCCTTGAAGGCCCCCGCCGCCGTCTTCCTGAGTCCCGGTTTTGGTTGGTATTGGTGTATCCCGTCGTGTGGCTTCCCGTGGTCCTTACCCGGGGAGCGACCGACGGTTGGGTGCCCTACCCGTTCCTGGAACCTGACAATGGCTACGCGTCGATTTCCGTCGTGGTAGTCGGCATCGTCGTCGTCGGGTCGGTTCTGGTTCTGGTTCTGACAATGTTCGCGACCACTCGTTGGCGGCAACTCACGCCGTAGCCTGTCCGACATGTACATTCGCACCTCGCGAATCATAGGTGCCACCTCCGCGTTTATTGACTCACCTGTTCTGGCGTGGGCGTTCACACAGTCGCTGCCCCAGGACGGCGCGCAAGCGAACGCCATAAAGTTGAAAAAACACGCCCTGAGCGTTTAGCGTGCAAAGGGTCAGGATTCCCACTCAGGAGGCAGCACATGGGCGAATATCGCGAAGGTAGTTTGACACTGCGAGGCGCAGTGGCAATGGGAACGGGCGTCATGGTGGGCGCCGGGATCTTTGCGTTAACTGGGCAAGTAGCAGAGTTGGCCGGCCCGCTGTTTCCGCTCGCATTCGTGGCTGCAGCTGGCGTCGCTGGGCTGAGCGCATATAGCTACGTAAAGGCGAGTCGCAAGAATCCGTCTGCGGGCGGAATTGCCATGATCCTCAGCCAGGCCTACGGCCGCACCACAATTGCTGCGGGCAGCGCGATGCTGATGGCACTGTCGATGGTGCTCAATGAGGCACTCGTGGCTCGCACTTTCGGGTCTTACCTCCTCCGCCCTTTCGGAGACGATCAACCGGGCTGGCTGGTGTCCGTGCTCGCGGTCTTGCTGGTGGCGGCGGCCGTCGGCATCAACCTGGCCCGCAACGAGTCGATTTCCTGGGTCCAGACCGTCGGGGCCGTGATTAAGATCGGTGGCATCGGGCTGCTCGCGGTCGCTGCGATCTGGGCTGCCGGTGGTACTTACACGGCCGGTGAGGAAGGGCTGACAACCGGCACCAGCATCGGCGGGTTTGTCGCTGCGACCGCGCTGGCAATTCTCGCGTACAAGGGCTTCACCACCATCACCAATGACGGTGCCGAGCTCAAGTCTCCTAAGCGAAATGTCGCGCGGACCATCATTATCTCGCTGATCATTTGCGCCGGCCTGTACCTGCTGGTGAGCATCGGCGCGGGATCGGCACTCAGTATCGATCAGATCGTCGCCGCTCAGGATTACTCACTCGCCGAGGCTGCGAGGCCCGCACTCGGCCAGACGGGCGTGATCGCGACCGTAGTCGTGGCGGTTGTCGCCACAGTGACCGGGCTCATCGCGAGTCTGTTCGCGGTTTCACGCATGCTCTCCATGGTCACCGACATGAAGATGATCCCGCACCGTCGCTTTGGAATGCCGGGCGACGTCCGCCAGCACCTGCTGGTCTACACCGGTATCGTCGCCGCGACCCTGGCAGCCACCCTCGACCTCACGGAAATAGCGGCCATTGGAATCATTTTCTACCTCATCATGGATATGGCACTTCACTGGGGCATCCTGCGTCACCTGCGCCACGAGGTCGAGGCCAAGGCCTGGATCCTGATCTGCGCGTTGGTTGCTGACGCTATCGCCCTTACCGTCTTCGTGATCGTGCGAGGTGGTGACTCGCCCGCAACGATTGCGGCGGCCGCCGTGGGCATCGTCGCGGTGTTCGGGTTTGAGGCCTGGTACCTACGCCGCCATCCACAGGAGGAAAGCGAGTCACACTCGCACAGTTAGCCTGGGGAGATGAGCGCCGGACACCACCACACGAGTCATGCCGGCGGCAGGCACCGCTGGCGCCTCGCTGTCTCCTTTGGGCTCATCGGGGCCTTCTTCATCGTCGAGCTCATTGCAGCGCTGAGTTCCGGCTCACTGGCGCTCCTTACCGACGCCGGCCACATGGCCGCCGACGTCGTCGCACTAGGCGCCGCGTTGATCGCGACTCGCGTGGCCACCCGTCCCGACCGCACCGGATCACGGTCCTACGGCAGCTATCGCGCCGAGGTCTTCGCATCCGGCATCGCTGTCCTGCTGATGCTGGGTGTGTCCGCGTACGTCGTCATCGAAGCGATCGGCCGCATCGGCGAAGAACCGGAACTCGCGTCCGGAACCATGATGGTGGTCGGAGTCGTCGGCCTTGCCGTGAACGTCGTCGCGCTCGTTTTGCTACGCGGCGGCGCGAGCGAATCGATCAACGTCAAGGGCGCCTATCTCGAGGTGCTTGCCGATGCCCTTGGCTCCGTTGGTGTGATTGTGGCCGGGGTGCTCGTGGCCACGACGGGTGACGGCATCTGGGACACAGTCGTCGCGCTGGGGATTGGCGTGTTTGTCGCGGTACGCGCCGTGATGTTGGGGCGCGAGGTACTTCACGTGCTGGGCCAACATGCACCCACTGACGCGGACCCGCGCGCCATAGAGCGCGACTTAGGCGCGCTCGACGGAGTCCAAAGCATTCATGATTTGCACGTGTGGACACTGACGTCTGGAATGAATGTCGCTACCGCCCACGTGGTCGCGACACCGGCAGCGGACCCAGCAATCGTCCTCGCCGCAGCACGCTCCTTGCTGCGGTCCACCTACGGACTTGCGCACGCCACCGTGCAGGTCGAGTTCGTCAAGGATGCGAGCTGCCACGAAGCCGACTGGTAGCACTCAAAAGGGTCAAACTAACTCAAAGGCATCGCAAAACACCCAGGTATTTCCGCGACACGCGCGCTGCTAGCGACATCCGGCATCGTCTGTCGGTAGGGTCACAACCATGTACGCAATGGTGCGCACTTGGCGGGTTCTTGCGGCTGGCATCGTCGTCGCTGCGATTATCGCTACGGCTGCGCCCGCATTACAAAGCGGCAACTTCAAGTTTTTCAACACGTATGGTTTTTCACTAATCAGACCAATGTGATCGGTATCGGCGCGCTGTTGGTCGCTGCGTATTACACCGGTCGCGTGCGACCCACATGGGTCGAGTACCTCAGGGCATCGGCCGCTGCGTATCTCACGATTGTCACGCTCGTGTACTGGTTCCTGCTGGCTCCGTGGCACACCCCCGACGTGCCCTGGTCAAACACCGTCCTGCACCTCGTGAGCGGAGTCATCGTCGCGGGCGATTGGTTGCTCGCTGGGCCTCGACAGGCATTGTTATTGAACCGGTTGTGGGTGGTGCTCGTCTACCCCGCCGTGTGGCTCACAGTAATTCTGGTGCGCGAGGTCACCGATGGCTGGGTGCCATACCCATTCCTCGATCACCGCAATGGGTATGCATCGATCGCGGTCGTGTGTGGCGCCATGCTAGTTTCAGGCGCCGTCGTGGCGATCTTCTATTTTGCTACCCCCCGATGGTGTCCCTTTGGGTGGGAAGCTCGCACGGCTACGTTGCGAGCGCGAACCGCGGCGCGCGCTCGCTCCGTTACTGCAGTGCGCGCATGATCCCGGCGTAGCGTCAAGCCGGTGGCGTGGGGGCACTAGCCTAAAGACTCAACACGAGGAGAACTATGCCAGCGCAACCCGCGGTTCGTGAGCCCATGACCAGGTCCACGCTCGCAAAGAATGTCTTTGTGCCCGCAGCCGCCATCATCATCGGGTTCGTGCTTTTCGCGATGATTTGGCCTAATGTGGCGGAATCACTGTTCAACACCGTCCAGTCAGAGATCATCTCGGCCTTTGGCTGGTACTACGTCTTGATCACCGCCGTCTTTGTCGCGTTCGCGCTGTTCCTCGGCTTCAGCCGGTTCGGAAACATCAAGTTTGGCAAGGACGATGACAAGCCAGCGTTTTCTATGTTTTCTTGGTTTGCGTTGCTTTTCGCGGCGGGTATGGGCATTGGGCTGGTGTTCTACGGCGTTGCCGAGCCGCTGGCCCATTACGCGCAACCGCGACCCGGCGTGACGGGCACCAACGAACAACTCGCGCAGTCAGCAATGACGCAGACGTACCTGCACTGGGGTATTCACGCCTAGTCTATCTACATAGTCGTGGGGGTCGCAATCGCGTATGCGGTACACCGCCGTGGGCGACCCGTCTCTATTCGCTTTGCCCTAGAACCACTCATGGGCAAGCGCATCTACGGCAAATGGGGTGACGTGATCGACATCACCGCCGTCGTGGGAACGATGTTCGGAGTAGCCACATCCCTGGGGCTAGGCGTCCTCCAGATGTCCTCCGGCCTGGAGTCGGCAGGAATCGCGGAACCTTCAACCACCACGCAAATTGTGCTGATTATCGTGATCACCATGTTCACCATCTTCTCCCTGGTGACGGGGCTGCAGAAGGGCATGAAGTGGCTGTCAAATATCAACCTCGCGCTCGCCGGAGTAATCCTGCTGTACGTGTTGCTCTCCGGCCCCACGCTGTTTGTACTGCGCGAGTTCGTTCAGGACGTCGGTTCCTACATCCAGAACTTCGTGGGACTGAGTTTTAACGTCAGTGCCTTCACGGGCGAGGCGGGCCAGGCGTGGCAGTCGTCATGGACCACGTTCTACTGGGGCTGGTGGATTTCCTGGGCACCATTTGTTGGCATATTCATTGCCCGCGTGTCCAAGGGGCGTACCGTCCGTGAGTTTGTATGGGGCGTTCTGCTGGTTCCCACAGCGATCGCGTTCCTGTGGTTTGCCACGCTCGGTGGAACCGCGCTGTACCGCGAGTTGTACGGCAATGGTGGTGTCATTGGGCCCGACGGCGCGGTGGACTTTGACGGCTCGCTGTTCGCAATGCTCGATGGGTTGCCAGGGGGCTCATACGTCACCTTTGGCGCGATATTGCTGATCGGGCTTTTTTTCATTACCTCCTCAGACTCAGGCTCGCTGGTGCTTGGCATGCTGACGTCCGGTGGCGCGGAGAATCCCGCTCAGTGGCTCCGCGTATTTTGGGCGGTCACTACCGCGGCGGTTGCCGTCGCACTTTTGCTTAGCGGCGGTCTCACTGCGTTGCAAACTGCCGCCATCATCACAGCCCTGCCGTTCTCGATAGTCATGATTGGGATGATGATCTCCACCGTGAAGGCCTTCAGAGGGGAACATCAGTCGTACTTGCGTGCCAACCGGGCAGAGTTCCTTGACCACATCACCGACCACATCACCGACCACATCGGCGACGAATACGGCCTTGAACCCAGCACTGTGGAGATCGACGCTTCGCGAACCAAAATTCAGTGGCGGCCCAAGTTGGGACTGGGCAAGAAAGGCGAGGCGGGCACGCCCTCACCCGCCGGTGCTCCGGTGGAGACCGTTTTTTCGGTGCAGGACCCCGAATCGACGGAGCCTGCCTTTGCGGGGTCATCTACAGATGAGATCGCCGTGCCTCTAAGGGATGACAATTCGCGCGACGCTTGACCGCTGTGTGATGCACAAAGGTAGAGTCAGATCATTGTGACTCCGCCCTCCGAGAACCCACTCGCTGCGCTTCTTCCCGTGTACGCCCGCATGGTATTGCTTGCGCCAAAAAGGCCGTTGTCGCTCCCCTTCTGCTTCCACTGAACCGAAAGAAATTCCATGAACACTCGTACACGCTTTGCGACCCTTACCGCCGTCACCACCGTGCTGTTGGCAGGTTGCGCGAGTAGTGCGGAAGCGCCCGGGACCGCTACAGCCTCCTCGCCAACCGCAGAGGTGGACTACAACGAAACCGACGTCGCATTCGCGCAAATGATGATTCCGCACCATGACGACGCGATCGCCATTTCCGAATTACTCCTCGAGTCCGAAGGGGTTCGTGGTGAGGTCGCGGACCTTGCGACCGCGATCGTCGCTGCTCAGACGACTGAGAACGAGGCCATGGCCACCTGGCTCGAGGCACAGGGAGCGCCGGTGCCAGACACTTTTGACGGCGAAAGGGCGTCAAACCCTGAGCTGGACGCGCTGACCCCTGCTGAGCGAGAGGACGCATTCCTCACCTCGATGATCAACCACCACGAACACGGCGTAGTGATGTCTGACAGCGCGGCGGATTTAGGGAAGTCGACGTTCATGGTGGAACTAGAGCGCTCGATGTCGGCCATCCAGAAGGACGAGATAGCACTGATGAAAGAGTGGCTTGACTCCTAGGGCTTAGCTCCCGCGGGAAGCAAGCGGTCCGCTTGGCGCGGTGCTACCCGATCACTTTCATGCAGATTTCGACCGGTCCCCCCAGCCCCTGCGGTCCTAGTTTTGGCGCTTCGAGGTAGAGCTCAGCGCGGGATGCCCAGTGATCGCCGGCATCGGACGGTGACATGTCAAAGGTGAGATCTTGCAGATCAGCCCACATCAACGCCTCGCTAGTAACCTCGTCCAACACCGCGAAAGATCCGAGGTGAGAGCCGACGACATATCTGCCCGCGGGGAGCACATCTGCTACATACGGCAGATCAATCCAGGTATTCTCCGGGATCGCCCACCCCACCTCGATCGTGAACGGGCGGCCCATCTCCAACAAGCGATAGCGAATGATCCCCGGCCCGTTGGGCTGAATACCACGCGACGCCAAGTAGAGGTCGAGTTGCTCGTATGCCACTGCGACTCGGGCACCGATGTCGTTCATCCTGACGGTGACAGGTAGCGCGCAATACGTTATTGGCTCGCGCTGCTCCACCTGGAATTGTGCGCTACTCATGGTGACTCAATCCGATACTCGGGATTGGGGTGGTCGCAGCGAGCGCCGTTTCAGTCATAAATTCGACGCTACGCGACATCACGCCACCGCGCCAACCACTACGATTGCCGAATGAATAGGGCCCTTGGCATCGCGCGCGTGCTCAGCATGGTTCTCGTCATTGCGGCGCTGGTCGCGACTCTCACTGACACGTCGGGACTCGTCCCGGATTCGCTCGCGGAACTCGCCACATATTTCACTTTTCAAGCGAACGTCATCGCCTTAGTGGTGTGGGGCGTGGTGAGCTTCTACCTTGCACGACGGACGCCGATGCCGAGGTGGCTCGAATATGGGCGAGCCTTCGTCGCCGCAAACCTGGTGCTGGTCGGAGCGATCTACTGGATTGCCATCGCTCCACTTGGCCTTGAAGACGGTGGGCAGCTCATCTTCGTGATGATCGCGTCCCACATCGTGACCCCGCTATTTGCCATCGCGGACCAGACCCTGGTGGGAACGCGTAGTCCAATTCCATGGCGTCACTGGTGGGTCTTTGTGGCATGGGCGACGATCTGGGTCAACATCGCGATCGGGCGTTCCTTGCTGGACGGACCTGTGATCTATGACTACTTAGATCCGGCTCTTGGATTGGCATCGATCGTAGGCTCCCTCGCGTGGAACTTCGCTGTGCTGGTCGCGTGCGCCCTGGGCGCGATGAGGATCCGTCGCTGGCGACGCTACGAATACGCCGATGCTGTGACAAGCGACGCAAATGCCGCCAGCGGCGTCGGCAATATATCGTTCAAAAAAGCAGATCAGTCGAGCGGGTCGACGTCGATGATCCCGTCGTCGTAGCCCAACTGAGCCTCCCAACGCTTTTTCTCACGTGTAGCGAGTACTGCGGCGACGCCCAACAGGCCAAGGTCATCGACTAGCCCGATGGGCCCCAAGATCAGTTCCGGAATGAAGTCGACCGGCACCACCGCGTAGATGGCGGTACCCACCAACGCAATCCACGTGATTGGCGCGACCTTGTACTGCCCACGACGCACCGCCCTAAAGAATTTCCACCACATATCGGAACCTGGCCCGTCGCTATGTGGTGGCCACAGGCGAACTGACCTCGCGCAGTACACCCGAGGCCACGTCGAATACGAATCCTCGGACCCTGGTGGTGTCGAGCAGAAACGGGCTGCGACGCACGCGTTCGATCGATTGACGCAAGTCAGCGTCAAGGTCACGGAAGCTCTCCGGGCTCCACGACGGCTTGAGACCGGTCTCTTCCAACAATTGGTTGCGGAGCTCGTCGTCGGTAAACGTCAGCGCACCACAGTCCGTGTGGTGGACCAGGATGATCTCGCGGGTGCCGAGCTTGCGCTGGGAAATGACGAGCGAACGGATGACGTCATCCGTGACAACCCCGCCAGCATTGCGAATGATGTGGGCGTCGCCCAGGTCCAGGCCCAACATCGCGAAGGTGTCCAAGCGCGAGTCCATGCAGGACACGACCGCCAGGTGCAGGCGCGGGGGCAAGGGTAGGTCCGGGGTGTAGCCATCTGAATAAGAGCGGTTGTTCTCTACTAACTGGTCCGTGATCGACATGGACGCCTCCCCAGATATGGCGCGGTACGCGCATTTCCAGGACAGCCTATGTCACGTATACGCGTGGCTGGAATTCGGGCGCCTCTCGCGCCTTTGTCACCGGTTCCGCACAGGGGATCGGTGCAGAGTGTGCCCGGCAATTGCTGGTGCAGGGGCCCGAGGTCGACCTGCACGCGAGGGACGCAGCCCGTGCCACCGCCGCTCGCCGAGTCGCTTGGCCCCTATGACGTCATCATTCACAACGCCGGAGTTGGCGGCAACGGCGACCACACCGTGACAGACGACGGCCTTGAGCAGATCTTCCATATCAACGTGGTGGCGCCTTACCTCCACACTAGCCTCATGGCACTCGCGCTTCGCATGATCTACCTGATGTCCGGACTCGAAGAAAACGCCCGGTGGAGGACCGTACCGTAGCGACATCTACTCGTCAACGTCGCCCAGGTCGGGCCCTTCTACGAACTTCACGACTGGCGCGGTAGTGCCATGCAACTCGAACACCTCAATGAGGTTGCCTGTTGTCTTCACAAGGGGCCCTGGCACGTACAGAGTGCGAGTAGGCACGGCGCTCCAGTAGCGTCCCAGCAAGAACCCATTGATCCACACGAAGCCCTTGGTCCAACCATCCAATGCCAAGAACGCATGCTCGCCAGCTTGGGCATCGAACGCGCCAGTGACCACCACGGGTCCGGCCAGCGGCCGCGACGCGTCGATGTCCGCCCCCCCAGCGAGGAGAGGCCTAACGCGCTCGCTCCACGACTCCAGCGGCACCACCGAGGCGGTCCAGTCCGTCACGGTGCGCGTCGCCGTGCGCACGTCGCCAATCAGTCCCTTTGACTCGCCAATGCGCGGGCCGTAGTTGACACGGCCCTGATCCTCGACGAGCAGCTCTAAGCTCGCGCCGCCGGACGGCAGCGCAACAGTGCGAGCAAAGTCTCCGCGGCTTAGTACACCAACTGGCGCTCCATCCACGCTGACCAGCGCGCGGTCGCGCACCTCATCGACGGTGAGAACGGCGTCGTCGTCCTGAAGTGCCGCGCGGTACGCCACGAGCGCTGCGCCGGGCTCGAGGTCCTCGAACAATGCAGGCGATGCGGATCTGTGCGCCTCCGGAAGTACCGCGGACACGTCTGCCCACGAGTAGGCCGTGGTGAGCGCAACGGTCTGCGCGGTTACCGGAGCGGCCTCCGCGGGGACATCGTCGGGTACGTCGGCATAGCGAGAGATGACGTCGCGGAAAGCCCAGTACTTTGCGGTGGGGGTGCCGTCTTCAGCGAGTGGCGCGTCGTAGTCGTACGACGTGACGATGGGCAGGTAATTGCCCTTGTCGTTAGCGCCATTGGTGAGTTCGAAGTTGGTGCCGCCGTGGAACATGTAGAAGTTAACGGAGGCGCCGCGGGCCAGCAAGACATCCAGGTCGTGCGCGGTGGTGTCCGCGTCGGTTACGTGATGAAGACGACCCCAGTTGTCGAACCAGCCGTTCCAGAACTCCATGCACATTAGCGGGCCGTTCGCCTGATGACGGCGCAACGTGTCGAGTCGCTCAGCGGAACGCGAGCCAAAGGTGGCCGTTTTGTGGAGCTCGGGGAGCCCGCCTCGTGACAGCATGTGGTCGTTCGCCTGATCGCAGGTCAGCAGCGGCACGTCGGCGCCGCCCTTGCGGAGCATCGTCACGAGCTCCTGTAGGTAGACCGTGTCGTCTCCGTACGCGCCGTACTCGTTCTCCACCTGCATGGCGATGACGGGTCCGCCGGCGGTAATTAGGCGAGGCCGCACGATCTCCATGACGCGCGCGTAGTACTCAGCCACGGCCGCCATATAGATGGGTTCGTGTCGGCGCACGGAGATGCCGGGCTCCGAGGTTAGCCAGGTCGGCAGACCGCCGCCGGTCCACTCGGCGCAAATGTAGGGTCCGGGGCGGACCATGACGTGGAGGCCCTCCGCCGCGGCCAGATCAATAAACCGCCCCAAGTCGCGACCTCCATCAGTGCGGAACTCATCGCGGGTCTGCGAATGGTAGTTCCACGCCACGTAGGTCTCGATCGTGTTCAGCCCCATCTGTCGCGCCTTGCGCAGACGGTCAGCCCATAGGTCTGGGTGCACACGGAAGTAGTGCAGAGCCCCCGACAAAATCTGGAGGGGCTTCCCGTCCAGCAGGAAGTCCTGCTGACCGATGGTGAAGGTACGCGCCGACAAGGTGATTCTCAATTCTGTCAAGAGTGGGTGGCAGGGCATACCGCCCTGCCGGGGACCGACTGCTGCGGTGGGCAAAGAGGCCCACCGCAGCAGTCGAGGGTCACGGGTTCATTGTGAAGCCCTGGTCCGTTCCGTACGTCACGGAGGCGTCCTGCCACTGCTTCAGGCCCTCGGTGAGAGTGGTGCCGCTGACGTAGGCCTGGCCCACGGTGTCGCCAAAGATGCTGTTGGCGTACACCTGGAAGGGCAGGTATTGCCAGCCCTCAACGACGTCGGCTGCCGACTGCGCGAGCACCTCGTTGACCTTCTGGCCGCCAAAGTACTCGAACTCCTTGTTAACGAACTCGTCCGCACTCAGCTCGTCGTTGGTGGCCGGGAAGGCGCCACCGTCGATGCGAGTCTGAACACCGTCGCCCGAGTTTGCGTACTCAAGGAAGGCGTATGCGAGTTCCTGGTTGTCGCTCGCGTCGGTGACGGAGAGTGCGCTTCCGCCGTTCTCAGAGGTGGCCGATGCTCCGGCCTCCCACTGCGGCATCTGCGCAACGCGCCACTGGCCCGAGGCATCGGGAACGCCCGATTCCAGGTTGGCTGGCATCCAAGCGCCGATGGTGAGGGTTGCGATGGTGCCGTTGCCGAGGCCCTGGTACCACTCGTCGCTCCATGAGCCTGTGGGGGCAAGGAGGTCTTCGTCAATGAGCTGCTGCCAGAACTCAGCGAACTTGCTGCTGCCGGCATCGGTGAAGTCCACGCCGACGTTGGTGCCATCAACGGAGTACGGCTGACCGCCGGACTGCCAGATCATCGAGGTCGTGAAGCCCGCATCGCCAGTGTCGTTCGCGATGTAGACGCTCGGGTCAGCAGCCTGTAGGTCACGCGCAGCCTGAAGGTACTCGTCCCAAGTCGTGGGAACCTCGACGCCGTACTTCTCAAAGACGTCGGTGTTGTAGAAGAGCGCCATGGGGCCTGAGTCCATCGGGAGGCCATACACAGCATCGTCGCTGGTCACGGCAGCCCACGGGCCCGAAGTGAAGCGGCCGTCAAGCTCGCTTGCGCCCATCGGACCGATGTCGGCGAGCGAGCCCGCAATGGAGAACTGCGGGAGGGCGTAGTACTCGACCTGAGCGACGTCGGGAACGCCGCTACCTGCCGAGATCGCGTTCTGAAGCGCGATGTACTGGTCGTTACCGGTTCCGGCGTTGACCAGGTCGATCGAGACGTCAGGGTTCGCTGCCTCGAAGTCGGCGACGACATCGGTGAGGGTGGGCTCCCAGGCCCAGACCGTCAGGTCGCCGGACAGCGCTGCGGCTTCGCCCGTTGGAGCTGCGCTGCCGTCGTCGTTCGTGTCTGACGAACTGCACGCGGCGAGGGCGAAGGCGGCTACGCCGGCCATGGCCGCCCCCCGGATGAGGTGCTTCCTCTTGTGGTTCATGCGTTGTCCTTTCACTTCGTTGTTTAGGAACTCGGCCGACTGGCAGCGCCAGCCGTGCAACCGGTGTTCATTCTTTGACCGACCCCTCGGCCAAACCTGATTGCCAGTAGCGCTGTAGCAGCAGGAACGCTACGACTAGAGGCAGGATGGTGAGCAGCGAGCCGGTGATGACGAGGTTGAAGATCGCCTCTCCACCGGCAGTCGCCGCCTGGTTGTTCCATGCGTTCAGACCAAGAGTCAGCGGATACCAGTCCGGGTTCTTGAGCATGATGAGTGGCAGGAAGTAGTTGTTCCATGTCGCGACGACCGTAAAGAGCAAGACGGTCACGATGCCCGGTGCGAGCAGCGGGAGGCAGACCTGCCAGAACGTGCGAAACTCGCTCGCTCCGTCGACGCGCGCGGCCTCCATTAGTTCGGTGGGGATTGCCTCCATCGCGAACGTCCACATCAAATAGAGGCCAAAGGGCGTGATGAGGGACGGGATGATGACGGCCCACGGAGTGTTGGTGAGCCCCAGCTGGCTGAACATGAGGAACGTGGGGACGGCGAGTGCGGTGCCTGGAACTGCGACCGCGCCGATCACGATGGCGAAGATCCCCTTTTTACCGGGAAAGTTGAACTTGGCGAGGCCGTAGCCACCCAGGATCGCCAGGACCGTCGCACCTCCTGCGCCGGCGACCACGTACAGCAGCGTGTTCCCGAACCAGCGGAGGAATACGCCGTCGTCGTAGGCAAGGGTTTGCTGAATGTTGTCCCACAGCGCAAAGTCGCCGCTGAACCACAGGCCGAACGATGAGAACAGGCTCGACTGCGTCTTGCTGGCATTCACGACGAGCCAGAACAACGGCACGATCGTGTACACCAGAACGATGCTGGACAGCGCGGTCAGCATCATCGACCTTTTGCGCGGGCGGCCTGAGCCGAAGCGCTTTGGCCTGGTGGCCCCGTGGTCCTTGGCGGCAGCACGGGTGGGTGCGGGAAGTGCGCTCACTTGCCGGCTTCCCCTCTACGCATACCGCGTATCTGAATGACGTAGGCGATGACCATTGTGATGACACCCATGATGATCGCGACCGTCGCCGAGTAGTTGTACTGCTGACCAGAGAAGGACAGGTTGTACGCGTACAAGTTGGGTGTGAAGTAGGTGGTGATCGAGTTGGGCGCCAACGACTGAAGGATGCTCGGTTCGTTGAAGAGCTGGAAGCTACCGATGATCGAGAAGATAGTGGCCACCACGAGCGAGCCGCGAATCGCGGGGATCTTGATCGCGGAGATCACGCGCCATGTGCCCGCGCCGTCCAGGGCCGCAGCCTCATACAGCGAGGTCGGCACTACGCGCAGCGCGGAGTAGAAGATCAGCATGTTGTACCCCATGAACTCCCACGTCACGATGTTGCCGATCGCCAGCAGAATCCACTCGGGTGCGAGCGGCTCAGGTATGGCGGTGCCGAGCGCGTCGTTGAAGTTGCCGATCAGCCCAAATCGCGACCCGTACATGAAGCCCCACATGAGTGCCGCCACAACGGCAGGCACCGCATAGGGCAAAAACACCGTGATCCGGAAGAACTTCTTGCCGTAGAGGCGGCCGCTATCGAGCGCGAGCGCAATGAGCAGCGCCAGACCGAGCATGATGGGGACCTGGACTACCAAGAACAGCGAGACGCGACCAAGCCCCGACCAGAACTGCGTGTCTTGAAAGGCCCTCACGTAGTTGTCGAACCCCACGAACGCGTTTCCGCCCACCAACTGGTTGCGGAAGAGGCTGAGGTAGATCGAGTAGGCGATCGGTGCGAGGAACACCACGGTGAAGACCAGCATGAAGGGGCCAATGAAGCCCCAACCGGTCCATGAACGCCGGCCTTTACGCCGGACCTCATGTCCGCTCGCGAGTACAGGTGCCGTCACGTTTGTCCGCTTCCTTGAGGAGAATGGTTGATATGTTTACGTAAACATCTTGATGAGAAATGTATACAGGTCATGGCGGACTCGTCAAGCGCGCCGGAATGCGCTGCGGCTTCAACCCGATGCACGACCCCTATCATCGAAGACATGACAGAACCGGATACGCGAGCGCTTGCCGCCGACGACCGCGGAACCGGGCGACCTCGGACGGGCCCATCGATGGCCGACGTCGCCGCCAGGGCAGGCGTGTCAGGTCAGACTGTATCGCGCGTCGCAAACGGCTCGCACAGCGTGCTGCCGCGGACCCGCGACAAGGTGCTCGCTGCCATGAACGCGCTGGGCTACTCCCCCAACACGGCCGCGCGTGCCCTCCGAAACGGCGCCTTCGAGACTATCGGCGTGATTGCCCACAAGCTCTCGCGTACAGGTGAGTCCCGCACTGTCGAGGCCGTGGTGGAGGCAGCGCGAAGCGCCGGACACACGGTCACCCTGCTGGACGTCGCGACCCCGTCATCTCAGGACGTCGCGGAGGCCGCCTTCCGTCTGTCACACCAGGCGATCGACGGGCTCGTCATCATCCGCGCAGAGATCGAGAGCCCGGAGAAACTTGCTCTGCCGCCACAGCTGCCGGTGGTCGTCTCCGACTCCCAGTTCTTGGGGCACTTGCCTACGGTGGGGGCGGATCAAGAATCAGGTACCCGCGCCGCAGTGGAGCACCTGCTCGACCTGGGGCACCGCACGGTGCACCTGCTGGCGGGCCCCCTTGCATCCGCGCCCGCCAGTTTCCGGCGAGCCACGTGGGAGCAAACGCTCACGGAGCACGGGCGAGAGATTCGTGCGCCGTTCCAGGGAGACTGGTCGTCCGAATCTGGCTACGCGGCGGCCGCTGCGATCATGAACGACCCCGACGTCACGGCAGTTTTCTGTGCGAACGATGAGATGGCCGCGGGTCTCATGCTTGCGTTGCACGAAGCCGGCATATCGATCCCCAACGACATCTCGATCGTGGGGTTCGACAACGTACCTCTGTCCAAGTTCCTGTGGCCGCCGCTCACCACCGTGAATCAGGACTTTGAGTCCATTGGCCGACGGCTTGTCGAGGTACTCCTGGAGCAGATCGCCACGGGCCCAACGCTGGGCGATCATCGCGACCTGGTTCCCGCGGAGATCATCGTCCGCGCAAGCACAGCGGCACCGCGCGCGTCCGCACGCTAACGACTCAAGCTCGTCTCCGGCGGCCCGCCCTCGCACCACATTCGCATTGCCAGCCGTGGCACAGTAGTCTACTGTTCACGTTAACATCATCGTGAAATCTTACAGTGCGGAAGGCGACTGTGCACGGTCATAGTCGCGACGGAAAGGCAACCATGAGCAGCGGGACCGAGGCAATGAAGCCGAGTAAAAATCCGGGCCGGGGCGGTGCCCCAGCAGGTATCCCCGCCGGCATCGGCAATAGACACTCCGATCTGGCCCGCGACCAGGCCATTCGCCTGCACCGCGACCATCTTGCCGACGGACGTGAAATCCTCTACTTCGATGACCGCGGCAGCGCACTCACAGCCAACCGCAAGGCCGACGCTCGCACCCTTGACCCGCGCCCCGCTACTGCGACGGCGCGCCAGGACCCGCTGACCGGAGAGTGGATCTCCGTGGCGGCCGCCCGGCAGAACCGTGTGATGCTGCCCCCGGCTCACCTCGATCCGCTCGCCCCCCAGAGTGCGGACAACCCCTCTGAGATTCCCGACAACTACGACGTCGCGGTGTTTGAGAACCGCTCCCCCTCCTTTGGACCCCAGTCAGAGTCGGACGAAGGCGCATTCGGCACGGACATCGCGCTCGAGCGCACTGCATTCTCTGCGGGACGCTGCGAGGTCGTCTGCTTCAGCCCGGCGCACGATGGCTCGCTCGCCTCGCTCGGGGACAACCGCGCACGCACGGTGATTGAAGCCTGGGCGCACCGCACTGCGGAGTTGTCCAAGATCCCGGCTGTCCGCCAGGTCTTCCCTTTCGAGAATCGCGGCGAGGCAATCGGCGTCACGCTTCACCACCCGCACGGCCAGATCTATTCATATCCGTATGTCACGCCGCACACTCAGCGTCTACAGGCGAGCGTCGCTCAGTACGGCGCCTCACTCATGGGCGACATTCTGGATCGCGAGCAGTCCGGCCCTCGCGTGCTGATCGCCGGTGAGCACTGGACCGCCTTCGTACCGTTCGCGGCCCGCTGGCCTGTTGAGATCCACATGTTGCCTCACCGCGACGTGCCCGACTTCGCCCACACTTCGTTGGCCGAACGCGACGAACTCGCACTGCTGTACCCGCGCCTGTTGCGCGGAGTCGACTCGCTGTACGACACCCCCACGCCATACATCGGCGCGTGGCACCAAGCTCCACTGACTGACGGTGAGGGCATCCGGCTCATGGCTCAGGTCACCAGCCCGCGCCGGGCGGCGGACAAGCTCAAGTTTCTGGCCGGTTCAGAGGCAGCGATGGGCGCGTGGATCGCCGACGTCTCGCCAGAGACCGCTGCCGCCGCCCTGCGCGACGCCATCGACCGGGCCGATGCATCGGCCGCCGCCCATCCCACAGATAGCGCCGCCCAGGAGAACCCCTCATGACCAGTGCCAGCACAGCCCCCGCTGCCCAGACCCTTGGACACGTGTGGTCCGCCCCCGGGCGCGTCAACCTGATCGGCGAGCACACCGACTACAACGGCGGACTTGTCCTGCCGCTGGCGATCGACCGCCGCACCACGTGCACCATGACGCCCCGCGATGACCGCATCCTTCGCGTGTCCTCGGAGGCCGCCACGGGCGCCGCCGTCCAGATCAGCATCGACGACCTATCGCCCGATGCCGTCACAGGGTGGTCCGCATACGCCCTGGGCGTTGCCTGGGCGTTGCAGGAATTAGGCGCCGACCTGTCCACCGTCACCGGTTTTGACATCTCCCTGGACTCAGACGTGCCCATCGGCGCGGGGCTGTCCTCTTCCGCAGCCATCGAGTGCGCGGTTGCCGTAGCGCTCAACGAACTGTGGAGCCTAGGGTTCACGCCCATGGAACTCGCCCGCGCGGGACGCCTGGCGGAAAACAGCGCTGTCGGCGCCCCCACTGGGATCATGGATCAGGCAGCGTCGATGCTGGGCGAGCTCGATCATGCGGTGTTCCTCGACTGCACCACTGAGGTCGCGCTGACCGTTCCCCTGCACCTGAAGGAAAACGACCTCGCGCTGCTGATAGTGGACACCCGTGTCGAGCACGCACACGCCACCGGCGGCTACGCCGAGCGCCGTGCGTCGTGCGAGAAAGGTGCCGCGGCGATGGATGTGACACTGCTCAGCGAACTGTCCGTCGACGACCTTCCGATCCTTCGCGAGCGCGTCGACGAGGAAACGTTCCGGCGAGTTCGGCACGTCCTTACCGAGAACCAGCGGGTCGCGGACACGGTGGACGTGCTCCGTGACAAGGGACCGCTCGCGATCGGCGAACTACTGTGCGCTTCGCACGCGTCGATGCGCGACGACTTTGGGATCTCCGTACCCCAGATGGACCTTGCCGTGGAAACCGCGATGGCGAACCGTGCGATCGGCGCGCGGCTCACCGGCGGTGGCTTCGGCGGCTCCATGGTCGCCCTGGTGCACCAAGCGGATGTGGAACCGATCTCGGCCGCTATCGCATCGGCGTTCGCCGCTGCAGGGTATGGCGAGCCGCAGTCCTTCACTGTTCATGCCGCCCCAGGCGCGCATCGGGACGATGCTGCGGCCACCAAGGCCTAAACCTCGCCAAACTACGCAAGGATAAGAACATGACTTTCATGGTGACCGGCGGAGCCGGCTATATAGGTTCACACGTCGTGAGGGCACTCACCGGTGCTGGTATGGGTGCCGTGGCGCTCGATGATCTGTCCACAGGTTTCGAGGCGTTCGTTGAGGACGGGGTACCGCTGGTGCGCGCGAGCATTTTGGATGGCCATGCCGTCACCGCGGCGATGCGCGAACACTCCGTCACTGGAGTGATCCACTGCGCGGGATACAAGTATGCGGGCGAGTCCGTGAAGCGACCCGTGCACACGTATCGCCAGAACGTCGAAGGACTGGGCGTGCTGCTCGACTCCATGGCCGCCGCTGGCGCCGGTCATCTGGTGTTCTCGTCATCCGCGGGCGTCTACGGGACACCATCGGTTGACCAGGTCACCGAGGGAACCCCCACCACTCCGGAATCGCCCTACGGCGAGTCCAAACTCATTGGCGAATGGCTGATCCGCGATCAGGTGCGTGCCCTCGCCGGGTCCGATGCGCCGCTGACCGCCACGAGTCTGCGGTACTTCAACGTAGTGGGATCCGGATACGCGGACATCTACGACGCGTCGCCTTACAACCTATTCCCGCTGGTGTTCGCCAAACTTGCAAGCGGACAGACGCCCGCAATCTTTGGAGATGACTACGCGACCGAGGATGGCACCTGCGTGCGCGACTACGTCCACGTCAGCGATCTGGCCCACTCCCACGTGGCTGCCGCTCGCATGATGGAAGCGGGCCGTCCGCTCGCACCCGTGTACAACCTGGGCTCCGGTGCAGGAACCTCAGTGCGCGAGATTATGAATGCCGTCAAGGACGTCACCAAGATCGACTTTGAGCCCCGCATTGAGCCACGTCGCGCTGGCGATCCGGCGCGCATCGTCGCGACGGGTGAACTTGCTGGCGACGACATCGAGTGGAAGAACAGCCACGACGTCCACGACATGGTCGCGACGGCCTGGGCTTCCCACCCCAAGGGAGACTAGCCGAGCAGAGAATCGCGCAACTGGCGCATCGGCGGCCCGGTTAGGCTCGAACAATGACAGACCCCATTCTCATCACCGGCTGCTCTAGTGGCATGGGCCGTGAAGCGGCCCGTACGCTCCTTGAGCGCGGCCACACTGTTTACGCCACCGCGCGCCGCGTTGAGTCGCTCACTGAGTTGGCAGCCAAGGGCGCGCATGTGCTTGCCCTGGACGTCACCGATATCGAGTCAATGCGCGCCGCTGTTCAGGCGGTCGAGTCCGAACACGGCGCAGTAGGCACTTTGATCAACAACGCCGGCTACTCACAGCCAGGCCCAGTCGAGACCGTTCCGGTCGAGCAGGCTCGCGCGCAATACGAGACCAACGTGTTTGGACTCACTCAGATGTGCCAACTAGTGCTGCCCGCGATGCGTGCGGCCGGCAGCGGGCGGATCATTAATGTGAGCTCGATGGGCGGACGCATGGTGCTGCCCGTGGGCGGCTGGTATCACTCAACAAAGTACGCCATCGAGGCACTGTCCGATGCCCTGCGGATGGAGGTGCGGCCGTTCGGGATTGACGTCGTGGTGATCGAGCCCGGTGCCATCAAGACCGAGTTCGACGTCACGGCCGGGATGGGTACGGACGTAGACATGGACTCGCCCTACGCCAAACTCGAGATCACCAACGGACAGGTCTTTGCCAGCGCGTACGGTAAGTCCGCAGCGAGCGCCGAATACGGCGCCAAAACCTATGTGAAGGCTGTCGAGGCCAGCCGGCCCCGTCATCGCTATCTCAATACCGCCGCGGGCCGCGGCGTGGTCTATGCGCGCCACTTCCTGGGATCGCGGTTCTGGGACGCGGCGGTTGGTCGCGCCTATCGCTGGCGTTAACCTGAACCCATGGAACCATTCAGCATGACAAAGGGCACGCAAGTAAAGGTGTTTAGCCTCGAGAACAATGACGCGACGTTGGTCGTGTCCACGTCGGACATCTCACACCCGGACGTACCCGCGCAGATGCAGTATGAAGTATGTGAGAACGACGCCGAATCTCAGGCCGTCGTCCAGAAGTTCGTTTTCGACCTGCAGCGCCAGGGCTGGACCATCGAGGACGCGCCGGCTCTTTAGCCCCAACCGAGCGCGTGTAGCCGCTCGTCATCGATCCCAAAGTGGTGCGCGATTTCATGCACCACGGTGACCGCTACTTCTTCGCGGACGTGGTCCGCATCGTCGCAGTGTCGCAGCGTGGGATTCATGTAAATGAGGATGCGATCCGGCAGGTCGACCATGCCCCAGTCAGCACCACGGTCAGTGAGCGAAACACCGTCGTAAAGCCCCAATAGTTCAGGCCCACCTGCCGGCGGATCCTCCTCGATAAGAATCACGACGTTGTCCACAAGTGCGATCAAGTCTGCAGGCACGGCGTCGATGGCGTCGTCCACCGCCGCATCGAACTCCTCGCGTGACATCTCCACCACGAGGATCAGTACCCCAGTTCGTGCAGTCGCGCATCATTGATTCCAAAGTGGTGGCCCACCTCGTGGACTACGGTGCGTGCCACCCGCTCGCGGACCTGGTCCTCGGTACGGCACATGCGCAGAATCGAACTCTTGTAAATGGTGATGCGGTCCGGCACCTGCCCCACGCCCCAGTCGTTGCCGCGGCGCGTGCGCGAGACCCCGTGGTACAAACCCAGCAGGCGCGGACGCCCGGCGGGCGGGTCATCTTCAACCAAGATCACAACATCGTCGATGAGGGCGGTGAGGTCATCGGGGATCAAGTCCAAGCCATCACGCACGGCGTCCTCAAATTCTTCGCGCGACATCTCAACCATGCTCTCCATTGTGGCGCACGACGGCACCGCTGAAGCACGTCAAAGTTCGAGTTGGATATTGCGCGCACGACCCCGTATCATTTGGGGGTCCACGGTGCCTGATGTTCAGGTACCGCGAACAGGCCCCCATCGTCTAGTGGCCTAGGACGCCGCCCTTTCACGGCGGTAGCACGGGTTCGAATCCCGTTGGGGGTACAGGGAGTGACCAATTGTGGTCTAAACTTCATACGGTTCTCTTGGCAACAAGAGGCAGCAAGGCCCTGTAGCGCAGTTGGTTAGCGCGCCGCCCTGTCACGGCGGAGGTCGCGGGTTCAAGTCCCGTCAGGGTCGCGGGTTGAATGCCCCTTCTTAGGAAGGGGCATTTGTCTCAGTGGGGGTACGGCTTCTCGCCGACGCCGTCCTCCACTTAGGCTCTGTAGCTCAGTTGGTAGAGCGCACGACTGAAAATCGTGAGGTCACGGGATCGACGCCCGTCGGAGCCACCCATCCTACTTATCTCAAACGCCCCTCTGTTGAACAACATCGGGCGCGCAGCACTGCTCAACCCCGCCAAGTGTGGGGTTTCGTCGTTTACGGAGTGAACCCCCAACCACCTCCGCCACCTAGTTCAAGCGCGCTTTAGCCGCGCTGAGCGCAACTGGCATCCCCCGGTCGCGCACTTAAGTGGGGTCAACCAGGCCTTGTGCGTTTGCATTTGGGTGCCGATGACCTGTGTACTAGTAACACGCCATCGAGGAGGATCCCATGTCTGATAAGAACTACGGCAAGGCTTTTGTCAACACAATCGTGACTGCCCTGATCGGCAGCTTTGTCTCCACGGTGAAGAGCGAGATCGAGATCGCCAAGATCGAACTGACCATCAAGGTCAAGAAGGTTGGCGCAGGCATCGGGATGCTGATTGCCGCCTCTGTGCTGGCGTTCTTCATGATCCTGATCTTCTTCGCTGCCGCCGTCGCTGGTATTGCCGTGGCACTACCCGTGTGGCTCTCCGCACTGATCGTCGCGGGCGCACTCCTGCTGATCGTCCTGATCCTGGCCCTCGTGGGCATCAAGAAGATCAAGAAGAACGCGAGCTACAGCCCGGAGCGGGCTATCAACCACATCAAGAACTCGATGCCGTTCTAGCGGTCCTCCTGTTTGGGCTCGACACCAAAGTCTCGCTCGATCTCTGCGAGTTCTTCCTCCCCTGCCAGAGCGGGCTGTACAGCGAGCCCCTCCTCTGCGAGTATCACTGGACGCTTTTTGCGACCGGCGAGCGAGACGCCCACAAAGACGATGGCGGCGCCTACGAATTCATACCAGGGCACCTCGTCTCCCAAGACGACCACGCCCAACAAGGTCGCTACCACCGGCACCACGTAGGTCACGGACGCGGCCGTCGTAGCGCCAGCGACCTTCACCACTCGCCAGAACAACACATACGCGAATGACGTGCCGAGCACCCCGAGCGATATCAGACTCCACATCGCTACCGAACTGGTCGCGAAAGCGGACGGAGCCGGCTCAGACGTTACCAGCAGGAATGGCGCCAGCATGAGCGCTGACAGCCCAATCTGCATCGCGGCCAGCGTGATAGTGGATGACTGGACCCGAGCCAGCAGTACACGCGAGAGCGTGCTTCCGATGCCGTAGCAAGCCGTCGCACCGAGCATCAGTCCAGCGCCAAGCAGGGGGAAGTCGTCCACGTTCCATGCACCAAGCAAGACTGCGATTCCCAGGGCGCCAATAGCGAGACCCGTCAGCTGCGTGCGGTTCACCTTCTCCGCCGGAATCAGCAGGGCCACGAACAGTGCAGTCCACAGCGGAGTTGAGGCGTTCAAAAGGCTCGCGAGAGTCGAGGTGATCTGCTGCTCAGCCATGGGGATAAGCACGAGCGGGATGCCAGACATAAATACTGCGACTGCCGCGATCGCACCCACATGTTTCCACGACATGCGTGGCCACTTTTTAGTCCACGCCACCATGGCGGCAAGTACGATCGCGCCAATGGCTACCCGGCCGAATCCCACCTGCACGGGAGTGAACTCCCGCAGCGCGAGTGCGATGAACAGGAACGACGAGCCCCACGCCAGCGAGACACCCAGGAACGCGGGCAGCCAAGCGCGCAATGGCGCGTCGCCGGTCGTGCTCACCGGGTGGTGACCGTGGCTGCGGGAAGCGACTGGAGAGCATCGTCGCGAGCCTCAAGATCAAGCATCGCGGCCTTGACGCCGACTCCTCCGAATCCGTAACTACCGAGCTCACCGCCGGACTTGACGACGCGGTGGCATGGGATGAACGGCGCCACGTTATTACGCGCGCATGCGCTCCCCGCAGCACGCATGGCACGCGGCCGGCCCGCCGTCGCGGCGAGTTCCTGGTAAGAAATCGTCTCGCCGCTCGGCACCTGCCGCATCGCGGTCCATACCTCCTGAAAAAACGGCCCGCCATCCTGCTCGACGTCGACGCTGCGCAGGGCATCCCCATCACCTGCCAGCCATGCTTGCAACACCGCCTCGATCTGGGGAAGGTCGCCCAACTCCCAACCACGGCGAGCGACCGTGCAAGACAACCGCTCGGCGATCTCCGGTAGCGGACGGAAGCCGGAGGCCCGCACCACACCGTCCTCAGGTGTCACGAAGACAGCCAGGTCACCAAAAGGCGTGCCGTACGTGCTGGCGGTCAGGGGCTCGATGCTCATGGGGTTAGCGTACGCCCGGCAAGCGAGCCAAAACCGGCTATGAGGTACGTCACCAGAGCGCGCATCGGGCGGAGGTCGCGAAACTTCACCTAGATGCAAAACGTCCCCCGTCCAATAAAGGACGGGGGACGTTGATCAAGGGTCGTGCTCAGTCAAAATTAAACTATGCGGAGTGGCGCTGGTCTTGCGCGGCCGCAAGAAGTGCCTGCACCTCAACCTCGCGGAACCGACGGTGTCCACCCAGCGTACGAATGGAAGAGAGTTTGCCGACTTTAGCCCATCGCGTCACGGTCTTCGGGTCAACCCTGAAGATCGCTGCAACTTCGCTCGGAGTCATGAGCTTCTCCGGCTCCTGGATCGTCTCAACCATCATTTTCTTCCCTCAGTTCTGTAGTCCCTCAGTGGGCTTTACAACTATTGAGAGGGCGCACAACGAGTTCTATGACGCGGTTTTGGCGAGATTTCCCAATTACCCCAAATGCCGGGAGTCGCTTTAGGTGCCGTAGGCGTTGTAAAGTACGAGTTCAGGACTTATACCGTAGGGCGCGCGCACAGCGCAGTCCGCGAAGGTGGAAGGGACGGCGACATGGGGCGCGGTCGTCAGAAGGCCAAAGACGCGAAGATCGCACGCGAGTTGAAGTACACGCCGCACGGCGCGGACTTGCGTGACCTTGAGCGCGAATTAATTCACAGTGAAGCTGTGCGACCTGCCAAGGTCGAGGTCGTAGAAGAGAACGATCCCTACGCTCGTTGGGCAAACGACGAGGACTGAGTTCAGTTCTGAACCGGTGACCAAAAATTGGCGCTAGTCGCTTGTTTTTTCCCGCGGACGACCGTGTCTCACGGTCGGTGAGTTCGCGCTCGCTAGGCCTTGTACACGCCGCTCAAGTACACGGCTCCGCCGTTGACACCCTTGGCGCCGCGCACCACGTTTCCAGATACCGCGCGCAGGTCGTCAGCGATGACCTCTCCGAGCACCCAAGCAGGGACGCCCGCAGTGGCCGATGCGGCGATCAGGCCACCTGCATCGGCGGCAGATACGACGGCCACCATCCCAACGCCCATGTTGAGCGTCGACTCGAGGTCGTTCCACGGCACGTTGCCCGCGGACTGCACGAGAGCAAAGATTGCCGGGATGTCCCATGCGTTGCGTGCGACGGTCGCGGCTAGACCCTGCGGAATGATGCGCGCCACATTGGCCGCCAGGCCCCCGCCAGTCACGTGGCTGAAGGCATGCAGGCCATCGAAAGATGCAGCCATGTCCACACACAGTTGCGCGTAGATGCGGGTCGGAACCAGAAGCTCCTCACCCAGACGTCGCCCGAGTTCAGGGATGTCTTGGTCGAGGTTCCAGTTGGCGTGCTTGACTACGGAACGCACCAGTGAATAGCCGTTGGAGTGCAGCCCCGACGATGCCATCGCCACCACGACGTCGCCTGCCGCAACCTTGTCGGGGCCCAAGAGTGCGTCGGCTTCGACTACTCCGATGGCGGCTCCTGCGACGTCGTAGTCGCTTGCGCTCATCACGCCCGGGTGCTCTGCGGTTTCGCCACCCACGAGCGCCGTCCCCGCCATCTCACAACCCTGAGCGATCCCTCGCACGATGTCGGCAATGCGCTCGGGGACCACCTTGCCGCATGCGATGTAATCGGTCATCACCAGCGGCTTCGCGCCACACACCACGATGTCGTCCACGACCATGGCGACCAGATCCTGGCCGATCGTGTCGTGTACATCCATGGCCTGCGCGATCACAATCTTGGTGCCCACTCCGTCCGTGGATGACGCGAGCAGCGGCCGGCGGTATTCCTTGAGCGCGGACGCGTCGAACAGACCGGCGAATGCGCCAACACCTCCGAGCACCTCGGGGCCATGAGTGCGCCCCACGGCCTCCTTCATCAATTCAACGGCACGGTCGCCCGCGTGTGTATCGACGCCTGCATCGGCATACGTCATTCCATCGGCGGTCATGAGGGCACCTCTTCGACTTGGTTCATCAGCAGACGGCGAGCGTCCACGGGAGGCTCAATCGGGTAGTTGCCGGAGAAGCATGCAGTGCACAGGCGTTCCTCGGCCTGCTGGGTCGCCGCGATCATTCCGTTAGCGGAAATGTATCCGAGCGAATCGGAGCCCAGATCTTCGCGGATCTGCTCGATCGTCTTGTTGACAGCGGCGAGTTCGGCTCGGGTCGCAAAGTCGATGCCGTAGAAGCAGGGCCATTGAACGGGCGGGCTGGAGATGCGGACGTGCACCTCCGCAGCTCCCGCGTCACGCAGCATTTTCACAATCGCGCGCTGAGTGTTCCCACGGACGATGCTGTCATCGACCACTATGAGGCGCTTCCCGGCGATCACTTCGCGCAGTGGGTTCAGTTTGAGGCGGATTCCCAGCTGGCGCAGCGTCTGAGACGGCTGAATGAACGTACGGCCCACATAAGAGTTCTTGGTGAGGCCCTGACCAAACGGGATCCCGGACTCCTGCGCGTAGCCAATTGCCGCGGGCGTGCCCGACTCCGGTGTTGGCATCACGAGGTCAGCCTCCACGGGATGTTCGCGCGCCAGCGCACGGCCCATCTCGAGGCGAGCCGCGTTTACGGAGCGCCCGTTGATGGTCGTATCGGGCCGAGCAAGATAAACAAACTCGAACACACACCCCTTTGGGTCGGCCTCGGCGAACCTAAACGACTCAACACCGTCCTCACCGATGGCGATGAATTCGCCAGGCTCAACCTCGCGCTCAAAAACGGCGCCGACAATGTCCAAGGCGGGGTTCTCGGACGCCACCACCCAGCCCCCGGAAGGCAACCTGCCGAGCATCAGCGGGCGCACTCCCTGAGGGTCCCGTGCGGCGTACAGCTTGGTCTCATCCATGAATACGAGCGAGAACGCGCCGCGTACGTGAGTCAACAGCTCCAGCGCTACTTCGGTCAGCGTGTCCTCGCGGTCAGACCCGAGCAATGCGGTCAGGACGGCGGTATCCGTGCACTTGCCGTTCTTAAGGTCCAGTCGCTTGGCAGCACCCTCGCGCTGAATCAGTAGGTCAATCAACTCTTGGGTGTTCGTCAGGTTTCCGTTGTGGCCCAGCGCGACGGTGCCGTGCGCCGTCGGGCCGAGTGTGGGCTGTGCGTTGGCCCACGTTGATGCGCCGGTCGTCGAATACCGCGCGTGACCCACCGCGAGGTGTCCGGTTAGCGCCGCGAGTGCGCCCTCGTCGAACACCTGGGACACCAGACCCATGTCCTTGAACACCAGGATCTTTTCGCCATTGGAAGTCGCGATACCGGCTGACTCCTGGCCACGATGCTGCAGCGCGTAGAGTCCAAAATAAGTGAGCTTGGAGACTTCCTCGCCTGGGCCATAGACACCAAAGACGCCGCACGCGTCCTGCGGACCCTTCTCACCGGGTAGCAGATCGTGATTCAGGCGTCCATCTCCGCGTGGCATCAGGGGTGGTCTCCGTTTGGTGGGGTCGGGGCATCGCCATCGGCATCCACGCTTGTGTCAGCAACCGCATCCTGAGGGAACAGTGGTTGGTCACTTGCGCCGGGTCCGGGCTTGTCGAGGCGGGTCACAATGACGCCGCCGATCAGCCCGCCGATCAGCACGAAGCCCAAGCTGAGCAACAGGATGACGACAAAGCGGCCCACGCCCGTGGAGTTGGGGAGTACCGACCCGAGGACCACGGCAACACCGATTCCGATCCAGACGCCGGTGCCGACCATGCGGCCGAATCGCGGCGCATGGCGGATCGCGGCGGGGATTGCGGTGCGCTTGAGCTCCTCGGCGGAGGGAACCGCCTTGGCAGGGTCAGGGGTGCGTGCGTCACTCACGGGACAAGTCTAGGCGGTGTACCCGTGAAGCGGAGAACTGGCCCGGGAGCATGCTCCCGGGCCAGCCTCGTGTAAACCAGAATCAGCCCTTACTCGACCCAGCGAGCAGACCGCGGACAAAGTACCGCTGCAGGCTGAAGAACACGACCAAGGGGATGATCATCGAGATGAACGCAGCAGGCGGAACGAGGTACGCGTACTGCCCGTAGTCGCCGGCAAGGTTCGAGATCGGGTATGTCAGCGGGTAGGTGTTGGCAGAACCAAACACTGCCGAGACCAGCAGGTCATTCCACACCCACAGGAACTGGAAGATCGCCAACGACGCGACCGCGGGCAGCGACAACGGGATGATGATCCGGAAGAACATCTGAGTGTGGCTCGCGCCGTCCACCCGGGCCGCCTCCAGCACCTCACGCGGGATATGCGACACAAAGTTGTGCAGCAAGAACACAGAAAGCGGTAGCGCGAAGATGGTGTGTGCTATCCAGACTCCCGGGAACTGGCCCGCTACCCCCAGGTTCTCCGGGCCTAGAAGACGCAGCAGCGGGATAAGTGCCAGCTGCAACGGGACGACCTGCAACGCGAAAATAAGCACGAACAGGAAGTTTGACCCACGGAATGGGATCCACGCGAACGCGTACGCTGCCATGAGTCCGAGCACCACCGGGAACACTACTGCCGGCACCGTCACCACGATGGAGTTGAAGACGTACTCCAGCAACGGCGGAGCTGTTGAATTGTCGCCGAATGAGTCGAACAGGACCTGATTGAAGTTACCGAAGGTGAGGTCGCCGTCGGCCAGAACCGTCCACCAGGCATCGGTGCGGTAACGATCGCCCGGCACTAGCGAGTTCATGAACAGCGCGATCGTGGGAATGGTCCACAACAGCGCAATGACAATTGCGGCCGCGGTGGCCCAAGGGGAGGTGAGGCGTTGCTTCGCTCGTTTGGCAGCGCCCTTGCCAGGACCCCCGCCCTTCTTGGGGTCCTTGTCCTTGACGGGCTGCTGCGGAGGCATCGTGACGCTCATCAGCGGTTCTCCTTCACCTTATTGAGGGATCGCACGTTGTAGATCACAATCGGTATCACGAACACGAACAGGATCACGGCGAGAGCCGCGCCTAGAGGCTCGCGCCCCTCCACGAAGCTCAGCACGTACATGCGGTTAGCCACGACGTCAGTACTGTCGCGTCCCTGTGTGACGGTGCGCACTATGTCGTAGACCTTGAGCGCCATGATCGTAATTGTCGTCAGCACCACCACGATGGTGCTGCGGATTGACGGGATCGTGATCGACCAGAAACGCTGCCAGGCGTTGGCGCCATCAAGCGAGGCAGCCTCGTTCATCTCGACCGGTACACCCTTGATGGCGGCGGACAAAATCACCATCGCGAATCCAGTTTGGATCCACACCAAAATGACAATCAGCCACAAGGTATTCCACGGGTTGTCGGCAAGGAAGTTGTACGGCTCAAGACCCACCATTGCGCCCAGCGCATTCAGGATTCCGGTCTGCTCGCCCACCTGGTTGTAGTCGTACATGATGTTGCCCCAGATAACCGAGGCACCCACCAGCGAGATCGCCATGGGCATAAATACCAGCGACTTCAGGATCTTCTCGCCCTTGGCACGGTCAATGAACACCGCGTAGGCAAGGCCGGTGCCGGTGGAGAGAAGGGGCACGACCACCATCCACACAAACGTATTGAGGACGGTACGCAAGGTGCTCGGGTCGGTAAACGCAAAACGGTAGTTTTCGAGGCCGATGAACTGCATCACCGTGGTGTAAATACCAGTAGCAGGGTCTGGCTCGTTGGCCACGTCATTGAACGACAGCCACGTGGTGTCGAGCGCGGGATACACCAGACCGATGCCGAGCAAAAGGAGCACCGGCGAGATGAGGACTATCAGCGTGACCTTGTCGCGTCCACGTCCCTTCACAAGGTCCGCGCCGTACATGATCAGTAGAACGATCGTGATGAAGACCACCACCGCGACGGTCGCCAGCAATAAGTTTTGGCCCTGGGTGGACCAGAAGTCCCCGTCGAGTCCTGCGGTTGGCAGCACTCTCGAAACGGACTGAAGCCCTTCGGTCGACACCATCGTCGACTCCTTTCGTCGTGTCAGTAAAGACTAGTCGGGCCCCGCACTCCTGCGGGGCCCAACCAGTTACTTACCGATGATGGATCACGGCCAAGCGTTGTCGATATCCGTCAATACTCCGGTAAGCGAGCTACCGCTGACGTAATCGTTCATGCCGGTCCAGAACGCCGATGACCCGACCACTGCGGGCATCAGGTCCGATGCGTCGAAGCGGAACACGGTGTCTTCGCCCTGAAGGATCTCGATCGACGCCTGCCCGATGGGGCTAGAGGCATTGGCCGGGTCGAGGCCCTTGTTGGCCGAGATCACGCCACCGATGGAGACACGCTCGTTGGCCCAAGTGTCCGAGGACAGGAAGGTCTGCAGAGCAGCCGTTGCTGGCTTGTCGTTGAACGCGGCGACAAACTCGCCACCGCCGGTAACAGCTGCGCCGTCGTCCGCGTTGACATTCGGCGTCAGGAACGCCCACACGTCGCCGTCTTCAGCGACCGTGGTGCCTTCAGGCCACTGTGCCTCGTAGAACGAAGCCTGGTGATGCAGCGAGCACGATCCTTCGAGAATCTGGAGTCCCGCCTCGTTGAACGAAGTGTCCACGATGGAGGCCGAGTCACCCAGGCCACCGTTGACGTAGTCGGGGTTCAGCGCGATGTCACCAAAGGACTCGAAGGCCGCGGTGATCTCAGGAGACGAGAATTCCAGATCGCCAGTAACCCACTGGTCATAAGCCTCTGGTCCCTGCTGACGGAGCACGATGTCTTCGATCCAGTCCGTACCGGGCCAGCCAGTAGCGGTGCCCGACTCGAAGCCGATACACCACGGCTTGTAGTTGTCCCCAGCGCCGCCGTTCGCGGCCATGGTCTCGGTGAGAGTCATGAGCTCGTCCCACGTAGTGGGAACTTCGTAGCCGTTGTCAGCAAACTCGCTAGGCGAGTACCAAATCCAGCCCTTCACAGAGGCCATGAGCGGTGCGGCGTAGAACGTCGTGCCAACGGTTCCGTAGTTCTTCCAGTCTTCAGACCAGAACTCATCTACGTTCGCCGAAACTGACTCGGGTGCTGCGATGACCTTACCTGTACCCACGACGCGCTGGAGCAGTCCAGGCTGCGGGATGATCGCGAGGTCAGGCGCATTTCCGCCTTCAACGCGAATGTTGATCTCGGTCTCGAATTCATCCGAGCCGTTATAGGTCACGTCGATGCCGGTGCAGTCTTCGAAAGTCCCAATCGACTCCGTCAACTGCTCTGCCTCGACACCAGAAATGGTGCCGTAAAGCTCCACTGCGTCACCTTCGAACGTTCCGTAGTTTGCATAGTCCTCGCAACCGGCTGCCACGGTGGCCCCGCCGCCAGCTTCTCCGCCGGTCGCAGTCGACGTGGGATCTCCCGGCTCTTCACCGGACGAACAGCCCGCGACAAGTAGGCCTGACACCGCGGCAACCGCGACCAGACCAAGCGTGCGTTGTTTCATGAGCAACGTGCCTCCTCTTCATTGAGTCGGACCTCGCCTGCCGCTGTTCCCAAACCCGAGGCGAGGTATATGCCTGCTAGTTCAGCAACCAGGTAGGTTACTGTCCACGCAAGCGCTTGCTTTCACGTTACGGATGGTGAGTGGCGCCCGCAAGGGCTACAGGCAAATTGGCCAAATCGTTACTTAACCAGCACAAACCTCTCGCTCTTGCCGCGCGCGGAAGAGCGTCGACATCGGCCGCTATCGCGCGTTACGTGCCAGCTCGAGGGCCATGTCTTCCCACCAGGCGCCCCCAGCTGGCCCGCCATTGCACGTACCATCAGATTCCCCCGGCACTTTGGTCCACACCGTCGCGATCATGCCCTCGCTACCGGTCATTGCCGGTTCCGAACCGGTAGCGCGCCCACGTGGGTTGCACCACTGCCCGTCCGAGCCATTGCCATTCCGCGAGGTGTCAACGACAAAGTCGAGCCCCGTGCGCTCACGGATCTGGTCGCCCCACGCCCGTTCATCTGCAGTCGAGTTGTAATTGGACGTATTGGTCGCAAACCCACTGAGGTGCGCCGTTCCCACCTTCTCAATTCGCGACACTGCTTCGTCCACACTCAGCCACTGAGAGTGACCGACGTCGAGAAATACTTTAACCCCAGCATCGGCGAGCGCCTTTGCAGCACCGCGGAGCAGTCCAACGCGGTCACCCTGGCCATCACAATCGCCCAACTGCGGCAATGCGTCTGGCTCCAGAATCACCCACGCGCCGCTGCCCGCGAGCGCGCCGCCAATGGACGAGGCGAACTCCAAATACTGCTCTGCCGGGAGACCTCCCGCACTGTACAAGCCGCAGTCTCGGCCAGGAATCGCGTAGAGGACAAAAACCGGGATCTCACCCGCGGCCTTTGCCGCTACCCCCAGGGAGGCGGCCTCACCAAGTGCTTCGCTGCTATCTCCCAGCCAGGTTGCTGTGGGCTGATCCGCCAAGCGCTTAATGAGCGCTGCGTCCGCGTCGCGGCCTTCGTCGGCAAGCCGCTGATACTCCGTATCGGCCTTCTTGGGTGCGTTAAAGAACGTCGCCGACGCTTGCGCTTCAGTGGGCATGCTGACCTCCGTGGAAGTAGGGGTGCGGCTAGGCGCACGTGAGTGCGTCACGAACGGCGCGAGGACGGCGGGGGAAGATGATGCCGATGCGCTAGGCGTCGATTCCTCAGGGGACGATGAGCATCCGGCCAAAGAGATCATCACGGCTCCGGTAAGTAGCGCGGTCGCGAGCGGAGCGCGAGGCGACAAACGCATCGTCAGCATTCCGTCAGCGGAAGCAATGCGGACAGGTTGGCGCGTTCGCCCGAGGCGCTGACGTCGCCCGAGGCAAGGGCTTCATCCCAGTCACGGCGGCCGGTGGCGACCGCTAGCCACACCTCGGGTGCCATCTCGACGACCCCTGGCGGGGTGCCACGGGTATGGCGAGGACCCTCGATGCACTGAGTCGCCCCGAAGGGCGGCACCCGGACCTCGAGCGCTTGGCCAGGCGCTCGAGCGTTGAGCTCCTCAAGGCAGTAGCGAACCGCCGTCGCGACGACGGTGCGATCGGGTGGGGTCGGTTGAGAGTCGAGTACGGCTTGTTCAACGGCCACATCCGGGTCAAATGGGTGCATTATGCAGTCGCGCTGCGTATCAAGCCAGGCCGCCAGCGCAGCACGGCCTACGGGCAGGGAGATCTTGCGGCGGGCTGGCATGGCTCTAGCGTGGCACACCGGTTGCATCGCGGGCGCGTGCGGAATCAAGCCCATAGTGCGTGCGCGGGGCCGAGAACGTGCGGAATCAAGCCAATTAGGGGTTGGGTTGGTCGGGGTGCGGGGGTTGAGGGGCGAGGAGGTCGCGGGGTTCTGGGGGTTTACCCGCTAGGCGAAGTGGTGGAGCAGTGGACCTTCCCAGGCGATGCGCAATTCAGCCAGTGGCAGCGTGAACTGATCCTGGACACTGATGACCGCGCCGCCACCATCGGAGTCGCTGCCGTGTGGCGCTTCTTCCGTCACGCCTAGGCGGATCGCGGGTACGCCACGAGCCTCGAGCATTGCGACCAAGCGGGCCTCTTCACCACGTGGCAAAGCGACAAGCACGCGCCCCTGCGATTCGGACAGCAAGGCCTCCGCGGCAGTGACCCCGTCGCGCTCAATGACCTCGTCGAGCACCACCCGGGCACCCACGCCGTAGCGCAGCGAACCATAGGCGAGAGCTGCAGCGAGGCCGCCTTCGCTGACATCGCGGGCCGCGTCGATCAGGCCGTCGCGTGAGGCGGACACCATGACCTCAGCAAGCACTCGCTCTTTTCCGAGGTCCACAGTGGGCGGCATCCCACCCAAATGGCCCTTCGTAGCCGCGAACTGCGAACCGTCGAGTTCGGCGCGCGTCTGTCCCAGCAAGTAGAGGAGCTGACCGCACTCGCGCCAGCCTGACGCCGTCGCGCGGTCTACGGTGTCGAGCACACCCAGAATTCCCACGATTGCGGTGGGGTTGATCGATGAGTCGACGCGACCGGGTTCGCCAGTGCCGTTGTATAGCGACACATTACCGCCCGTGACAGGCACGCCAAGGGTCTGGCACGCGTCCGCGAGTCCCCGAATGGCCTCGACGAATTGCCACATAGCATCCGGATCCTCGGGTGAACCAAAGTTCAGCCCGTCGGTCACCGCGAGCGGCACGGCGCCAGCGATGGCGACTGCGCGGTAAGCGGCGGCGATTGACTGCTGCGCACCCGAGTAGGGGTCGAGTTTGGTGTAACGGTCGTTGGAGCGGGTCGCGATAGCGACGCCACGTCCGGTGGCCTCGTCTACGCGGATGACGCCAACCGTGTCGGGGCGCGCCATGGCTGTGTTGCCTTGCACATAGCGGTCGTACTGGCCGTAGATCCACTCGCGCGACGACATATTCACGCTACCGAGCAGATCAACCACGGCGGTGCGCAATTCGTCGCCGGAAGCGGGAAGCTCTAGTGAGCTGGCATCGTCCGCCTGCAAGCCGTCCATCCAGGCTGGGCGGGCAAAGATACGGTCGTACACCGGGCCATCGTGGGCGACCGTACGGGGGTCAACGTCGACGATGCGTTGGCCGTGGTGGTCAATTGTGAGCCGCCCGGAGTCGTTGACCTCGCCTACCACGGAGGATTCGATGTCCCACTTCGCAGCGATCTTCATGAAGGCGTCGAGCTTGTCCGGCGTGACCACCGCCATCATGCGTTCCTGTGACTCGGACATGAGGATCTCGCCAGCGTTCAGGCTGGGGTCGCGCAACAACACGTCGTCGAGCCACACATGCATGCCTCCCGATCCATTCGACGCCAGCTCCGACGTCGCGCACGAGATTCCCGCCGCGCCCAGGTCCTGGATGCCCTGGACCACGTCCGCGGCAAAGAGTTCAAGGCAGCACTCGATGAGCACCTTCTCCATGAAGGGGTCGCCCACCTGCACGGACGGGCGTTTGGTGGGCACGCCGTCCTCAAAAGTTTCCGAGGCAAGGATCGATGCCCCGCCGATGCCGTCGCCGCCAGTGCGCGCGCCGAACAGGACGACCTTGTTACCCACGCCCTCGGCCGAGGCCAAGTGAATGTCCTCGTGCTTCATGACGCCCACGCACAGAGCGTTCACCAGCGGGTTGCCCTGGTAGCACGCATCGAATACTGCGCCGCCGCCGATGTTCGGCAGTCCGAGCGAGTTGCCGTAGCTGCCCACTCCGCTAACGACACCGTGCACCACGCGCGGGGTGTCGGGGTGGTCGATCGCACCAAAGCGCAGTTCGTCCATGATCGCCACGGGGCGAGCGCCCATCGCGAGGATGTCGCGGACGATTCCCCCCACACCGGTCGCGGCACCCTGATGGGGCTCGACGTAGCTGGGGTGATTGTGGCTCTCGACCTTGAACGTGACGGCCCAGTTGTCGCCGATGTCAACGACCCCGGCGTTCTCGCCAATGCCCACCATGAGCGACTTCTTCATGTCCTCGGTGGTCTTCTCGCCGAACTGACGCAGGTGGTTCTTGGAGGATTTGTACGAGCAGTGCTCGGACCACATGACGGAGTACATGGCTAACTCTGCCGCCGTGGGTCGACGGCCCAGCAGCTCCACAATCGACCCGTACTCGTCGGGCTTGAGACCGAGCGCCGCGAAGGGCATCTGCTGATCGGGGTTCGCGGCGGCGGTGTCCACTGTGTCGAGGTGGGCGTCGGACGTGGCGTTTTCGGAGCTCATGGATTCCCTCGTGGGTGCGGACGTACGGGGTATAGAGAAAGAGTACCCGGCGTGGGCGCGCCGCAGCGCTCGTCACGCAGACGTTGAGATGTGCGGACTAGCGGGCGTCGAGGACCGCATCGACGGCGGCCCGAGCCCCTGCCAGCAAGTGCTCCCAATCGGAACCTGCGGCGCGCACGTGAAGTAGGTCAAGGCCTTCCCACTCATAAGCGGTGACTCCGGGTATATGCACAATCGCTCCGGAGAGCCGGTCCAGTCCGTGCGACCCCAACATCGCTTCGGAACTGGGCGAGATCCACAACACGTGCGAGTATCCCGACCGCCGCGAAGTGCCACAATCGATTACTACCGTGGCGGCGATAGAAGCAGTCGCAGGCTGGTCGGTAAGGCTCTCGCCGGGACGACGCCCGGGCAGTTCCGCACTCGCGGCCGGCGAGCCCGGCTGAGACGGCGTGAACTCGCGTGCCTGTTGTCCAAGCCGATGGGCCAGGTCCTCAAGTGCGCCCTCACGGGGATCATTCGCCTGCTGCGAAGCCATGATGTGACTACCTCCTTCAGTCTCACTTCAACTGTAAGTTCTGTGTCGTCATATTGATACCTGAGTATGAATTTTCGCGCCACCCATGGGGCGAATGGTGTCACGGAGACACGGCAGGTCAGGGCTCGTCCTACAGTGACCTCATGGAGTTGCTGGCGTGGATCATTGCGGGTGTGGCGACAATCACGACTGTGCTCTTGGCGGTGCGCCTACGCGCGGCGAACAGGCGTCACGATCGATCTGAGTCGCAGTTCGTACGCGACACTGCTGCGGAACGCTCACTTGCGACCTCGGACGAACGCGCTCGTATTGCACGCGAGATGCATGACGTCGTGGCTCATACCCTGTCCGTTGTCGTGGCTCAGGCCGACGGCGGACGGTTCGCCGCCAAAAACAACCCCGCCTTGGCCGCGCACGCCTTGGAGACGATCGCCGATGTAGGGCGATCCGCACTTACCGAGATGCGTGCGCTGTTGGGAGTGCTCCGGGCCAGCGACTCGAGCGCATCGATGGGACCACAGCCCAGCCTCGATGACATTCCAGCGCTGGTTGCCTCGACGCGCGAGCGCGGCCTTGCCGTCAGTTACGTCACCACTGGGACCTCCCGCCCGATGCCGATCGGAGCGGGCCTCGCCGTCTACCGCATCGTGCAGGAGGCACTTACTAACGTACTTAAACATGCCGGCCCCGCGGTCACGGCCTTTGTTCAACTTCAATGGGACGCCGATGCTGTCACAGTGACGGTCAGCGACGACGGCCGGGGAGCCGCCGCGCGCGGCGACGGCGCGGGCGGCGACGGCGCGGGCGGCGACGGCGCGGGCCTGGGACTGGAAGGCATGCGCGAACGCACCACCATCTTTGGGGGCACCCTCACCGCCGGGCCAAAAGCTGGCGGCGGATACGTCGTACGGGCGCGACTGCCACTGGGCACCCGCATCGGCGCTGGAGCAATTGCTCGATCCCCCGTGAACCCAGACAAGACAGACTCAGCAACCGAAATCAAGGAGAAGTAATGGCAGCCTCAGACCAGTCGGCACTGCCACCCGCGACTGCGCGCATGAATAGCGGCGCGGCATGATCCGCGTCGCACTCGTCGACGATCAGCAGCTCATCCGTGCCGGATTTCGCATGGTGGTGGACAGTCAAGACGACCTTGAGGTGGTGGCCGAGGCCGGCGATGGCGCCGGTGCATTAGCCGCGCTGATGGCTAACCCCGCCGACGTTGTCCTCATGGACGTAAGAATGCCCGGTCGCGACGGCATCGCCGCGTGCGCAGAAGTAACGGAGGCAACCGATGCGCGGGTGATCATCTTGACCACCTTCGACCTCGACGAGTACGTTGTCGCCGCAATCAAGGCCGGCGCGAGCGGGTTCCTTCTCAAGGACGCGCCACCTGAGGAACTCTTGAGCGCGATCCGCACAGTGCACGCCGGCGATGCGGTGATCGCACCATCGTCAACCCGCCGTTTGCTGACGCGCCTGGCCGGGTCGTTGCCGGATCCAACTGACGGGGCCGGACTCGAATGCCTCACCGACCGCGAGCGCGAGGTGCTGCTGCTCATGGCCCGCGGCTTGTCGAACCAGGAGATCTGCAAGGAACTGTTTCTCGCGGAGCCCACCGTGAAGTCGCATGTGGGCAAAGTGCTGCACAAGTTAGGCGCCCGCGATCGGGTGCAGGCCGTGGTCATCGCCTATGAAACCGGGCTGGTCCGGCCGCAGGGCTAGGTGAGCACGGCGTTTCCAGCGCGCAGGTGGGGGCTTGGAGCGTTTCTTTTGTCAGACCCCGATGATGTGCTTTCGTCATGACTACGGCACCCGACACTTCGCTCTCGCAGGTAGCTCCCGCGCATATGCGCGCTCCCCGTTCCATCGCGCGTTCAGTGAACGACGTCGGGTGGAAACTCTTCGGGCAGACCGCCGGGGATGGACAGGATGCCGTCCTGTCACCAGTGTCAATAGGAATCGCGCTAGGAATGCTCGACGCGGGCGCGACCGGAAGTGTGGCAGATGCGCTGCATCGCCTCTTTGGCCAGGGCTGGGAGGGTGAGAATCGTGTTGCGGCGTTCGCGGCGCTGAGTCAAGCGATCGTGGCCGAGCCTGCTCAACAGCCCGATGTCGTCGACATCTTCGATCCGTACTTTCCTCAGGCACCGTCGCCTACAGTGCGGCTTGCACATCGGATGTATCACGACGTCGGCTTTGTGCCCAGGAGCGAGTACGTGGACGTACTGAGGGATGGCTTCGATGCTGGGATAGAGCGCCTGGTCATGGCGGAGGATCCCGCTGGCTCAGTGCGGCGCATCAACGAATGGGTATCCTCGCGCACCAACGGACTCATCCCCGATCTGCTGAACGCCGATGCCATCTCCGGGGCCACTCGGCTGGTGCTGGTGAACGCGTTGTACTTTAAGGCGACGTGGCTTAGCGAATTCCATCCCGACGACACGGAAGACCAGCCCTTCACGCTGCTGGACGGCTCCACCTGCGAGGTGCCTTTGATGCACCAGTGGCAGATCGACGCGCCCGCGATGGTGGGCGATGGCCTGCGCGCGATTGAATTGGAGTACGCCAAGTCCGATCTGTCGATGCTCGTGGTGCTACCCGACGAAGGCAATTTTGAGGACGTGGAAGCACGCATGAGTAGCGACCTGGTCGAACAGATAGACGCGGCGTTGTGCGTCCAGCCCGTGGATTTATGGCTGCCGCGGTTCACCACTAAGGCGCAGCTTGATGTGGGCGCGGCAATCCAGTGCGGACTTGGCATTGAGGGGTTGACGGGGAGCGACGGACTCGATGGCATCGGGCCCGACGTCAGCATTGACTCAATTCAGCACGCCGCGATCATCATCGTCGACGAGCACAGCACTGAGGCCGCTGCCACGACCTTTATAGGAGCCGAGTTGGGGTCAATCCCTGACCCAGTGGAACTCATGCCGTTGCGTGCGGACAGGCCGTTCCTCTACGCGATCCGCGAGCGCAGCACCGGGGTCAACCTGTTTGTCGGTCGCGTCGTCGCACCCCATTGTCCGTAGCGCCTCCTCATACCCAGGTATCGCGAAAGTCCACACCACCGACTGATTCCATGTGGCATACGCATCGGTACCGTCGTGGGTATGGACACCACCGCCGCTGTACCGCCCGCACCTGCGGCAAACGCGCTGGTCGCTCGCGGGCTGACCAAGACGTATGGTCGCGGCGAGGCAGCGGTGACCGCCGTCGACCACGTTGACCTCAATATCCCCGAAGGCGTCCTTACCGCCGTCATGGGGCCGTCGGGCTCTGGAAAGACCACGCTGGTGCACCTGCTCGCCGGGCTCGACCGCCCCGACAGCGGCGACGTGTGGGTGGGCGACGACCAGATCACCGCTCTCAAAGACAAGGACCTGGCCAAGGTCCGCGGGCGCATCGTTGGCTTCGTCTTCCAGGGCTTCAACCTGTTGCAGACGATGAGCGCGCGGGACAACATCTTGCTCCCGCTGCGTCTGAATGGGATTGAGCGCGACGACGCGTGGCTCGACTCACTGATAGACATGCTGGGGATCGGGCGCGAACTGGCCCGCAAACCGTTCGAGATGTCCGGCGGCCAGCAGCAGCGCGTCGCGATCGCCCGTGCTCTCATCACCCGCCCACGCATCGTGCTCGCCGACGAGCCCACCGGCAACCTTGACACGCACGCGAGCGCGGAGATCCTCTCTCACCTGCGCCAGAGCTGCCGGGAACTCGGTCAATCAGTAGTGATGGTGACGCATGACCCGGCCGCGGCATCGTATGCGGGCCAGGTGCTGTTGTTCGCAAACGGGAGGGTCGACGGCTACATCACCGACCCGACGCCCGATGCCGTGTTGGCTGGGCTCGATGCGCTGTCTGGGGTTGAGCGATGAGGCGACTCGCGGCGCTGCTGGCGGCCATGGTCGCCTTCGGGCTGATGTCCTTGAGCCTGCCGTGGGGCTCGCTCGAGTGTCAGCCACCGGAGTGCTCTTCGTCCTCCGGACAGACCTACTGGGGTGGGTTTTGGGGCGTAATAATGGTGGTGGGATTCTACCTGCTGGTGCCGAGCATCATTCTGACCGCGATCCTTGTCGCGGTTCTTCGATTGCGCGACGCCTCCAGCCCGGACGCCGTCGCGGTGCGATCAGCGCTCGGGGAGACTCGAGCCAAGGCGGTCCGCTCCGCGGCTAAGCGTGGCCTCACCGATGCAGTGGTGTGGGTGGGTGCCGCCTACGTGCTGACCGGTGTGGCTCACCTCGCGATGCTCGCGGGTACGGGCGTGTATCCCCTTTCACGAGACGGCGGACTGTGGCTGACGCGCCTCGCCATCACTGCGGTCGCCGCGGCTTGTCTGCTCGCGTCCCACACGATCGACGCGCTGCGCGCAAACCGTACTCCGGCAGCGCAACTCCGGCTGGAGGGCACTGAACCTCGCCCGCGCCGCATCCCGCTTGGCCGCCGCGGCACAGTTCTCGCCGCTGTGGCGGCCGCAGCGGCCGGCGTCCTCGCCGGTACCAATATCGCGTTCAATGGCGCAAACCAGGCGGCGCCGCAGTTCGTCATAGCGGTCGCCATGGCGGCGGCCTGGGTGTTTGGCCTCGCGATCGCAGCACTCGCGTGGGGAGTGCTGATGCCGATCGCCCGCGACCTGGTTCCGCGCGCCGTCAGCGTCGCGGGGTCGCTTTTGAACGCCTTCGGGGCGCGCGAGGTAGGGGCCGTCCTCCAGGTGAGGGCCAGCACACGCTGGCTCTCCTCGTCGCGCGTCATTGTGGTGTTGGCCGGGCTGGCATTCCTGGTCGGACTCGCATCGACGGCTGATACGGACGTCAGTTCAGGTCAGTACACGCCAATCGCCGCGGGTGTCCCCACCAGCACCCCCGACACGTTCTCTAGGTGTGACGCCAATTGCGACGCGGCACGCGACTCGTTGTACGCGCAAGACGGCGTCGGCACGGTCGTCCCCGCCGGGTCTACGCGAATCACTCGCGAGAGCGAGCTCAAGGGCCTCACGTTTATCAACCCGGCAGATCTCGACGGAGTCGACGACGCACTCGCGGCGCGGCTTCGCGAGGAGCCATCGGCAGTGCTGATGCCGTCCAACGCGGGCACCGTGTCGATTGACGACTTCGACTCGCTGGGCATCAATGTCACGAGCATCGGCAATCTTCCCGACGCATTTCCACGTGGCATTGCCAACCGGGCGTGGGTCGAGGCGCAGGTGGGTGCGCTTGATTCGACCTACTTTTACGCGTACCCAGCCCAAGGATGGACGCCCGACCAAACGTACGATTCGCTGAGCCGTGTGCGTTCCGACGACTACCCGTGGACCATCGAGCAGGGGGACCGCAGCGACTGGGTGGACGCAGGCAGCAGCGGCAGCTCATCAACGAGCGGGGACACTGGCGGACAGGACGATGCTGGCTTCACCAGCATTCAGGTGCAAAACGTCATCCTCGTGGCAATCTTCGCCGCCGTGATTCTTGTTCCTATTGCCGCAGTCGCCACCGCGGCAGTCCTACGGCGCCGCCGCGACGATGCCACCATGGCGGCCCTGGGAGCATCGGTGCAGACGCTCCGCATCACGGTTGTCGTCGAGGCCGCCATGACCGCCGCTCTCGCCTTGGCGTCCGGGCTGCTGGGTGGCGCGCTCACTCACATAGCGGTCGTCGGTGCCAGCACGGCGGTGACCGGGCTGTACGGCATGGAGATAGGCGACGTCCTGGTTGGCGCCATAGCGTCAGTGAACTGGCTAGGCCTGCTGGGCATATTGGCGGTCGCTCTTTTGGTATTCATCGCCGTGTCCTCGATCGCGTCGCGCTCGCTGCGCACGCTTACACCCGTCGAGGCGCTGCGCCCCGCGACGGACGGAGCGCTGCGATGATCTGGCAGTTGGCGCGCGAGCAGTTGCGCTCGCAGAAGAGGTTCGTGGTGTGGACGGCGGTCCTGCTGACCCTGACGGTGGCAGTGGCTACCTTTGGCGCGCTCACCATCGCCACGCAAAAGGAGGCGGACGATCTCTCCATGATCGCTGCGGGGCAGGACCGCCCGTGGCACCTAGGGCTCGAGTCGTTTGCGACCACGCCAGGAAGCGACATCACGCCGACGGTCGAGACGGTAGACGAGGCCATCAGCGTCGCCGGCGAGAACGGCTCAGATATTGTCGCCTCGCGCGGCTTGCCTTTCAGGCTTGGGGCCCCACAAGATTTCCAGCTATACGATGTCACAGCGCTCACGGGCGACGTCGAGTGGGATCGCATTCTGGTCGCGGGCGTAGCGCCGACGACCGGACAGATTGCTGTTCCCGCCCAGTACGCTACGGACCACCAACTCAGCATCGGCGACTACGCGCCTGTGAAATCCATGTGGGTTGACCAGGAAATCGAGTTGGAGATCTCTGGACTCACGTACTCCCCTGTTACCACTTCGAATTTCGTCGCATGGTTCGCCCGTGGGTACGTAGCCTGGGAGGACAGTTCGGAGCTGGCGCTGGCGTTCGCGCCCGACCCAACCGGCGGCGGCGGCGAGCCAAGGTCAGCCCCCGTATTTACCCAGTTGTCGTGGACCGAGGGCGGCCCCGCGCTGAACTCTTTGATCACACAACAAAGCGGTGACCCTGTCTATAACCTTGATTATTGGGGTCCGGCCTACGGTTCCTCTTCCACGGCGTACACCGTTCTCATCGGTCTGGCACTGCTGCTCGGACTCATCGCGATGGCGTTCGCGGTCGGCCGGTCCCAGGCCCAGGCGCGCCTGCGGTGGGTCGCCACGGCGCGCACACTTGGCGCAAGTCGCGGCACGATCGCCGCCGCGACTGTGCTCGAGACGGTGGTGGTGGGGGTGTTCGCGAGTGCCCTCGGCATCGCGCTCGGCTACTTCGCCACCGCCGCCTCACTTGCCGCGGCTCGTGCGACGGTTGTAGCGCCCTCCCTCCCCCAAAGCGTGTCTGGTACCTGGGCCATCTACATCGGCGCACTGACGCTGGGGCTTGTCATCGCGGTCGTCATCGGTGCCATTCCGGCCTTCTGGGCGTCACGGGTGAGTCCTGTCGCGGCGCTCAAACCTGTCAACGATGTTACTGAAGCGGAGGTGTCGCGCAGAGTGAGTTCGCGGGTGATCTACCTGACCTGGGGCGCGACGGTGGCAGCGCTCGCAGCACTGCGCTGGGTCAATCCTCAGCACGCGTTGGGGCAAGGAGCCCTGATCCTGCTCACGATCACCGCCGTCGCGCTCGGGATCGCTGTGCTGATGGACGCACTTCGATTCACCATGGCCGGGCTCGGCCGACGGCTTTCAGCCTCGGGCAGGCCGTGGGCCATCGCAGCCGGCGATGCGCTCACGGCACGACCCCGTCAGGCAGCAATTCCTGCCTTCATCATGGCCTCCCTGATCGCCGGTGTCGTCGCGGTAGTGGTCTACATCTACTACTCGAGCTCCGTCGCGGACTCCTATGGCCAGATCAATGCCAGCTTCGGTTGGTTCTCCTACACGCCAACGGCACGTTTCCCCTTCGCGCACATTCTTGGCACCACAGGGGCAGGTTTGGTCATCGTCGCACTGACGACCTTTGCCATCGCCGGGTCCGCACAGCGCGCAGTGGGGGCCGATGCCGCCACCCGTGAGGCTCTCGGGCTCACCCCCGGTGCGACGCGCCTTGCGGCGGGCTTTCAATACGGCGTGCCGCTGGCGATAGGGGTGGCGGTGGGCTGGGGCATCGGCCTGTTCCTTGCTGCGTGGGTGCTGCCCGGCCAGACCACGGACATGTTTGGCAACTCTCTCAGCACTGTTGAGATCATGAATGCCTGGTTCTCCACGTCGCTGCCGGTGCTGGTGGTGGTCGGTTGCGGACTCTTCACGGCGGGCATTGTCGGCACAGTGCTGGCTTTGACCACGCGCACAGGAGCGCCCGTCAAGCAACTGCAGCACGCGTCATGAAAGCTCCCGGGACTCTCCCTTAGACTGGTGCCAGCATCGGCCGCAGATAAGGACCCCACCATGAGCAACTATGCCGGAGACATCACGCCACAGAAGGCGTGGGACATCCTCACCAGCAACCCCGAGGCGCGCCTCGTAGACGTGCGCACGGACGCAGAATGGCGCTTCGTGGGAATTCCCGATACCGCTGACACGGGCAACGAGACGCTGTTCATCGAATGGGTCAATTACCCCGACGGCGAGCGCAACTACCAGTTTGTCGCGCAACTCAAAGAGCACGGCATCGAGCCAGGAACCGACGCGCCGGTCATCTTCCTGTGCCGCTCCGGCCAGCGCTCCATTGGCGCCGCCGTCGCCGCCACCGATGCGGGCATCGGCCCGTCGTACAACATTCTTGAGGGCTTTGAGGGTGCGACCAACGACGAGGGCCACCGCGGCTGGCAGGGCTGGCGCGCGGCCAACCTACCCTGGCGACAGGGCTAGCCCAGCGCCAAAACATAACAATTTGATCTCACGGGTTGCATTGTTGACGACCACAACATAAGTTATATAGCCAGGGCGCTTCGAAGCGCTTCGACAAATTGGCTGAACACCATTCAGATCATGACATTGAGGTCACTGTGGCAACTATCGAGGACGTAGCACGCGAGGCTGGTGTGTCCATCAGCACCGTCTCGTACGCCCTCAGCGGCAAAAGGTCGATCTCTGCCTCCACCCGCGCGAAGGTGGAAGGCGCGGCAGCTCACCTCGGCTATCGCCCCCACGCTTCGGCGCGCATGCTTGCCGCGCATCGCT
>Ga0307486_1000113_pt1 | contig 90829 bp, 76 predicted proteins | sample CBIW02metaG_FD_203663 | JGI IMG/M metagenome (GOLD analysis project Ga0307486, IMG submission 203663) | Sea-ice brine microbial communities from Beaufort Sea near Barrow, Alaska, United States - CBIW 0.2 | ecosystem: Environmental > Aquatic > Marine > Coastal | place: USA: Alaska | collected... | reverse complement strand
CGGGGGGGAAGGCGCCGTTGAGTTTGTCGTTCTCCAATAGCACCACACCGAGCAAATCACCGCCTCGAATCAGCGGTACGGAAAGGGAAGAGCGTAGGCCTCGTTCCCGGTAATACGGTAGCCGCCCCCAGGCTGAATCCGGGCTCAGGTCTGCCAGAACAAGGCTACGACCATCACGTATAATTGTTTTTACCAGATCTACAGGCACTTGATCCCGCGCTGAATCAAGCAAAATCTCGTTGCCATTGATAAGAAGGTCTGGCTTTTGGGTATCTGCGCGCAACAGCCATTGGTCCTCCTGACGCAGTATTATCATTGCGCGAGTTGCCCCGGCGTTCTCGGACAGCACATTCAGCAAGGTGGCCAGCAAGCGCTCAAGCCTGATCTCCCCGGTGATCAGCTGGACAGACTTCATCAGGGTGTGCAGGTCAATGTCACCGGTATTGGACCCGGAACGGGGAGTAATATCTCGTTCCTCTTGCAGGCGCAGGCCCATTGATGATGCGTCCAGACACTCGACAACAGCATCTGCGCCCCAGGTCATAAAGGCGAGCCGGGCGTCTCTGAATGGCGCCGCAGAGGCCTTGCCCATGGCCTCAAGTAACTGCGCGCGGCTGAGGCACAGTATTCCTTCCAGCAACGGATTGGATATGTCTGGTCTGGCGTCAGCCAGCGTTTCCAGTTGGGCATCCAGGTCAACAGATTGGCCACTGGCAAAGGTGCGCCAGGTTTCAAGCATCTGTGAAAGTAGAAGGATGTCCCGGTTGTGCTCACCCCAACGTGCAAGCTTCAATGAGGCTGCGTCAATCAGTGCCTGATGCGCGCCAGTTTTCAACTGGCAGGCTGCGACAGCGGTGAACCAGAGACAGAAGGGCACCATATACATGCCTCTGGCTGCTGCTCCCCGGGTAAGCGCTCGCTCGCCCGCCTGCAAACTGTCTTGCGGCTTTAACAGCAAGCCCGCCTTGATGCAGTCGAAGGCGTCCAGAAAGAACAGCCCGGTCTGATCGCTGCGGGCTTCATATCGAGTCCGCATGGTGTCTACGAAAAGTGCGTCTACCGAAAGGCTATCAACTGAAATACCGGGTGCTTGGCTGGCGTCATTATTGCCCGCTCGCAGGGAAAACATTGCTGCCTGGGCAACGGTGAGATAATCCTGCGCCACGGGTTGACGGATCTGCTTCAGTTCGCGGAGCTGGACGTCAAATAACGAATCAAGCTCCCCGAGAGTTTCACCACACAGAATTCGATGGTAAGCCTGCACATAGAGCGCAAGACCGGCGTGACGGAAATTACCGCAAGCCACGCCATTTTCAAACACATCGAGCAGCGAGGGTAAGCCATCTTTCGCGGGCTTCATCCAGTGATGCAAAAAAGCGTTGAAGGAAAATTCGGCATGGGCGTATACGGTCGTCCAGCCATGGCGATGAATCATGTCCACTGACATGCGACCCAGCTTGTAACCGAAGGGGTAGTCACCCAGCAGTTCAGCGACCAGCAACCCCAGTACAGACCATGCGGACATGGCTATCGGGGCATGTCCAAAGGCCATCATTTGTCGGACCTGTAGTATCGTCAGCAACGGCAACAATGCAGGCCGTGCGATATAGGCTGCAGCGGTCATCCTGGCAATGATGGTTAGCTGGCAGAGCGTCACAGGATCATCCAGTACGGGTGCGGATTCCAGGTGTGAGATGCCGATTTCACGGATGTGATCTGCTAATTGCGCAACCAGTGCAATCAACTCTGCCGGGGTGTTTACCTCCGGAGGAGTCAGCCCCAGTACTTGCAATGCTTCAAGACCTATATCGAGCGTCTGCCCGAGCTCACCTGTGGCATAAAAGGACTCTACCTGAACATCGAGAAGCCTGGCTTTTTGCAAGGCGTCGCTGCATCGTGGTAAAGCTGCTTCCACGATGGTTTGCATGGCGCTTCGACGGCCAGACAGGGATAAGGCCCTGGCCGCGCTTACACTCAAATTGCAGGCAGTCGCTGTGCTGTCGTTCCAATAGTCGCCGCCCCGCAACTCCAGAGCGGTTGCGTAGAGGTCTGCGGCCACATCAAACCCACCGCTGTTCAGGGCTTCGCTGGCAATGGTTTCGTTACGCTCAGCAAGCCACCGCAGCTCCTCGTCTGTTGTGATCAGTGCGCGTCCGCGGTTGAAATGCCCCAGTATCTCTAGCCATACGTTGCCACTGTCAGCGCTGCTTTCTTCGAGCAGTTTTCTACCTATGCGCAAATTCAACCGTGTGACTGCATTTTCGTCCAGCAGCAGACTAGCGGCCTCCTGGATACGATCGTGAGCAAAACGGAAGACGTCTTTTTCATCCTGTTTAAGCGGTACTATTAATAAATTGTCCAGTGCAGGCGCGAGCGTTGAACGGATCACTTCCGGCTCAAGCTCTTTCAGGTAGGCCAGCCTCATCAAGTCAAATTCGGCGCCCAGGCATGCCGATTCTGCCAGCATGGCTCGACACTCCGACGGGAGTAACTTCAGTTGCCGCAGCATCAGGCTAACCAGAGTTTCATCGGCCTGTTGTCCCGCAATATCGTGTTCAGACCAGGCCCAGCATCCGGCTCTGCGATTAAAATAGATCAGACTTTGCTGATACAGGTGTCTAAGAAAGCGACGTAAAAACAGCGGGTTGCCGCCCGTTTTCTGAAGGCATATCGCCGTCAGCGAGATAAGCTCCGGTTCCGTTGGCGGTATGTGTAATACATCGGCCAGCATCGCATTTACTTCAGACCGACCCAGGGAGGACAAGGGCTGCCATATTATCGTCTCGCCGTTGGTCGCGAGGTCGTTCAGCACGTCTTGAAAGGGGTGATTTTTATCAATCTCATCGTTGCGCCAGGTGCCTATCAACAACAGTTTCCCACAGGTATTGCTCAGCGCAATGTTGCGGAAAAGACGTCTTGATGTCTGGTCTGACCATTGCAAATCATCGATGAACAGCACCAATGGATTTGCCTCTTCCGCCAGCACCGTAATCAGCTGCTGTAGCGTGTAAAGCAAACGGTTTTCGGTTTCTGCCGGCCCAAGGTCCGCAACCGGTGACACCGGGCCCAACAGCTCGCCCAATTCCGGTAGCACACTGATCAACAACGCGGCATTAGGTGCAATCGCAAAGGCGAGCTTTTGAGACCAGGTCTGCTTGTCTGCGGGTTCTTTGCGCAGCATTTCCTGCAGCGGCTTTTTTAAAGCATCAAAAAACCGGTAACAAGGTTGAACTTGGCCAGATTGGTCGAACTTGCCCAGACAAAATCGGCCGTTACCCGCATGCATTGTTCGCACCAGTGCGTCGTAGATAGCGCTTTTACCTGACCCTGAGGGTCCGCCAAGCATAACGGTGACCGATCCGCCTGCCGCCACTACCCGGAATGCCTGTTCAACAGATGCCAATATCTCATGCCGGCCATAGAGTGTATCGGGTATTGAAAACAGCTCGGATACATCACCCGTAGCCAGTACCAGGCTGTCCCGTTGCACAGGGTCATGCAGATGTTGCAGCAGATGACTGAGGTCGCGGCGCAGTGCAGCATGGCTCTGGTACCTGTCCGCCGGGTCTTTTGCTAGAAGGCGCTCAACAACGCCAATCGCTAACAAAGGTAACTCCGGTACCCATTCACGCAGATCAGGGACTGATTGGGTTAGATGCGCGTAAATGAGCTCGGCCGAACTGGTGCCTTTAAAGGGGGGGCGACCGGTCAGCAGCGCGAACAATGTTGCGCCCAAACTGTAAAAGTCAGACCGATAATCAGGCTTGATGGCGGTCCGACCGCTGCACTCCGGTGCCATGTAGTCCACGTCAACGGTGCCCTCCAGACCATTGGAGTCGAGCGGCTTGCCTGTGCCTTCAGTGGACACCCGGCAGGCTAGATGCAGGCCCCAGAGCACACTTTTGTTGCCCTTTGGCGGCATCAATACCGATGCTGGCGAGAGATTGCGATGGAGCCAGCCTGCCTGATGGATTGACTCCAGACAAGACTGGATTTCCAGTGCTGCTGATAGCCAGTCACTGACTCCCAGAGTGACAGGGCAAAAGGAGCCGCCATCGTGCTTTTCCAACAGGGGGAAAGCTCCGAAGCTATCAACTATCAAATAAGGCATGCCGTCGACACTTCCAGTCGCAAGATCTTGCAGTCGACGGTCAGCCAGTTGTTCGACAGCAATATCGCGGACTTTGCCGAAGTGATCGAGATCAGACTTTAACGCTGAAGTGCTGGTCAGCAAACTGACCAGTAAGGGGCGGCCGTCGCGTTCGACTTCAAGCAGCCAGAAGGGCGCAGCCGAGATAATAATATGACGGACAATCATGCCATCTAAATAAGAGCCTACATAGGGCTGAAAAGTCTTTGGAGTCACAGTAAGTCCAATACAGCGTCTGGGCGCTGGAATACTGATTTGTATTTTAATTTTTGAAACTTATGACACAAACTGCGCTTTTTAGCCATGTGAGAAACAGCTAAGGAGTGGCATAACGTTGGACAATCTGCTGATAACTGCCATCAGCGACCAGTATTCGCAGTACCTCGGCAAGAGATGTTAATACTCTAGCAGCCGCACGCCATTGTGGTGCTGGCAGTCGCACTTTTGCCCATGCATACTCACGACATGACGCTTACTGCTCAACGATTCAAAGTCCTCTGCGCCGGCATTTTCAGCCTTATGCTGACCCTCGGTGTCGCACGCTTTGCCTACACCCCGCTGCTTCCACAGATGCAGTCGCAGGCCGGACTTGGTGTGGCCGAGGCTGGCTGGTTGGCGGCAATCAATTATGCCGGGTATCTGTGTGGCGCTGTGTTGGCTTCGGTCATCAGCGATCTGCGCCACAAGGACTGTTTGTACCGATGGGGTATTGTGCTCGCCGTGCTCAGTACCGTGGTGATGGCTATCAGCACTGACTTGTGGGTCTGGGCTGTATCGCGCTTCTTCGCGGGCCTGAGCAGCGCTGCCGGTATGTTACTCGGCAGCGCTTTGATCCTAAACTGGTTGATGCGCCATGGTCAGCGCAGCGAATTGGGTATTCATTTTTCCGGCATTGGTTTGGGTATCGCCTTATGCGCTGCGCTCATCGGTCTGTTTGATCATTGGATTGACTGGCGCGGCCAATGGTTAGCGCTCAGCCTTCTGGCAGCTCTGTTGGCCATTCCGGCACTGGCCTGGCTGCCATCGCCGGATACGAGTGGCAAAACGACCTCCGGCGCGGCAATGCTGGATAGTCCGCCTAGTCGCCTGTACCTGCAAATATTCATGGCCGCCTATTTTTGCGCTGGCGTCGGCTACGTGGTCAGCGCAACCTTTATTGTGGCTATCGTCGAGCAATTACCGGGATTGAGCGGTCGTGGCAACCTGGCGTTTTTATTACTCGGTATTGGAGCTGCGCCAGCATGCATCATCTGGGATCTGGTCGCCCGGCGCCGCGGTGAGCTGAATGCGCTGATCATGGCTGCGTTGCTGCAGGTAGTGGGTATTCTTTTGCCTGTACTGCATCACAGCTTGTGGGCCGCGCTGACGGGTGCCTGGCTATTTGGAGCCACTTTTATTGGCATGGTCAGCCTGGTATTAACCATGGCTGGACGTTACTACCCAACCCGCCCGGCCCGCATGATGGGGCGTATGACGCTGGCTTATGGCGTGGCTCAGATTATTGGGCCGGCCCTCACAGGAGTACTGGCAACTCATTTTGGCGGCTATACGGTTGGGCTTTGGTGCGCCGCTGCGGCCATGCTGCTCGGCAGCCTGTTGTTATTTGCATTGAAAGGTATCGAGCGTAGAGACCGGCGCTGTATCCAGGCAACTTAAGTGCGTAGCAATTCCCTGATACGCGATGCCAGTGCGGCTACTGCAAAGGGCTTGGTCAGGACGGCCATATGTGCTTCGACCTCGGAGTCGTCGAATAAAACCTGTTCGGCATATCCAGTTATGAACAGTACCGGCAAATCGGGAAGCGTTACCCGCACGGCGTCAGCCAGTTGCCGACCATTCATGCCCCCGGGTAGGCCCACGTCCGTCATCAATAAATCGATTTTAACGCCCGAATGCAATGCATCGAGAGCCGCTGGACCGTTTGCCGCTTCAATCGCCTGGTAGCCAAGATCCTGTAGAACGTCCGTCATCAGTATTCGCAACCCGGGTTCGTCGTCGACGATCAGTACCGTTTTCCCTGCAACGGCTTCAGGTAATGCCTGTATGTCCGATGAGATGCCTTCGTTCCGGGTGGCGCCATGGTGCCGCGGAAGATAAATCGACACCTCAGTACCCACCCCAACGGTCGAGACGAGGCGAGCCAGTCCGCCTGACTGCCGTGCGAATCCGTAAATCATCGATAGACCGAGTCCTGTTCCCATGCCGAGGGGTTTAGTGGTGAAGAAGGGATCGAACGCTCTGGCGATAATATCGGGAGACATGCCGCTTCCCGTGTCGCTGACACGCAGCCGCAAGTACTCGCCCGCGGGCAGTTCAAGTTGTGCTGCGGTTTGGCTGTCGACGCTGTGGTTGTGAATCTCGATGTGAATACGGCCACCGCTGGGCATCGCATCCCGGGCATTGATGCACAGATTAAGCAAAGCGTTTTCCAGCTGTGACGGATCGACCAGTGCAATCCAGGGTTGCTGATCGCCTGAACACTCCACGGATACTCCCGGCCCCGCCGTGCGACGGATTAAATCAAGCATGCCTTCGATCAACTTGTTGGCGTCAGTCGGATGCGGGGCCAGGGTCTGTCTGCGGGAAAAAGCGAGCAAGCGGTGGGTGAGTGATGCGGCTCGTTTGGTTGCTCCCTGCGCGGCATCGATGTACTTATCGGTATCCTGAGGACGGCGCTGATCGATGCGTAGACGAATCAGATCCAGGCTCGCTGATATGGCCATTAACAGGTTGTTGAAGTCATGGGCCAGCCCGCCGGTCAGCTGGCCAACGGCTTCCATTTTCTGCGACTGTCTCAGTTGTGCCTGGGCTCGCTCCAACTCTGACTCGCGGTCCTTTTCCAGCGTAATGTCGCGCCCGGTAGCGTAGGTCAGGTTGCCGGCGGGCGCCGCTAGCCAAGAGATCCAGCGCACTGAGCCGTCCGTGTGAATTACACGATTGATAATTTTGGACTGCTCGCCCCGCGCCGCTTGTTCATAGGCGCTTACCGTACTGGGATGATCTTCGCTGATCACGAACTGGTTTACGTGGTGGCCGACCAGATCTTGCTGGGGATATCCCAGTAGCTCGGTCCAGGCTGGATTGACGCGTTTTAATATCCCGTCAAAATCGATAATCAGCATCAGGTCTGGAGCGGTATCCCACATCAGGTCGCGTTCTCCAGTACGGATGGTCACTTCTTTTGCCAGTTGTTCGTTAAACCGCTTGAGCTTTAACTCGGCGGTGGCGCGTTCACGCTCGGCAATAATCTGCGAAGTGATTTCAAAGCCCTGGTTGTACAGGCCAGCGACGTTGCCGTCTTCACCCCGAATAGGGCAGGCGGTGATGTCCCAATAGGTTGTTTCCGGCTGGCCATGGCGGATCATCGGTAATTCGACCCGATCTTCGGCAAAGCCTTCTCCCGTCGCCATTGCCCTATAAAATGGAGCTTCAATGGTTTTCCATGTATCACCCCAGACTTCCGCGACCGAGCATCCTAGCGCCTGCGGATGACGATCTGGCATGGCTGTTATATAGGCGTCGTTATAGAGCATGACCAGCTCGGGACCCCAGAGAATCGTTCCGAGCACGGGAGAGTTCAGACACATTGAGATAGCAGTGCGCAGCGATTGCGGCCAGGTATCTGGGGAGCCAATAGAGGTTGCTGCCCAGTCATGTGCACGCATTCGCGCGCCCATCTCGCCGCCGCCACTGAGGAATGAAAGTTCGTTGCCCGTCACTGGCAGTTCCTTATTGTGCGCACAACGCTCTTATTTATGGCGGTGATAACGCGTGTCGATACCAGAGTACAGCCGGCACTTTAGTTTTAACAATGCGCTGCCAGGAAATTTTTCAAGCGCGCATTTTACAATGGGAATGACGCCACCATGCAATGTAGAAGCAAGACTATTTAGCACGTGTGGATAGAACACGTAATGCGCTGATAAAGGTTTGGGCTAGGCGGCAGGGCCTAGGATGAGCTAGCCTATTTCAACAGGGAGTACGACGCGATTATCTGGAGCTGTGTATGCAAACTAAAGGGGTAAACTTGGATCCGGTTATCCTTATCGTCGAGGATCAAGCCACTGATGCGCTTGTTCTAGGTGAGGCAGTACGTGATTTGGGTGATGTGTACATGGCCAGTGACGGCCCCTCGGCCCTGATACTCGCTCGACAATGCAAGCCGGACCTTGTGCTCCTCGACATAGAGATGCACGGCATGAACGGTTTTGCCGTATGCAAGGCGCTAAAAGCAGATCCGGAACTGTGCGACGCAGCGGTAATCTTCGTGACCTCACATGCTCAGACGGAAAATCAGCTGCGTGCGCTCGAATACGGCGGCATCGACTTTATACGTAAGCCGCTGGATCTTGCCTTGGCCAAAGCGCATATCAAGGCGCATCTGGGTTTGCGTGTTGAAGCTAAAAGGCTCGCCAATCATGATGCGATAACGGGCTTGCCTAATCGTGCACTGCTGCAGGATCGAACTGAACAGGCGCTGCAGGGGGCCCGTCGAGGCCAGGGCCGAGTAGCCATGTTGTTGCTCGATTTGGACAATTTCAAAGGTATTAATGACTCCCTGGATAATGCCATCGGGGATGCCTTGCTCAAAGAGGCTGCCGGACGCTTGTCATACGCATCACGCGTTCTGGATACAGTCAGCCGTCAGGGCGGAGATGAGTTCATTATTGTGTTGCCCGGCGTCGATGGCTTTGACTTCGTCAGTCATTATGCGGATCGACTCTTGGCGACCATCGCGGAGCCGTATTTTTTTAGAGGGGAGCGCTACAGCCTGAGCGCGAGTATCGGTATCAGCTTGTTTCCTGATGACAGTGACGACGTCGAGTCGTTGTATCGCCATGCGAGTGCTGCCATGCACCAGGCAAAAATCGACGGGCGTAATCGATTTCGTTTTTTCTCTGCCGAGATCGAGAGCACTATCCGACGCAGGTATTTGTTAGAGCAGCAAATGCGCAGCGCGGTGGAGAACGGCGTTTTTGAGGTGTTTTATCAGGCCAAGGTGGCAGTCGAAGATGCCTCGGTGATTGGCATGGAGGCACTTGTGCGCTGGCGAAATACCGATGGTAGCCTGATCTCCCCGGCCGACTTTATTCCGTTGGCCGAGGAAACTGGCTTGATTATTCCGATCGGTAGGTACGTATTGCGGCAGGCTTGCAACGATGCTCAGGCTCTGATTGCCCAAGGGCGATACGTCGTTGTGAGTGTGAATATTTCAGCGGTACAGTTTCTTGAGGAGTCTTTTTTACAGATGGTGAGGGATGCCCTGTTCGAGTCGAAACTAGAGCCGGAGTTTCTTGAATTGGAAATCACCGAGGGGGTGCTGGCAAAGGATGTTAGCAAGACCCAGCAGGTACTGGCTTCCTTGCGACGTCAGGGTGTACGCATTGCGATTGATGACTTCGGTACAGGATATTCGAGTTTGACTTATCTCAAGCGTTTCCCGGTTGACGTGTTGAAAATAGACCAGAGTTTTGTTCGGGATATGCTGAGTGATAAAAGCGATGCGGCGATTATCGAAGCCATCATCAAGTTAGCGAACGCTCTTGATCTGGAGCTGGTCGCCGAGGGTGTGGAAACACAGGAACAAGCCGATGCATTGCAAGGCTTGGGCTGTCAGATCATGCAGGGTTATCTGTACTCTCGCCCTGCGCCTTTCAGTCAGTTTTGTGTGTCACTGGGGCCAGGTGGCATACCCGAATTATAAGCGTTTGTGTGGGTACCACTGGTGTCCGACCCCATTGGTCTATAACTTTACGGGCAACAGTTAGGTTGTTGCATATCGCTCGGACCTGCATTGGGGATGTCATGCCGACAAATAATAAGATTGCCGTGCTCGCGGCTAACCGGTGGACCATTATCAGCCTGGTGCTTGGCTTTCTGGTAAGTTTTTCTACGTGTCTGGGCGTTGTGCGTTATAACGTCATTCAGGCTGAAGAGTCTGTCAGTGCGGCGGCGGAGGCAGCCGCTGATGCAGTAGTTAACCGACTAAAGCTTTATCAGTATGGTTTGCGCGGGGCTCGCGGCTCGATTCAAACCATGGCTGAAGAAGACATCACCCGTCGAAGCTTTGACCGCTACAGCCTGACACGCGATGTCGATGAAGAGTTTCCCGGCGCCCGAGGTTTTGGTTTTGTGCGCCGCGTTCCTTTGCAAGACGAAACTGATTTTCTGGCCCAGGCCCGTGCAGATGGATGGCCTGACTTTGCCATCCGCCAGCTTACCCCCCATGAGGGCGAGCGCTATGTTATCCAGTACATCAACCCGCTGGAGCGTAATTCGGCGGCCATTGGTCTGGATATCGCCTCTGAAGCCAACCGACGGCAGGCTGCAATATCGTCCATGCGTACGGGTGAAGTGCGACTGACGGGGCCCATTACACTGGTGCAGACTTCGGGTCTTTCCCAACAATCATTTCTGATTCTTATGCCGATTTATAGCGGCGGTGTTACGCCAAAATCGCCTGAGGCGCGTGAGTCCCAGACGTTGGGTTGGAGCTATGCAGCCCTTAGTATGGGCGGTGTTCTTGAAGGCTTGCTACCTGCTGAGCAGGAGGTGAGTCTGGAGTTGAATGATGTCAGTGACGCAGCGCACAGTATTCGTTTTTACAGTTACGATGATCAGCCCTCCCAGGACATTGTGTATTCCCACACCACCGAACGCGACGTCTATGGTCGCCGTTGGCAGCTCCAGTTTGGTGTGCACCCCTCGTTCATAAATCAGCTTAATCAGTTGTCCCCACTCGTCGTGTTGAGCGTTGGGTTATTACTGTCTGTGTTGCTCGCAGCGTTGGTCGGTCTGTTGAATATCAGTCGCTTGCGTCAACTACAGGTCATCACTGAGCAGGCAAAGCTCGCAGCCATCGTCGAAAGCTCTGCAGATGGCATCCTTGGAATGGATCTTGATGGGACGGTGAGCAGCTGGAACAGGGGTGCGCAAGAGCTGTTTGGTTTCAGTGCCAGAGAGGCTATAGGGCGGCGCATTAATGAGCTGATCATTCCCGCGGAGCGACAGGCTGAAGAGTCTGAGATTTTAGCCCGAATCAAATCTGGCGGCTCTATCTCGGCCTTTGATACCCAGAGGAGGCATAACAGCGGTGGGTTAATTCCAGTATCGGTGACCGTATCGCCCATTTGTAATTCCGAGGGTCTGGTTATCGGTGCGTCGAAAACGGTGAGGGATATATCAGAAAAAATGACTGCTGATGCCCGTATTCAAGAGCTCAACAGCAGCCTGGAGGCGCAGGTTGTCGAGCGGACATCAGAGCTTCGCCAAACCAATTTACTGCTGGGTAGCGTGCTGCGTGCGGCTTCAGAGGTGGCTATTATTGCCACGGACAGCCAGGGTCTTATTCGTTTATTCAATATTGGTGCAGAACGGATGCTGGGATACCAGGCGCCAGAACTCATAGGCAAGAGCAGCCCGGCGGGTTTTCACTTGGCCGAGGAGGTGATTGCGCGCTCGCTTGAGTTGACGACTCACTACGGCGAAACGATAGAAGGTTTTCGGGTTTTTGTGCACAGGGCCGAAGTCGATGGCGCAGAGACACGAGATTGGACCTACGTACGTAAGGATGGCTCACATTTGCCGGTTTCCTTGGCCGTAACAGCCATGCGTGATGAGCATGGCGAGATTAATGGCTTCCTTGGCGTGGCGGTGGACTTGACTGCGCAAAAGACGGCGGCCAACGCCGTTGCCTCTGCCCGTGATCAATTGCTGATGGCTGCGGATATTGCTGACCTGGGCATCTGGTCCTGGACACTGGAAGACAACTCTTTGAGCTGGAATGACCGTATGTTCGAGCTGTATGGTCAGCCGCAGAGTTTGCGAGAAGCCGGGTTGAGCTATGAGCACTGGCATTCTCGGATACACCCTGACGATGTCGAGATGGCCACCCAAAAACTGCAATCAACGGTAGAGACTGGGGAGCCATATGATCCGACTTTCCGTGTGGTTAGGCCCGATGGCGAGGTGCGTATTGTTCAGGCGGGCGCCCAGGTTGAGCATGATGGTAGAGGCGAAGTAGTCGGGCTGACGGGTTTTAATCGCGATATTACGGCACAGCGCGAACTGCAAGCGCGCTTGCTTGAGGCCAAGGTCCAGGCGGATGCCGCCAGTGCAGATAAATCTTCCTTCATGGCCAATATGAGTCACGAAATTCGCACACCCATGAATGCAGTACTGGGCATGTTACATCTCGTACAAAATACCGAGCTGAATGCTCGCCAGTTCGATTATGTAAGTAAAGCCGAGTCGGCGGCAAAATCACTTTTGGGTCTCCTTAACGACATTCTTGATTACTCCAAGATCGATGCCGGCAAGTTGCAGCTTGATATACACGCCTTTGAGCTCGAGTCGCTGATGCGTGACCTAGCCATTGTTCTCTCAGGAAATCAGGGCAACAAGGATGTCGAGGTCATGTTCGACCTTGATCCGCAACTACCCGCGGCGCTCATGGGCGACAGCTTTCGATTGCAGCAGATTTTAACCAATCTGGCAGGTAATGCGCTCAAGTTTACCCAGCAGGGTCAGGTAGTCGTCAGGGTTGAGCAGCTGCGTAGGCAGGGCGATCAGGCGCATCTTCGTATCGAGGTGAGTGATACCGGTATTGGCATCAAGCCTGATCAGCTGGAGCGCATATTTGATGGTTTCACGCAGGCGGAAGCTTCTACCACCAGGCGTTTCGGTGGGACTGGGCTGGGTCTTGTCATCTCCAAACGATTGATCAAGTTGATGGATGGCGTGTTACAGGTCAGCAGTGAGTATGGAGTCGGCAGCCGTTTCTGGTTTGAAATTGAGTTGTCTGTTTCGACTCAATTGCCACTGCAATCTTTGTCCTCTAAGGCGGATAGGCCGTTGCACTTGCTGGTGGCAGACGATAACGAGGTGGCTGGGTTTTTGCTGGTACGCATGATCGAGTCTATGGGGTGGCAGGTAGATCTTGTTTATGATGGCGTTCAGGCGATTGAGCGTGTTCAGCAGATGCGCAGCAGTGGCAAGAGCTACGATGCGATCCTCATGGACTGGAGGATGCCAGGTATGGATGGCTTGAGCGCTGCGCGCCTGATTCGTCAGCAAAGCGATGGCCAGCCGGTTCCTACTGTCATCATGATCACAGCCCATGGGCGGGAAATATTATCTGATGCCCAGCAGACGGGTGACGCGCCTTTTGCGGACTTTTTAAGCAAGCCGGTAACACCCCGACAGCTGGCGTCTGCGATTCACCGTATATTCATGGTGAAGGATGATTCGCAGCCAAGCGCTGCCAGTCTGCGGGCTGCGCAGCCAAAGCGTCTGGCTGGGCTGAGTTTGTTGGTGGTCGAAGATAATATGCTCAACCGCCAGGTTGCCTTTGAGCTGTTACAGGGCGAGGGAGCAGACGTTATGTTGGCCGAGGTGGGTGTTGAAGGGGTGCGTTTGGTCACCGAATCCGCGGAGCCGTTTGATGCGGTATTGATGGATATCCAGATGCCGGATATCGACGGTCTTGAGGCTACTCGCAGGATCCGTGCGAATACACGTCGTGGGGCTGTAAAGATTATTGCCATGACAGCCAACGCCTCACACGCGGATGCGCAGGTCTGTCTGGCAGTGGGAATGGATGATCACCTGGGGAAGCCCATTGATCTGGAAAAGATGGTCGCGACGTTGTTGCGTCTTACGGGAGGCGCGGGCTGCGGTGTGGAGCCAGCGCATGCATTGCAGCCAGAGCAGAATGACTCAGTGGTGGAGCCGATTGCTTCAATCAGTCAGCGTTTTGGTCATAATCATGAGTTGATTCGTAATGTGATGAGTGGCTTCGCATCGGATCAGGAAAAGCAGCTAGTACGCTTGCAAGAGCAGGTTGTGCGCCGCAATGCCGCAGGGGCTGCTGAGGTGCTTCATGCTATCAAAGGTAGCAGTGCCACCATGGGAGCTCGATCCATGGCCCAGCTGGCGGGTGAGCTGGAGCAGCAGTTCCTGCACGGAGATGAAGACGCCATCACACAATTGTTCATTGGTGGGTCATGTGTTGAGACGCTGCGTGGATTGCTGCTCGAGAGTGATGAGCTGTTACGGACAGCGTTCGAGCTGCCGGCACAGGACATATCATCCGTTAATGAAAATGTTCACTGTTTGGCTGATCCGCAGTGGCGTGAGGCATTGCATGACATTTTGCAGCTTCTAGAGGCCGGCAATATGCAAGCGATCGAGCAAAGTGAAGCGCTACAGGTCCTGACGCCAAAAGAGTTTCGGCCGCAGTTCGAGACTTTTGTCGAACTGGTAAAGACGCTGGACTTCTCAGCCTCTTTACTAGCCGGGCATCAATTGCTGAATTCGGTCTGAGGAATAATCAATGGCACCTTGGCTTAAAGCCTCCCATACAAAGCCCAAGCTATTGCTGGTTGATGACCAGCGAATCAACATCATGGTTCTTTACGAGCTTTTTCGTGAGGAATGTGAGGTATTCATGGCTACAGACGGTGAGCAAGCGCTGCAACTGTCTCGGGCTGTACTGCCAGACCTGATTCTTCTCGATGTCCATATGGAAGGTCTTAACGGTCATCAGGTATGTCATCTTCTGAAAGAAAATCCAGAGACGTCGGAGATCCCTATTATATTCGTCACTGCCAAAGGGGCTGTAGAAGACGAAGTGCGTGGGTTTGAGCTTGGCGCTGTGGATTTTATCGTCAAGCCGATTAACCCGGTGATTGTCAAAGCGCGAGTCAATACGCATCTGACCCTCAAACGGCAGAGCGATACGTTGCGTTCTGTCGCTTTGCTCGACGGCCTGACAGGGGTAGCCAATCGCCGTATGTTCGATGAAAGGCTTGAGCGCGATTGGCGGCAATGCCTTCGCGAGCAGGCTTTGTTGTCGATCATCATGATCGATGTCGACTATTTTAAGCGCTACAACGACCGCTACGGTCATCTGCAAGGCGATGCGTGCCTTCAGGCTTTGGCCAATACACTGGATGACGTTATAAACCGTCCATACGACTTGCTTGCCCGTTACGGTGGTGAAGAGTTTGTCTGCGTCTTGCCCAATACTCCGTTAGACGGCGCGGTACAGATCGCCGAGCGCATGAGGGTCAGTATCGAGGCGCTTGGCATGGAACATCTGGACTCGCAAGCAGGTCAGACTGTGACGATCTCACTAGGCGTGGCGGCGATGGTACCAACGAATGATGCTGAGCCGCAGACCTTGATAGCTGAAGCCGACGACCAGCTGTATCAGGCAAAGCAGGCTGGACGCGCACGCGTCTTCTTCCGCTAGCTCTGTTGCCTGCGGTATATGTTCTGAGGTGACGAAGGGCTCTGCAGCTGAGGCCGGCATTGTTACTACAGTGTGGCCGGATTGGCCAATCTATAGATTCAAGAACATGCGGATCTTGAATATAAAAAAATGGTGGGCCCAGTAGGACTTGAACCTACGACCAAGCGATTATGAGTCGCCTGCTCTGACCAACTGAGCTATGGGCCCACTATAGGGAACGTGGCGGATTATACGGATTGGTGCCGCTTCTGACCATAGCTTTGGTGACTTGAAACGAAAACGCCCGGCACAGGCCGGGCGTTTCGTTGCTACGGAGCGAGGTTACTCGTCCAAGAAGCTGCGTAGATGATCGCTGCGAGTAGGGTGTCGCAACTTGCGTAGCGCCTTGGCCTCGATCTGACGGATACGCTCACGGGTCACGTCGAACTGTTTGCCGACTTCTTCCAGCGTATGGTCGGTATTCATATCGATACCGAAGCGCATGCGCAGAACCTTGGCTTCCCGTGCGGTGAGTCCGGAGAGTACGTCCCGTGTGGCTTCCTTGAGGCTTTCCACGGTCGCCATATCAATCGGCGATTCCATGGTTGAGTCCTCGATGAAGTCGCCCAGGTGCGAATCCTCGTCGTCGCCGATGGGCGTCTCCATGGAGATCGGTTCCTTGGCGATTTTAAGGACCTTGCGGATCTTGTCCTCGGGCATCTCCATACGCTCGCCCAGCTCTTCCGGCGTCGGCTCGCGACCCATCTCCTGTAGCATCTGGCGGGAGATACGGTTGAGCTTGTTGATCGTCTCGATCATGTGCACCGGAATACGGATGGTGCGTGCCTGGTCGGCGATCGAGCGGGTGATAGCCTGCCTAATCCACCAGGTTGCATAAGTCGAGAACTTGTAACCACGACGGTATTCGAACTTGTCGACTGCTTTCATCAGGCCGATGTTGCCTTCCTGAATCAGGTCGAGGAACTGTAAGCCCCGGTTGGTGTACTTTTTTGCGATCGAGATAACCAGACGCAGGTTGGCTTCGACCATTTCTTTCTTGGCGCGACGGGCTCGGGCTTCACCAATCGACATGCGACGATTGATGTCCTTGACCTCAGACATGGTCAGGTCAGCATCTTGAGCCAGGCCAGCGAGTTTCTTTTGCGCGCGAATAATATCGGACTTGCGGTCTTCCAGTGCTTCGGCGTAACGCGGCTTGTCAGCCAGCAGTTGGTCGACCCACTCAAGATTGATTTCGTTGCCCGGGAAGTCACGCAAAAAGTCGGCCCGCGGCATGCGTACGTCGCGAACGCATAGCTGCATGATGGCGCGTTCCAGGGTGCGGATCTGATCCTGTGCGCCACGGACGCGTTGAACCAGCGCCTCGTATTGTTTGGGTATCAGCTTGATAGGCATGAACAGTAAGGCCAGCTCATGCAGTTCGGCAGTTGCCTGCTTGCTGCCGCGGCCATGCTTCTTCAGTGCTTTCTTGGTCTTCGCCAGTTGATCTGCAATCGCTGTGAAGCGAAGCCGAGCGACCTCGGGATCCGGACCGCCATCGCCTTCTTCTTCGGCGGTGTCGTCATCCTCTTCCTCTTCGTCGTCCTTTTCGCCTTTTTCTGCTTTGGCAGCAGGTGCCGGCGTTGGTTCGGCTGCAGGTGCTCCGCCGGACAGTCCATCGTCGTCAGGGTCAATGTAGCCGCTGAAAATCTCAGTTAGCCGACCACTTTCTTCAACGACGCGATGGTAGTCGGCAAGAATGCCGTCTACTGTGCCAGGGAACATCGAGATCGCCGACATGACTTCACGGATGCCTTCCTCGATGCGCTTGGCAATTTCGATTTCGCCTTCGCGGGTCAGCAGTTCCACTGTACCCATTTCACGCATGTACATGCGCACTGGGTCAGTGGTCCGGCCTATGTCGCTTTCGACAGCGGCCAGAGCGGCTGCGGCTTCTTCAGCTGCGGACTCATCGGCGTCGTTGTCTGCAAGAAGCAGGGCATCGGCATCGGGTGCGGTCTCGAATACGTTGATTCCCATGTCATTGATCATGCGAATGATGTCTTCAACCTGCTCCGGATCAGAAATATCTTCCGGTAGGTGGTCGTTGACTTCCGCATAAGTCAGATAGCCCTGCTCGCGACCGCGGGCGATGAGCTCTTTGAGACGGGATTGCTGTTGCGCTTTTCCGGACATAACAACCCTTGTGGATGCCGTGGTGTACTAAAAACAAGCTGCGGATTATACCCTGATTACTAGCTGCAAAGCCAGTTGAGGACCCGGCTTACTTGCCGTCGATGTGCGTGGAGCTCCGCGTCAGAAGCTCGCGCAGTTCCTGCTTTTCCTCGGTCGTGAGCGGTATTTGCGCCGATTGGTCGAGGAGTTTCTGAATGCGTCTATCCGTTTGTTGTGACACAAGACTGTTAATGGTGTCGAAAAACTGTTGTTCAAGGTTTGCACTGGGAATATTAAGCAGCCATTCCTTCTCAGCGAGTTGGCCGAGCTGGCTGCCCATCTCGGTGCCGTGCCAGCGCGCCAGCAGTTGAACAGTACTGAGTGTAGGTGTTTTCTGCAGGGCATCAATTAACGCCACCAATAATTGCGCCTGTTCGCTCTCTTCGTTGGCGAACTCGTTGGCTTCTTTTACCAGTCCAGCGAGTTGGGGGTGGTGCAGTAGGGTGCGAGCGGCATTCAGCAGAGGGCTTTCCACGCCGCTGCGTTCTGCGCTGCGTTTGCGCTGGTTGCGAGGCCCGGTTGCACTCTGTCTTGGCGACGGCTGGCGTGATGGTGGGGCGTATTCCGGGATGTAGTATTCGCTGTCATCGCGCTCGCCCATCATGTTGTCGGGCATATACTCGTCATTGTCGACGGATGCGGCCTGCTTGGGTACGCTCTCCAGATCCATGCCGGTCAATTTTTCCAGCTGTTGACGCAGCAGGCGGCGCAGCATGCTCCCCGGGATCTGTTCGATCAAGGGTAGTGCAAGCGTCGCCAGGTGCGCCTTACCTTCCAGGCTGTCCGGGCTGGCTTCTTCGGCCAGGTGGCGGAACAGATAATCGGTCAGTGGCTGCGCTTGTTGCACCATGCGTGCGCGGAATGCGTCCTGGCCCTCGCTGCGTATAAGCGAGTCGGGGTCCTGCCCCTCGGGCAGAAACATGAAACGTACATGCCGCCCGTCTTCCATTACTGGCAAGCAGGCATTCAGTGCGCGCCAAGCCGCCTGGACGCCTGCGCGGTCTCCGTCGAAACAGAATACGATCGAGTTGACGATGCGAAACAGCCGTTTGAGGTGATCTTCACTGGTGGCAGTACCCAGCGTGGCAACCGCATTTGTAACGCCATGTTGGGCCAGGGCGATCACATCCATGTAACCCTCGACCACCAGAACGTCGTTCAGTTGTCTATTCTGCTGGCGCGCTTCGTAAAGTCCGTAGAGTTCGCGGCCCTTGTGATAGACGGGGGTCTCTGGGCTGTTCAGGTACTTGGGTTTGTCGTCTCCCAGCACCCGTCCGCCAAATCCGAGAGTGCGGCCCCGGCTGTCGCGAATCGGGAAAATGATCCGGTCACGAAATCGGTCGTAACGCTTGCCGCTATCGGGATTTTCCACCACCAGACCCGCTTCGATCAGGGCTTTGACCTCGGTGGAGTCGGTGGTCAGATGCCCCATCAGGTTATCCCAGCCGGGCGGGGCAAAACCCACATCATACAGTTTGGCAATCTGGCCGGTCAGCCCGCGCTTTTTCAGGTAGCTGATTGCAATCTCCCGCTTGGGGTGATGGCGTAATTGCTGCCGATAAAACGCCGCAGCCTGGTCCAGAATGGCATAGAGCGGGCTGTCTTGGCGCGGCTGACGCACCTCCCTTGAGCCAGGGCGCGACTCCTCCCTGGGCACGTCAACGCCCGCTTGACGCGCAAGCTCTTCTACAGCTTGAGGAAAGTCCAGGCGCTCAAAATCCATCACGAAGCTCAGCGCATTGCCGCCCGCGCCACAGCCAAAGCAATAATAAAACTGCTTGTCAGGGCTCACGCTGAATGAGGGAGATTTTTCGTTATGGAAAGGACAGAGGGCGGAGAAGTTTTTCCCGGTCTTCTTTAATTTCAGGCGCGAGCCGACCACCTCAAGGATGTCAGTCCGGCCGAGGAGGTCATCAATGAAGCCTTGGGGAATCATTCCGGCCATCAGAACTGCCTTGCGAAGTCGTCGGGTCAGCTGTTCTGGCGTATGCCAGACAGCCAGCACCCGCGTCAGCTAGAGCACTAAATGAGTGCGTCTTGCAACACAACGCAAAAATCCAGCCACTTCCTTGTAATTCGGAAGGCTGGACAATTGCGTAACTCAGATTATTTCGATCCGCCTAAATCAAACCGCTCACGCGGCGACGTTCCGGGCCTGTCTGGGCCCGTTGAGGGATCATCTGAATCTTAGTACAGGCGTACGTGACGACGCTGTTCGCGTTGCAATTTCTTCGCGTGACGCTTGACTGCAGCGGCAGCTTTACGCTTGCGCTCAGTAGTAGGCTTCTCGTAGAACTCGCGGCGGCGGACTTCGGCCAGCACACCCGCTTTCTCGCATGAGCGCTTGAAACGGCGCAAAGCGACGTCGAAGGGTTCGTTCTCTTTTAATTTGACGGCAGGCATTTCGTACCTTTTCTCAAAGTTTTACTGTGAGTCATGCCCCCGGCCGTGGCCAGAAGCGATTGCATTTCAAGGGGAGCGGATGTTAACCCCAATAAATGGGAAATGCAAAACAAGATTGGATGAAAATGACTCAGGACCGATCGGGTCCCGGAAAAACTGGCCCGTAAGCGGCCAGAAGATTATCATGCGTTGCCATTCCAACCGCTAATTAACAGCAAAGGTCCTATGCGCGTTCTAGGTATCGAAACCTCCTGTGATGAAACCGGCATCGCCTTGTATGACAGCGAGCGAGGCCTGTTGGCTGACGCCCTGTTCAGTCAGATCGATTTACACCGTGTGTATGGCGGTGTAGTACCTGAGCTGGCGTCGCGCGATCATGTCAAACGCCTGATTCCGCTGATGCGCGAAGTGTTTGCCAGCGCCGGTGTTGCCGAGGGTGACGTTGATGGTGTGGTTTATACCGCGGGGCCAGGGCTGGTGGGCGCACTGCTGGTGGGGGGTGCCTGCGCCCGCGCACTGGCATTCGCCTGGGGCGTACCTGCGCTGGGTGTGCATCATATGGAAGGCCACCTGCTAGCGCCTATGCTGGAGGAGAACCCTCCGGCGTTTCCATTTGTTGCCCTGCTGGTATCTGGCGGTCATACACAATTGGTGCGTGTGGACGGCATCGGTCAATATGAGATGCTTGGCGAGTCTTTGGACGATGCTGCAGGCGAAGCCTTTGACAAGACAGCCAAGCTCATGGGGCTGCCTTATCCCGGCGGACCGGAGATAGCCAGGCTTGCAGCATCTGGCGTTCCGGGACGCTTTACTCTGCCGCGGCCGATGACCGATCGGCCGGGCCTGGATTTCAGTTTCAGCGGCCTTAAGACAGCAACGCTTATTACTTGGCAGCAATGTGTCGCTAACGCCGATGACAGTGAGCAGACCCGTTGTGATGTGGCGCTGGCATTCGAGCAGGCGGTAGTGGACACCCTGACGATCAAGTGTCGCCGCGCGCTCAAGGCCACTGGATTAAAGCGGTTGGTCATCGCCGGGGGCGTTAGCGCCAATCGTCAGTTGCGCCAATCCCTAGAAAAAATGGCCAGTGGACTCAAAGGCGAGCTGTTCTATGCGCGGCCGGCCTTCTGTACGGATAACGGAGCGATGATCGCCTATGCAGGGTGTCAGAGGCTGATGGCTGGACAGCATGATCAAGCTGGCATTGAAGCCCGTGCGCGCTGGCCGATGGAAGAGTTGCCGCCGCTCACCGTTTAAAATGGTTTTCGCTCCCATCCAGTAACCGGCCGATATTGACCCGGTGACGTAGCAGGATAAGCGCAATCATAAGGCCACAGGGCAGCAATAATTCCGGCCGCTGCCAGGCAAGCCATGGCAGCAGGCCCGTGCAGGCGGCCATTGACGCTAGTGAGGCTATACGGCGCCAGGCAAAGACGCTTAGCCAAAGTAGAACGGCGATCAGCGCCACCGGCCATGACAACATCAGAAGCACGCCGGCAGCGGTTGCGACACCCTTGCCGCCCTGCAGACGATGGTATGCCGGCAGTATATGCCCGCATACGGCAGCCAGGCCGATCCAGCCTAATGCTGCCGGATCAGGATTCCAGAAGCCGGCGATCCAGACTGCCAGCGCACCCTTGCCCAGGTCGCCGAGCAAGGTCGTCAATGCAAGTGAGCGGCCGCCCAGGCGCAGCATGTTGCTTGCACCGGGGTTGCCAGAGCCGAAGCTGCGCGGGTCGGGCAATTTGCCTAGCTTGCTAAGCACGACGGCAAACGATATCGACCCAATCAGGTAAGCTGAGCACAGTAATAGAAAAAATTCGATAGACATGGCCTGCGCCGTGGGCAAAATCCGATTGTAGTCGACAGTGGAGTTTCGTGTGGATCAGGTATTTATCCGGGGATTGGCGGTCGAAGCCGTTATCGGCGTCTATGACTGGGAACGCAGCATTTTCCAGCCGCTGGTGCTCGATCTTGAGATGGGTTGGGACATACGTGCGGCGGCGGTCGGGGATGATCTGAGTGCGACGCTGGATTACGCCGCGGTGAGCCGCACGGTGCTGGATTATGTCGCTTCCAGTCAGTTTCTGCTTGTTGAAGCTTTGGCCGAACATGTGGCTGCTTTAATCATGAACGAGTTTGCGGTGCCCTGGTTGCGCCTACGAGTGACCAAGCCTGGTGCTGTCAGTGAGGCGGCTGGCGGCGTGGGTGTGCTCATTGAACGGGGAGCGCGCACTCTATGAGCGCGATTTTTCTGGGTGTTGGCAGCAACACTGACCGGGACTTGCATCTACAGCGAGGTCTGGAAGCGCTGCAGATGCTTCTAGGTCCGCTTGACCTTTCTGCCGTATTCGAAAGCGAATCGGTTGGCGTGCTTGGACGGCGCTTTTACAACATGGTCGTCGGTGCCAACACGCATTTATCTCTGGTTGACTTGAATGCCGCCCTGAAAGCAATCGAGGCCGCCTGCGGTCGCCGGGACTCACCGGCTCCCGGACGGATTACACTGGATATCGATATCCTCAGCTACGGTAGTCTGACCGGGGAGCACGCCGGTCAGATGCTGCCGCGGCCGGAAGTAGTGCGTAATGCGTTTGTGCTGTGGCCATTAGCCCTGCTCGCGCCCAACGCTGTACTGCCAGGCACTAACCAAAGCCATGCTGAGCTCTGGGCTGAGTGGCAGGGCGACCAGCAGTTATGGCCGGTGCCGTTTCAATGGAAGGGTTGCGCTCTTACCTCGCCGGCGTTACTCGAGGCGTATCTATTGCGATCGAGGTCGGGCGGGTAGTTGGGGGCTTTACCTAGTGAGGGTTATAAGTGGTCTTGTAGTCGGCAATAGCCTTTTCCCGTTCACGCTCCAGTGCTTTTCCCAGATCGGCCCCTTCCAGTCCCTGAGCTAGCAGCGATCCGACTCCGACGCTGCGTGCCGCCTGCGCGGCGGCGCGCAAGTAGACTGCTTGCGGGTAGGGCTCGTTTTCCAGGCCTAAGCGACCGCGGGCATCGGCCTCGCAGGTGTCGAGAAACTGCTCGAAACGCTCTGGGCGGCGGTAGATATCAAACGTCTTGAACAGCTTGTGCAGGGTGCCGGGCTTGAGCTCCAGCGCCCGGTGGCAATGGGTATGGTATTCGCAGCTCAGTAGGGCCAGTTCCTGGCAGTCGCGCGGCGCCTTGCAGCGCTGATTGACGGCTCTAACTGCGGCGAGCCCCTTGGTTTCATGGCCATGATGTTTGGGCCAGTGTGCAGGATCGGTGAGGCCTTTACCCAGGTCGTGTAGCAGGCAGGCCCAGCGGGCAGTCAGGGGTAGTTGCATGCGGGCCGCGGCTTGCAGTACCAACAGCAGGTGCTCTCCGGTATCCACTTCCGGGTGATGCGCTTTGGGCTGAGGTACACCAAATAGACGATCGACTTCGGGCATAAGCTTTGCTAGCGCCCCGCAATCACGCAGTACTCGAATGAAAATCTCGGGATTGGGTTCCATTAGAGCACGGCTGACTTCTTTCCAGCTGCGCTCTGCCGTCAGCGCCTGCAGCTCGCCGCTGTCAGCCAGTTCGCGCATCAATGTCATGGTTTGCGCTGCGACGCTGAAGCCCAGCCGATGGTAGCGCGCTGCATAACGAGCGACGCGCAGGACACGCATCGGGTCTTCAACAAAGGCGGGCGATACATGACGCAGTATGCGGGCAGCAAGGTCTCGCTGACCGCCATAGGGGTCTATCAGTTGGCAGTCGGTGTCCATTGCCATCGCATTGACTGTCAGGTCGCGGCGGATGAGGTCCTGTTCTAGCGTAACGTCAGGGCTGGTATGAAAGGTAAAGCCGCCATATCCCTGGCCGCTTTTACGCTCGGTACGAGCCAGTGCATATTCTTCCCCGGTTTCAGGGTGCAGAAAGACCGGGAAGTCCTGGCCGACAGGACGAAATCCGGCATCGAGCATGGTCTGCGGCGTAGCCCCGACAACGACCCAGTCGTAATCGCTGAACGGGTGGCCGAGCAGTTGATCGCGTACTGCTCCTCCGACCAGATAGGTTTGATAAGGCAATTTCATGGCAGCCGCATACTGTGATTGGTCGGGTGAAGTGCCGGAGCTTAGATCGGTGGAATATTCAGATCGAAGCGTGGCAACCGGTCGCCTATGCTATCGGCGCGCGGTGGGATGTGCAATTCATCCACCCTTTCGTCAGCGTCCAGACTGTGCAGGTGAATATCGAAGCCCCACAGCCGATGCAGATGGCGGAGCATCTCTTCGGTGGTTTCGCCTAGCGGTCTGCCATTGTGTCGCTGATGCCGCAGGGTCAGGGATCGATCGCCACGACGATCAACTTCCCATACTTGTATGTTGGGCTCACGATTGCTCAGGTTGTATTGGGCTGCCAGATGCTCGCGTACGGCACGGTAACCGTAGTCGTCATGAATAGCGGCTATCTCCAGGTGATCGTCGTTTTCGTCATCGATAATCGCGAACAGCTTTAGATCACGAATCACCTTGGGCGAGAGGTATTGCATAATGAAGCTTTCATCCTTGAAGGTGCGCATGGCGAACTTGAGTGTTTCCAGCCAGTCACTGCCGGCGATATCGGGGAACCAGTGATGGTCCTCTTCGGTAGGATGTTCGCAGATCCGGCGTATGTCTTGCATCATCGCGAATCCCAGGGCATAGGGATTGATGCCGCTGTACCATTGGCTGTCGAATGGCGGCTGGTAAATCACGCTGGTATGCGATTGCAGGAACTCAATGATGAAGCCGTCAGTGACCTTGCCTTCGTCATACAGGTGGTTGAGCAGGGTGTAATGCCAGAAGGTCGCCCAGCCTTCATTCATGACCTGAGTCTGCCGTTGCGGATAGAAGTACTGCGCCACCTTGCGCACAATGCGCACGACTTCGCGCTGCCAGGGCTCCAGCAAAGGCGCATTCTTTTCAATGAAGTACAGCAAATTTTCCTGCGGCTCGCTGGGATAACGGGGCTCCTCTTGGTGCGGGCGCTGTGCTTCGGGAGAGACCGGTATGGTGCGCCACAGATCGTTTACTTGGCGCTGCAGATGCTCTTCACGCTCATGCTGGCGCTGGCGCTCCTCTTCTGCTGAGACCGGATAAGGCCGCTTGTAGCGGTCGACGCCATAATTCATCAAGGCATGGCAGGAGTCGAGAATGTCTTCTACCGCGTCGATGCCATGACGCTCCTCGCATTCGTTGATGTAATGCCTGGCAAATACCAGGTAATCGATGATGGCACTGGCGTCGGTCCAGCTGCGAAACAGGTAATTGCCCTTGAAGAAGGAGTTGTGACCATAGCAGGCATGGGCAATAACCAGCGCCTGCATGGTCATGGTGTTTTCTTCCATTAGATAAGCGATGCACGGATCGGAGTTGATCACGATTTCGTAAGCCAGACCCATCTGGCCCCGCGAATAGTTCTTTTCAGTGTGCAGAAAATGTTTGCCGTAGGACCAGTGGTGGTAGCCCAAAGGCATACCCACCGAGGCATAGGCGTCCATCATCTGCTCGGCGGTGATCACCTCGATCTGGTTCGGGTAGGTATCCAGTCCGTAGACATCGCGGGCGATTCGACCAATCTCTTGATCGTATTCGCGGATAAGGTCGAAGGTCCATTCCGAACCGGTAGAAATCGGTTTCCGGGTCATGTGACCATCCTTTTCTGGAAGAGTTTGCGAAACACCGGATAGATATCCTTGGTGTCCATGATCTGCTGCTGAGCGAAGCTGTCGGGATAGTGTTCGGCGACCTGCTCATACTCATACCACAGGGTCTGATGCTCGCGCGGTGTGATCTCCACGTAACAGTAATATTGCATAGCGGGCATGATCTTGCGGATGAGTAACTCCCGGCACGACGGAGAATCGTCGTTCCAGTTGTCGCCATCCGATGCCTGGGCACAGTAGATATTCCATTCAGTGGCAGCGTAACGTTGTTCGACAATTTCCTGCATCAGCCGTAAGGCGCTGGAGACGATGGTGCCGCCGGTTTCCCGCGAGTAGAAAAACGTCTCCTCGTCGACCTCTTTTGCACTGGTGTGATGGCGGATGAATACGACTTCTATGCGCTCGTAATTACGTTGCAGGAACATGTACAACAAGATGTAGAAGCGCTTGGCCAGATCTTTGGTCGCCTGGGTCATGGAGCCTGAGACGTCCATCAGACAGAACATTACCGCCTTGGAGCTGGGGCTTGGCTGCTTGGAAATCAGGTTATAACGCAGATCAAAGGTGTCCAGGAAGGGGATGCGATCAATGCGTTGGCGCAGTAGTAAGATTTCCTCTTCAAGTAGGCTTTTGTCAGTGAAGTTGTCAGGCTGCTCCAACAGGAGTTGTTCGAGTTCGCGACTCGCCTCGCGCAGACGCGACCGGCTGCCCCCACTCAGTGCGATGCGTCGGGCGTGGGCAGAGCGCATTGAGCGTACGATATTGATGCGCGACGGGTTGCCCTGGCTGCTGATGCCGGCACGCACCGGCCTGGAGGTATCGCTGCCGACCAAGTGACGTTTCACCAGGTTGGGCAGGGCCAGATTCTCGAACATGAAATCGAGAAACTCTTCCTGGGTGATCTGGAAGACGAACTCATCCATGCCTTCGCCATTGTCGCCGGCCTGCCCGCTACCACCGTCCCCTGCGCTGCCGGGACGAGCGACGCGATCGCCGGTACTGAAATCGCGATTGCCCGGATGCACTCCGGTGTTGCGCCCGCCACGGCCATGGTGAAAGATCGGCTCATCAATATCGCGACCGGGGATGCTGATCTGCTCGCCATTCTCCAGATCGGTGATTGATCGCCGCCCGACCGCTTCTTCGACCGCTTTTTTAATATGAGTCTTGTAGCGGCGCAGAAACCGCTGACGGTTCACCGTGCTCTTGTTCTTGCCGTTCAGGCGTCGGTCAATCACATAACTCATAGGCCCTCCGGAGCCAATGTGCCGCATCAATCAAGCAGCCAACCACCGCAATCACTGTGCTTTGCGCACGCGCAGGTACCATTCGGACAACAACCGGACCTGCTTTTCGGTATAGCCCCTGTCGATCATGCGGCTGACGAAGTCGCCATGTTTTTTCTGGTCTTCCTTGGATGCCTTGGCGTTGAAGCTAATTACGGGCAGCAGGTCCTCGGTGTTGGAGAACATCTTCTTCTCGATCACCATGCGCAGTTTCTCGTAGGACAGCCACGAGGGGTTCCGGCCGTTATTCTGAGCGCGGGCGCGAAGCATGAAATTGACGATTTCGTTACGAAAATCCTTCGGGTTGCTTATGCCCGCAGGCTTCTCGATTTTTTCCAGTTCCTCGTTGAGAGCGATACGGTTGAGGATTTCGCCGGTGTCGGGGTCGCGGTACTCCTGATCCTGGATCCAGAAATCGGCGTACATCACATACCGATCAAAGATGTTCTGCCCGTACTCACTGTACGACTCCAGATAAGCGGTCTGAATCTCCTTGCCGATAAAGTCGATATAACGCGGTGCTAGGTATTCCTTGATGAATCGCAGATAACGCTCGCTGACTTCGTTGGTAAACTGCTCCTGCTCGATCTGTTGCTCAAGCACGTACAGCAGGTGCACGGGGTTAGCGGCGACCTCGGTATTGTCGTAGTTAAACACCCGGGACAGGATCTTGAACGCAAAGCGTGTCGAGAGCCCATTCATGCCTTCGTCGACCCCCGCATTGTCGCGGTACTCCTGCATCGACTTGGCTTTGGGATCGGTGTCTTTTAGATTTTCACCGTCGTAGACGCGCATCTTGGAGTACACATTGGAGTTTTCCGGCTCCTTGAGTCGCGATAACACGGTGAACTGCGCTAGCATTTTGAGGGTGTCAGGCGCGCAATGGGCGTGGGCCAGGGAGCTGGAAGTCAACAGCTTCTGGTAGATCTGGATCTCGTCAGTGACGCGCAGGCAGTAGGGCACCTTGACGATGTAGATCCGGTCGATAAAGGCCTCGTTGTTTTTATTGTTGCGGAAGGCATGCCATTCCGATTCGTTTGAGTGGGCAAGAAGGACGCCGTTGAATGGGATTGCGCCCAGACCTTCGGTGCTGTTGTAGTTGCCCTCCTGGGTGGCCGTCAGCAGTGGATGCAGCACCTTGATCGGTGCCTTGAACATCTCGACAAATTCCATCAGTCCCTGATTGGCGCGACACAGCGCGCCAGAATAGCTGTAGGCGTCCGGATCGTTTTGCGGAAACTCTTCGAGTTTGCGGATATCCACTTTGCCAACCAGAGCGGAGATGTCTTGGTTATTTTCGTCGCCGGGCTCGGTCTTGGCGATCCCGACCTGTTGCAGGATCGATGGGTAGAGCTTAACCACACGGAACTGGCTGATATCGCCATTGTATTCGTGCAGTCGCTTGACCGCCCAGGGCGACATGATGCTGTTCACGTAGCGACGCGCAATACCATAGTCCTCTTCCAGAATAGCCCCATCCTCTTCGGGACTGAACAGGCCAAGGGGTGACTCGAATACGGGGGAGTCTTTTATGGCGTAAAAGGGCACCTGCTGCATCAGTGCTTTGAGCTTCTCGGCCAAAGACGACTTGCCGCCGCCCACCGGACCTAGCAGGTAGAGAATTTGCTTGCGCTCTTCCAACCCTTGAGCAGCGTGGCGGAAGAAGGAAACAATGTGGTCTATTGCGTCTTCCATCCCATGGAAGTCAGCAAAGGCGGGGTAGCGTTTGATGATCTTGTTGGAAAATATGCGAGAAAAGCGCGAATCGAGCGAGGTATCGATCAGCTCAGGCTCGCCGATCGCCCTGAGCAGGCGCTCCGATGCGGTGGCGTAGGTCAGCGGATCTGCCTTACACAGGTTGAGGTACTCCTGCAGGCTGAATTCTTCCTGCCGGGTGGTTTCAAAGCGGTTCTGGAAGTGGCTGAATATGCTCATGACTCGACCTCGCAAGTACTGGAGTGAGGTCTGTGGCTTCCGGGTAATAGCCCGCCTGACGGCCAGTTAAGGGCGACGGTATGTCGTTTTGCATGAATCCCCCAACACCAACGCAGCAGGCATGGTCGGGGAGTCTGTCGAATCGACTATCTGACGGAGTGGTTGCCAGGTAGGATCCGGCAGGCTCCCGTTTTTACGGAAGCCGGCAGACCGGCTTTCAATTAATGATTGCCTCTATCACACAATAGTTGGTTTGCTCGTCGCTGGCATCGGCAAATTGGAAGAAATTGTAAGGGCCGCTGAATATCAGGTCTGTGGGGTGGGTTGGGCGATCTTGTCCGGGTATTGCTGTTGCCAGAGAGCATATCCTCCATCCAGGCTGTAAACTCGGGCGAAGCCTAGATCGGCAAAATAGGCAGCTGCCTGTTGGCTGGAATTGCCGTGGTAGCAGCAGACGATCAGTGCTTGCTCGCGATCAGCCGCAGTCACGAAGTCGGGCAGACTGGTGTTATCCAGATGCAACGCGCCGGTAATGTGCCCGCCGGCAAAACTGTGCGGGTCGCGGATGTCTACTACTGCTGCACCCTGCTCAAGTAATTGCCGGGCGGGCTCCAGGCCGATACGTTCGAATTCGCTCATTATTCAGTCTCCGCATTCACAGTGGTGTCGCTCACCGGTCTCGATGTTCATTAACGTCATGCAATTGCCCCATACGCAACCGCTATCCAGAGCATGCACACCGTCGGCGTCGCTCTTGCCCTCCAGCGCCGCCCAGTGACCGAATATCAACTGGATCTCGGGGCTGCGCCGGGGATATCTGAACCAGGGGGCGAAGCCCTTTGGTGCGGTATCCTGGCCATCTTTGGATTTCAGATCGAGAGTGCCATCCGCCTTGCAAAAGCGCATTCGTGTGAGGTAATTGGTAATGGTGCGCAGGCGTTCGATCCCGGTCAGTGAGTCCGACCAACGGTCAGGTTGATTGCCATACATGTGATCAAAAAACTCGCGGGAACGAGTCTCCGAACATAATACATCCTCGACTTCTGCCGCATACCCCAATGCTTGTGCAACGCTCCATATGGGTGGAATGCCGGCGTGGCTCATGAAAAATCCACGGGCGGTATCCAGGTGTGCCAACGGGCGTTGGCGCAAATTTCCGAGCAGTTGCACCCGATCGTCCGCCTTCAGAATCGACAGCAGTGTGTCGGATTTGCGCAGCCGGGTAGCGTCCTGAGCTGCTGCCAGCAGATGCAGGTCGTGATTGCCCAATACGGCTATACACGCGCCACCCAGACTATCGATAAAGCGAAGCGTCTGGAGTGAATCAGGGCCTCGATTAACCAGATCGCCCACCGACCAAAGGGTGTCGCGCGACGGATTGAAACCAACGGTCTCGAGCAGAGACTTGAGTGGTGCTAGGCAACCCTGTAGGTCGCCGACAGCGTAGGTTGTCATCTCTTTGGCCTGTATCTTGCGGAGATTGCGTCAGTTCAGCGCGTTGGGCTTGGCCAGCCTGAACAGGATGATAGGCGCCTGAAAGCTATGGCCGTCCGAAGCGCGCATACCATATCTACCCTCCATCGTGCCCACGGGTGTCTCCAGCAAGCAACCGCTGCTGTAGGTATAGGTTGCGCCAGGCTCGATCAGGGGCTTTTCGCCAATAACGCCGGGGCCCTTGACCTCCTGTACTTTTGCGTTGCCATCGATAATCTTCCAGTATCGGTCCAGCAGTTGTGCCGCAATATCCCCGCTGTTGCGAATACGAATAGTGTAGGCGAAGGCGTAACGGCCAGCATCCGGGTCGGACTGCTCGCTGAGATAGCGCGTGTCTACTGCAATTGCGATGGAGTAGGTTGAGGCGTTGTTCATAAGTTGGCGGCTTCGTTGGCCTGGCGTGTCAGGCGATTGGCTAGACGCACAAAGCCGGCCAGATCGACCTGCTCCGGGCGTAAGGTCGGGTCAAGGCCTTCGGCTGCAATGCATTCCTCGCTCAGTAGCGGCTTGAGGGTATTACGCAGGGTCTTGCGCCGCTGGTTGAATGCTTCCCGTACCACTAGCTCAAGCATGGCTGGATCATCTGCCGGATGCGGTAGTTGGGCATGGGGCGTCAGTCGGACAATGGCGGAGTCCACCTTGGGTGCTGGCTTGAAAGCGCCGGGGCCCACATCAAATAAATGCTCAACGCGGCAGTGATACTGCACCATGATGCCCAGGCGTCCGTAATGATTCATGCCCGCGCCAGCTGCCAGCCGCTGGACCACTTCTTTTTGCAACATAAAGTGCATGTCGGCAATGCAGTCGGCCTGTTTGAGCAGGTGGAACATCAGGGGTGTCGAGATGTTGTAGGGTAGATTACCCACTATCCTGAGTTTCTCACCTTGCTGAGCCAGTTGACTGAAATCAAATTTCAGCGCGTCACCCTTGTGTAGCTGGAAGGTGGCATTCGCGCCAAAGCGGGCAAGTAGCAAGGGATGCAGGTCGTGGTCCAGCTCGACCACGTCGAGTCTGGCACCGCTGCCCAGCAGGCCTTCAGTGATCGCACCCTGACCAGGCCCAATCTCTACCAGATGCTGCCCCTCGCGAGGGGCGACGGCGCGGAGAATATTGTTAATCACGCCAGGATCGTGCAGGAAGTTCTGACCAAAACGCTTACGTGCGCGATGGGGTGCAAAGTCGCTCATGTACGGCCTCTTGCGTCGATCATGCTGATGGCGGTCGCCATGGCCACTTTCAGGCTGCCGGCGTCGGCAGTGCCTCTGCCAGCAAGGTCCAGAGCGGTACCATGGTCAACCGAGGTGCGAATAATGGGCATGCCTAGGGTAATATTTACCGCGTTGCCGAAGCCCATGTGCTTGAGCACTGGCAGGCCTTGATCGTGATACATGGCAAGTACTGCATCGGCATCGGCTAGGTGCTTGGGGGTAAACAGGGTGTCTGCTGGTAAAGGGCCTTCCAAATGCATGCCCTGGGCGCGCAAGCGCTCCAGCACGGGAATGATGATGTCTATTTCCTCGCGGCCCATATGTCCGCCTTCGCCAGCGTGCGGGTTGAGCCCACACACCAGTATTCTCGGAGCTTTGATGCCAAACTTGGTTTGCAAATCAGCATGCAGGATATGCAGCACTCGTTCGAGTAAAGGCTGGTCGATGGCATCCGCTACCGCGCGCAGTGGCAGATGGGTGGTAGCCAGAGCGACGCGCAGGCCCGCACAGGCGAGCATCATAACTACCTGACTGCTGCCCGTTAGTTCGGCGAAAAATTCAGTGTGGCCTGAAAAAGTGACGCCGGCGTCATTGATTACACCCTTGTGCACGGGCGCAGTTACTACGGCAGCAAAGCGGCCATCCAGACAACCGCGTCCCGCCAGCTCGAGTGTGCGCAGTACATAGGCTGCATTGGCCGGGTTGAGCGCGCCGGGCTGAGATACTTCGGCCATTCTGGTCGGCAATATGCTCAACTGTCCTGCCGCCTGAGGGTGGGGCAGGGCAAGCGGATCAAAAGGTGCGAGTTCGATATCCAAACCGAGCAGGTGCGCCCGCGCTGCCATCATCTCGGGGTCGGCAATCACTACACGCTCATGGATGCAGGCTTCTTGGGCCAGCATCAGGCAAAGTTCGGGGCCGATACCCGCTGGCTCGCCAGCGGTCAGGGCGATCGCCCGGCAAGTCACTATATGAGGACCTCGACGTAGGCTTCGTCGCGGATTTCCAGCAGCCAGGTCTGTAGTTCCGCTTCATACCGGCGATTCTGCAGCAGATTGACCGCCTGTTGCTTGCGCATGTCATCGGTCATGTCAACGCTGCGTTTACCTTCCACCTGCAGGATATGCCAGCCGAACTGGGACTCAAACGGACGGGAAACCTGTCCTGGCTCGATGCTGGTCATGACCTCGCGGAACTCGACTACCATTGATTCGGGTGTCACCCAGTCGAGGGATCCGCCATTGAGAGCCGAGCCGGGGTCTTCGGAAAAGCCACGGGCCAGTGAGGCAAATGATTCACCCCCCTGAATACGCTCATACAAGCGCTGGGAGAGTCGCGCGGTTTCTTCTGGACTGCGGATTTCGCTGGGCGATACCAGAATGTGGCGCACGCTGTACTGATTCACCATCTGTTCTTGGGCGCCACGCTGATCTTGCAGCTGCAGGATATGAAAGCCCATTGGCGAGCGTATCGGCTGGGTAACTTCACCGGTCTTCAGCTGCGATACGGCAGCGGCAAACGGGCCGGGAATCTCACTGGCCTTGCGCCAACCCAGCTCACCCCCTTCCAGTGCTGTGTCGCCGTTGGCGCGGCTGACTGCGAGCTGGGTGAAGTCAGCGCCATCGCGCAGCTCTTGATAGATCTCGCTGGCGGTTTTAGCAATGCTGAGAACTTCCTGATCGCCCGCATTTTCGGGTACCGGCAGGACAATCATGGCCAGCCGATATTCGGGCGCCGTTTGCAGCTGGCCGGCCTCTGAGTTAAGGAAGTTACGTACTTCCTGATCGCTGATCTGAATGCGTTCGGCCACGCGGCGTTGACGCACTCTGTTGATGATCATCTCGCGGCGAATCTGATCTCGCGCTTGGTCGTAGCTGATGCCATCCCGTTCCAGCGCTGCGCGAAACTCCTCAAGTGAGACGTTATTACGCTGGGCTAGCTGCTGCATGGTTTGATTCAAGCTAGCGTCGTCGATCCGAATGCCGGCGCGCTCGCCCATCTGCAGTTGGATACTTTCCAGTACCAGTCGATCGATAACCTGTTCACGCAGCACTGCTTCTGGAGGCAACTGGGCGCCACCTTCCTCTAGTTGGACGCGAACTGCGTTCATGCGCTCAGTCACTTGACTGACCATCACCACGTCGTTATCGACGATGGCTGCCACGCGATCAAGTGGAACGACCTCGGCATTGACTGCGCTGCTCAACACGAGACTCGCGCACAAGCCCAGGATTGCTGGATATAACTTAGAAACCATTGTTATCACGCTCTCTGTAACCAGGGATGCCTTCATCGAGAAGGCTTTCAACACGGTTGCCTGTGACGTTACCCAATCCCTTGAGTACTAACTGAATAAAAATGCCACGGTTGCCCGTATCGTCAGTCACCGTTTCATATTCGTCGTAGTCTACCCAGTACCGATTAACGAAGCGGACCTTATAACAGCAGCTGTCGTACTCCAGACCGCTTAATGCTTCAAGGGTCCTATTGCGGGTGAAATCGTACTGCCAGCGGCCAATGACGCTCCATTGATTGTTCAGTGGCCACATTGCAGAAAGGTCTGATTGGTCGATACGCTCGTTTTCGATGCGCCTGAAGGCGCCCGACAGGGGGTCGAAGGTATTTACGTTGTTTCTGAATCGGTAGCCCGCGTTAATGATCTTACGTGGCTCGGGCTGATAATTGAAGATAGCGCTACCGGCATCTTCATTATTATTGTCCGGATTCCATATAACATCGCTTCTAAACCTCCAGGCATCGCTCATTTGATACGCTAATTGACCCGCGTAAGCGGATGAAGATTGTGTAGGATCTGTAGTCGCGCCTTCGCCATTGGGCAAGAGGGCAACCTCTCGATCACGGAAGTAGAAAATCTGGCCCAGGCTACCCAGAATACGTTCCTTGCCGGAGTCGTCCAAGATTCTACTTGTCGCGCCCAATGTTAATTGATTGGCATCACTGATTCGATCGCTGCCACTAAAGCGGTTGTCGCGAAACAATGAATTGTAGCTGAAGGCGAATTCGCCAGAATCGAACAGCGGCTGATCGCTTTGATCGCGATATGGGGCGTATAGGTAGTAGGCTCTGGGCTCAAGTGTTTGTCGAAACGTTTTGGAGAACCAAGTTGTCTGCCGGTCGAAATACAGTCCGCCGTCGAGGCTGGCGATGGGAGTGACGCCTCCTGGTGTCGTTTCTGCCGCAGCGTAATCGAACCCGTCATTTCGGTTGTCAAAATTCAGGTCATACTGGGTCATCACCGCTTTGATTGTGGGCGTGAGAAAACCCCATCTAGTGGCCATGGGGTATTCTAGCGAAGGAGCAGCAACTACCCGGCTGCCGGTTGCGCGTTGGAGGCCGGTGAGGCTTTCGTCAGGCTCGTTAAAACCAATGATGCTAGTGTTGGCATCGCTGAACTGTACGCCGTTTCTGTCTGTCACCAGTCCGCTATTAAGATCCCGATCAAAATAGCTGTATTCGGTGCCGTAACTGAATCTCAGGCGTGTATTACCAAGCCCATTGGCTCCATCCAGTCTTAATTGAGGTAGCCGTGAGTAGGGGGTGATTGAGGTAACATCGGCCAATTCGTAACTATGTACTGCTGCCAGAAAACGCCAAGTATCGCCAGAGTAGGTGGTGCTTGCGCGCTGGTTGACGTAGGTGTTGGGTCGCGACGTCAGTGAAGAGTTAAGGTTCTGGAAGTACAAGGGGTCGCTGATGTCGCTGTAATCTACGTTGGCTCTCCAGCGCGGTGTAAAAACGTTGTCATGACTTAGTCGATACATCCAACGTGTATCGCCGAATTCACTATCATCAAGATAGGCGGCATTGATCTGTGTTTGACTCTGCACACTAAGATGTCTGGCTTCACCTTCCATCAGCAGGCCACGCTTGCTCATAATCCGAGGGTAAAGAGTGGCGTCGTAATTGGGAGCAATATTGAAATAGTAGGGTACTGTCAGCTCGGTACCGCTATCAGTACTGGAGGCAAAGCTTGGGGTCAATAAGCCTGATTTCCGACGATCATCAAGTGGAAAATTTATCCAAGGGGTATAAAACACGGGGACGTCTTTGACTCTCAGCGTCACGTGCTTGGCTTCACCCCAGCCTTTCTGGCGGTCCAGTTCAATATCGTCACTGTGCAGTGCCCAGGTGTTCTCTCCTGGCTCACAGGTGGTATAGGTGCCTTCGGTGAGTACGATTACGGCGTCATCGCGGCGTATCAACTTGCTCGCGGTGCCACGCGCGCTGGCATCGTGGACTACATAATTTACCTGATCGATTCGGGCCTCGCCGCTGTCGATCTGCATGCTGGCTTTCTCGCCGGTAACCAGTACACCCTGATCGCGCAGGCGCACGTTGCCATCAAGAAGAATCTGATTGTTCGGTTGGTCGAAGCTGGCTCGATTGGATTGCGCCTGCAGGCGGCCCTGACTCAGCAGCACATCGCCCTCTAGCGTGCCCGTCTGAGTACCCTGTTCGAAGCGACTGGAATCGGCGCTGGCGAAGACCGGTAGCTGATCGAATGGGGTTGCATCATTGCGGCCTGCCCGTGGAGGTTCTACGTACATTCCGCTGCAGTATGGAGCAATCTGGGCGCGTTGAGCGTCGCTGAGCTGATCACGCGGCACCCAGTCCATCTCGGTTCCCGGCAGCGCAGTGGCGCGTAATGCGAGCTCTCCGGGTGCCGCCACAATAGCGTCCCCGGATTGCGGGTTTGCCGCCCTTGACTCCGGCGCATCCGAAAGGCGTGGCTGTTCCGGTGCCACTAGGGTCGCAGCGGGTCTGGCCGGTCGTGGTGGCAGGTTGGCCGGTGCAGCAACGGGTTCGCAGCTCCAGCTGCCCCCGTCGGCACTCGGGCGACAGTCTACCTGGGTGCTGGCCAGGCTGGTCAGCGGCTGGGCAAACAGGAGGCCGCTGACCAGCAGCAGCGGGAAAGCGGGACGATACGGAGGAGTTCGGTTTGCCATGTTGTAGTTATCCAGGCTTCCAGTCGGTTGTAGCGCGCGACAGCTTGTGCGAGATGAATGCAATATGCATGCTGCGTGTATCCAGCAAGATGAGGGATAATAAAGCATTGTATGACGCCAGAGCCAGCTTCGGTCGGTATGGGATGAAATGATGGATTCAAGATGGGTGTTGCTTCAAGCCTGGTTGCCTTCGGTATTGGCCCAGGCATACCGGGCACAGGGCTGGGGTGAGGTGGGTGAAGGCCTGCTGGAACCAGCGAGTGCGGATGCCAGCTTTAGGCGATATTTCCGCTGGCGGGATGGCGTGCGCAGTCTGATTATTATGGATGCCCCGCCGGAAAAGGAGGATTCTCGGCCCTTTGTTGAGATAGCCGGGCTGCTGGACAAGGCGGGTGTGCGGACGCCACGCATTCTAGGTGCGGATCTGGATCAGGGCTTCCTGTTGCTTGATGACATGGGTACGAGTACCTACCTGCAGACCATTCAGGCCGGCGTCTCTGACGCTGAGCTTGACAGGATGTTCGATACCGCGGTGAGCACGCTGGTGCGCTGGCAATCTAGCAGCCGGCCCGGTGTCTTGCCCGAGTACGACGAGGCGGTCCTGCGCCGCGAGCTACAGTTGTTTCCAGACTGGTATGTGGCGCGTGAAACGGGCCGTGAACTGACTGCGCCCGAACGCGAAGATTGGGAGGCGCTCTGCCGGCTGCTGCTGGACAGCATTCTGACCGAAGAGAGAGTGTTCGTGCATCGCGATTATATGCCGCGCAATCTGATGACTGGACCGGGCGAGCCCGGCGTGCTGGATTTTCAGGATGCACTCTACGGTCCGATCAGCTATGACATTACTTCACTCTTTGCCGATGCATTCTTTAACTTGCCGCTGCTGCAGCGTGAAGCCTGGCTACATACCTACTGGCTTCGCGCGCGGACGGCGGACCTGGGCGTACCGGCAGACTACTCGGCTTTCCTGGGTCAGTCTCGGCTGATGGGTGTGCAGCGGCATCTCAAAGTGCTGGGGATTTTTGCGCGGATATGTCATAGGGACGGCAAGCCGCATTATCTCGCCGACGCGCCACGTTTTATCGGCTATCTGCAAGAAGCCTGTGCTCGGGATACACGTTTGGCTCCGCTGCAGCGTTTGCTAGCCAGTCTGGGGAGGCCGTCATGAAGGCGATGATTCTGGCGGCGGGCAAGGGTGAACGTATGCGGCCACTGACGCTGCATACGCCGAAACCGCTTATTCCTGTGGCGGGCAAACCGCTGATTCAATGGCATTTGCAGGCACTGGCCCGCGCCGGCTTGACCGATCTGGTCGTCAATCATGCCTGGCTTGGCGAGCAATTGGTGGCTGCCCTGGGTGACGGTACGTCGCTGGGTGTGCGCATTCAATGGTCCGCCGAGAGCGAGCCGCTGGAAACCGGCGGTGGTATTCAGCGGGCTCTGTCATTGCTCGGTGGCGAGCCCTTCGTGCTGGTGAATGGCGACATCTGGACTGCATTCGATTTTATCGGTTTGTGCTTGCCACCCGGCAAGCACGCCCACCTGGTGCTGGTCGATAATCCAATACACAAAGCCGTGGGCGACTTTCACCTTGAAGGGGGGCAGGTAAGCAATCCCCTGGAAGGTGCGTCCACTCTGACCTATTCGGGTATCGCGGTGCTCAGTCCTCAGCTCTTTGCCGGATATGAAGCCGGCGCGTTCGCCCTGGCGCCGCTACTCCGCGCTGCAGCCGACCGGGGTCTGGTCAGTGGTGAGTATTTCTCCGGTATCTGGCTGGACGTGGGTACACCGGAACGCTTGGTCGAGGCCGAGCGCCTGGCTGGGCGAGGCTGACCGGCATGCTGTGGCCTGTCACTATTACCGGTGCGATTCTCGGCGCCTGGATCGGCGATGTGCCGGGCGCCATTCTGGGTGCGGTGCTCGGTCACGCGCTGGACCGTCACTGGCGTCTCAAGCGTTGGGCTGAGTTGCCTGCGCGCCTGCGTCAGACCTTTGGCCCTGAGCGCGCGAGTTTTGAGCACATTCTTTTTCTGTGTCTGGGCCGTTTAGCCAAGAGCGAGGGACGGGTGTTGCCTGAGCATCTGCAATTGGCTCGGGACCTGATGCAGCATTACCGAATGGATGAATCGGGTCGATTGCAGGCAATGGGCTGGTTCAACCAGGGCAAGAATGCGGGTGATCGATTGACGCCAATGGTACGCAAACTTCTGCGCCGTGAACCGGCCCGAACGGCTGAGTTGCTTGATTGCTGCTGGCGGATGGCGCTGGCAGATGGCACCTTGGGCCAGCGCGAACGGGAGTTGCTCGATCAGTGGGCTAGCAAGGTGGGTGTCGGCAGTGCCGAGCAGCAGCGAATGCACCAGCGGTATCAGCGCCAACGCAGTGAGCGACAGTCGCGGCAAGCGCCTGTCACCAGCCGCGACAGTTTGAAGGCCGCTGGCCGGCTGCTTGAGGTGGATATCGACGCCAGTCCCGAGGAGATCAAACGGGCGTACCGAAGACAGTTGAGTCGTCACCATCCTGACAAGCTCATTGCTCGCGGTAGCGGCCATCAGGCCGTGGACAATGCAGGCGAGCGGATACATCAGATTCAGGAAGCCTATGAGCGCCTGCGTCGTTACCGCGGATTTCGTTAAGGCTGTTGCGCGACCGCTTTATTCAGCCACCCCTGCAACCGCTTGACGAGCATTTGTTGGCCCAATGCCGACTGGTCCTGCTGGGGTAGCACAAGTTGCTGATATTGTATGTTGCCCTGCCGGCGAGCATCCAGTTCATGCTTGCGGGCACGCTTCTTGTTGGCTTCGTGTTGGCCATTGAATATGTCGTACACAGGCTTTTTCCATTGCGCCAGAAGTTCCTCGATTCTGGTTTCGCTACTGTCGACTCCTAAGGGTGGCCGGGTCTGGTACAGGATTAGCGCGTCAGCATCGACGGACGGTTCGGCGGTGCTGGAAGTTGCATGGAGCGCCCAAAAAGCGCCTTCACCTCGGCCGAGTATCACCAGTACCTCGCTACCCTCGGCAGCCAATGCCTGCGCAGCGGCATTGATCCGCCTGGTGGCTAGTGCCTCTCTCTGGGTCGCCAGCTCAATACGCACTGACTCCTCCAGGTTAGGAACTCCGGTTGGTGCGTTTGGCAGGCTGATCGAGAGGGTATGCCAGCCCAGCGTGCTGAGCTTGCGGCGTGCCGGGCCGACCAGCTCCGGCCAGTCTGCATGTTCGTTGCGATCGGCAATCAGTAAAATGCCTCCCCGCGGACGCGGCTGCGCCGCAGCCAGAAACAGACCCAGATAAATATCGTCGCCGACTTCCAGCTGACGCTGCTCGGCTATGGGCGTCAGCGCGCGCAAGGCTTGCTCTTGACGCTCCGAGCGAGTAGGGCTGGTTACCTGAGCTACTTCTCCGGCGGCTGCTTCGACGCTTTCAGTCGGCTCTTGCGAGTCCTGGGCGTGCACGGTGGATAGTTGCGCGGCCAGGCCAAGGCACAGATACAAGAAAAGTCGAGAGCGGCGCATAGGACGGTAACCTGGGAGAGTAGGCGGGCAGTATAGCAGCGCGGCAAGCACTTGCTGGGTTAGACTAGGTCATCCGTTTACAGCCGAGGTTCGTCATGTCTGATTATGCGATTGCCCCTTCAATTCTCGCCGCCGACTTTGCCAGACTGGGTGAAGAGGTCGACCAGGTTCTGGCCGCCGGAGCCGATATCGTGCATTTCGATGTGATGGATAATCACTATGTTCCGAATCTGACGATCGGTCCGATGGTATGCAGCGCACTGCGCAAATACGGCATTACAGCGCCAATTGATGTGCATCTGATGGTCAAGCCGGTCGATCGTATTATTGGTGACTTTATTGATGCCGGTGCGTCGTTTATTACCTTCCACCCTGAAGCCAGTGAGCACGTTGACCGCTCGCTGCAACTGATCCGTGAGGGCGGTGCCAAAGCCGGCCTGGTCTTCAATCCCGCCACCTCGCTGGACAGCCTCAAGTACGTCATGGACAAGGTCGATATGGTGCTGCTGATGAGTGTGAATCCGGGTTTCGGCGGACAGAAGTTCATCCCCGGCACGCTGGACAAGCTGCGCGAAGCGCGGGCATTGATCGAAGCCAGTGGGCGGGATATTCGGTTGGAAGTCGATGGTGGCGTCAATCTACAGAATATTCGTCAGGTAGCCGAAGCGGGTGCAGACACCTTCGTTGCCGGTTCTGCGATATTCAGTCAGCCAGATTACAAGGTTGTGATTGATCAGATGCGTGCCGAGTTGGCCCAGGTAAAGCGTTGAAATGAATTTGCTGCGCACGCTCTATGCGGGGCAATTGCCGGCGTTGGTGATCTTCGATCTGGATGGCACGCTGCTTGATTCGGTGCCGGATCTGGCTGCTGCGGTTGATATTATGCTCGTGCATTGCGGTAGGGCGGCGGCCGGCGCTGAGTGTGTGAAGGACTGGGTCGGCAATGGCTCGCAGGTGCTCGTGCGTCGGGCCTTGGCCGGCAGTCTGGATCACTCGGGTGTGGACAATATCGAGGCGGATGAAGCGCATCAGTATTTTCTCCAGGCATACTCCGGGGAGCATCGGCTGACCCGGGTGTATCCCGGTGTGAAGCCTCTGCTCGACTGGTTGCAGCAGGAGGGTGTTTTGATGGCTGTGGCGACCAACAAGCCTGAACGTTTTGTTGCACCACTGCTGGCGGAGAAAGGTCTGAGTAAGTATTTCAGCTGGCTGGTGGGTGGCGATACATTACCAGTACAGAAGCCAGATCCGATGGCGCTGTACTGGATTATGCAGCGGGCTGGCGTAGAGGCCCACAATACGTTGTTTGTCGGTGACTCGCGCAATGATGTGCTGGCCGCTCGGGCTGCGGCAATGAAGGTGGTAGCCGTCAGTTACGGCTACAACCACGGCGAGCCGATTGCCGCGCAAAACCCGGATTTGCTGGTTGATTCGCTGGACGCGCTCCTATAGTCTTTCCGCCCTGACCTTAAGCCTTTTCGAGACGAATCAGCCGTGTTTGTCAGCAATCGCAAACTGATGAGAGTGATCAAGGCGCTCGCCCGCTGGCGTTGGCGCACCTGATTCTGCCTGCCCGCGCTCGGCACGGGCCTTTTCTGTTTGTGTGACAATTACCTGCCCCATGAGGCTGATCATGACCCAAGACGAATTCCAACGCCTGGCCCGCCAGGGCTTCAATCGCGTACCGGTAGTACGTGAAGTGCTGGCCGATCTGGATACACCGCTTTCTACTTATCTGAAGTTGGCGGACGCTCCCTATTCCTACTTGCTGGAATCAGTACAGGGCGGCGAAAAATGGGGCCGATATTCTATTCTCGGGTTGCCCGCACGTACCGTATTGCGCGTATACGGCCACAGCGCGCGAGTGCTGGTCGACGACATCGAGGTTGAGCGCTACGAGTGCGAAGATCCGCTGGCCTTTGTCGAAGACTTCAAGGCCCGTTACAAGGTTCCAACCATTCCCGGTCTGCCGCGTTTCAATGGGGGGCTGGTAGGCTACTTCGCCTATGATTGTGTGCGTTATGTAGAGCCACGCCTGGCGCATTGCCCCAATCCCGACCCGCTGAATAACCCCGACATTCTGTTGATGGTGTCCGATGAGGTTGTGGTGTTCGATAACCTTGCAGGCAAACTGCACGCGATTGTGCTGGCCGATCCGACCCTGGAAAATGCATTCGAACAGGCCAATGCGCGCCTTGAAGAGCTACTCGACAAGTTGCGTCAGCCGCTGGCGCAACGCCGTCCGTTGTCCCTGGAGAATCCACCTGATCGGGACATGGACTACCGCGCCAGCTTCACCCGTGAGGATTACGAGCGTGCCGTCGATACCGTCAAGGAATACATTCTGGCCGGCGATTGTATGCAGGTGGTGCCTTCTCAGCGGATGAGCATCGACTTTACTGCTGAACCGATCGACCTGTACCGCGCATTGCGCAGCCAGAATCCGACGCCCTACATGTACTTCTTCAATTTTGGCGATTTCCACGTGGTGGGTAGCTCGCCGGAAGTTCTGGTGCGGGTTGAAGACGGTGAAGTCACCGTCAGACCGATTGCCGGAACTCGCCCACGGGGCGTCACTGAAGAAGACGATCTGGCACTGGAGCGCGATCTGCTCTCTGACGCCAAGGAGATCGCAGAGCACCTGATGTTGATCGATCTGGGCCGCAACGACGTGGGTCGGGTGGCTAAGATAGGGCAGGTCAAGGTCACTGAGAAAATGGTGATCGAGCGTTATTCCAACGTCATGCACATTGTTTCAAATGTGAAAGGCCAGTTGCTGGATGGTTTGAACGCCATGGACGCATTACGTGCGATCCTGCCAGCGGGCACTTTGTCCGGCGCGCCGAAAATACGCGCGATGGAAATCATCGACGAGCTGGAGCCAGTCAAGCGCGGCGTCTACGGTGGCGCGGTTGGCTACTGGGCGTGGAACGGCAATATGGATACGGCTATTGCGATTCGCACTGCAGTGATCAAGAACGGCGAGCTGCATGTGCAGGCCGGCGGCGGTATCGTTGCCGATTCGGTGCCGGCGCTGGAATGGGAAGAGACAATCAACAAGCGTCGCGCCATGTTTCGAGCCGTTGCACTGGCCGAACAGTCGGTAGAGTGAGGAGCATGACATGTTACTGATGATCGATAATTACGACTCCTTTACTTACAACGTAGTGCAGTATCTTGGGGAGCTCGGTGCGGACGTCAAAGTGATCCGCAACGACGAAATGACGATCGCGCAGATTGAAGCAATGGAGCCGGAGCGTATCGTTATCTCCCCGGGTCCTTGTACGCCTAATGAGGCGGGCGTCTCCGTTGAAGTGCTCAGGTATTTTGCTGGCAAACTGCCTATTCTGGGTGTCTGCCTGGGTCACCAGGCGCTTGGACAGGCTTTCGGTGGTGAGGTGGTACGCGCGCGACACGTCATGCATGGCAAGACTAGTCCGGTATTTCATGCGTCTCAAGGGGTGTTTGCCGGCTTGGCCAATCCGCTGGTGGTTACCCGTTATCACTCGCTCGTGGTGCGACGTGAGCATCTGCCGGACTGTCTTGAAGTGACCGCCTGGACGCAACATGAAGACGGCTCGGTCGATGAAATCATGGGATTGCGTCATCGCGATTATGTAATAGAGGGCGTCCAGTTTCATCCCGAGTCGATACTGACCGAACAGGGTCACGAGCTGCTCGATAACTTTCTCCAGCAGCAGGGCGGCCAGCGCGGCTGAACGAATCAGGGAGCATGTATGGATATCAAAACAGCATTGACCCGGGTTGTTGATCATATCGACCTGAGCACTGATGAGATGCGCGACGTTATGCGCGATATCATGACCGGGGCATGCACCGATGCACAAATTGGTGCTTTCCTGGTGGGTCTGCGCATGAAAGGCGAGAGTATCGATGAGATTACCGGGGCGGCAATGGTCATGCGCGAGCTGGCATCCGGCGTATCGGTTCCGGGTGATCGGGTGGTCGATACCTGCGGCACCGGCGGCGACGGCGCCAATATTTTCAATGTCTCCACTGCAGCGGCTCTGGTAGTGGCAGCGGCGGGCGCCAAGGTCGCCAAGCATGGGAATCGGGCGGTATCGGGCAGGAGCGGTAGTGCCGATCTGCTGGAGATCGCGGGCGTCAATCTGAATCTCACACCCGAACAGGTCGGACGCTGCGTCGATGCAGTGGGCGTTGGCTTTATGTTTGCCCCAGCGCATCACAGTGCAATGAAGCATGCGGTAGGTCCGCGCAAGGAGCTGGGTCTGCGTACCCTGTTCAACATGCTTGGACCCATGACTAATCCAGCCGGCGTGCGTCACCAGGTAATAGGTGTGTTTACTCAACGGTTGTGCCGGCCAATGGCCGAAGTGCTCAAGCGTCTGGGCAGCGAACATGTGCTGGTTGTGAGCGCCCATGATGGTTTGGATGAAGTGAGTCTTGCGGCGCCAACGCATGTCGCAGAACTCAAGAACGGCGAGATACTGGAGTACGATATCAGCCCCGAAGATCTTGGAGTCGCCAGCCGCAGTCTGATCGGCCTGAGCGTAGACGACGCTGCGGGATCACTGGCGTTGATCAACGACGCGCTGGGCAAGCGCAAGACCGAAGCCGGCGAGAAAGCCGCCGACATGATCATCCTCAATGCTGGCGCGGCCTTATACGCATGTGATCAGGCTGCGACTTTCCTGGAGGGTGTTCAACTGGCATCTGATGCACTGCATTCCGGACTTGCCCGAGAAAAGCTTAGCGAGCTGATCGCCTTTACCGAGATTTTTCGCGAGGAAGCAGCGCTATGAGCGTACCGACGATTCTGCAGAACATCATTGCCCGCAAGCACGAGGAAGTAGCCGAACGTAAGGCGCTTATCCCGCTGGCGGAGTTGCAACTGATTGCCGCTAGCGCCGACGCGCCACGTGGGTTTGCCGCCGCTATCAAACGCGCTGCTGCAGCTCGACGCCCAGCGGTGATTGCCGAAATCAAAAAAGCGTCTCCGAGCAAGGGTGTTCTGCGCGAACATTTCGTTCCAGCCGAGATCGCAGCCAGCTTCGAGAAGGGCGGCGCGGTCTGCCTTTCCGTGCTGACTGATATCGATTTCTTTCAGGGCAGTGACGATTATTTGCGCCAGGCCAGAGCGGCCTGCAGTTTGCCGGTTATCCGCAAGGATTTTCTGGTCGATCCTTATCAGGTAGTCGAGGCGCGGGCGATGGGTGCTGACTGCATTCTGCTGATCGCCTCGGCGCTGGACGATGCCCAGCTGGCGGATCTCGCTGCGGTGGCGCGGGAGCAGCGACTGGACGTGCTGGTGGAAGTTCATGACGGCGAAGAGCTGATGCGGGCACTCAAACTGGATACGCCGTTGATCGGCATCAACAATCGTAACCTGCATACCTTCGAGGTAACCCTCGACACCACGCTGGAATTGTTGCCGCAAATCCCGGCCGACCGTTTACTGATTACCGAAAGCGGGATTCTCAGCCGGGCGGATGTCGAGCTGATGCTGAGCCACGAGGTTTACGGTTTTCTCGTCGGTGAGACGTTCATGCGAGCGGCCAATCCGGGCAGCGAGCTGAAGCGGCTATTCTTCTGAATATCCGTCTCAGCGCCGAATGTATCTATTTTTTTGATAACTTCTAACTAATCATTACGCTTTCAGTTTGCCTGGTTCGATGTGAGAATCATTTCACGTTAATACAGGGCCAGCATGATGCGTGTTAGAAATACGAAAGATGCCTACGGGCTGATGGCTATCAGCTTGCACTGGATCATTGCGCTCGGCGTCATTGGAACTGCCACTCTTGGCCTGTGGATGACCGGTCTGGATTACTACAGCAGCTGGTATCGCAGTGCGCCGTTCTGGCACAAGAGCATAGGCTTTACCCTTGCAGCACTGATCATTCTTCGCCTGCTATGGCGCTGGGTCAATCCCAGGCCGGCACCATTGCCTCACTACAAACGTTGGGAACGTACTTTAGCCAGCGTGGTCCATGGCGCACTCTATGTTCTATTGCTCATCATCGTCGTCAGCGGCTATTTGATATCCACTGCTAAAGGGCAGAGCGTCAGCGTTTTCGGCTGGTTCGAAGTCCCTGCGTTAATTACTGGACTCCCTTCCCAGGCTGATCGCGCCGGTTTTGTTCACTATTGGCTGGGTGTCAGCTTGCTTGGGTTGGTCGCTTTGCATGCGCTGGGCGCTCTTAAACATCATTTTCTGGATCACGATAATACCTTGCGGCGCATGCTTGGCATGCAGTCGCGCACAACTGAGGAGAGAGACGCATGAAAAAAATAATTGCCAGTATGGCGCTGACCGGGTTGGTCGCCCTGAGCGGTGGATTGCAAGCGGCTGAGTATGCCATCGACAAGGAAGGCCAGCATGCTTTCGTCAACTTCAAGATCAGCCATCTGGGTTACAGTTGGCTGTATGGCGGGTTCAATGATTTTGATGGTTCCTTCACCTGGGATGCTGACAAGCCCGAAGCGAGTTCAGTGAATGTGGTGATCAACACGGCTAGCGTTGATTCCAATCATGCCGAGCGGGATAAGCATTTGCGCAGTGACGACTTCCTGAGTGTTGATAAGCACCCCCAAGCGACATTCAAGTCGACCGGAGTGCAGATGACCGGTGATGAGACCGCAGACATTACAGGCGATTTGACTCTTAATGGCGTGACACTACCTGTCGTGCTTGCAGCGCGCTTTATTGGTGAGGGCCAGGATCCATGGGGTGGGTACCGTACCGGGTTCGAAGGTAGTACCACGTTAAAACTGAAGGACTTTGATATCACCAAGGATCTGGGGCCCGCTTCTCAGGAAGTGGAGCTGATCCTCAGCGTTGAAGGCGTTCGCCAGTAAGACGGGTTTGCCGTGCCTGTATTCAAATGGTGTTCAGGCGGCTCGGTACCGGGCCGCTTCTTCCGCTATCCAGTCTCGAAATGCTTGCAGAGTGGCAGACTCGGCTTTTCGTTCAGGAATCACCAGGTGATAGGCGTGATCGCTGTCGAAGCTGTGCATGCACGGGGTAATCAGGCTGCCACTGTCCAGTTCGTCGCGAATTAGAAAGGGTGGGATCAGCGCAACTCCCATGCCATGTATTGCCGCTTTGGCGAGCATCGAAAACAGCTCTAGTCGGGTTCCATTCAGATCATGCTCTACGCGCATGTCCAGAGAACCAAACCAGTGACGCCAGGCATAGGGTCGGGTTGTTTGCTGCAGCAGCGGTAACTGGGCAATCTGTTCGGGCGTCAGTTGCGTTTGCGGAGCAATCAATTGTGCACTGCAAACGGGTATTGGTGATTCCTTCATCAGAAAGTGTGCTTCGGTGCCCGACCAGTCACCATCACCAAAATAGATTGCTGCATCGAACTCCGTGTCTGCGAAGAGGAAGGGTCGTGTGCGGTTGGTCAGGTTGACGGAAACGTGGGGATGTTTACGTAAAAAATCGCCGAGACGTGGCAGCAGCCATTGGGTGCTGAACGTAGGGACTGCGGCCAACTCCAAAGTAGCCGTACCCTGATTGCCCATGACTGAGAGCGTATCTCGTTCCACCGCATCAAGCCGGCTGCTTATTTGGCGGCTGTACGTCAGACCGGCCTCGGTCAGTTTGACACCGCGTCGGGTGCGCCGAAACAACTGCACATCAAGGAACCCCTCCAGATTGGCTATTTGGCGACATACTGCGCTTTGGGTCAATGACAGTTCTTCGGCTGCTTTAGTAAAGCTTTCATGGCGGGCCGAGGACTCGAAACAGACTAAGGCCTGTGTAGGTGGTATTTTGCGACGCAAGGCGAGGTTCTCCTTTTTACGGAATTCCAAAATAGCACACACGGCTGAGAAAAACGCGTTTGCTGTAAGCGCTGCACAGGTCTAGTCTTAATCCATTGAAGACGCCCGCTGGCGTTCCTGTTCTATCCTTATCACGGAGTTCACATGGCCGAATCCAAAGCACAGTTTAACTGGATTGATCCCCTTCTGCTCGAGCAGCAGCTTACTGAAGAAGAGCGCATGGTGCGTGATACGGCCGCTGCATACTGCAACGAAAAGTTGATGCCGCGCGTGCTCGAGTCTTTCCGCCATGAGCAGACTGACGCAGCGATCTTTCGCGAGATGGGCGATCTCGGTTTGCTTGGCGCAACGATTCCCGAGGAATACGGCGGCAGCGGCCTTAACTACGTCTGTTATGGATTGATTGCACGCGAAGTAGAGCGTGTCGATTCCGGCTACCGGTCGATGATGAGTGTGCAGTCCTCACTAGTAATGGTGCCGATCAATGAGTTTGGTAGCGAAGAGCAGAAGCAAAAGTATCTGCCCAAGTTGGCCAGCGGCGAGTTCATCGGATGTTTTGGTCTGACCGAGCCGGACCACGGGTCCGATCCCGGTTCGATGGTTACCCGTGCGAAGAAAGTCGATGGCGGCTACAAACTTAATGGCGCAAAGATGTGGATCACCAATAGTCCTATTGCGGATGTGTTCGTGGTCTGGGGCAAGACCGAGGATGATGTGATCCGCGGCTTCATTCTGGAAAAAGGCTGGAAGGGTCTCAGCGCTCCGGCGATCAAAGGTAAGGTCGGTCTGCGCACCTCTATTACTGGTCAGATAGTCATGGAAGATGTATTTGTCCCAGAAGAAAATATGCTTCCTGGGGTAACGGGTCTGAAAGGCCCGTTTACATGCCTCAACTCCGCTCGCTACGGTATCTCTTGGGGCGCATTGGGCGCTGCCGAATTCTGCTGGCACACTGCCCGCCAGTACACACTCGATCGCAAGCAGTTTGGACGTCCGCTGGCGCAGACTCAGCTGATTCAGAAGAAACTGGCTGATATGCAGACCGAGATCACTATGGCTCTGCAGGGTTGCTTGCGTCTGGGCCGCATGAAGGACGAGGGGACTGCTGCGGTAGAAATCACCTCGATGATGAAGCGCAACTCCTGTGGCAAGTCACTGGATATCGCACGCGTTGCCCGTGACATGCTCGGCGGTAACGGCATCTCCGACGAATACGGTGTGATACGTCATGTGGTTAACCTAGAGGTGGTCAACACCTATGAAGGCACACACGATGTACACGCATTGATTCTGGGTCGTGCCCAAACGGGCTTGCAGGCGTTCTTTTAAACAATAAGATCGCATCTGGAACGACGATGGGGCTGGTGGACAGGTAACTGACCACCGGCCCCGTTTCGTTTGGGAGCTCAATCGGGAGTCTCGGAAATGGCCGACGCATTGGCTGGTTTGAAAGTACTGGATCTTTCCCGCGTGCTTGCGGGTCCCTGGGCGGGGCAGATGCTCGCGGACCTTGGCGCGGATGTAGTCAAGATAGAGCGACCGGGCTGTGGTGACGATACCCGTGCCTGGGGGCCACCTTATCTGCAGGATCAGGATGGGCAAGATACGTCGGAGGCGGCTTATTACCTGTCGGCAAATCGTAACAAGCGCTCGCTGGCAGTGGATTTTACCCAGTCACAGGGCCAAGAGACGGTCCGGCAACTGGTCGCTGGCGCGGATGTACTGATAGAAAATTTCAAGGTGGGCGGTCTTGCCGCTTACGGCCTGGACTATGCGAGCCTGGCAGCAATCAACCCGCGGCTGATTTATTGCTCGATAACCGGTTTCGGTCAGGATGGGCCCTATGCTGCTCGTGCCGGTTACGACTTCATGATTCAGGCGGTTGGCGGGCTGATGAGTGTGACCGGCAAGGCTGATGACGAGGCGGGTGCCGGACCGGTCAAGGTGGGCGTGGCGGTAACCGATATTCTCACCGGTCTGTATGCGAGCAATGCAGTTTTGGCTGCATTAGCGGAGCGTGAACGCAGCGGGAAAGGGCAGCACATCGATCTGGCGCTTCTGGATGTGCAGGTGGCTTGCCTAGCTAATCAGGCTTTAAATTACCTGACCACTGGAAAGACGCCCGGGCGCATGGGCAACGCCCACCCCAATATTGTTCCCTACCAGGACTTTCCCAGCGCCGATGGTGACTTCATCCTGACGATAGGTAATGACGGGCAGTTTGCTCGTTTTTGTGCTGTCGCTGGGCACCCGGAATGGTCAGACGATCCGCGTTTTGCGACCAATGCGAAGCGCGTTGCTCACCGCAAGTTGCTCATACCATTGATTCGTCAGGTGACGGTCTTTCGTACTACGGCGCAGTGGATGGTCGACCTCGCCGCGGCAAGTGTTCCCTGCGGGCCCATCAATAATCTGGCTGAAGTATTCGACGATCCGCAGGTGCTTGCCCGCGGGTTAAGGGTGCGAATGCAGCATCCGCTGGCCGGTCATGTTGATTTGGTCGCTAATCCAATACGGCTATCGCGTACGCCGGTGCGCTATCACTCGGCGCCCCCCCTGCTTGATCAACATGCCAACGAGGTGCTTCATGACTGGCTCGGTGATGGCGGTTGAGATCCGTACAACCTTTACATCATGGTGTTTTATCTAGGGAACGAGGAGGACCGGATTATGACTTTCCCGCGCAATATACTCGGCGACGCTGCCTAATAATAGGTCGCTGATAGGCGTTTCGCCCCGCTTGCCGACTATCAGCAGTGTCACCTCTTCCTGCTGCGCAGCTTTGACGATTTCCTTGCCGGGCGAGCCCTTGAGTTGTTGCACGTTCACGTCGGTGAACTCGCTTCTGAGGGTGTCGAGTGCGCCGCTGTCAATACGGTCGCCTTCTTCAACCTGAACCAATAATCCGGGGTTGCTGTTTTCCATGAAGCCTCTGAAGCATCTTTCGGCATTCTTGCCGGATGCGGAGCCGTCGGTGGCCAGCATCACGACCCCATCGGGTTCGGCAACCTTGCTGTCCATGGGCAGAATCAGCAGTGGCCGGCGCGTCATTCGAGCCAGATTCAGCGCAATATTCCCGCGAAACAGGGCATGACCGGAGGAGTGGCTGCGATTCAGTGCGATGACCAGGTCGGCGTCCACTTGCTGCGCAGCTCCCAGGAGTTCAGAGGCCGTGAAGCCGCGGCGCATGCGATAGTCTACTGCCAGATCGAGGTCGGCTGATATCTGTTCCGTGAGCTTTTTTAGGTGTCCTTCTATAGCACCTTCACTGTCTCTGAGATGCAGCCGCTGATGCGTTTCGGTGACATGAACCAGGGTAATTCTGGTCAGGCCGAGTAGCTTGACGATGGCAGGGAGGTGATCCAGTGTTTTTTCCCATCCGTCGGCATAGTCGACGGCTAAAATACAATGGTGCAGCATATTGTTACTCCTGGTGGATTCTATATCTGACTATAGACCTGCGAGAGGTATCCAGCCAAACATAGGCTGAAACAACCTGAGGCGTGCTAACGCATCCGATTGTCTATACTGCAGTAGTTCGACACCATGATCCTAGTCTAATGAGGAATTCAATATGCGCCGTTTATTGGTACTAGTGGCTGCTGCTGTAATCAGCACGCCTCTTTTTGCAATGCATTGCCCGGTTGATATGGCCAAGATTGACGAACGACTTGAGAGTAACCCGCCGACTGATGCTGCTGTTCTGGAGCAGGTGCAAAGCTTGCGCGCAGAGGGCCAGCAGTTGCATGAATCGGGTAAGCATGCCGAGTCCGTGAAGGCTCTTGGCCAAGCCCAGACACTGCTGGACGGTTGAGACTGAATACTGACCGGGCAATAAAAAAGCGGACCTGTTGCCAGGTCCGCTTTTTTGTTGCTTTAGTTCGGTTGTGTTTATCGGCCGAACAGGGCTGGCTTTTCGCGTTGTGGGCGATTACCTGCTGGTTTGCGAGGAGCGTCGGAAGAGGGCTTGCTCGGCGCAATACGATTGCCTAATGCCTGATGACGGCGCTCTTCGCTCACGCTGTCCTGTGGCTCGTTGTTCGGGCGTGCAGCACGCTGGGGCTGATTGGTACGCGGGCGATCCGTCCGGGGCTTGTCGCCTCGGGGCTTGTCACTACGCGCTTTATCACCCCGCGGCTGATCGTTGCGAGTCTGGCCACGACCGGCGCCGCTGGCTGGCCGTTGGCCACGGCCATTAGCTGGCGCGCCGCGGGCGCGCTCGGGACGATCACTGTTCATCTCGGCCTGGGCCGGCGGCTCGAAGCCGACGAGACTGCCTTCTTCGATCTTCTGCTTGGTCATCCGCTCGATATCACGCAACAGCTTTTCTTCGTCTGGGCTAACCAGTGACACGGCGCCACCACTGCGACCAGCGCGGCCGGTACGGCCGATCCGATGTACATAGTCTTCCGATACGTTTGGCAGTTCAAAGTTGACGACGTGCGGCAACTGGTCGATATCCAGACCCCGGGCTGCGATGTCGGTCGCGACCAGAATGCGTAGTTTGTTGGCCTTGAAATCGGCCAGCGCCTTGGTCCGTGCGCTCTGGCTCTTGTTGCCATGAATCGCTGCGGCCGGAAGACCGTTCTTGTCGAGATACTCGGCGAGGCGATTGGCGCCATGCTTGGTGCGGGTGAAAATTAGTACCTGCTCCCATGCGCCCATGGTGATCAGATGGGCGACCAGCGCACGTTTGTGGCCAGCTGGAGCGCGGTAAACGGTCTGTTCGATACGCTCTACAGTGGTGTTCGGCGGGGTGACCTGGATGCGTGCAGGGTTGTTCAGCAGCTTATTCGCCAGATCAGTAATATCCTTGGAGAATGTCGCCGAAAAAAGCAGGCTCTGTCGCTGGGAAGGCAGCTTGGCAATGACTTTTTTCACGTCGTGTACAAAGCCCATGTCGAGCATGCGGTCTGCTTCGTCGAGTACCAGGATTTCAACTTTTGACAGGTCCACGGCGCGCTGGCCGACCAGATCAAGAAGTCGGCCTGGGCAGGCCACAAGAATATCGAGACCAGGTGCAATCGCTTTCATTTGTGGATTGGCGCCGACGCCGCCGAATACACAGGCAGTCTTGATCGGCAGCTCGCCACCGTAAGTACGAAAGCTTTCATGTACCTGGGCCGCGAGTTCGCGGGTGGGCGTTAGGACCAGTACGCGGACTTGCTTTGGTGCGCGGCGCTGGTTGGCGTCTGGTTTGCCAGCCGGATACAGCTTTTCAATGATAGGTAGCGCAAACCCTGCGGTTTTACCGGTGCCGGTTTGGGCTGCAACCATGAGGTCGCGGCCTTCGAGAACTGCGGGGATGGCTTGGGCCTGGACGGGGGTAGGGGAGGTGTAACCAGTGGCAGCAACGGCGCGCACAAGCACGTCGGACAAGCCGAGAGTAGCAAAGGACATTCAGATAACCCTGTGATGGCCGTTTGCGGAGCAAATGTGTCCGTGCGGCCGATGATGTAGAAGGTGGAGGAGTGAGAGTCTAACAGAAATTCGGTAAAACCGCAGCTTAAACCTGTCGGGCAGCATAATCAGCTCAGTAACCATCACACTGAAGACGCAGGTAGGCCTACCTGTGGGATTTATCGGGTCGGCGAGACTGCATGCGCTTGGAGCTTTCATAGTACGCCTGATCGGTTAGTCAGGGGTAGTGAGAGTGAGCTTGCCATCGACGCTTTGCAAATCATATTCGCGCAGGATATGGCTGTACTCATCGGTCTTTTTGAAAGCCTTTAGTGCTTGTGAAAAAGCACGCGCCGGCTCTTCCCAGGTCGCTGTGCGTTTAAATACCAGAAAGAAATCGCTGTGACTCAGGGGTATGGGGTGATAGCGGACACGATGGTCGATACCCAGTGCCCGGCTGGTGTAAACGCCGACTGGGCGACTCATGGCAACCAGGTCCACTCTACCGCGTACCAGCTTTTGCAGGTTGGCCTCAAAGGTCGGGGCTGTCTCGCGCCGAAAGGCATCAGAGGTAACGAATCGGTGGTTGTTATAGAGGTACCCAGGAGACACACCAACGACCAAACCACTCAGGTCATCGATGTTCCTGTAAGCAAGCGGTCGATCCATAGCGTAAAACAACATGGTTTCGTGGCTGGAAAGGGGCTCGTCGGTAAATAGATACGTTTTCAGGTGAGTTGGGTGAGGCGCGATATCCAGGATCGCGTCTGCACTGCCGTCCTCCGCTTCACGTAACACTCGACGCCAGGGCATCAGGCTCCATTCCACCTGATAGCCAAGCTGGCTGAGCAGGTGTTCGGTTACGTCCTTGTCGGCGCCTTTGATATGCCCGTTTTCAGCGTAAATAAAGGGAGGCCACTCTTCGCTGACGATGCGCAGGGGTTCCGCATTGACCCAGTTGCCCAGCAATAGTGAAGATAGCAACAAGATTGTTTTTAGCTTCATGTGTGAGCAGCCGGTGTGTGCAAAAACAAAGAATCAGCTCATCCGCCGTGCAAGTTCCGCCACACTGCAAGACTCGGCTCTGCCTGGTTCAGTGTATAAAAATGCAGGCTTGGTGCGCCGCCGTCAATCAGCCGTTGGCATAACTGGGTGATCACGTCGGTTCCGAAAGCGGCGATGCTCTCGCTATCATCACCGTAGGATTCGAGCTGCTTGCGAATCCAGCGTGGGATCTCTGCCCCACAGGCATCTGAGAATCGGGCGAGCTTGCTGTAGTTGGTTATCGGCATGATGCCCGGAACTATGGGTATCTCCACGCCAGCCTTGCGGGCGCGCTCGACGAAATGGAAATAGCAGTCGGCATTGAAAAAGTATTGTGTGATTGCGCTGTCTGCGCCGGCGTTGGCCTTGCGCACAAAGTTTTCCAGGTCGGCGTCAAAGTGTCTGGCCTGGGGATGCGCTTCGGGGTAGGCGGCTACTTCGATATGGAAATGATCGCCGGTCTCGTTACGGATAAATTCGACCAGTTCGTTGGCATAGCGCAATTCGCCTGACGCCTGGCCCATGCCTGAGGGCAGGTCACCTCGCAGGGCAACTATGCGCTTGATGCCCGCTTCGCGGTATTCGCCGAGCAGGCTGCGCAGGTCTTCCTTACTGTCGCCCACACAGGATAGATGTGGTGCGGCAGGCACCTTTACCTCCTGGTCGAGTTGCAGCACGGTATTGCGCGTACGATCTCGGGTTGAACCGCCGGCACCGTAAGTGACGGAAAAGAATTCGGGGTTTTGCTCTGCCAGCACGTGGGCGGCAGCAATCAGCTTTTCATGTCCGGCGTCGGTCTTGGTCGGGAAGAATTCAAAGCTGACGTGATTGGTGTGTTCGGTCATTGCAGTTCCTTGGGAGCTACTAACGTCAGACGGCGTGCCGCGGGGCACGCCGCCTGTCGTTGCTTAGTAGCGGTAGCTATCGGGCTTGAAGGGGCCTTCGACTTCAACGCCGATATAGTCGGCCTGGACTTTAGTCAGCTGGGTGATGACGCCACCGAAGCCCTTGACCATTTCCAGTGCAACTTCTTCGTCGAGCTTCTTCGGCAGAACCATCAAAGTAACGTTTCCGGCCTTTTCGGCAACAGGCAAATCGGCAAACTTTTCGTTATACAGATGAATCTGTGCCAGTACCTGGTTGGCAAAAGAACCGTCCATGATCCGGCTTGGGTGTCCGGTGGCGTTGCCCAGATTGACCAAACGACCTTCGGCCAGCAGGATCAAATAATCATCGTTCTGTACGTCGATGTCCTTGCCGGTGCGGTGGATCTTATGTACCTGCGGCTTGACCTCTTCCCAGCCCCAGTGCTTGCGCATGAAGGCAGTGTCGATCTCATTGTCAAAGTGACCAATGTTGCAAACAATCGCACGTTTTTTCAGTGCTTTGAGCATGCCTGCGTCGCAGACGTTGGCGTTGCCGGTAGTGGTTACGATGACGTCGATCTTGCCCAGCAGTGCGGCGTCCACACTGGCTTCGGTGCCGTCGTTGATGCCATTCAGGTAAGGCGACACGACTTCATAGCCGTCCATGCAGGCCTGCATCGCGCAGATCGGGTCGCACTCGGTCACCTTGACGATCATGCCTTCCTGGCGCAGGGACGCAGCGGAACCCTTACCCACATCGCCGTAGCCAACAACCAGGGCTTGTTTGCCAGACATCAGGTGGTCAGTGGCGCGTTTGATGGCATCATTGAGACTGTGACGGCAACCATATTTGTTGTCGTTCTTGCTCTTGGTTACCGAATCGTTGACGTTGATCGCCGGGATTTTCAGTGTGCCGTCGCGCAGCATTTCCTGCAGACGATGCACACCGGTAGTGGTTTCTTCAGTCACGCCATGGACGCGCTCAAGCACCTGTGGATATTTTTCATGCAGGATCTGGGTCAGGTCGCCGCCATCGTCCAGAATCATGTTTGCATCCCAGGGCTTGCCATCCTTGAGAATGGTCTGCTCGATACACCACTCGTACTCTTCGTCTGTTTCGCCCTTCCAGGCGAAGACCGCAACACCTTCAACGGCAAGGGCCGCCGCGGCTTGGTCCTGCGTCGAGAAAATATTACAGGAGGACCAGCGCACTTCGGCACCCAGGGAGGTGAGAGTTTCGATCAGCACTGCAGTCTGGATAGTCATGTGGATACAGCCGAGAACCTTCGCGCCCTTGAGAGGCTGCTCGATATTGTATTTACGCCGCATTGCCATTAATGCCGGCATTTCAGACTCGGCAATAATGATTTCACGGCGGCCCCAGTCAGCTAGTGATATATCCGCTACTTTGTAGTTGGCTACTTCTTTATGGTTCATGACAGCACTCATGCGGTTACTCCATTCGTCGTTAGCGAATGGGCGCGGTTACGTGTTTAGTGACAACATCCGAGCCTGACGACACTGTGGCGTTGATACGCCCGGTCGCTGCAGCGCCCCTCGGACGGGGTCAAAATAGGTTTACAGTCCGGCGTCGGCCTTCAGTGCTTCAGCACGGTCAGTCTTCTCCCAGGGGAAGGTAGTGAAGGTATCGCCCTTCACCGTGATTTCCTCCGGGGTGCGGCCAAAGTGACCATAGGCCGCAGTCGCTCGGTACATTGGGTGCAGCAAGTCGAGCATGCGGGTGATGGCATACGGACGCAGGTCGAAGTGTTCGCGCACCAGTTTGATTATCTTGTCGTCACTGATCTTACCGGTACCGAAGGTGTTGATCGACATCGACGTCGGCTGGGCCACGCCAATGGCGTAGGACACCTGGATTTCGCACCGCTCGGCCAGTCTGGCCGCTACAATATTCTTGGCCACGTAACGCCCGGCGTAGGCTGCGCTACGGTCAACCTTGGACGGGTCCTTGCCGGAGAATGCACCGCCGCCATGTCGTGCCATGCCACCATAGGTATCGACAATGATCTTGCGGCCGGTCAGGCCGCAATCGCCCACCGGGCCACCGATGACGAACTTGCCGGTCGGGTTGATATGGTATTGGGTGTCGGCATGCAGCAGTTCGGCCGGAATGACATGGCGAATGATATTTTCCATCACTGCTTGGCGCAGGTCGCTCAAGCTGATTTCTGGATTGTGCTGGGTGGAGAGGACGATCGCATCAATACCCACGACCTTGCCGTTGTCATAGCGGCAGGTAACTTGGGACTTCGCGTCCGGACGCAGCCAGGAGAGGGTGCCGTTTTTACGCATCTCTGCCTGACGCTCGACCAGACGGTGGGCAAAGGTAATCGGCGCAGGCATCAGTACATCGGTTTCGTTGCTGGCATAACCGAACATCAATCCCTGGTCGCCGGCTCCCTGATCTTCGGGTTTCTGCCGGTCGACGCCCTGGGCGATGTCGGGCGACTGTTTGCCTATTATGTTGATTACGCCACAGGTATCGCCGTCGTAGCCCACTTCAGAAGAGGTATAGCCAACATCCTTGATCACATTGCGCACCAGGTCTTCCAGATCGACCCAGGCGCTGGTAGTGACTTCGCCGCCGACAATGGCAACCCCGGTTTTCACCATGGTCTCGCAGGCGACGCGTGCGTGCTTGTCTTCGCTGATGATTGCGTCAAGCACGGCATCGGAAATCTGATCCGCCAGTTTATCCGGATGGCCCTCGGAGACCGATTCGGAGGTGAATAACGAGTAGTCGCTCATGGTGCCGTACCTCTTGTTGACAATTCGGGTGTGAAATAGTGTTGCAGTTGTATCTGGAAGCCGTTGCGCAGTCCGATGTACAGACTGCCGCCCGGGACCAGACCCGCGTCCATGGCCCAGCGGTTCAGGTCGTCCTGATCGAAGCCCAGCCAGAGGTCGCCACAGGTGTCGCGCACCCAGCTTTGATCGTGGCTGCACAGTTCGGTCAGAATTAGACTGCCGCCGGGCTTGAGTAACTGAGTGAAGCGTTTCAGTGCTTCCGCTGGGGCGGGCATGTGATGCAGGACCATATTAGATACAACGCAATCAGCGAGCGGCAGTGCTGGCTGGGCCGCCAGGGCGTCAGCAAGCAGGCACTCGACGTTGTTCAGCCCGGCGTCTGCGCATTGCTGACGCGCCCGGTCGAGCATAGAGGAGGCGTTATCGAGTCCTATGACCCGATCAAAGCGCGCAGCCAGATCCGGCAGGAACCCGCCTTCCCCCGGTCCCACTTCGATGGCCTGCTGGTGTGCGGGGAGACGTAAGCCGTCAATCAGTCCCAGCAGTGGCTCGCGATACAGTCCGAAATGCGCAATAAGGTCTTGCTGCGCTGACGTACCCTCGGCGAAACGGGCAAAAAATTGGCGAGACAGGTCCGCGCGCTGGCTGTGGATGACATTGATCGCCTGTTGCAGGTTATTACCTAACGGCAGTGCATCCAGGCCATTGAGCAACTGCTCATGCACGCCTGACCAGCGGTTGGCGGTATCAGGCAGGCTGCGCCGGTAAAAAATTGAATTCCCTTCGCGCCGAGTACGGACCAGTCCCGCATTGGCCAGCACCTTTAGATGATGGCTCATGCCTGATTGGCGCATGGCGAAAATCTGCGCCAATTCCAATACGCCAAAAGAGTCGTTGCGCAGCGCACGCAGGATGTCCAGGCGTAGCGGATCGCCAGCGGCCTTGCATAGGGCTGCCAATGGGTCGGTGAGGCTGGGTAGGGTGGATGCGAGGTGCTCGATCTGTGTCATGTCGGCAGTGTAGGTGGGCAGGAGGATGCGCGCAAGACCTATATCAAAATAGTTTGATATAGGGTTCTAGGCGCAGGCGGCAGCTGAATGGCACCTGGATGGATCACTAGCGGGGGTTTTCATTGCCCGTTGGCGTCGTTTGCGCGAAAATGCCCGGCCTTGCAACTGGTCGAAGATTATCCATCGGCTAGTCAAACTGTCTGTCTCACAGGAGTTACCCATGCCCAGCCGTCGTGACCGAGCCAATGCCATCCGTGCCCTCAGCATGGATGCAGTGCAGAAAGCCAATAGCGGCCATCCCGGTGCGCCCATGGGCATGGCCGATATCGCCGAAGTATTGTGGCGTGACTATATGAAGCACAACCCGCGCAACACCCAGTGGGCCGACCGCGATCGTTTTGTACTATCCAACGGGCACGGCTCGATGCTGATCTATTCGCTGCTGCACCTGACCGGCTACGACTTGTCGATCGACGAGCTGAAGAATTTTCGCCAACTGCACAGCAAGACACCAGGCCATCCTGAATACGGCTATACACCAGGTGTGGAGACCACAACCGGTCCGCTGGGCCAAGGTCTGGCGAATGCGGTGGGTTTCGCGCTCGCCGAAAAGATCATGGCGGCGCAGTTCAATCGCCCCGGCCATGATGTGGTCGATCACCACACCTACGTATTTATGGGTGATGGCTGCCTGATGGAAGGTATTTCCCATGAGGTCTGCTCGCTGGCTGGTACCTTGGGGTTGAACAAACTGATCGGTTTTTATGATGACAACGGCATTTCAATCGACGGCGATGTAAAGGGCTGGTTTACTGACGATACGCCCAAACGTTTTGAGTCCTACGGCTGGCTGGTCATTCGTAACGTCGACGGCCACGATGCTGATGAGATCAAGACGGCGATTGAGACGGCCCGCAAGAGTGACAAACCGACTCTGATTTGCTGCAAGACCATCATCGGCTTTGGCTCGCCGAACAAGCAGGGCAAGGAAGAATCCCATGGTGCTGCGTTGGGTGCTGACGAAATTGCTCTGACCCGGGAGCAGCTGGGCTGGAAGCACGGACCTTTCGAGATTCCGGACAATATTTATGCCGAGTGGGACGCACGCCAGGCTGGTAGTCAGAAGGAGCAACAGTGGAATCAGCGTTTCGCTGCTTATCAGACTGAATTTCCTGAGCTGGCTACAGAGTTTTTGCGTCGCATGGCGGGTGATCTCCCCGCTGACTTCTCCGAGAAGGCTTCTGCATTTATTCGCGACGTGGCTACCAAGGGTGAGTCGATCGCCAGCCGCAAAGCCAGTCAGAACTCACTTAATGCGTTCGGCCCTTTGTTGCCGGAATTACTCGGTGGCTCGGCTGATCTGGCCGGCTCCAACCTCACCTTGTGGAAAGGCTGCAAGGGGGTGACGAAGGATGATGCCTCCGGCAATTACCTGTATTACGGTGTGCGCGAGTTCGGCATGAGCGCGATCATGAACGGCGTTGCGCTGCATGGCGGTCTTGTCCCTTACGGCGCGACCTTCCTGATGTTCATGGAATACGCCCGAAATGCGGTGCGTATGTCGGCGCTTATGAAGGTTCGGGTGCTGTATGTTTTTACTCATGACTCGATCGGTCTGGGTGAAGACGGTCCAACGCATCAACCGGTGGAGCAGCTGACCAGCCTGCGCAGTACGCCAAATTTAGACACTTGGCGTCCCGCTGATGCCGTCGAAGCGGCTGTCGCCTGGAAGTATTCGATCGAACGCAAGGGTGGCCCCAGTGCCCTGATCTTTTCGCGACAGAATCTGCCACATCAACTGCGTGATAATGAGACCGAAGCGGCCATCGCCCGCGGGGGGTATGTGCTCAAGGCCTGTGAGGGCGAGCCGCAGTTGATCCTTATCGCTACTGGCTCCGAAGTCGGGCTGGCAATGCAGGCGCATGGGAAGTTGACCGAACAGGGTTACCGAGTACGGGTAGTATCTGTGCCCTGTACCAGTGTGTTCGATCAGCAGGACGCCGAGTACCGCCAGGCTGTGTTGCCATTGGAAGTGGGTGCTCGCATCGCGATAGAAGCCGGCCACGGTGACTTCTGGTACAAATATGTGGGTCTCGACGGCCGGGTCATCGGTATGAATACCTTTGGTGAATCTGCGCCGGCATCTGAGCTGTTTGAGGAGTTCGGCTTTACTCTGGAGAATGTGCTGGCAGTAGCCGACGAGTTGCTCGAAGAGTGATGCCAAAACCTGCTCCTTTTCGTATCGCCCTGAATGGTTACGGCCGAATAGGGCGCTGCGTGCTGCGTGCGTTGCACGAGCGCGGCGGCGAAAGTATGCAGATTGTTGCGCTGAACGATCTCGCTGATCAGGCCAGTATCGAGTATTTGACGCGTTTCGACTCAACCCATGGCCGTTTTCCGGGCAGGGTGTCAGTCGACGGCAATAACCTGATGGTTGATGGTGAACCTATTCAGGTGTTGCGTCAGGCGCAGCCGGAAGGTATTGACTGGCGGGCGCTGAATATCGATATGCTGCTGGAGTGCTCGGGGCAATACACCACCCGGGAAGACGCCATGCGCTTCACTAATGCCGGGATTCCTCGGGTGTTGTTTTCTCAGCCGATGGCCAATGCGGAGGCTGTGGACGCCACCATTGTTTTCGGGGTCAATGAAGTGCAGCTGGACGACCGTTCCCGCCTGGTGTCCAACGCATCCTGCACGACCAATTGCAGCGTGCCTCTGCTCAAACTGCTTAACGAGCAAATCGGGTTGGAGTATGTGTCGATTACTACTATTCATTCGGCGATGAATGACCAGCCGGTGATCGACGCTTACCACCATGACGATTTGCGGCGAACGCGGTCGGCTTTCCAGTCGATGATCCCGGTATCCACTGGTCTGGCGCGGGGCATTGAACGACTTCTGCCGGAGCTGTCTGGTCGTGTTCAGGCCAAAGCGATAAGGGTACCAACGGTCAATGTGTCGGCATTGGACATAACCTTGCAGACATCTCGGGATACCAGCGCGGAAGAAATCAATCAATTGCTGGCGCAGGCGGCTCGCGGAGCGTATTTGGGTCTGCTTGACTATACTGAGCTGCCCCATGCCAGCTGCGACTTCAATCATGATCCCCACTCGGCGATTGTGGATGGTAGTCAGACGCGAGTGTCCGGTCCGCGGATGGTCAACCTGCTGGTCTGGTTCGATAACGAGTGGGGCTTCGCCAACCGGATGATCGACGTGGCGCAATACTGGTTGCGACGATGAGTATGGCGTACTGCCGAGCGCGGATTTAGTAATAGACAACTTTGTATTTCATAACAAGGAGTCGGTAATGAGCGTATTGACGATGGCCGAGCTGGATTTGAAGAATCAGCGTGTGCTGATTCGCGAGGATCTGAACGTGCCGGTCAAGAATGGCAAGGTGCAAAGCGATGCGCGTATTCTTGCGGCGTTGCCGACAATCAAGCGGGCTCTGGAGCAGGGCGCCGCGGTGATGATCTGCTCGCATCTTGGACGCCCGGAAGAGGGCGTATTGACCGAAGTGGACAGCCTTGCCCCGGTTGCTGCTTACCTGAGCAAGGCGCTGGGTCGCGACGTACCGCTGATTTGCGACTACCTCGCCGGCGTTGAAATCGAGCCAGGTGAGCTGGTGTTGCTCGAGAACGTGCGGTTCAATCGTGGCGAAAAGAAAAACGATGATGAGTTGGCACAGCAGTATGCGGCGCTGTGTGACGTTTTTGTCATGGATGCCTTTGGTACGGCCCATCGGGCCCAGAGCTCTACCCATGGGGTGGCCAAGTTTGCCCGGGTAGCTTGTGCTGGCCCGCTTCTGGCTGCCGAGTTGGATGCGCTGGGCAAGGCGCTCAAGTCACCGGCCAGACCCATGGCCGCCATCGTTGCCGGATCGAAGGTTTCCACCAAGCTAGATGTGCTTAATGCTTTGTCCCAGAAGTGTGATCAATTAATTGTCGGCGGTGGTATTGCCAATACTTTCCTGGCTGCAGCCGGCTACCCGGTGGGTAAATCACTGCATGAGGCAGACTTGCTGGGTACTGCTCGAGACATAGCCGCGCGTGTCAGCGTACCCTTGCCGACCGATGTAGTAGTGGCCAAGGCGTTCGCAGAGGATGCGCAAGCGACTGTCAAACTGATTGACGATGTGGCCGACGATGACATGATTCTCGATATTGGTCCGCAGACCGCCAAACATTTTGCCGAACTGCTCAAGTCCGCAGGCACTATTCTCTGGAATGGGCCTGTAGGTGTATTTGAGTTTGATCAGTTCGGCGAAGGTACTCGTGCACTGGCATTGGCGGTAGCCGAGAGCCCTGCGTTTTCCATAGCCGGTGGCGGTGACACATTGGCAGCCATCGACAAGTATGGCGTGGCGGATCGCATATCCTATATTTCGACCGGTGGCGGTGCTTTCCTGGAATTTGTCGAGGGCAAGGTGCTGCCTGCCGTACAGATACTTGAAGAGGCTGCAACGAGTCCCATCAAGCTGTGACGCTAAGCTTGGTTGAGTGATGCTTAGCAGTCTAGTGTCGATGACAACTTGCAGCTAGGCGTCCGGTGCGGCAGGCTGATATTCATATTTTATACTTTTTTGTTCAGGAGAATATTCATGGCTCTTATTAGTATGCGCCAGATGCTGGACCACGCGGCCGAATTCGGTTATGGCGTGCCCGCTTTTAATATCAATAATCTGGAGCAGATGCGTGCCATTATGGAGGCAGCTGACAAGACCGATTCGCCGGTCATCGTCCAGGCCTCTGCTGGTGCCCGCAAATATGCAGGTGCGCCTTTCTTGCGCCATTTGATTCTGGCCGCGATCGAAGAGTTTCCGCATATTCCGGTATGCATGCATCAGGATCACGGCACCACCCCGGCGATCTGCCAGCGCTCAATCCAGCTGGGGTTTTCGTCGGTCATGATGGATGGCTCGCTGTGCGAGCTGGGCAAGAATCCGACCGAGTATGATTATAATGTTGATGTTACCCGTCGGACCGTCGAGATGGCTCACGCCTGTGGCGTATCGGTTGAGGGCGAACTTGGCTGTCTGGGTAGTCTGGAAACCGGACAGGCCGGCGAAGAGGACGGCATCGGTGCGACGGGTATCCTGGACCACAGTCAGATGCTGACTGATCCTGAAGAAGCAGCTGATTTCGTCAAGCGCACGCAGGTTGACGCATTGGCGATTGCTATAGGCACCAGTCACGGCGCCTACAAGTTCACCAAGCCGCCCACCGGTGACACGCTGGCAATTGATCAGATCAAGGCGATCCATGCGCGCATCCCCGACACCCATCTGGTCATGCACGGTTCTTCGTCTGTGCCGCAAGAGTGGCTGGCTATCATCAATCAGTATGGTGGCGACATCAAGGAAACCTATGGCGTCCCCGTTGAGGAGATTGTCGAGGGCATCAAGCATGGCGTACGCAAGGTTAATATCGATACGGACCTGCGTCTGGCATCGACTGGCGCCATGCGTCGGCTTATGGCGCAGAATCCGAGCGAGTTTGACCCACGCAAGTTCTTTGCTGAAACAGTCAAGGCCATGCGCGATATCTGTATTGCTCGTTATGAGGCGTTTGGCGCTGCCGGAAATGCTTCTAAGATCAAACCCGTCAGCCTGGAAGTCATGTATCAGCGTTACGCTACGGGTGAGCTGGATCCGAAGATCAATTGAATTGGCAGACTGATAATAGCGGATCGTAGGAGGGGGGTATGAGCGCACCTGAAGAAGAGCCTGATGAAATTTTTGCCCGGGAGAGGCTGGTGGAGGCGCTAGAGAATCAGCTTGCCGTTGACCAGCCCCCGGCAGCTCAGGCCACGTTGAACAAGCTGACACTGGTGGGCTATTCACGGGAAGATAGTATCGAACTGATGGCGCAGGTACTCGCGCACAGTATAGGTGTGATGCTCGACCGTGATACAGCCTTTGATATGTCTGCTTACGAGCAGGCGTTGCGCAACTTGCCCGAGCTACCCGAAACGACCTAATGAGCGGCTTTTGGTGTACCCGGGTAGCATGCAATCGGAACAACAAGAACAGGAATACAATCTATGTTATTGACGATCTTGCGGGTGATTTTCTTCTACCTGGTGTGCGTTTTGCTGGCGACCATATTGGGGACTGTTGCGCAGACCCAGCTTAATTTGTGGGAGCTTCAGCAGCTCGGAGTGCCCATCCCAGGGGCCGAACGACTGGCAACCACACTCGGTGATCTGGGTGGGTTTACACCCTTTTTCGGTGTCATGGTCGCCGCCGCATTTCTGCTGGCTCTGCCCGCGGCTCACGGTCTCGGCATGGTTTTCAAGCCTTGGCGCTGGTTGCTGTTTTTTCTGGCGGGCGCAGTGGGTATCTGGGTGGCGTTCCTCGTCGCCAACTATGTATTGCCGATGCCGACCTTTATCGCCGCTACGCGTCATACCCCTGGACTACTGATCGTCATGGCAGCCGTAGGTATTGGCAGTTTGCTGTTTGGTCGGTTTACCCGCCCGCCAGCCAGACGCGGTTTGCGCGTTCTGGGCTGAGAATTGTCTTTCGGAGATTTGAGCATGAAGAGCAAAAGCGCTGTGCTGACTGCATCACTGGCAATGACCTTCGCGTCGGCCGCATATGCAGCGGATTATCAGATTGAAACAGTGGCACAGGGGCTGGAGTTTCCATGGTCCCTGGCTTTCCTACCCGACGGCGGTATGCTGGTGACTGAGCGCGCCGGAAGGTTGCGGTATATCAACGCCCAAGGTGAGCTGAATCCGGTCGCTATCGAAGGAGTGCCTGAGGCGTTCATTAGTGGTCAGGCAGGGTTGTTTGAGGTCGCGCTTGACCCCGAGTACGCCAGCAATAGCCGGATTTTCCTGACCTATGCCTGTGGCACACTGGAAGCAAACCATACCTGTTTGAGCAGCGCGACCTACACGGCAACAGGTTTGGACAATGTCGACGAGCTATTCCGCGTCAAGCCTGCCAAAGCGGGTAATGCCCACTACGGTGGACGCATGGCCTTTTTGCCGGACCATACGTTGCTGCTGACGCTGGGCGACGGTTTTGATTACCGTGAAGAAGCGCAGAAGACGACCAGCCATTTGGGATCGATTGTGCGTCTAAATCGTGACGGCTCAGTACCGGATAATAATCCCTATCTGGGCCAGAGCGGTGTGTTGCCGGAGCTATACAGTATCGGTCATCGAAGCGTACAGGGGATTATTTATGACGCGGAGAATGATCGCGTCCTGAGTCATGAGCATGGACCGCGCGGTGGTGATGAGCTTAATCTGATCAAGCCTGGCAATAATTATGGTTGGCCGAAGATCACCTATGGAGTGGACTACAACGGATCAATCATCAGCCCTTACACGTCGCTGCCGGGGCTCGAGCAACCGCTGGTGCAATGGACGCCTTCTATCGCCCCCTCAGGTATGACGCTTTATCGTGGCGAGCTCTTTCCTGCCTGGAAGGGCAGCATCATGGTGTCCGCGCTGGCGGCACGAAACGTGCGCAGAGTCGAGCTGGATGGTAACCAGGTCACCGCACAGGAAACCCTTTTCGAGGAGCTGGGGACGCGCTTCCGTGATGTGCGCAGCGGGCCCGATGGCGCACTCTATCTGCTCACCGATGCGGCCCAAGGAAAGATTCTGCGGGTAGTACCTGCCAACTGAGGATGCGTAACGGGCTGGTCGCGGAGAAGCTTATAACTCTCTATTGCCGGTATCTGCCGGTGAGTGAAAGCTGACCCCGCCCCGGCCACTGCGTTTGCGTGAGTAACGTGCCATATCGGCCTGGCGCAGTAATGTCGGCATGTCCAGTTCGGCAGCATGGGTCAGTGTCACACCAATGTTTATCCCCAGTGAAATACTCTGATCACCGAGTTCAATGTTTGGCGTGAAGGTGTCCAGCAGTCGTTCGGCAATTATTTGGGCCTGCTGAGTATCCGATACATCATCGGCCACCAACACGAACTCGTTACCTCCCAAGCGTGCTACAAAATCGGTTTCGCGGGCTACCTCTGCCAGTCTTTTAGCGACAGCACAGATAATCCTGTCGCCGGTATCATCGCCCAGTTGATCATTCAGCTGTTTGAATCCATCCATGTCGATCAGCATCACCGCTAACGGTGTATGCCGCCGCTTGCTTCTTCTCAAGGCCTGATTGATATGCAAATCCAGAGCGGCACGATTAGACATGCCTGTCAGCGGATCTTTGAGCGCCATATTTCTCAGTCGTGTTTTCACGTCTTCTAGGCGCTGAGTGGATTCGAGTAACTGTTGTTGCGCGGTAGCGTGGTCGTTTTGCAGACCATCGATAGTGGCATTGCGCTCGTCTAGCTGCTGCTTGGTCTCTGCATGGGTTCGGCTAGACAGCGCGATTGCGATAACAAGAAGACCTGCGGCGCTGCTGCCTTGTACGGCTAAATCAGTTAGCAGGTATCCTGGCGCGATGCCGGTTGCGCGCAGTGCGAACAAGGTGATGCTTAGCGCCATCAGGCCTGCACCTAGCAGGAAAAGGCTTGCCGCAGGAACCTGCTCTCTTATGGCCCGCACGATGCAGCAGATCGAGAGTAGAGTGGTCAGCATTGCCAGCCAGGGCATGGCCCTGCTAATCCAGGCTGGAAACAGAAAAAGACCGCCGAGCGCCATCAGGGAGCTGGTGATCGCCAGTATAGTCAGCAAGCTTCGCCAGACGTCAGGCCGATTGGCTCGGGTAAAGAGGTCACGCAGTAGCAGAGCGACGCATGCAGTGCCTGCCGTCAGGGCGAAGGGAAGCAGTCGGGTACCCCATTCGCCCACCTGGGGCCAGAGATAGCGCCCGCCCAGTCCGGAGAAGGCTGTCACGCCTAGCACGAAGAACAGCACGTAGCTGCCGTACAATACATAGTGGCGCTTGCGCTGCAAACCGCCAATGGACAGGTACAGTAAGCCCAGACCCAGCATTAAACCGCAGTACAGCATGATCATCGCGGTACTGCTGACGCTGTGACTTGCAAAGGCCGCACTGTTCCAGATTTGGCTGGTAATCCCAAGACTGCCAACGGATTTGGCACTCAGATACAGTGTTTTTTGCTCTCCGGGCGCAAGCCGAATCGTGAAGACCGGATTACGATGAACGAAGTCGCGTTGAGCGAGAGGCACGCCCAGACCACTGAGCCTTTCAGGCTGGCCTGACTCGAACAAAACAACCCTGCTAAGGGATGAATAAGGGAAATAAAGATGCCAGATCATTTCCCTTTGAGCCGCAGACGCGATGTCTATCTTCATCCAGAGTACATCGGAACTGTAACCAAAATGCATGCTGCTATAGTTGGAAGCGTAGGTCCATGCTTCGGGTCCCGAAAGGATCTCCTCAAAGCTCGTATCACTTCGGGTGCGACGAAGCTCCATCCAGGGTTGCAGATCCAGACCTTGCTCGGTGCCATCGAGTGTCAATACAGTATGGTTTGGAAGTGAGGCGGGCACCGGTGAAGAAAAAAGCATCACCAGAGTGTAGAGGGCAATTAAAGGTGCGCAAGCAAGATATCGTCTTGCATCCCGTCGGATTATGCTCATGCATTGGTCCTCACTGGCAAGGAAGAGGTATGCAGTACGACCCCGTGTCGGCCGCTGCGCTTGCGTTGATACATAGCCTGATCGGCCTGACGCATTAATGTCTCTATGTCAGGTTCAATGCCGTTGCTCAGACTGATGCCCACACTGGCACCCACGCTGACGCTGGCTCCATCGAGTTCCAGCGGCATGCTCAAGGCATCGAGCAGCCTTTGGCCCTGCAGTAACGCATCTTCCTGATCAATGATGCCCTCGCTGATTAATATGAATTCATCGCCACCTAGACGCGCCACCAAGTCAGTTTGCCGGGCGCGACTCTTGAGGCGACCGGCGATGCTTATGAGTACCTGGTCGCCGATATCGTGGCCCAATTCGTCGTTGATTGCCTTGAATCCGTCAAGGTCGATAAGGATCAGCGCCAGCAGCTCCTGGCGGCGCTCAGTACGATGCATGGCCTGTGGTATGTGACGGGCCAGTGCGGAGCGATTACCTAGACCCGTTAATGGATCCTGCATGGCCAACAGTTCGAGTCGTTTGTTGGCAGCGGCCAGCTCTTCGGTTCGCTCGGCGACACGCAGCGCAAGGACACGCTCTTGATGGACCAGGGCCTGAACAACCTGTTTTTGTGATGAAAGCGCCTGCAGCTGGGCCTGCTCCTTGAGCCGCTTGAGTTCGTTAAACCGGGCAGCGAGGCCTAGCGATAGCAGAAGCATTTCGACTGCCGAACCAATCTGCATGGCGTTGACTGTAATGACATTGGACGGAATCAGACCAAAATTGCGCAGCGCCAGAAGCATGCCGCCAACCAGCAGCATCAGCCAGGCGACGACAAAAATACGTGCCCCTGGAATACCCTTTATGACGCAGACGATACCGGTGGCAAAAAGTACCAGCGTCGTTGCCAGCCCAACGATGGACATCAGCTGAAGGGCAGGCTGGATGGCGATAAACAAGATTGCCAGTGTGGCCAGCATGGCAACCCAGGCAAATAACTCTAGAGCTGAATCAAGTGGTGGGCTGCGCCTGGCCGTATCGAGAAAGGACCGGGTAAAGAGGACACCAACGGCAGCAGAGAGACATAAACTGAACGGCAGAATACGGTTGCCGTGCTCGCCCAGGGTCGGCCAGATAAATTGTGCACCCAGCCCGTTAATGGCTGCGACGCCGGCACCGAAGGCAACTACGAAACAGACATACAGGAGGAAGGAGCGCTCACGAAGCACCGCGAATAACAGCAGATTGTAGATAGCCAGAGCTAGTAGCATGCCAAAGTAGATTGCCAGCAGCGCATAGGTGCCCTGGCTGTGTTCATAGAAGTGTTGAGCCTCCCATAACTGAAGGTCCAGCGTGAGACTCCCTTCGGACTGGGCGGCGATGTACAGCATGCGGGTTTCGCCCGGCTCAAGACGGACCATGAAAATAGGGTTGCGGTGCTTCATGTCACGCTGCTCGTAAGGCAACGTGTCTCCCTGGTGTTGGACTTCTACGCCACCGGAACCGCCGCTAAAGAGGCTGACACGGTCCAAAGAGGGGTAGCGCATTTCCACTATCCAGTTGGTGTGTGTTTGCGCGGTGGACACAAGTTCGGTCTTGAACCAAACGCGATCATGGGTATAACCAAAGTTCAAGCCCGTGCGCTCGGACGCCGAGTGAAAAGCCGAGGGCTGGGCGATGACCTGTTCCAGCTCCAAAGCGTGGCTAGGGTCGGATAGGTAGCTGATATGGGGCTGTAAATCGGATACCAACACAGTAGTGTCATCGACGATCAGCGGTTTCGCGGCGAATGCGGACAAGCTGGCCAATAAGAGCCAGATAAAGAGAAAAGCATGCCAGGCAGACCCGCACAAGGCCTGGCGGGGCAGTAAGATGGGTGGCGAGAGCATATGTGAAATGTGACCTGAATCCCTGGTTTTTCATCATCTAAGACCGGCGTCTACTGCCAGAATGGATTGATATTCCTAATCAGTGTCTTCCGTGATCCATCAACACTTAGCTCAAGACTATAGGTCTGCGCCACTGCCCGCGTCAAACCCGGATGAAACTCGAGCTGCCTGCTGGCGAAAACCTCGTGGTGTGACCCCTAGCCAGCGGCGGAAAGTTCGGCTGAAATTAGTCGGATCCAGATAGCCCAGCCGTTCGGCCACGCTTTCGATGCTCAAATCGGTTTGCGAAAGCAGCCAGCAGGCGAGATCGCAGCGAACATCGTCCAGCAGTGTCTGGTAGCGCACGCCCTCATCGTTGAGATGGCGTATCAACGTACGCGGTGCCATATGTTCGTGAACGGCCATCTGCTCAAGCGTGGGATACTGGTCAGTGCTGCCCAGCAGTCGTTGCTTGATCCGCTCGCTCAGGGATCCGCCGCGCACGAGCCTTTGTAGTTGGTTCTCGCAATCGCGAAGCGCTAGCCGCTCGGCATCGGGGTCAGCAGCCAGGCAGGGGCTGTCGAGATACCCCGAAGGTAACTCCAAGCGCAGTTGATCGCTGCCGAACACGACTGTGCCGGCGACCTGGTGGTATGCCTCGGAACCGTCTGTTTCGGGCATAGGCCAGTGCAGTGTGAGTTCCTGGTGCATTGGTAATCCGGTTGCAGTCTCCAGTAGGCGCAGAATTGCTGTCGTGAAATGGCCGAGCAGATATTCGCGCAGTTCCGGCAGGATTAGGCGCTCATCAAGTATCAACATGGCTGAACTCTGCGGATCGATCCTGAATGCGGCAATGTTCTGGCGCAGGCTGGAATAGCGGTTGATGATGCCCACTGCTGAGCGCACATCCCCGGTGACAATGCTGGCGTAGCCGGCCGCACCATGGGCCGATACATCAGTATGTCGGCCCACCTCGATGCCCAGCCAGGAACAGTCACTGAGGGACAGCGCATGGAGAACCAGGCGATGCATCTGGTCGAAGCTGAGAAAGCGATTGTCGTGGTGTAGCGTATGCCAGTTCAGGCGGGTTCCGTGCAGGATTTGGAGATCGGAAAATCCACGACGCCTCAACTCGGCACATATCAATCGCGCGTAAACCGGGTGAATCGACGGACTTAGCCAGATTTGCTGGTTGAGCATGAACAGAGCCATCCTTGCATGAAGGTGTCACAATATGACGATTTATTGCCCGTTGCAACGGTAGGCGCCATATAGGCGCGAGAGCATGATCAATGGGTAGCTGGTGAGTCCCGTGATAACAAAAAAGGTAATCAAGATGAACACTGCCGCCCCTGCCTTCGAGCCGAGCTTGGACTATATAGACCGTAAACGACACCTGTGGCTTTTTTCGCTGCTGGTTCCCTGTATCGCCCTTGTCGGTCCATTGATGTACATGTTGGTGTCGCCCAAGTTGTTATGGCTCTGGCTACCGACACTTTTTTCCTATGCGGTCATTCCTGTTCTTGACGCGATCATTGGAGAGGATCGAAGTAATCCACCAGAAGAAGCGGTCGCGGCATTGGAGGCAGACCGATACTATCGGTATGTCACTTATGCTCTGGTGCCCATTCTCTGGGCCAGCTTCCTGGTTAGCGTCATCTTCATCGGTACGCATGACCTGCCTTGGCATGGCGTGTTGGCCGTTGTACTCGCCGCGGGTGGCACTCTGGGCTACGGGTTGAATTTGGGCCACGAGATGGGCCACAAGAAGACAACCCTTGAGCGCTGGCTGGCAAAAGTCACTCTGGCCCTTGGTTTTTACGGCCATTTCTTCGTGGAACATAACCGCGGACACCATCGGGACGTGGCGACGCCTATAGATCCTGCTTCATCACGCATGGGCGAAAGTATCTACCGTTTCGTTTTTCGCGAGATGCCCGGCGCGTTCTTTCGCGCCTGGGATCTGGAAGCTGAGCGGCTCGATCGGTGCGGAAAATCAGTATGGAGTCTTGAGAACGAGATTATTCAGCCAGCACTGATCAGCGTGGCATTGTACGGCGTTCTGATCGCGTTTCTAGGTGTAGAAATCATTCCAGTGCTTATGTTGATAGCGTTCTGGGGTGCGTTTCAACTGACTCAGGCTAATTACATTGAACATTATGGCTTGTTGCGCCAGCTTCAGCCCAATGGCCGATATGAGCGTTGCCAACCCTATCATTCATGGAACAGCAATCATCTGTTCTCCAACTGGGCGTTGTTCCATCTGCAACGGCATTCTGATCACCACGCGCACCCGACCCGTCGCTACCAAGCACTGCGTGATTTTCCTGACCTGCCGCGCCTGCCGAACGGCTACTTCGGTATGTACCTGGTCGCCTACGTTCCTTCATGGTGGTTTAAAGTCATGGATAAACGACTGCTGGAAGCGGTCGATCATGATCCATCGAGGATCAATTTCGAGCCGGCCAAGCGCGAGCAGCTAATGCGCCGCTATAACCTGAATAATGCGCAGACCTTCACCGCTGACTTAGAGGTAGCTGCATGAGCCAGTATGTGTGTCCTGAGTGCGGCTACAGTTATGACGAAGCGGTCGGTGATGCGCACATGGGCTTCGCCGCAGGCACGCCATGGGCTGACTTGCCCGAGGATTTTGTCTGCCCCGATTGCGCCATCAGTTACAAGGAAGACTTTACTCTCAGCGAGTAGAATCGGGTCTATAGCGGCCAGATCCACAGCAGCAGTGGAATGCTGACCGCTATAACGACCAGTTCGACCGGGAGGCCGAGCTTCCAGTAGTCGCTGAAGCGGAAACCACCGGGACCCAGGATCAGCGTATTGTTCTGGTGACCGATGGGCGTTAGAAAGGCGCAGGATGCGCCGATAGCGACGGCCATCAGATAGCTGTCGGCATTTACCCCGAGCAGTTGCGCGATACTAAGCGCAATAGGACACATGACCGCAGCAGTAGCTGCATTATTCATGAAATCTGACAACATCATGGTGATGACCAGTATTAACGTCAGACCCACTATCGCATTACCTTGCGCGACCTGTTCAAGCAGTGTTCTGGCCAGAAGATCGGCGGCTCCAGTTTCGGCCATCGCCCCGGCCAAGGGCATCAGAGCGCCGAGCAGGACGATGATTGGCCAGTCTACCGCATCATATATTTTGCGTAACGGAATGACCTTGGTCAGCATGTAACCCAGAACCCCCAAGGTGAAGGCCAGGGCGGCAGGCAGAATACCGGTTGCTGCAAGCAGTACCACGCCCACCATTATAGCGACTGCGGTAAAGGCTTTCTTTTGGTCAGGAATCAGAATGGTTCGCGGCGCCAGAGGAATACAGCGGTATTCGGATGCAAACATGCTTATGGCTTCGGGTCTGCCCTGCATCAGCAAGACGTCGCCGGCGCCCAGAGGGGTCCAGCGCAATCGGCGGATGGAGCGGTGGCCTTGTCTGGAGATGGCCAGCAGATTGATACCGAAGCGTGATCGTATCTGGAGATCGGTGGCGCTGCGATCGAGCAGCAGGGAGTTACCTTGGACGACCAGTTCCTGCAAGGTAATGTCGTCGTCACGGTTCCTGTCCTTCTTGTCGTCTTCGTCTTCGTCTGACTTCCTGTTTTCCGGATCGGCGGGCGTCAACTCGGTGGTCGCCTCGATAGTGGAGTGCGCCTCGGTATTCTGTGCTGCCTCACCCGCACGCTCCTCTTCAGGCTCGTCCGATTCATCGCCGTTTTCTTCGCGCGTATCCACAGCCTCCTCTAGTTTGAGGCCGAGCGTAGTGAGGGTGGCCCCCAGTGCGTTTGGATCCGCTTCTATTACCAGTATGTCGCCGGCGCGCAATATGTCGCCGGGCAAGGGCGAGACGACACGAAAATCATTGCGCACCAAGCCTGCTATCTGTGCATCTTCTTTATCGAGGAGTTCTTCAACCTCTCGCAGCCTGAGGCCCACCAGTTTGGCTTCTTCACCGATGCGTACCTCGGTCAGATAGGTGCCCGTATCGAAATTTTCGCCATCGTGCTTCTCCCGGTGCGGGACCAGCCAGCGTCCGAAGATGACAACAAAGATGACCCCGGCCAGCGCAACGGACAAGCCCACCGGCGTGAAATCAAACATCGTGAAGGGCGTACCCATCTCGACCCTGCGAAAATCGGCAACGATGAGGTTTGGTGGAGTACCGATCAAGGTAGTCATACCGCCGAGGATGGTGCCGAACGCAAGAGGCATCAACACTTTACCCGGTGCTAACTCCTGTCGTTTGGCGATTTGCATCGCAATAGGCATAAGCAATGCCATTGCACCGACGTTGTTCATGAACCCTGATAGCGTCGCGCCGAGAAGTGTCAGTGCTCCGATGCTGAGAAGCGGACCGCTGTCACGGGGCAGTATTTTTTGCGCCAGATACTCCACCGCGCCGGTGGATTGCAGACCATAGCCGAGGATCAACACAGCGGCGACGGTAATGACGGCGGGTTGCGCGAACCCATCGAATGCTTCAGTGCTTGGCGTGAGGCCGAGCATAACGCAGGCCAGCAGTGCTGCGAGGGCGATGATGTCGTGGCGCAAGCGCCCCCACAGGAACAGACCGATCGTTGCAGCCAGAATGCCGAAGATCAAAGCTTGATCAAGATTCATGATTTACTCGTAATGATGAGGCTTCAGAGCGATCGGGGCGATCGGGGCGATCACATTAATCGGACCTTGAATCGGCGTCCCTTGATCTTGCCCTGTTCCAGGCGCTGCTGTGCAATCGGGGCCAGATCGCGCCTGACCGCTACCAGGGATTGATAATCAGTGATGCTGATCTTACCGATCGCCTCGGCAGGCAAGCCTGCCTCCCCGGTCAGCGCGCCCAGCAGGTCGCCCGGGCGTACCTTGTCCCTACGGCCACCCGCAATCGCCAGTGACCGCATGGGCGCTATCAGGGGGGTATCCAGTCCGGCGGGCAGCGTCGACAGGGCATGCCAATCCAGTGGCTGTCCCTGCATGCTTTCGATTGCGTTGGCTCGACCGCCTTCGGAAGGGGCTACTAGGCTCAGTGCAAGGCCGGTCTCTCCCGCTCGACCACTTCGCCCGATACGGTGTGTGTGCACCGCTGGATCAGGAGACAGTTCCACATTAATGACCGCGGCGACACCGGCAACGTCGATGCCCCGTGCAGCGACATCGGTAGCAACCAGTACGCTGCAACTCTGGTTGGCAAAAAGAGCCAGCACCTCATCACGTTCGCGTTGCTCCATATCGCCATGCAGCGTAAGAGCGCTCACTTTGTGGGCTTGCAGATGTTGCAGAAGATCCTGGCATTGCTGGCGGGTATGACAAAACGCAATGCAAGGCTGCAGGCGCTCGGCCGCGAGCAGACGCACCACAGCTTGCATGCGCTCAGCCGGCACGATCTCGTAAAAGCGTTGTTTGATGGGGTTTTGCGGCTCAACTTCTTCGATGTTGACGCGCTGGGGTGTTTGCAAAAAGCGACCCGCGAGTGCCTCTATCGACGGTGGAAAGGTGGCCGAGAACAGCAGTGTTTGGCGTCGTTTGGGCGCCAAATCGATAATTTCACTGATTGCGTCATGAAAACCCATATCGAGCATCCGGTCAGCCTCATCCAGCACCAGGCAATTGAGTCCCTTGAGTTCGAGAGTGCCTCGGTCCAAATGATCCTTGATCCGGCCGGGCGTACCTACGACGACGTGCGCTCCCTGTTCCAGAGAGGCAGCCTGTGGACCAAAGGGCGTGCCACCGCAAAGTGTGATGATCTTGATGTTGGGCATGGCGCGAGCGAGGGTGCGCAGAGCGGTAGCGGTTTGCGCAGCCAGTTCGCGGGTGGGGCTCAGCACCAACGCCTGACAGCCAAAGAATGCAGGGTTTAGGGGTGTCAGCAGGCCTATACCAAAGGCTGCAGTCTTGCCGCTACCGGTACGTGATTGGGCGATCAGATCATGCCCGGCGAGAATCAGCGGAAGAGCCTGAGCCTGCACGGGGGTCATATGCTCAAACCCCAAATGTTCCAGAGTGCCCAGTAAGGCGGCAGATAGAGGCAGGGAGGAGAAGGAGGATGTCGACACGGGGCTTACCTGAGGTTTGATGGCCGTCCAGTGTACCAGAGCGGCCTCTTCGCTGGCCGCGCAAATTTGACGTTTAGCGGCGGATGCGCGACTTGCGAAAGCCCCCATGGCTAACGAAGGAGCCGGTATCGCCGGTGATCCAGAAAAGCGTGGCGCGGAAAAAAGCGCTTGATCGGGATACGTGGTAGCTGCGCGTTTTGTTGTACGCCCAGGACCAGCCCCGGCTGTTACGGCTACTGCTCATGAAAATCACTCCTTGATGATCATTAAAACGGGAGATAAATCAGGCTATCCATACGGTGTGACAATATAACGGCAGATTGATCGCTCTGCGCTTTGATACGTCTTTTTAATGGCGCATACACTCCGTCGGCGCATCTTACGTCAGAGTGATATCACATTAGAAGGGGAAGATTAGCTATTGAAACAAATGATCGAAATGCGCCCTTTATTAGTCATTTCCGGCGACGGTAGTGCAGTTTCGGCCATTTTCCTTGGACTGATAGAGCGCCTTGTCTGCGGCCTCGATCAGTAGCGTGTGGTTGGGCATGCTGTCGTCCATGCTGGCGACGCCCAGGCTGACGGTGACTTGGAGTACTTGGCCTGCGTGGTCAATCTGCAGGGCTTCGATGGCCGTTCGCAAGCGCTCAGCAAACTGGAAGGCACCGTTGGTAGCGGTGTCAGGAAGCAGAACCGCGAACTCTTCACCCCCGTAGCGTCCAGCGTAATCGGTTTCCCGCGCTAACAGTCGGGTGATTCGTGAGACCTCACGAATCACCTCATCGCCAAGCTGGTGACCGTATGTGTCGTTAAATTTCTTGAAGTGATCGATGTCGAACATCAGCAGACTGGTGGGGCTCTCGTAGCGCATGTGCCGCGAAAATTCGCGTTCCAGGCATTGTTCCCAATAACGGCGGTTGAGCAGTCCGGTGAGGCCGTCGCGCAGCGCCAGTTCCTGTAGCTGTGTGTTGGCTGATTCCAGTTGCCGCTTGTTGACAGCAACATTGGTGACGTCATAGATGATCAGGCAAACGTGGTCACTGACTCCGTTGGTGCTGCGTAGCGGAAGAATCGTGACATTCTGGTACATCTCATCTGCCAGTCCGGTAATAGGCTGATAACTTTTGAAGTGCACCAGGTTGGGCCGTTGTTCCCAGATCGTGAAGGCGCGCGTACCAAGCATTACAGCGGTTTCGACCTTGCGGCTGAACCAGTTGCGCTCTATTTCTGGAAAGACCTCGAATAGCGTGCGCCCGGCAACTTCATCCGCGCCGCGCCCGGAATGATTTTCCATGAAACTGTTCCAGACTTCGATCTGGTACTCACGGTCCATGACTACCACGCCGACATCGATGCTCTGAACCACGTCCAGAAGCCAATGGAGTTCGGTGATGTCAAACTGGGCGGGCATTATCCAATCCTTTTCCTGCGGTCAATTGATCATGAAGTCGAGTTTTTCGCGCAACCGGGGTACAGAGTCCTCGGTGAAAAGCAGCAGCAGGTCAAAATGAATGTCCAGATCTTCGAGTCCGTAAGTGATTTCCACGGCCAGGGTTCGTTTCCAGCGACGCTGATTAATCCGCACCAGGTCTTCGATTGGACAATGCTGACCCAGTACCAGGGGGTGACCTTGTGACAAGCTGATATTCAACTGTTCCGACAGGCCGTTGAGGCAGGCACCAATGATAATGCTGGCCAGGTCGAGCAACATTTCCAGTCGAGCCGATTCGTCTTCCTGAGCTTCCAGCAGCTTGGCGACATCATTCATTTCGGCGTCGTGGAATATCAACAACGCTTCTCCGGCCACACCGCCACCGATGTAACCCTGGCAGATTGCGGTCAAGCTTTGTCCGCGCTGCGCGTCAGCCAGCGTCATGTGCAATTCGCCGACTTCCAGGATGTTGACATTGGGTATGGGCAACTGGATGAAAACACCCAGCACCTTGCTCAGTAGGTCGGCAGCCCGCCCCATTGCGATATTGGTCACTTCACGAAAAGCATCGCGAAAGGACACGTTGGGTAGGTCAGAAAATTCTGAGGTGTTCTCCGATGGTGTCCGGGTCAGGGGTATGTCTACCCCTAGAGCATTGAGTGCATCGGCCAACTGCATGGGGTCGGCCGGCTTCTTGATGAAGGCTTTTGCACCAAGGGCTTTGGCCCTGCGGACGGCCTCGTCTTGAACGTCACCGGACACGACGATGACTTCAGCCTGGAGGCCTTCCTCGCGTAGCTTGCTGAGTACGCCAAAGCCATCCAGTTCAGGCATTGTCAGGTCGAGGAGCACGATCTGACCGGCACCCTGGCGTATGGCTTCCAGTCCCTCCAGTCCATTGGTAGCTTGGGTTATCTGAAAGGGCCAATTGGCGGGTAGCGCGCGGATAAGCTGCTTACGCGCCATATTGGAGTCGTCACACACCAGCAGTGGTATGGTGCTCACATCCACTATCCTTGTTACATTAAGCTGTTGTTGGAAAAGTTGTCGCCAGGTGGCGCTTGCCCTGAGCAGGCATTTGGCCATACTTTGCACCAGAATGCCAAAGTGCGCAGCTATTGAGAAGTGCTTGTGTGAAAAAGTCGAGCGGTTTTTGCCGATTTCAGGCCGGTAGAGTGCGAGTAGACCAGAAAAGCCGGAACAGGAGTGGGCGGATGAGCGAGGGATTGGAGAGCAGTCAGCAACATAAGCGTCTGGTACTCAAGGCATTGTTATGGACCACAGTAGCTGGTGGGATTGTGTTTGCTGGCTTGAATGTCGGGCGTGGAATATGGTTGCTGGCAGCCGGTGAATGCGTTTTTGTTCTTTTCGCGCTCCTGGTCTTGCGCATTGTCGACCGCACGACACATTTCACATTAGTGACCGTCGCCTATCTGATCCCCTTCTTTACCCTGATGGTGCTTGCATTACTGCTCCCGCGAACTTCATTTACCGTATTTGCCTGGATCCAGATGATACCTATTATCTGCTATCTGCTGCTTGGGTTGCGCGGTGGATTCTGGATGTCAGTGGTATTCGTCAGCCTGGGTGTCGCTGCATTCAGTTACCGTTACAGCGGTGAAGAATATTTGTTGAGCTTAATGATGCTGGCGAATATCTGGATCAGTAGCATGGCGATCACGATGTTTTCCCACATCTATGAGCGCAGTCGGCTGGCGAATGAGGCCCGACTCATCGAGTTGGCCAGTACGGATAACCTGACCGGCCTGGCCAACCGCATGAAGCTTTCTGAAGTGCTTGAACGCGAACGCAGTCATGCGTTACGTGATAATAAGCCGCTATCGCTGGTCATGCTTGATGTCGATTTTTTCAAGCGCGTTAACGATCAGTTTGGCCATAATGGTGGCGACCGTGCACTTTGCCATCTCGCTGAGGTGCTGACGTCTCGCTTGCGAGACACTGATCTGCTGTGCCGGCTGGGTGGTGAAGAATTTGCCGTACTGTTGCCCGGCGCAACTCTTGAGCAGGCGGCAGAGCTGGCTAATGATTTACGCCGGCATTTGTCAGCGCATCCCCTGGATATCGAATCGACCCAACAGATCATGACCTTTAGCGCCGGTGTCGCTACCCTCGGAGAGGATGGGCAAAGTCTGGACGAGTTGATGCAGACGGCAGATCGAAGGATGTATGAAGCCAAGGGTGCGGGCCGCGATCAGGTGGTGGCAGCTGGTCAGCAATATCCGCTTACTGCGCCTGTTTTGCGGACGCCATGATCTGTCTTTTCAACACAGCATACCTCTAATAAAAGTACGCACGCGTTGCACTCTTCTACACTCATGATATGGGCATGGAGTTTGGTCATGAATGTGAAAAGGGGAGCAATATGCAAATCGGGGTGCCGCGGGAAATCAAGAATCACGAGTACCGTGTAGGACTTACCCCCGCGGCTGTCGCCGAGTTGGTGCGCCAGGGTCATGAGGTCGCCGTGGAATACGACGCGGGCGCCGCCATTGGGTTTTCCGACGCCGATTACCAGTCAGCTGGTGCTCACCTGGCGGGCGTTGAGGAGGTATTCGCCAAGTCGCGGATGATCGTCAAGGTCAAGGAGCCGCAGGCGAATGAGCGCGCTCGCCTTGGACCCGAACATATCCTGTTCACCTATCTCCATCTGGCGCCGGATCGGCCGCAGACTGAAGAGCTGCTGGCGTCTGGTGCTCTGTGCATTGCTTATGAAACAGTAACCGACGCACGCGGTGGACTGCCCTTGTTAGCGCCCATGTCGGAAGTCGCCGGACGAATGTCAATTCAGGCGGGGGCAAGCTGTCTGGAAAAAGCGCGCGGTGGGAGGGGCGTACTCCTTGGTGGGGTGCCGGGTGTACCGCGCGGACGTGTAGTCATCCTCGGGGGTGGTGTGGTGGGCAGTAACGCGTTGGCTATGGCCGTCGGTATGGGCGCTGATGTGACGGTCCTGGACAAGAATCCAGACGTTCTGCGGCAGCTTGATTTGCGCTACGGAAACCGCATTAATACGCTGTACTCCACCGCTGCGACGCTTGAAGAGCAGGTGCTTGGTGCTGACCTGGTTATCGGCGCGGTGCTGGTTCCAGGCGCCGCTGCGCCCAAGCTGATCAGTGCCCGATTGGTTTCGCGCATGCAAGCGGGCGCAGTATTGGTGGACGTGGCTATAGATCAGGGTGGTTGCGCCGAGACATCGCATGCGACTACCCATGCCGACCCTGTTTATATCATCGACGGGGTTGTGCATTATTGCGTAGCCAACATGCCTGGCGCCGTCGCTCGTACTGCCACCCAGGCGTTGAATAATGCCACCCTGCCTTTTGTGCTGGCGCTGGCTAACAAGGGAGTGAAAAAGGCATTGGCTGATGATTCCCATCTGCGGCAGGGCCTTAACGTGATTGCTGGCAGGCTGACGAACGCGGGCGTTGCTGCAGCCCTCGATATACCCGCTCAGTCACCAGAGGCAGGACTGGCTGCGATGTCCTGAGGGACAGAAACAGATGTCTATGGCATTGAACTTCGTTGCTCAGGTTTCTGCGAGCCACATCACAGCCTGAGCGTCGAGTGGTTGGCAATCTTTGATCAGCAGGTCATTCTCCATGATTCAAGCGGCCAGTATCACCCGTAAAGGCGATTGTTTATGGCCATAATTGTAGCTACCTTCTTGATTCAATAGCTTGCGTTTGTGCTCGCGGTAACCTGTCTGCACAGGCGTGCCTTGGAGATCCTGCGCGATGCTTCGGCCTGTTATACCCTTACATGACGCTGACGACGCCGCGCTATGGGTCGGTTCGCGAGTGCGCCCAGAGTCACTTTTACAGCAAGCCGCGCTCGCACTGCTTAGCGGAGTGCTGGTTGGTATTCCCTGGTTGAGCCCGGAGTTATACGTGACCGCGTGGTTTGGTTGGGTCCCATTGCTGTTCGCCTTGCGCCACGCGAGCCTACGGGTAGCCTTTTTTTGTGGTTGGGTGACTGGCACTGTCTGTTTTGCTATCGCCAGCTACTGGATGCTGGATTTTGTTGCCCACCTCGATACGTTTTCTGCGCTACTCACAACACTTTTAAGTATAAGTTTCTGGGTATATGCCGGGCTCTCGCTTGGTTTTGGCTGTCTGGTTTTTCGCTGGTTAACGGTGCGATTGGGGGGCTGGGAACTGGTGGGGTTTCCGTTGAGCCTAGTCAGCCTGATGGCCGTTTACCCGCTGCTGTTCCAGACTCATTTCGCCGAAGCGCAGGCGTCTTTTCTGAGTGGTCTGCAGGGTGTTGATCTGTTCGGTGCCAAAGGGCTTGACCTGCTGATGATGCTCTTCAGCGTTCTGGTATATCGGTTGCTGGCCGGCAGTCGGCGTGGTGTCGCTATGGTGGCGAACATGGCTGCTCTCGGGGTGGTAGTGGCATGGCTTGCCTACGGCGCATTTAGCCTCGCGTCCTGGGACAGCCGCATGCAGGATTGGGAGGTACGGCGCATTGGCCTGGTGCAGCCCAACGATCAAGTCACCCTAGACATTCCCGAGCCGCCGAGCGGCTTTAGCCGGGAAGAGCCCGAAGAGATGGCAGCCACCCGGCGACTCGCCCGTGCGGGCGCGCAAGTAGTCATCTGGCCTGAAGCACGCTACAAGGGGTATTTCGACAACTTCAGCGTGCGTCAGGCTTACGCCAAAACCCTGAAGCAGAGCGGTGTCGCGCTGATTTTTCATGATGCGGAGCAGCGCTGGCAGGACGGCGAGTCGGTCAATTTCAATTCGGTTATGCATATTGATCAGGAAGGCCAAGAGTCCGGTTTTTATCGCAAGATGCAGCGTATGCCCTTCGGCGAGTACCGTCCGGAGTTGTTCAGCTTGCCGGGTCTGAATGGGCTAACTACATATTTGTTTGGTGAGTTCTTGAGGCCGCTCGCGGCCGGAACCCGTCATGCCGAATTTGCTGTCGACGGCATGCGAGTAGTGCCCAAGGTCTGTTATGAGACAGCCTTCCCCAGCGATGTGGCGCAAGCCATCGGCAGCGATGCAGCCGGCAAGGTGCTGCTTTTTATCTCTCAGGACAACTGGTTCGGTGAAACGACCCAGCCGTTCCAGCATCGGGCAATGTCGGTCGTGAGAGCAGTGGAGAATCGTGTGCCGATGATTCACCTAATCAACAATGGCCCCTCCGTTGTCACTGCGCCCAACGGCCGTACGCTTGCGTCCACTCAGGCTTTCTCCCGCGCTGAAGTAATAGCCGATCTGAGTTTTTCACCGACTTCAGGCGGTAGTCTCTATAGCCGTTATCCTCACGCTTTCGAGCGGCTCATGTTCGTTGCCCTCGCACTATTATGTTTAGCGGGTTTGGTGTCCGGCCGCCGTCGACGTGGCGCTTCGACTGTGGATTAGACGAACAGCCCGGCGGTATGTCCCGATGACCAGGCCCACTGAAAATTAAAGCCGCCCAGATGTCCGGTGACATCAAGCACCTCACCGATAAAGTACAGACCAGGCTGGTGTTTTGTTTCCATGGTTTTGGAGCTGATGCCTGACGTGTCCACTCCGCCGAGAGTGACCTCGGCGGTCCGGTAGCCCTCGGTCGCCGAGGGTTTCAGCATCCAACCGTTCAGCCGCGTGCCGATCTCGTCCAGAAGTCGATCAGATATCTCTGCCAGAGATGATTCCTGTGCCTGGGGCCACCACAGCGCCTGCAGCTCTGTTACCAGTGCCTTGGGTAGTTTCTGCCCCAACAGCGTGCGCAGACGGGTTTTTGCATGCTGCTGTTTGGCCTGGAGCAGCCACTGGTTGGCCGCTACGCCGGGCATCAGGTCTAGACTCAGCGGATCTCCCGGAGACCAATAGTTGGAAATCTGTAATATGGCTGGACCGCTGAGACCGCGATGGGTGAAGAGCATGTTTTCAGTGAAGCTTTGATTGTTGCATGTGGCCGTTACTGGCACGGCCAGTCCGCTCAGCCGCTCGCACAGGGACTTCATGTTGTCACTGAACATAAATGGCACCAGTCCAGCCCGCCGCTCGGTCAGCGCCAGGCCAAATTGCCGGGCAATGTCATACCCTATCCCGCTGCCGCCCAGCGTCGGGACCGATAGCGCGCCAGTAGCGACGACCAGCGATGCACATTGCATTTGGATTGCCTGTCCAGCTTGCTCCATCGCGAGGCGATACAGAGGTGCTTGGGCGTCGGGCGCAGTAATGGAAGAGAGCTCGCAATGGGTGAGCACCTCCACGCCGGCGTTGTCACACTCGGTCAGTAGCATGGCGACAATATCTTTCGCCGAGTCCGTGCAGAACAGCTGACTGTGGCTGCGTTCTTCGTAACCTATGCGATGCTGCTCGACCAAGGCAATAAAGTCCCATTGGGTATAGCGACTGAGTGCTGATTTGCAGAAATGCGGATTGGCCGAAAGGAAGTTCTCCGCTTCGACAAAGTGGTTGGTAAAGTTGCACCGTCCGCCACCGGACATCAGGATTTTTTTGCCGACCTTGTTAGCTTTTTCCAGTACCAGTACGCGTCTGCCCCGGCGTGCTGCGGTGAACGCGCAGAGTAATCCCGAGGCACCGGCGCCTAGAATGATGACGTCGTATTGAGGTATGGTCGATTTGGCTGCTCGAGACACGCGATGTTCCATGAAGACGGCGTGGCAGTATAAACAATAGTGCCCGGCGCTTCAGCGTTCGTCTGCGGGTATTTGCGCTTTTACTCGGACGCGATTGTTGGTATCGCGGCTCTGGCGGATCAACTGGTCACTGCCTGCCGCGTCGGCGGATTTCGCTAGGCGATCGTACAGTACCACATTGACCGTCGCTGCCAGATTCAGGCAGCCGGTAGTCGGAATGAAAACAACGGAATCGGCCCGGTCGATCAGCACCTGATCAAGACTGCCGTCTTCAGGACCGAACAGATAAAGAGCATGATCCGGGTGCACATAAGCAGGTAAGGCAATGGCGCCTTCCACCAGTTCGACACAAACTATTTTTACCCCTGCAGCCAGATTTTCGGTGATGTCGCCAACGGGCATCAGCGGGATGCGTAACCCGGCATGACCCGTATCGGTATGAAAGCGCGCAGCTCGTGCATACCGGGCTCCGGTGTAGCGCACGGCGTTGGCGCCATAACACCCGGCAGCGCGCATCACCGCACCAACATTGGTAGGGCTCTTGGGATTGATCAAGCCGATACAAATGGACTGGTTCACGGGTTAGGACTCGTCGGGTATTGACCGCCGTTGGTCGGGCTGCTGGTTGAGCTCACCGTGTAGACGGGGTCTGTAAAAGGTATAATACGTATCATCAAATACTAACATGGTAATCGCATGAAACTCCTGATCCGCAATCTATCGCGTACGACCACTGAAACCGAACTGCGCAATCTGTTCGAGGCGCATGGTCTGGTTCAGTCCTGTGCCCTGGTAATGGACAAGCAAACCGGCGGCTCCAAGGGATTCGGTTTTGTCGAAATGCCGCGCCACGACGATGCCAAATCAGCTATCAAAGCGCTGAACAATCTCGAGGTGGCCGGCAGCCGTATTCGCGTCAAGCGTGACGAGTCTGCTGAGGCCGATAAGAATGCCTGAGCAGCATGGGCACGATCCCTTGCACGGACTGACCCTGAAGCACATTGTCAGCTGGCTGGTCGCGACCTACGGCTGGGAAGAGTTGGGACAGCGGATCAACATCAAGTGTTTTACGACTGATCCGAGTGTGGCATCAAGTCTGAAATTCCTGCGCAAGACGCCCTGGGCAAGGGAAAAGGTAGAAGTTTTGTACCTGAGCAGTCAGCGTTAGCCCACCCGATAACGCCATCGGGTAAACCCTCAGGCTTGAGGCTTTACCTGAGGTAGTTTGCTTGTGCTGTCGGTCCTTTTCGACTGGTTGCCGCCGCTTCTTTTAGCCCCGTACATGGCGCTGTCAGCCAGATCAAGCAAGCTCTGTTCATCATGACCGTCATCGGGATAAAGCGCTATACCGATGCTCGGAATAATAGGCACTTGCCTATCAGTGAGAACAAAGGGCTGGTTCAGCATATTGCGAATCTTTTCTGCTATTACGTGTGCCTGTTGCGGGCTGTCGAGGGTTTCGAGCAAGACAACAAATTCGTCACCACCGATGCGCGATACGGTATCTGACTCCCGGACACACCGGGTGATCCGGTCAGCAACGGCTTGAAGTAACTGATCGCCAATAGCGTGCCCGTGGGTATCGTTTACATGCTTGAACTTGTCCAGATCCAGATACAACAGCGCAGCCTTGCCTTTCTCGCGTCGCGCCCGTGCCAGTGCCATGGCAATCCGGTCGCTGAGTAACAGCCGATTGGGCAGACTGGTTAGCTGATCGTAACGAGAAAGAAATTGCAACCGCGCTAAAATACTCGAGCGCTGGATGGCCGCCGCTATCTGCGTCGAGACATACTGTAGGAGTTGTTGGTCCTGATCGCTGTAGGAAGGAGCCCCTGTTCGGTTCTGGATGACCAGTGCGCCATGTGTCCCTTCCGGTGTTGTCAGCGGGACGGCGAGCCAGTCGTGTTTACGGTCCATAATGGCTGAATGACCGTCCCGACCAGTCTCAGAACTCCGCGCCTTGAGCAGTAGTGGCCGGCCGCTTTGAATAACCTCTGCGCTGAGCGCAAGCGCATCCTGACTTGCGGACACCGAGTCGGCATTCTGATCATTCGCGTAGTAGGGGTAGGTCGTCTGCCCCGTCTGTGGATCCTGTAGAGCTATGGAAAAAGCGCTGGAAGGAAGGAGGCCTATTATTATGTTGTGAATGCGGCGAAACAGCATAGGTAAGTTCGCGGCGCCCGCCGCGGCTTCCGATATCGCGTACACCGCTGCCTGCATTGCTTCGCTGTGCTTGCGCTCGGTAATGTCGTGCGCCACTGCGACTCGCCATTGCGCATCTTCCGACCAGTTCGCTGACCACATGATATGGGCGACACTACCGTCCTTGCGGATGTAGCGATTTTCGAAATGATTAGTCAGGGTGCCGAGCATCACCTCCCGGGACGTGGCCAGCGTGGCTTCATGATCATCGGGATGAACCAGGTCCATCATCTCGGTGCCGATCAGTTCGATGGGTGTATAACCAAAAATCTTTTCGCAGGCGCCGCTGACGTAGACAAAATGGCCTGCCGCATCAACCACGCAGATAGCATCAAGCAGCAAGTCCATGACAGAGGGAGAAAGTACAAAGGGATGATCTGCCCTGTTCTCCATATCATGCTTGTGTGTAGCCACCCTGTATCTCCTTGGATTTTTGTATAGCTTATGACTTAAGAATACATCAGGGGACGTCGTAAGTCCTTGTGACTGCATCAAAACAAGACAGAATCAGATATGTTTTCTTTTTTTTCCGGCAGTGCGATACAGGGCTCTTAACGCTTTTGCTGCTTTGCCGTCACCACTGCCATGGGTCCCTAGTATCCGACTCCATATATCCTGTTTTTCTTGCGGAGACAGTTGTTTCCAGGATTTCTTCTCTGCATGGGTGCGGCCGCATGCCTTGCACACCTTATGTCTGTTGAAGTCACACATATCGATGCAAGGCTTCTTGGTAATAGGTTCGCTCATGTCACCTCTGCAATGGGAGAGTCTCAGTGCTCACGACTAAGAATCAGTGTGTTGGTGTGGGCGGGTAGAAACGTATCTTGCTGTGCACAGTAGTCCCATCGCTCGACTCGGCATTCATGCAGACCCAGTGAGCACTCATGCATGACTAGATTAACCGAGTTGGGCGTGTCGCCACGGACGCGTGTGGAAAGGGCAGTGCCCGCCTGGGCAGTCCAGCCCTTACGCCCGGATTCGCCATGGTGCCCATGTAAAGGCCAGACGTAGGGTAAATGAATATGCCCGCCGATCAGCAGATCAAGGCCCGCATCTACCCACGTAGGGACGGCCATTTCGCGACCGATCAGCAGGTTGCTCATATCTGATTCTTCACGGGCACGCACTGGATGATGCTGCATGATCATGCGTAATTGCTCTGGTCGCGATTCGCGAAGTCTTCGGCTGACTCGGTCGATCTGAGCCCCGCTGACTGCGCCGTCCTTGTGGCGCGACGGGCGTGAGGTATTCAGGCCAATGACCAGGAGCCCGTCGCTTTCGTATTCCGGTTCAAGGTTGCTGCCGAACGCCTGCTTGTAGTTGCCGTAAGGATTGAAGGTCCGTGCCAAGAGATTGAAAAGCGGAATATCATGATTTCCTGGAACGGCTATGACCGGAGTTGGAAATTGCTGGACAAACGCACGCGCTGCGGCGAACTGAGTGCGGCGTGCACGTTGGGTTATGTCGCCGGTGAGCAGTGTGATTTCGGGTTGCTGTTCATGCGCCAGACGAAGCAGCGCTTGCATTACAAGGGGTTGCTCGGTTCCGAAGTGAGGATCGGAAATATGTAATACGCAAGTCATATTCGTTCACGCTTGGCGAGATCCCGCGGGACCAATAAGGGCAGTTTGTCCGGTGCGACACGAAACTCAAGTGGTGCATTCATCCAGTAGATTTCGCCATCCATGGCTACCTTTACGCGAGTACGCCGACCCCGAGGACGCACCGTCATGGTGTCGAAACCGAAGCTGATGACGTTTTCATCGTCGCCCAGTCGGCTTAAGAAGCCTCGGATCAGTAGTCCATACAGCGCGAGGCTGCCCCGTGTGCGTGAGGCCATCGCGACCATGTGATGGCGTTTGATCTCGTCCACTTGATCTATCCCAAGCTGTTCCAGCTGAAGAGCGTTGTTGCCGACCACGATGGTGGGGGTCTTCATGTGACGCCTTGGCTCACCTTCGAGATCAATCTGCACTTGCAATGACCGATGCGCGTGCGCCAGGGTGACGATTGCTGACCACAATGCGATTAATCTGCTGCGTCCATAGCGTTGCTTGTACGTTTCGCGATCCTCCAGCAGCTGTGGATAGAGCCCCAGACTAGCGTTGACCAGAAATACTCGGCCGTTTAGCAGCCCTACATCGACCGGCTGGATGACGGCATCCAACAACGTATCAATGGCGTTCTCGGTTTTCTGCGAGATCCCTACGCTGCGGCCGAAATAGTTGAATGTACCCTGAGGGAGTATTCCCATAGGTACGCCGCTACCGAGAACAACCTCACTCACAGCGCTTAGCGTACCGTCGCCGCCCACGGCGACCACGATTCCGCCTTGTGCCCTGGCTTGTGCCAAGGCCTGCTCGGCAGTCGCCTTCAACTGGGCACCGTCGTCCACGGTCATCAGCGTGTGTTGCCTACCAGCCTCGGATAATCTTCGCTCAATGGTTTCTCGAGTTTCCTTTGCGTCGTGGTTCCCCGAGGCGTTGTTCATAACGATAAACAGGGGCTCGTCGCCGGTGAGAGGACTACAGGGATATCCTTCGTTTATAGCCTTTGCCGTGTTGTTCATCTTGCTTGCTCAATATGCATAGCAATGAAGGTCATATATTTTTCCGTGAAAGAGGGATGGCGCTCTACCCGATATAACTCAACGCAACTGGCTGTCTTTGCTGCCGCGTCGGTTGTATGAGCCGGTCGCTGCGTCGCCTGTATCGCGCGCTTGCTGACAAGCAACGCATAGCCTGACTCCCGGCAAGGCCTTTCGTCTGGCCTCTGGGATTGGGTTGTCGCACTCTTCGCAGTGCAACAGGCTCTCGCCTTTAGGCAGATTGCTACGTGCACGCTGTACTGCCTCGTCGACGGTGTCATCGATCTGCTCTTGCACCGCTCCATCTTGTGCCCAGCCGGTTGCCATGGTCACCTCCGGATATCTCAAGATTGCAGGCAATGCTTACCTGCGGTTTATTACATCACCAGCATAGACGCTTTTTCGCCAGGTACTCTGTCACCTTCAGGACAAGATGGGCAACGGAGAGCACTCCAGCCAGTATTTCCAGGACTTCAATCTTGCAGCATGGACCAGATGCCGATTGCGCTGACCGTCAGTAAAACGCCACCTAGTACACGGAAAAACACTGGCGTCTCCGCATGCATGATGTGTGTGTGAGCGCGCAGCCCAATCAGATGGCCGATCGCAGCGCAGGGCAGTAACCAGAGATGATGTATCAATTGCAGGTCGACGCCGGCGTAGAGAAAAGCTGCCATTTTGATCGTGACGAGGATGAACCAGAGAGCAAAAAGCGTGTCGCGAAATTGCTCCTTGGCCAGATGCTGGGCGGCAACAGCGATAATCAGCGGTGCACCGATCAGTGAGGTGCCACTGACATAGCCGCCTAACATCAAGAAAAGCGTATCGACCACGCGGCTGTTGCTGCGAAAAGGACGATTGGTGATGTATGACAGTGAGTAGGCGGCCACGATCACGAAGATGATGATGCTCATGATGTTGCCGGGTAGCGTCAACAGGCCCAGTACGCCGATCAGCTTCGGCACGATCATGATGCCCAGGATGCGTCCAAGATAACGCCAGTCGACGGTGCCGACTCTCTTTGGCGAGCCGGAAGGCTGACGACGATTATTCAGTGCAATGGTAAGAGACGAGAAAAACAGCAGATGCATCGCGATCAGCGGCAGAAAAATCAGTGGGTCATTGTGTACCAGCAGCAGAAAGGGTAGCGACAGAACCGCTCCGCCGAACCCCAATCCGGAGCGGACGAAGCCGCTCCAGACGAAAATCAGGCCGATAAGCGCGTATTGATAGGGCAGCAAATCAGCCATGAAAAGCAGGTCTCGAGATAAACAGGACAGCCAGTGTAAACGTTAAGAAGGCAGCGCCCAACCTGCACAAGCAATGTCCGAAGGATCCACGCGTACATTGCCTTGCGATGCATTCCACGCTGTTTGAGGTTATACGTCTATTGCCAGATGCCAGCGGGTATTATTCTGGTCCAAGCTTTCGAGAATCCGTTGATACTCGGCCAGCTCTGAAAGTATTTCCTGTTGACGACCCAGTTGGGCCGGGTGGCTATCAAGGTACTCTCTCAAGGTGCGGACTGTCAGCAGACCGTCTTTGGCCGCGAACCACTCCTCCTCAGGCGTATCCAGAGGTTCATCATC
>Ga0307486_1000112_pt1 | contig 91746 bp, 83 predicted proteins | sample CBIW02metaG_FD_203663 | JGI IMG/M metagenome (GOLD analysis project Ga0307486, IMG submission 203663) | Sea-ice brine microbial communities from Beaufort Sea near Barrow, Alaska, United States - CBIW 0.2 | ecosystem: Environmental > Aquatic > Marine > Coastal | place: USA: Alaska | collected... | reverse complement strand
GTGATCGAGTCCGTCGCGCGAGACACCCTCGAGGCCGCGCGCACGATGCCGACGCCGGACGCCATCGCCGCTCACCTTCCCGGATACGTCACGCGTGCGTGCCGGGCCTTGCTCGACGGTGACACGCTGGGGCTGGCACTGGGTGAGTTCCCCACACTGCGGCCGCTCGAAGTTCAGTAGCGCAGCTCGGGGCGGCCCGATGCGCTGGTTGCTTCCGGCAGTCCCCTGCCCACCACGGCTCCGGCTACGCCCAGCACCGCGAGCAGCAGCAGCGCGAACTGGTTGCCCAGCACCGCCAAGGCCGCGGTGAGCGCGCCCACGGCAAGCAGCAGCACCCCCATCATCGTGTTGGACACCGCCACGTACTGAGTGCGCTGGTCGCCTTCGGCGATGTCCACCACGTAGGTCTTGCGGGCCAGCCGCGCACCCACGTGGGCCAGGGCCAGAAGCAGATAGGTGGCGGGCGCGAGCCAGAACGCCTTGCCGACGCCGGCAACCATGAGCAGGCCGAGGAACGCGACGATGACTGCCGAGGAAGCGAGGGACGCACCGATCATCAGCCGCCGGGAAGACCTGTCCGCGAGCCTGCCGAACAGGCGCCCGCCCACCAATCCCGCGATGCCCTGTGCCATCACGAACAGGCCCAGCGAGGACAGCCCGGAGGCGCCCTGCTGGATGCCCAGGCCCACCACGAACGGAGGGCTGAGGGCCGCGACCAGCAACAGGCCACGCGCGACGACGAACCGCTGGAACACGGCATCGTCCCGCCACAGTTCCCGCGCCTGGGAGACCCACCCAGGTTGGTCCTCAACGGGTGTCTCGACGTCCCCGGCGGGTTCACGAATGGTCGAGTAGACGACTGCCGCCGCCACCCAGGCGAGCGCGGCTCCACCGAGCAGCGCGGCCAACACCCCGGCCCCCAGGTTGTCGCCGCCCCATACTCGCAGCGCCAGGCCCAGGGTCAGGGCCACGGCGGCCGATGCCACGGTGGTCACGCCCTTGATTTGGCCTCGCTGCCCCTTGGGCACCGTGCGGCCCAGCACGTCCTTGCTCGCGATCGAGCTGAGCGACCGGGCAAGGGCGAAGACTGCCAGGAAGGCAAGCACGCCCACGCCCGCGATCCATCCCGATGCCGTGGCAGCCACGACCGCCAGGCCGGCGGCCGCCAACGCCTGGCCGGCCGCACCCAGCACCCACACCTGCTTGCGCTCGCGCCGAGCCTGCACCCGTGGGGCCCAGGCGGCCTGCGGCAGCATCGACCCTGACTCGCGGATGGGCACCAAGAACGCGACGAATGCTCCGGGCGCGCCGAGTGCGCTCAGGAGCCACGGCAGCACCGTCTTGGCGTTGACCACCTGGTCGCCTATGGATTGCAGCGCCAGGGCGCCCATCTGCCGGAGCGCGTTGCCGGCCACGAGTGGCCGAGCCTCCTCGCTAAGACTGCCGAGATCGGACTCGTCGCTGCGTATCAGTCGTTGGTAGATCCACTGGGAGGCCACAATTCCATTATGGCGAGGTAGACGCGGGGCCGGAGACTACATTCAGTGCACGCGTCACTCCTCCCAGATACCCTCGGCACATGCGCATCCTTCACACCTCGGACTGGCACATCGGCCGCACGTTCCACGGGCACAGCACGGACGAACACCTCACCCAGGTGCTAGCCGCCATCGCGCGCGAAGTGGCCGAGCACAGCATCGACGTCGTCCTGGTCGCGGGAGACATCTTCGACACGTCCACCCCCAAGGCCGACGCCTTCACCATGCTCAACGAAGCAGTACGCGCGATAAGACAAGCCGGCGCCCAGGTGATCCTCACCAGCGGCAACCACGACGGCCCGGCCCGGCTGGGTCACATGGCCGAGTTCGCGGCGTTCGGCGGGGTTCACATCAAGGCGGATCTGGCCACGCTCGCGACGCCCGTCATTCTCGCGGACGATGCCGGGGCTGGGTCAGCAAGCTCCGTCGCCATCTACGGCATCCCCTACGTCCACCCGGAGTTCCTGCGCTCGGCGTACGCGGACTTCACGGGCAACACCCACGAGGCCGCGCTGACGTTCGCGATGAACCTCATTCGCGCCGATGTCGCCGCAGCCGGCCATTCCCGCTACGTGGTCGCCGCGCACTGCTTCGCCAACAACGTCTCCGACAAGGCAGCCACCCAGACAGCCGCAGAGACAGCAGAAGACAGCGGCGCCACCGAGGAGCGCGACATCACCCGCGGCGGCCTCGACCTGGTCCCCACCTCTGTGTTCGACGGCCCCGACTACGTGGCGCTCGGCCACATCCACGGCCGCACGACTTTCACAGAAAGAGTCCGCTACTCCGGCGCTCCTCTGCGCTTCAGCTTTGGCGAGAAGGACAAGCCGCGCGGCGCGTGGATCGTGGACCTCGACGCCAACGGCCTCAATGAAGTCGAGTGGCTCGACCTCCCCACCCCGCGCCCCGTCGCGCGACTCAGCGGCAGCATCGACGACCTCCTCGCCCCCGGCGCCTACCAAGATGAGCGCGACGCGTGGGTGGACATCACCCTCACCGACGACACCATGCCGTTGGATGCCATGCGCCGATGCCAAGCCAAGTTCCCCCACGCCGTCACCCTGACGCATCGGCCGGCAAACGTCGCCGAAAAGACCGGCGAGACCTACGCCGAGCGCGTCGCAGGCAAGTCGGACACGCAGATCGTCCACGAGTTCCTGGAGTTCGTGCGCAACGGCGACGGCCCCTCGGAACAAGAAGAGTCGCTCATCGCCGACGCCCTCGCAGCAATAGACGCCAATGAGTCGGCAAAGTAGTCATGGAGACAACACTGTGAAGGTCCTCACCCTAGACATCGAGGGCTTCGGCCCGTACCGCGAGGCCCAGCACGTCGACTTCGCGGCGTTCGACGGCGACGGCCTGTTCGTCATCACCGGCAAGACCGGAGCGGGCAAGTCGACCATCCTGGACGCGATCTGCTTCGCGCTCTACGGCTACGTCCCCCGCTACGACAAGGCGGAGAAGACGCTGCGCAGCCACTTCTGCAGCGAGGACGACCCCACGTCGGTGACTCTCGAGTTCGAGGTGGGCGCGCAGCGCTACAAGGTCTGGCGCTCGCCGGACTACGAGCGCGCCAAGAAGCGCGGCACCGGCACCACGACCAAGCAGGCCGAGGCCTCTCTCCACATCTGGCGCGACGGCGACTGGGCCGCGCTCGAGGTCAAGCCGCGCGAGGTGGGCGTGCGCATCGACCAGATTATGCAGCTCAACGCCGATCAGTTCCTGCAGGTGATCCTGCTGGCGCAGGGGCGCTTCTCGGAGTTCCTGCACTCGGGCACCAAGGAGCGGCTGCACACGCTGCGGTCGCTGTTCGGCACGCAGCGCTTCGAGGTGCTCGAGCAGCACCTGCGCGACGCGGCCAAGGAATTGGGTCGCGGTGTGGAGTCGGCCGATGCCGGGCTCGCCTCGCTCGTCGAACGCGGCGCCGACTTAGCCGGTACGGAATTGCCGGCGGACGATGCCGTGGCCGGCTGGTGGGACGAGGTCGCCTCTGCATTGGGCGAGGCAAGCGTACGTGCGGCCGATGCTCGCAAGGCCGCCACCGAGGCGTCCCGTCTCGCGGACGAGGCCCTGGTCTCGGCGCGGGCCGTCGAGCTGAAGCGGGCCCAGCGCGCCCGTGCGCAGGCGATCGTCGCCGATCTCGAGGAGCGCGCCGAGGAGCATGCGGCCGATGTCGAGCGGCTGTCCGCGGCCGAACGCGCCAAGCCGGTGGTAGCCCCGCTCGCCCGCGTCGCGACCGCAGATCAGGCGTTCAAGCTCGCGATGGACGAGGCCGCGGAGGCCCTTGGGGAAGTTCGCGAGTCCGAGACTGCAGAGACCGCGTGGCCCGCGGATCGCGGGTCGCTAGAGGACGCGGATCTCGCATCGCTGCGGGCACGGCTTTCCGAGCTGGCCGAGGAGCGTGGCTCGCTTGCCGGGGCGCTGGCGAGCGAGGAGGCGTTGCCCGGTCTCGTCGCGGCACACGACGCTGCCGAGTCAGCCGTCGCCGAGGCACGCGAGGCTCGTGACACGACCCAGACAGAACTCGACGGACTCCCCGAAGCGCTCACCAAGTTGCGCGAGGAGCTCGAGGCTTCGGGCGCTGCCGCGACTCGCGTCGTCGAGCTGACTGCTAAGGAGAAGGAGGCCGGCGCGGTGCTCTCGGCCCTCGACTCCGTGGATGCGCTCACCGCCGAACTTGCCGAGCTGCGTGACGCGGAAGGTCTCGCCTCCTCGGCCCGGAAGTCCGCCGTCTCGGCCCACGACGACCTGATTCAGCGCCGACTTCACAGCGAGGCGGCACGCCTGGCGGATTCACTGGCCAACGACGAGCCCTGCCCGGTGTGCGGCTCGGAGTCGCACCCCTCCCCCGCGCAGCCCTCGGACGACCACGTCACCGACGAGGACGTCGCCGCCGCGGGAGAGAATGCTGTCACAGCGCAGCAGGCCTTCGACCAGGCACACTCTGCCGTGTCCGCGGTCGAGGCCAAGCTCGAAACGGCGCGCGAGGCGACCAACGGTGCAGATCGTGAGGGTGCCCAGGAGTCTCACTCGACCGTCACCCAGGAACTGGCCGCTGCAACCGAGACTGCGAATGCCGCGGAGTCACTGAAGAAGCAGATCGAGGCTGCGGAGAAGCAGTCCGAAGTCCTGCGCTCGAGCCTCGACGCTCAGGCCAAGGCCATCGAGGAGAAGTCCGCGGGATTCGTGGCCGCGAAGTCGGCACTCGAGGCCGCCCGCACCACGACCAGCAAGGCGCGTGGAGAGTTCCAGACTGTGGCCGCGCGCGTCGACCACGTTGCCGAGGCCTCGGAGACACTCGGCGCCTTGGCGACCGCTCTGGCCACGCGAGCAGAGGCCGAGAAGGAGTCTGGGTACGCCAAGGCGTCCCTGGAGCTGGCTCTGGCCGAGTCCGGCTTCGACGACGTCAGATTGGCCACCGCGGCAAGCCTGAAGCCCGAGGCGCTACTCGCTCTCAGCCAGCAGGTCCAGAACCACCGCGAGGCTCTCGCCGCAGCTAAGGCGGTCCTCGCGGAGGCTTCGGGCGACGATCTTCCGGCCGAGCTGTTTGACCTAGAAGTCTTAGCCACCATCGCCACTGAGTCAGGAGAGGTCCGCGACACCGCGGTCGCAACAGCGACAAAGTCAGAGTCGATAGCCACGTCCTTTGCGGCGCTCTCTGAGGAGTACCGCGACAGATCCGCCTCAACGGCCGAGGCCCGCGAGCGCTGGATGACGGCCCGCCGCCTCGCAGAAACCCTGCAGGGCAACGAGCCGAACGACAGACGCATGCGCCTGGAGTCATTCGTCCTCGCGGCGAAGCTAGAGAAGATCATCACGACCGCGAATGCGCGCCTGGTCACGATGTCGAGCGGTCAGTACCGACTGGAGTACGACGACGGCGAGCAGTACCGCAAAACCGAGACCGGCCTGGGTCTGAGAGTGCTCGACTCGCACACGGGCCGCACCCGCTCGACCAGGTCGCTCTCGGGTGGCGAAACCTTCCTCGCGTCGCTTGCACTCGCCCTCGGCCTAGCCGAGGTCGTGACAGCGGAGGCGGGCGGCATCCAGCTCAGCACGCTGTTTATTGACGAGGGCTTCGGCTCCCTCGACGGCGACACCCTGGAGATCGCGATGGCGACCCTCGACGGCCTGCGCTCGGGCGGCCGAACAGTCGGACTTATCTCACATGTTGAGGCGATGAAGGAGGCCATTCCGTCGAAGCTTGAGGTCTCGAAGCAAACTGACGGCTCGAGTTTGCTCGAAGTCCGATCAGGAGCCTCGACACCATGACCACGTTTCTGCGCGATGTACGGACAACGCCCCCGAGGCGACACCTTCACGCGTGGGTGTGCCCAGACGGCTCGGGCAAGGCGTCCGATACGGGTAAGGAAAACAGCGGCTGGACAGGCACTACGTGCTGGGCTGTGTGGACGCGGTGTGCGCCGACAACCAGTTGACGCACGAGGAGCGGGCGCTTGCTACCCTCAACGGTCGTGTTTCTGGCCTTCCGTATCGCTTGTCCGGACGGTTTCACATTGCGGAGGTCGCGTAGCCGGTGGTGGCCTATTGGAGTGGGCGGTAGCGTTAAAGTAACTGAGGGAGACCGAATATGGCAACGATGCCAGCAATTCTTGAAGAAGAACACCGCGACGAAGCGATCGGCAGAGCCGGTGCGTATTTCACTCGCGCTGGCCAATCTGATGCGCCCTTTACGGGTGCCAACTTCGAGACCGTGGGTCACCGCTGGGACGAACCAGCGCAAACGAATCGGATCACTGAATCAGACTTGCTCGCGCTGTCAATGTTGTCTGTTCCAGCTGATGGGCGCGCTGTTCAGCAGGTGCTGAGCGCAGAGTTCCAGTCGGAGGCATCGGCACTGCTTGCAGAAATACCATCGCATGCGTCGATTGGAACGCCCAACGCGTTCCACATGTGGTTGGCTCCAGGAAAGACAATGCATCGTCTTTGGCACCTGGTCTTTCATGTCCATGGTTTGGGAGTCGTTTCGACCAGCAAACTCCTCGCCCGCAAGCGAGCCGACTTGGTCCCGGTCTACGACACGATGATCTCGACGGGTTGGGACCTGCAGACCAACGAGAATTCCTGGGAGGCTATGCACGCCCTCCTCTGCAAGAACGAGGGTGCGCTCCTTGCCGTGGGTGAACAGATCCGCGGTTTGGCAGGTATTCCGAGGTATGTAGCTCCGCTACGTGTGCTCGACGCAGTCGTATGGCACACCGGGAGCAAGCCCAATTGGAACACCGGTGGTTCCGTTGTCGACACTCGCGACGACGAACGCGAGCCATAGTCGCTGTGACCTCGCAAGGTGCGGCTGGGCCCTAGACCCACCACCAACTAATCAGAACGTGGGTCGCGTCGGAGGGGTCGAGTAGTGTCGGAAACGAATCAACAAGAGGGGCCCTAACCGTGGCTCGAGGCTGAGGGGAAGAAAATGGCAGAGGTCAAAGATCGCAACGTGGTAGCCAAGGCGCTGCTATCGGGGTTGGAGAAGGCGGGCGAGATCAGTCGCCCTGTCGTGCTCAAGCACGTTCTGGCGACGCGTCGACGCAATCCAAACGCGACTCCTTCAGAAATCGTCAAGGCCTTAGAGAACCACTTCACGTCAACCGTTGCATTATCCGGTGGGCTGGCTGGTGGTGGCGCAGCTGCTCCCGGCGTTGGCATCCCGGCGGGGATCGTCTTGTCAATCGCTGATGCGGGTGGGTTCTCGGCGGTCGCCGGACTATACGTGCTCGCGCTGAGCGAGGTGTACGACATTCCTACTGAGGATGTCGTGCGGCGACGGACGCTACTACTTGGTGTGATGATCGGCGACAGTGCCCAGGCGACGATCGGGAAAGCGGCGGGCCGCACAGGACCGCACTGGGCCCGCGCCGCCATCAAGGCCGTGCCTGTGGACACGCTCCGAACGATGAATCGCGTCCTTGGGAAGAACTTCATCACCAAATACGGCACGAAACAGGGGATTCTCGTGCTCGGCAAGGTGATGCCGTTCGGAATCGGCGCGCTCATCGGCGCAGGGGGCAACGCGGCGTTCTCCCGGTTTACTGTGAGGTCTGCAAGGCGTGCTTTTGGGCCCGCGCCGGCTGAATTCCCGGCCGATCTGGCGTTGGACATTGAGTTCGTTACGCCCGCGCGTGTCGACGACGATGACATCGACCCCGATGACGTCATCGACGCCGAGGTTGTTGAGTAGCAGGTGCGCGTGATTTAACCGGAAGCGAACTGGGCGCTGGTCGCACACTGAGCGGCGTCGGCGAACTGCGTCGCGCGAGGGTCGCGGTGTTAACGGTCTGACCACCTAGGCGAGGTCCTGTGCCGAGACGCGGCCGCGTAGGGACCTCGGGACAGGAGCTCCGGGCCTACTCGAGGCTCCACACAGCGCACGTGAGGGTTCGCACCAGATCAGTTCGACGCGGGGCCTCGGTAAGTCGCGCGTGCTCGTTATGCGAGGTCCTCAGGTAGAGCTCGGCCAACCTTTGCGTAGTAGTGACGCAGGTGGATCATGCCGTCGGGGGTGAAGTGCCGGTTGCCATCCTCGTCCTTGCTCCAGCCGAGGTCCCACGCGTTCCATCCGCGTCCGTCTTGGTATCCAGCCGCCTTGGCGATTTCGCGGCTCTCGTCGGGTGTCGCGCCGCGGCCCTGGCGGGCGCCGATGGCGCGGAGGCGTCCCCACAACACAAGTGCGCACCAGTCCTGTTGTTCGCGAGTTCCGGCAACATCAGGCTTAACGGGCGGCTCGTCGGTTTCTGGATCGAAGACCGGAGCCGCGCCGTCTGCGTCGATGGCATTGATCGCGGCGGAGTCGGTAAGAAGTAGGTGTTCGAGCACATCGGCCTGCCTGCGGAGGGCGTTTATGGTCTCGCGCACGATGTCTGTCGCGGTCATGGCTTCTCCTGGGATTTGTGTTCGTGTATTTGCTACTATAGAGCGTTCGATCAGTTGTTGTCCACAGAATGCGGAACAGTCGTGCTACGGTGAGGCACATGACGAGCCCCACGGCCGAACCAGTTCTTGTCTCAATTGACAGGGCGATGGAGAGCTTCCCCATCCCGTTGGAGAACCGCGAGTTCATTCGCAATTTCGTCGCGCGCGTTGGAGTGAAAGGCTGCCTTGTGGTGGGTCACTCGTACATCAGGGCGTTGCGCACTTACGGACAGCGGGATCTCAATATCGCATCGGGTTGGTCCAATGGCTTCGTTGACGAGGCTGAGGCACTGGCCTTGACTGGCGGAAATCATCCGGTTTGGCACGACAACGGCCGACCGGGCACCTGGGGGGTCAGCCACCCTCTGAACTGGATTCGGGACGGCAGCGGCGTTCGCGGCGCCACGGCTCCGCGTGACTTTGGAAGATGCATGAAGCACGGTCAGCCCCTGCTAGCGACCGGAAACTGTTGGCAGTGTGACGGGGAGTCATAGGTAGGCAGGCCGGCCAACGGCTCGCGCGAAACAGAGTCGCCGCAAAGAGTAAGGCGGCGTACCTGGGTCATCGCCGGCCTGAGTGTTGGACAGCCCTATCCGTCGAGCTTCCCCACGTACGTCCAGGCCCCGGCAATCAGCGCCACGCCGTGCCCGCCCTCGGTCAGCAGCACGTCACCGCCGTGGGGAAGGAACTCCAACCAGCGCTCAGCGGCATGGTTCGCCACGGACCCCACCTGGTTCGACAGCAGGTCATCGGCGGCGGGATCAAAGAGATCTCGGACGAACGGCAAGAGCCGAAGTGCCCGTTGCGGCGGGTTGTCAGGCCAAGGCTCTCCCGGCTTCAGCGCGGCGATCGCGGCCGACAGCTCCGCGGCCGCTCGCTCCAAGACGCGTTGTGCCTCGAGCGCCGCTTGCGCTAGCCGCAACGCCTCCTCCGAGGAGGTCTTCTCCAGCTCCGCGCGCTTCAACAGATCCTGGAGTTCACGCGTTTGGGCGCTGTCCTGAGCGCCCTTCTCGGCCTCGGCGCTCAGCGACTTGCGAAGCGTCGCGACCTGATCTGCGAGAGTCTTTGAGCGAGCCTCTTGGTCAAGCAGTTGCTGCTGCAGGTCGTCGGAGACCCCACCCTCGAACGTCTTGCCCTCGCGCAGCTGATCCACCCGGCCGGTGAGCGCCACGCACTCATCTGCCATCGCCAGCCCGTTGAGCTCTGCGATCTTGCCAAACGTGGCGGCCCACACTGCAAGCTCATCGATGTCGTACTTGGCGTCGCCGTGCAGGGTGGCGTTACGTAGCGCGACCGCCTTGTCCATGAGGTCGTAGAGCGCCCCACCGCCAGACAGGCACGCCCGTAGCGGGGAGTTGGCGTTCTTGGCGGGTTCCGTGAGACAGAACGAGAAATCGTGGAGCGCCAGCTTCTTCTTGTACAGCGGCACAGGCTTGTATCCGGCGAGACGGGCCTGTCGCAGTTGCTCAAGCCAGTCGGCTCCGGCCTGCGGATTCATGTGAGCGTCGTAGAGCTCGCCCAGTTCGTAGCCCAGTTCCGCGACGAGGTTCGACTCGCTAGCCATGATCTGACTTGGCGAGGTGTTCGCCGGAAGGAGTACTTCGAAGTGTTGCTTCACGCCACACCCCCGATGCTTGCCACCATGGGTAGCACCCGGCTCACCACGTACGCAGTGAGCGGGGTCTCGGGCTCCGTCGACGGGAACGTGGCGCACAGCCAGAATTTCCGTCGACTGGTGTCTCGGAGGATCGATTGACGCTCTCCGAAGTCGTAGCAGCCTGCGTGTACAAGTAGCGTCTCCACGGAGCTTCCGAGGACGCTGTCGAGGTCGGCGACGGATGCCTTCGACGGGTTGCCCCACCCCTGGTCTCCCGCATTCGGGTCCCACCGAAGGAGTCCGACGTCTGCGACGTCAGCACCGTCGTCGAGCTCACGAATCCCCAGCCGGCACCCGTGTAGCAGACGATCAAACGCCGGCGAGCTGTTGCCGCGGCTCAACATGACCACCTGGCCGCCACCGTCCCAGCTGCGGTGAGCGAGCTCCAGCAGCAAGCCCCCGGGACCCGACACGATCGCGGGCACTTCGACGCCTTCGTGCGAAACGCCGTCAAAGTCACTCACGACGCATTCGCGGGTCACCCCATCAGGAATGTTGAGGACCACGGTCCCTATCTCGATGCGACTCACGACTCTCCCTCCCGCGAACTGGTGACCGCCGCCCAACAAAGCACGCGTACGTCTTCGAGTTCGATGCGTGGCATCGCCTCGACTGGCGTCGGGACCGGGAGGCGCAACTCGTCCGCCAACTTGCGGAGGGCTTCGACGGCCACGCCCGGTTCGTCGTCGGCCTGCCGTAGTGCCTCACGGACGAGCTTCACGTATCTGCTTTCGACGACCTGTTCGAAGCGCCGCGCCAGCCGATCCTGTTGCTCACCGAGGAAGAGTCCATGCTTCCGCACGAGCACGCCCGCATCCCGCATCGCCTTCGGGATCTTGGGCGCGATGTTCGCTGGGTCGGTGCGGGCCATCCAGTCCTCGTACACCGAGTCTCGGGCAAGGGGCCACGCCGTGTACGCCGAGCGGTGCATGGCCTCAGTCAGATGGGCGGGCGCCGGCGGGTCCCCAGGGTCGGCGGCGTTCAGGCTCGCGAGCATTGCGTCAACCACCTCGAATTTGTCGCTGTCCAAGTGCACGGGGAGGTGCTCGCCGGCCACGTCGGGCTCGGTGGGAACAAACCGGAAGAAGGGCCGGGGGTGGTCGGCGACGATCACACAAAAGACGACGCCGGAACGCGCGCCCGGCTTCACCAGCCCTGTGCCCGCCCCCCACGGGAGCCCTTGAATCTGCCTTTTCACGGTGTCGCTCTCGAGTGCGCGCTGAAGGCGGCGCTGGAACTCCTCCGATGACGCCGACGCTCCCCGTTCCGGATCGAACAGACCGGCGTCCTCGTCACGCAACTTCTCGATCTCCTGTGCGGTCTCGGACAGCACACGTTCGACCGGTTGCATCCCAGGGAGGACCTCATCCGCCCCGAACGCTGCGGCGGCGTGCTTGAGCTTCAGTTGCAGGCGCTTTTCCAGCGCAAGCAACTGCTCCAGGTGAGAGTCCGGGAAGAAGCAGCGCAGGTGGATATAGGCGTGCTTGGAGCCGATGCGGTCCACACGACCGTGGCGCTGCACGAGCCGCATCGGGTTCCACGGCAGGTCGTAGTTGATGATCTGCCCGGCCTGCTGGAGGTTGACTCCCTCCGAGAGCACGTCGGTGGCGATGACGAGGTCGTAGAGATCGGGCGCGCCCGGACCTCCGCCTCCCGTCTTCGGTGCGAACCCGATGATCGCGTCCCTCTGGCCGCCCTTATCCCCGCCCATGGCGAGCGCAACGCGGCCCCGATACGGCGCGAGATCCTCACGTTCTTCGATCAGTGTCGTGATCGCATCGCGCACGTACTTGGCCGTATCGGCGAAGTAGGTGAACATGAGAACCTTCCGAAGATCGCGCACCTGATCGTCCGTCGTGCCCTCTGCGGCCGCGGCTTTGGCAACGTCCGCGAGCGCGTCGGCGAGTGCGGCGATCTTGGGGTCGTCGCGCCACCCAACGGTCTCGACTTCCGCCTTGAACTTCGCGAGGAGTGCACGGTCCGACTCGACCGCTGCGCGCAGCGCCTCGACGTCGTACTCCGACGCGGGCGCCACGTTGTCGTCATACTCCTCATCGAGGTCTGAGAGGTATCCCTCGACGTCGTCAGAGTCCGTTGCCACCCACCCGCGCAGCGCGGCGCCTGTAAGCACATAGCCCTTGCTCAACGCGGCCAGAAACTCGTTCTGCGAATTGATCATCACGCCCAAGGTGGAACAGAACGCCGCGGAGGATGACTCGAAGCGCTTGAGCAGAGCGCTCTGCAGCAGGCCGGCGTTCTGCACCTGGTACTGGTGCTCTTCGTCGTCTCCGCCGTAGCGGGAGGGCACGTACCTGGCCATGGTCAGTTGAGCACTGGGCTCTACCACCTTGTCATCGTCGAGTCCGACGCCGAGCGCCGCCGCGAAGCGCTCGAAGAACCCCGGGAGCACGTCGTCGAGCTCGTAGTCCACGCGGTGGACCTTCGCCTGGGGGAAGACGATCGGCGTGCCGTCGGGTAGCACGAGGTCGGGGTATTGGGTCTTGATGAACCGCCGGGTACGCCGCACCGCGATCGCGTCGAGGACCTCGAAGAGGTGCTCGCCAGAGAGCTCATCGGGGTCGATAGACATCGCGTGGTTGAAGTACTCCGCGAGGCTTGTGACGCCGATGTCTTTGAACGCGGCATCCGAGGGGTTGATGTAGCCGAGCAGGTTGTAGAGGTCCTGAAGGCTGTTGTTCACGGGTGTAGCGCTGAGCAGGACCAGATCCTTCGCGACCTTCCCGCTGAGCACGTGGCGCATGGCCGCCGCCCGGGCCGTGCCCGCGTTGCGGATGTGGTGCGCCTCGTCCACGACGACCAAGGAGTAGACGTAGTCCTCGGTCGTCTCGTCAATTTCAAGCTTGGGTACGCCTGTGGGGCCGTTCTCCACCTCCTGCGCCAACTCCTCGTATGACACCACCTTTGCTGGAAGGTTCTTCGTCTCCAGGAAAGGCCTCCAGGTGGTGTCGCGCAACGCTGCGGGTGCGACGACGAGCACCTTCTGGCGCCGCTCTACGGCCGCCTCGCGGATGAGCTCGCCCGCGATGAAGGTCTTTCCGAGTCCGACCTCATCGGCGATGATGACGCCCCTGCGCTTCTTGAGGATGCGCCGCGCGCGGTGGACGCCGTCCAGCTGATGCTTGGCGAGCCCGAGCTCATTCTCTCCGTCGAACTCGGGGTTCTCGGCGAGATCCCGTCCGTAGAGCGCGAGCAGCATGCGCATGAACACGAGGTACGGGTCGTGAGGCACCCGCCGTGCTCGATAGAGCTCCGCGAGATCGTAAGGAGCTGCGGCATCCCACTGCTCGTCGAACCATGCGCGCACCTGGGCAACAACGGAGGGCGTGTAGACGCCAACGTTGAGCTCGCGGTTCACGGAGAGGCCAGCACGAGTGAGGTTTGAGGAACCGGCGAGAGCCGAGTCACCCGCGGCGTCCACGATGAAGGCCTTGCCGTGAAGGAAGCCTTTTTCGAGCCGGCGGACCTCGACGTCGTCGCGTTCCAGCCAGTTGATGAGCCGCTCGATGAGTGCGTCCACCTCGGCGCCGAAGCCGGCCAGGTCTCGGTCCTCTACGAGGGCGGCCTCATGGTGTGCGAGGGCCTGAGTGATCCGCGGGTCGCCTTTGCGCGCGGCGCGTACGTCGAGGGGTGTGATGGTGCCGCGGAGGTGAGCATCGGTGGGTTCGGCGCCGAGGAGGAGGCGCACGGGCCCGACGCCGTCGAGGGCATCGGAGATGAGCTCATATCCGGCGGCATTGAAGTAGGCCGATGCGATGTCGAGAGGGGGCGCATTGGTGAGTTTGCCCGAATCGACGATGGCGCGGAGTGTGGCCGAGATGTCTGAGCCGACCGTTCGCCGATCGGCGCCCGATCCGGCGTTGGAGGAGAACTCGGGTAGATGGAGCGTCACGCGGTGTCCTCTCGGTGGTGCGACGCGGCGGCAGGCGCCCAGGTGTCGTAGTGCGCAAGAACTCGGTCGAGTCGCGAGTGGTAGTCCCACCCGCGATGAAAGGTCGAGTAGATGATTTCTACGTGCTCCCGGGTGAGTCCGTAGAGGTGCGCGACGAGGGCATCGATCTCCGCGATCGCGTCGTCCTTGGGTTCCCCTTTGAGGCCGCCGATCGGAACGCCCACCGCGGCGGCCCATTCGGAGAAGCGGTCGTCGACCGCGGAGAGGGCTCCGGAGAGCCGCGCAAGTCGTCTCCAAAGTTGAGAGTCGCTCTGCCAGCGCGGAACCGGGAAGGAGTTCAGTATGTGGAAGTTCACATGGAGCTCCACGTAGCGCCGCGCATACCAGTCGAATGGGATCGCGCTCATCACACCAAGCAATGCCGCTTCCCGTTCTGGGTCAGCACCGACTGCGACGAGATACGGTGCCTGGTTCGTCAGGACGACGTGAGGCGGGACTAGTGCGGCAATCACGGTTCGGGTGTTCGTCGCGTTGGTTACATCACGAAAGGCGATTCGCGGCCGTTCACATGGCAATGTAAGCGGCACCCGGATTTCAGAGTCGGGAAGACCATAGAAGGCCGACCGGCGGTTGCGCGCCTGTCGCAGGCGTCGCTCTTGCAGAGCGTTGATGACGCGTTCCGGTTCGGCCCATGCATATGGATCGCCGAAGCTTGGGTCCCAGTGTGTGAATGAGCCCCCCGTCATGGCCGGCCAGCGACCGGGCTCCTCGCCACCAGCATCGAATGTCTTCCGATCGTTCGTTGCGTGGAACTCCGACATGGCCCGGAAATCGCCGATTGGCTTCGCGTCGAAACGCGGATGGCGGCGCATCGCGTTGAAGATTTCCGCTGACTCTGCGGACGGCAGTACGGGAAACGCAGCGCCGTTGCCCCATTCAGTTAGCGAGAGTACGGCGAGCTCGCCATAGTCTTCCTTACCCAAAAGGAAGTCATTGAGGGAGTGGAACGGGCCTCCGAATTTTACGACCTCGCCAGCGCGGCCACTCGCCCGTGCGACGAGGAGAACAACCGAGTACCTCGGGTCAACGTCGTCAAAGACCCATCTCTTGGTATTTGTGAGCACAGGCACGGCCTCGAACTGAAGACGCGTCAGCGCATGCTCACGCCACTCGGCCGTCCCCGCGGCATTCAGTAGTGAACGCGGGAAGACGACGCCCAGTCGCCCATCATCGCTGAGCAAAGACAGGTAGCGCCACGCAAAGGCCTGGTAGTAGTCGACATCGCCAGTGCCGAGTCCGGGGAACGGTCCGGCAAGCAAGGTACGACGGATCTCCGCCGCATGCGCCTGCTCTTCCGCCAACAGCGGCAGGAGGTCCGCTCGTTCCCGCCTCAGCTCCGCGATACGGGCCTTCTGGGCGGCAGGCGCTAGGCCCATGATCCCGGCTTCGTAGCGTTGCCAGAACTTGGGCTCTTCAACCATCACCTCGTCCCAAGGCGGGTTGCCGAGAACGACGTCGAATCCCGGGCGCTCGCGGCCCGTGCGGAACACCTCGGGGAACGCGACTGGAAAGTGCACCGGGTCAAGCGTGTCTACGAGTTCTTGAACGTCGGGCTGCTTACCGCGCTCCACAACGGCGTCCCATCCGGTCAACGCGACGACTCCAAGGTCGGTCACCGCGCCAAGGCGGGCCGCAATCGCCCCATCCATTGCGGCGCGTACGGGCGCAACCGCTGCGTCAGCTTCGGCGTGCAGGCGCTCCGCCTCCAACGTCTCGTCAACCGTGGACTCGGCAAGCAGGGCGGCACGGGCGAGGGGTTCGTCGGCCGCGGCGATGGCGGCCACAAGTTCGTCGTAGATGAAGCTGGTCTGGCCGTTCTGCGCCTGTCCGGGTTCGAGGATGTCGAGCAGTTCGCCCACCGAGGCGATGCCGGTGAGCGAGTTACCGGACTGCAGGCCGTGGTCGAGCGAGGACATCGGGAGCCCTGGCACGAAGGTGTGGATCCACAGCGCGAGCCTCGCGAGGTCAACGGCGATCTCGTTGATATCCACGCCGTAGATACAGCGCTTGGCAGCTTGGCGCAGGATCAGGTCCGAATTGCGGATGTCGGGTACCTCGCCGTCAGCGATCCCCGCCGAGGAAAGCCGGTCTTTGGCCGCGCGACGTAACGCCTCAAGCTCTGCAGCAACCGCCGGGATCGGATGCTCCGCGAGGAAGGACTCGATGTGGTCGGCGATATGCGAGACGGCTCCGACGAGGAAGTGACCCGAACCCATGGCGATGTCGGCGACCCGGAAATCGAAGATCTCCCGCGCGGCATCGGACTCGCGGCCGTCTGCGAGTGTCGCGGCGACCCGCGCGAGGTGCTCGTCGAGGGTCGGGTCAAGCGCCGTCTCAAGCAGGTGCTCGACGGCGAACGCCTTGGTGAAGTACGAACCTGTGGCCTTGCGCGCTCCGGAAGCGTTGTGGAAGTAGATCTCGCCCTTCGCCACGACCACCTCGTCGTTCGCGTTCGCGGGCACGTAGGCGTCGTCCTTGTTCAGGGTGAGATCATCGGGTGCGACGCTGAGCGAGGACTCAAGCAGCCCCTCATAGATGGTGCCGAACTCTCGCACGCTCAGGGAGCGGAAGTCGACCGGGCCCAGGGTGCCATCCCCGGCGGCGTCAACCACCAGTTTGGCGAGGAGCGGCGCGAACTCGGCGTTAGTGAGCTCAAGGCCGTCAATCTGCTGGCCCGTGTCGGTGGCGCTGCGGAACAGGTTGCCTCCGTAAGCTGGGACCCCCCAGTCGACATTGCCGTCGTGGACCGCCGTCCAGATCTGACGCATGTCGTCCCACACCGAGGTAGAGGCCTGGTCATGAGCCAGGGACTTCCCGGCGGACAGGGCTGCGGCGTACTGCACGGCGAGAGTCTTCAGCGCCTTGTGGCTGTAGGCGTTTGACGGGCCCGAAGCATCGGCGCGATAGGGCAGGAGTTCACGATCCTCGGCGTATGCGACAAACAGCAGTCGGAAGAGGACGACGAGCGTCACGTGATACGCCTGCTTGAGGCCCTGCTCGCTGGTGTCGCCGAGGCGGTTCGCCACGATAGTGGCCAGTCCGCCCACCACATCGGCGTAGATGCGGTCGCGCAGGCGGGTGCCGAGTGCCGCCGCGTGATCCCGTGAGTCCGTGAGGATTTCGCCCACGGTCCCGCCCGTGCGAAGCGCCGCCGGTGTGAGCAGCAGCGTCGCGTATGCGAGGTTCTCGTCGCTCAGCAGGTCCACGTTGAGTTCTGCATAGGTGGCCAGGCCCGCGCGCGAGACACCTTCGCCGGGATCGGCCGCATAGAGGCGTACGCGCGCTCCGTGCACCGCGATCACCCAGGGGATCTCGGCCTTGCGGGCGATGTGGATCGCGTGTTCAACGGGCGAGATTCCAAGACCGTATTTGAGGGAGGGCGCATCGAATGACTCGTCGGCGTTCAGGAGCACCGCGACGGCCCGGTCCTTCGCGTCGTCCCGCAGGAGGGAGACTTCGCCGTGCGGTGTGACCTTCCAGTCCAGAGCCTTGAGGAGGGCGTCGCCGCGCTTGCCCCGAACCTCCTTAGCTCGCTCGCCAGCGCTGACCCAGTCCGACCGGCGCGGCACACTCGCCGTGAGCGAATGCCACGCGAAGAGGCCGCTGTTGCGCACGCCGTTGAACGCGACGTCCACTCCGTCGGTCGGCAGGTCGGCGATGATGTCGCGGGCCTCCTTGATCGTCGTCGCGTCAAGTGCTCGTTCGACGACCAGCGCAACGGTGTCGGCGGAGTGGTGCGACACGGGAGAGTCCGAATCCGGTCCCGAAACGGCGGCTTGAATCGCGCCGTGGTGCTCGTACAGCGCGACGATCACCGTGCCTGCGGCTCGACCCCCGTGACGCTCTTTCCAGACATCGATGATGACGGACTTGTTGGGGCGTGAGGATGCGGTGGCGGTGACGACCTCGAAGGACGTGTCCGTGGCGTCACCCACGTAGAGCTCTCGTGTGTTGACGACGTCGGGATGTTTGGTGTTGGACCACTTTCCCTGCGGGTTGAGGTCAGCCAGAAAGGCTTCGAAGGCATTCTCAACCTGTGACACGTCGTCTCCTCAGCGAGTAAAGGGGTGGTGAAGTCAGTCTGTCGTGCACGTCGGACATGTGTCCACAGGCGCGCAAAGCACGCTCAGTCTCCGCGGAAGGCGCTGCACTGCTAGACCGCATAGAGCACGCTCGCATTCGCCCACACACGTCGGAGCGCCTGACGAATCTCGAACGTCGCATCACTGCTACTCAAGGCAGGGTCGCGCTCAAATTGGAGGTCGGCGAGGGCGACCGCGTAGCCGGTGAATGCGATTTCGTAGCACAGGCGCCGGAACGTCGCCTCGTCGTCTGCGATTGCCTTCGCCGCTTTCACCACAGGGTGGTCGAGGTTAATCGTGATGCGACGGTCATCGGCGTCCCAGCGATAGCGGTCGTAGTCCGACCCGTAGTGGTCGAAGTCGACCGAGAGGCCGCCACGCATGCGCTTGTGGCCAGTACCGGCGGGCCGTACGGTGTCTTCGCCAGCAGGGTCCGCAACTCCGCCTGGCGCCGCGTTCTCGCCACCTGACTCGGCTGCGCCCGAGCGCTCCTTGCCAGGTTCGGCACCATCCACGGGGTTTTCAGCACTTTCCCCGGAAACACCGTCGGGCGTGCCCGCCTCTTCGCCAAGGGGATCGACAACTTTCTCTTGCGCGTCTTCAACACTGCCGCCGGCGGTGCCATCCATAGGTGTGCGCCTACGCGTCGTACCTCCCATGCCCTCAAGGCGGTCGCGGAAGGCCTTCAGATCGGCGTTCAGGATCTCCTCGATCTTGTTCGTCGTCTCCCGGAGCCGTTTCGCGTCTTCGTCGGCCTTCGCCTTCTTGCCGTCCTCGACGAGTCCCACCCGCACCTGCTCCAGGCTCGCGCCAATAAATGCGGTCAACGCTAGCGCCACTGGGTGGGCCTTGTTGAGTTGCATGTTGCGGTCGTTGGTATAGGCAGCAACCTGCCCGTAAGTTTCATTGTCGAGCTCGGGACAATCGACATGGCCAAAGAGATACTTCCCGAACTCTTTCGAGTCGACCCCGGCGGACTCGATCGCAATGAGGTTGTCTTGGCCAATAGTGACTTGCACGCCACGGTGGATGTCATCGAGCGGGGCCGACGTGGCCGAGATTGTGAGCTCGACGTCGCCTACCAATGCTTGGACCTGCCCAGTGGGCCTGAACGTGCGGGTGAGCCGTGCGGCGGGACGGACGATCTCGCACACCCGCCCATTGACCTTGACGACGGGCGAACCGTGAAAGGCGGCCAAATGCCGTTCGATCAGCGCAACCACAGGTTCACGTGGAATCTTCGTCGTCACTCCACTGATCTCGATGGTGGTGCCATTCGGCTCACCGTCAGCCGCGGCGTCTTGTTCGACCACCGTGACCGGAACCTCTGCGCCATCCGCCGCCTTGATCATGTCCACATCAAGACGTACCGTCTGGCGCTTACCGTCGCGCGTTGTGGAAAGGGTGAGACCAGTGCCGATTCCGAATGCCGCTGACTTACCTGTGCCAAATTTGCCGCGTCCGGGGACGCCCTTGCGCCGTTCTTGATTCTCCCCGTGCATCGTGAAGAAGTGCTGGAGTCCCTCGCGGTCCATTCCGCAGCCGTTGTCTGCAATGGTGATCTTTCCGGCCTTGACGTCGAGCGTCACCGCAACGAAGGGGACCGTGCCTGGGTCTACGTACTGCAGCGAATTCACGACGTACTCCCACACTGCCGCTTCGGGAGTGCGGAACGACTGAGCGGACTGAAGAATGTCTCGTCCAACGTGCGTCACGGCTGACAACTTGTTCATTGCTGTTCCTCCTCTAGACGGCCGGTCGGAGCTGTTAACTCCAGGGCGGCTGGCATTGCGGTTTCCAAGAACTCGACGAGATCGCTTTCGCCTCGAGCGAGTTCCTGTAGTTGTGCGGCTTTGCGGCTGCGGTCCTTGGCAGGGGTGTACTCGTCGATCCGGAAGACCTCCGCGGCCTCTCTTGGTGTGAACGCCTTGCCCACGACCCAGGATTGGAACGCGCTCGAAGTGCGGACTCGATTGATGGCGGCTCCTACTTCCCGTGTCTCAGATCTCCGACGCTGCGTGGCCGCTGATGTCGGTGCGATGGTGATTGCTTCCCCTGCGAGGAGTTCGGGATGGGCCTCGATCCACGCGGCGCCGCGCGGCGTCAGGTGCCAGCCATTCTGGATGGAACCCTCGAGCCGAGGCTCTCTTGCCTCTCCTTCATGTCGGAGAGTGGTGCGTGCGACGTCGAGATCGACGCGCTCTCGGTACTTCTTCCATCCGAATGCCGCGGGATCAATCTCATGTGCCGCGATCGCGGCGTCCTCCGTGTGAATCACTTGGGACACGCCACCGAGTTTGGCCAACGCCACCACGGCGACGTCCTTCTTCGTCAACTGCATCTTGAGAACCCTTCTTCGCACACTTACTACCAAATCCCATGCTCGCACACTTACTACTGTGTGTCAAACTAGGCACATGACCCCTAGTGAACGCTCCGTAGAGCCCGAGGAGCGGGCCGCGCTCCTTGAGGCACTCGACACGTGGCCGACCCAGAGGGCGGCTTTGGCACTACGGGCGCTGGGACTTGATCCTGCAGACAGTCGTCGTCCCAGTCTTGAGCGCATCGCCGCCGATGCCGGGGTGTCTCGCGAAACCGTTCGGCGTGCGCGAAATGCGGCCGCGCACGCTATTCGTAGCCCGAGCAGGGGTGATGCTCAGCGCTCCGCGAGGTTGAGCGGTGCGGTTGGTGAAGAGAGGTCAGGCAAGGCACAACAAACCGCAGGTCGGGCCCTCCGTCGCATGCTGACCATGACGGGCCCGCTTCCGTGGGACGAAATTCTCAACGCTTGGGCACGCGCCGGCGGCAGGTCGCCCTACTTCTCCCTTCCTGACAACGCCGCGGCACTTCAGGAATGGGCTATCGACGTGGGCGGTCTGTATCTGACTCCATCAAGAGACCATGTCAGTCCGACCGTCGTGGGAGTCGCCGATCCCTCGGAACTCGACCGCGTGAGCGCGTTCTTGTTCGCCGCGTTGAAGGGTCGACCTGACGGCGTAGCAAGATCTGAGTTGTTTGAGCTGGCGGAGTCGTACGGCTTGAAGTCCACGACCATTGCCACCGCGTTGAGTGAGCATCCCGCCGTCGTGCGCGTCGGACACGGGGGGTGGGCTCTTAGAGGTGATCTGCCGGACCGAAACAGCCCAAAGCGTGTCTCGCGTGCGCCGGCTCGCCGGCACAATCGACCAACCGCATTTCATTGGGAGGCAGGCGGCGCGTTGACAATTGAGTTTTCTGTGCCGAGTGGTCCGAGCCCAGTTATCGCGGTTCCGCGAGCCATCTCGGAAGTCATCGAAGGACGCGAATTTGAATGCGTCGGTGCGTCGGCGACCGCCCGAATCGCCGTGCGCAACGCCAGGCTGTGGGGATTTGGAACGTTACTGTCCGAGGCAAGGGTAACGCCGGGGGATCGGGTGCGCTTGAGGCTTGGGCTTCTGGACGGTCGGGCACAACTGGTGCCCCATCCAGGCAAGGGGGATCGTTGATGAGCAAGACACTCGAAGATGAGTTCGAGCAACTTCTGCATGACGCGTACCTGACCGCCTTCGGGAAGGTGCCGAGCGACGCCCACGCTCAATGCATGGCCATGCGCGCGGGTTCGACTGGAGAAGTCGAGACCCTCGACGCTGCTGGAGAGGCAATCGGGCTCACGCGCGAGCGTGTCCGACAGATTATGGTCAGGGTCACTCCTTTCCTCGAGGGGCGCAGCCTGCCGCTCCTAGAGCAAGTCGCCGCAGAACTCCACCGGGCGTCGCCCGTCGCCGAACCCATCGGCACGTTTCTCGCGGGGCTTGGGCTCACTCGCGAGACGCTGACTGGCGGCGCGTTGCTTAATATGATGAAAATGCTCGGAACCACCCCGCGGGAGTCAATTGGAACGGATCTCGTCCCAGTTGACGGGTGGATGGTTGAGGAGGGCGAAGTGCCAGTGATGGGGGCCCTCAAGGTGGCTCGAAAGCACACGAGCGCGTATGGCATGACGACCATCGAAGAGATCCGACAGGAGCTAGCCACACCTGAGCAACCGCTGGATCCGACCGATATTGAACGGGTCCTCCGGAAGGCACCTTCCGTGCGTTGGCAAGATGAGTGGCTTTGGATCGAGAAGGAGAGCGATGGTTTGCATTCCAACCGCTTGATCAATGCTGCTCGGTGTGCTCTGTCGGTCAACTCCCCGCAAACGGTCGCTTCGATTCATGAGGGCTGCAGACGCATGTGGAAGTTTCGCAAGCTCGACATCCTCCCACCGGTGGCGGCGATGAGGGGCTTCTTTGAGCAAAATGAGCACTTTACGGTCGATGGCGATTTTGTGTCACCCTCGGCACCCCTGGACTATCACGCCGTCCTAGGCGAAGTGAGCGCAACTGTCGTTGACGTGCTAAAGGAAACCCCCCACGAGCTTCTCGATCGGCGGTCGCTCTACGACGCGTGCCTAGATGCTGGGATCAACAGGAATACCCTGTCGATCTGGACGAGCTACGCGGAGTGGCTCGAGAACTACGCGCCTAGTGTCTGGGGTCTGAGAGGGGCACGTCCAAGTCCAGCCGCCGTTGTTGCATGCCAGGAATCGGCACGTGTCCGGCGAGAATCGGAGCCACGTCGACGCGTTTGGTCGTGGTCGCCAGACGGGCACATCATCTACACCGCCGATGTGACGACGTCCTTGGTCAACTCGGGCGTGGTTTCGTTTGGCTCGTCGTTGCACCGCACGCTCGCCGGCAAGCGACTCGATGTCTCAGTGGGTGGAGAGGTTGTCGCAACGGCCAAGGTTGGCCTTGAACACGGATTCTGCTGGGGTTGGCACCCGGCGTTGCTAGCGCTCGGCGCCAAACAGGGTGATGTGATGGAGGTCAACATCGACCCGACCACTTTGACGGCGTCCTTGTCAAGCGGAGGCCAAGAGATGTGGGAATGACAGTCGGTGATCACTTCATCCACCCGCCCCTTACCCGGTCCACAGCCAGAGTGAGGTTCGGTCCTTGCTCGCGGTACACCTCCAGCAGGTCGACCTTAAGTTTTACGGTGTACACCGACCCGTAGCGGTCGAACACGCCGATCGGCTCCAAGTCGCGCATCAGCAACCAGGCGTGAGTAACTGGCCCTGACTGGTAGAGCGCACCCGCAGCTCCCTTTTCAGCCCAGCGGTGGCGCAGTGCAACAATTTAGGCCATTCGGAAGCCCCTTTCCATCCAGTCAATGTTGGTAGTCACAGCGGGATCCGATGCCCGCTCGCCAAGCAGCGTCCACGAGTACCTCGAATTGACCATGGCGTTGAGGATCCAGGCGATTGCTCGATAGGCAGTGGTCACTCCATTAGTGAGAGGAGTGTCCATGGGCACGCCCATGCCGTGTTCGACTTCGATCCTCCGCAACACAGCATGCACATTCGTTTGCTCGAGTAGGTCCGGGGGCACCATTTGAAACTCTCGGTCTTCGATCACGATGCCCGCGATGCGCGAGAAACTGACACGAACCTCCCGACCGTCGACTTCACCGATTGCCTCGACCAAGGTGTCCCACTCGTCAAACACAGTCTCGATTAGGCCGAGCTGAGGGTGTCGTCGGCACAACTCCGATGCGATCCACCACAGTTGTGCATCGACGCATCGGTCACTACGCACCTCCCATGAGCGCGAGCACCTCGCGGAACGTTCGGTTCGGCTTTGCGCTGGGCAATGCCGCACATACCTCCGCGAGCGCCACGTCCATCGACTCCACCCCTCGGTGTCTCACAGAGTAGATTGCCGCCACCGACGGCGTCCGTGACTGGGCCTGGACGCACTGCAGGAACACCGTCTTGCCCTGGGTGCGCAACTCGGCCACGGCATCGGCCGCCCGAGCGAACACGAACTCAAGGTTGGGGTTCTCCTAAGGAGCCTCCCTGTCGATGGGCCACACCTGCACCTGATCGGGAGCCGCCACGCGGGCAGGGACCTGCTCGGACCCGTTGCGGCACAGCGACGCCACCGCGTCCACCTCTGCGGGCAGGACGTCGAGCACGCCCACGGCTCCAAGCAACTCACCTGGTCCGAGAGGGTGGCGCGCCAGCGCCTCTATCTCTCCGTACTTCGAGTAGTCCGCCCGCATCGTGTATCGCGGAGGGGACTCCCAGCGATCGCCGACTGTGTGCCCATAGAGACATGGGCTTCGAGCAATCTTGGTTCGATCTCTAAACGACCGCCTTGACAGACCCGTCCGGGTAGCGGATGAACGCGTCGGCTAGATGACTGGCGACGTCGGGCAGCGATTAGTCGACACATATCTCAGCCACTGCCGTCGGGCGCGACCGCTTGGTACGCCAGTATTCAAAGTCGTAGTCGGCGATGGTCTTGAAAGTCTCAGATCCGCGCTGGGGAGCATTGTGCACAGTTGCGCCGCTATTGAAAGGCGAGAGCGTGACGCGCTCGGCGTGGGCGTAGAGCAGCGGAGCGGTGTCCATAGTCAGGATGAGGTGCGGGCAGTCGCGGTTTGCCGCTGCGGCGAAGAGCGTCTCGAGTCGCTTCGCGGTGGGCCAGAAGAATATCTTGCTGTTGATGACACCAAGGAAGTCGGGCACCGTCATGTCGGTCAGGCATGCCGCGAGTTTCTTTTTGTTGAGCAGCCCGTTTTCTCGGACGAGGGCGCTCCCGTGGACATCGTGGCGCACCGCCGTCATGTCGGGCCGGCATCGAGACAGGAGCACGCAGCGTCGTGGGTCAGGGATCTCAAACTGGTCTACGAGGGCTTCGGTTGAAAGCAGTCCGTGGCGCTGGATACCCTCCCATACCGACGCCTCGTCCATGTGAAAAATCCTGGGGCGTACACCGCGATGAGTTCGGCGGGGAGCATGATGCTTAGGAATGCTCGGTCGCCCTAATACGTCAGCGCCTGAGGTTTGCGAACGGGTATTGACCGTATTGCAACTTGAACTCATCGATCACGGCGGTATCCTCTGACGTCGCTTCACCGCCGGACGGCCGCCACGCTACGAGGAGCTCGCTCAGGTCAGCGAGTTGGCAAACGAGATGCCCGCCCCAGTGCCCAATCAGCTCTCCGTCGCAGAACCGCTTGTACTGGTCGAGCCGCCCCGCCAGGTGCGCCCTAGAGTCCCCGCCCCCCGCTTTGCCGACGTAAACCACCGGCGTGGCGGCGAGCCACCGCGACTCTAGGGGAGCGACAGGCACCGACGGATCTTTGCCCTTGAACCATCCACCCACGCTGGCCTCCAGAAACGTGGGCTTTTGGTGGACTCTCTCAAAACAACGTAGAGGCCGGGGAGCCGCGGCACCGTGGATGTATCGAGAGTCCGGAGCGGCACGAAGCCTTCAAACCCGCCTACGTGCAACGCGTCAACACTTGAGAAGTCCTCAAGGGGCTGAGGGTACATCCTAGACCCCTACGCGAGGCGTCTACGCGTGGATGGAGCCCTCCGCATGCCTGCATTAGGAAGTGTCTGATCAAGGTGGCCAGCAAACTCTGTCATTGCACACTTAATAACGAGGAAACACATACGCGATAGCAAATATACTTGCGGCACCATGACCCGCAAAAGGTCTGATATCGGTCGCATCAGCCACCTGTAACTGGCGGACTTGTAACCCGAACGGCGTAATCCCAAGTCACGTCAAGCACCTCGTTTATCTCAGGCTTGACCTGCACGGGTACCGCAGCCACGCTGTCGAACAAGACAATGTTGTCTCCAGCTGGTTCACCTCGAGAACCGCCAAATGAACTCTGATACCGCAGTCCATCAAACCCGTGGCTTGCGATGTAATCCGCAACAAACTGAGTTGGGACGTAATCCAGGACGCTGTCAGAGTCACGCAAAGGCCTCGAGAGTTCGCGGCTAACGATCGCACCAAACTCACTCGCTCTGAGGATTTGCCACGCCTCTAGGGGGTCCTCGTCCGTCCTGTCGAACGGATTCGGCAAGTTGTCGGCAGACGGGGCAAAATTGGCAATAGTCATCCGCTTCGTCGGTCGCATCTGGCTCACAGCAACAAAAGCGCTCCTCGAAGGCCTGCACTCATAAAGTGCCACGTGAGATTTAGTGGCGGCGTACAACACAGGAAGGCCTCGTGTGTTAGCCCGCCCAGCGGTGGCCAGAGACCGTGGAGGTGCCGCCATGTCATGCCAATGCAACTCTGTCGATACCCCTGGACAAACTCGCGCCCTGTACATCTTGCGTGATTTGGGCCAGTCATCTACCCGACGCATAGCGACGCAGTGCTCAAGAGCCTCCTCAACATAGTGGCGCGTGGGAAAGAACCAGCGGTGCGATTCCTTGATCTCGCTGGCGAAACGCTCCCACAACTGTTGAGCGTCGTAATCAGCAGAGGCTAGTTCAACAGCGCTGGCCGTTCTCAACGGTGACCCCAATTCCGTGAGAACCGCATCGAGAAACGCGAATCTATCACCCTCTGCTTGCGCCGAAAAGAGACTCCACCGTTCGGTTAAGACATTGCCTAGTGAATTCTCGGCAACGGCGCTTGCCTGGTAGACCCCTGCAACGGACCGCAGTGCTTCGCCCCACGCTGCGGTCGACCAGACCCTACCTCGCGTGTTGCACAACGCACATATACCCTCTGAAGCCTGCGCGGCATCAAGTAGCGCCTCGGCACCCGGCGCGAAGCAGAGGACGCACGCCTCCACTCTTACATCACTCCGGCCATCACGTGCAGGTGATTAACGATCGACAGCTTCTTAAGCATTCCGAGCCCCGGGAAGTCGCCGCGCTCTGCGTATTCCCGCAACACCTGAAGCGCGGGGTTGCTGGCAATCCCGTTCTCATCAACGAAGGCAAGAAGTGCTTGCGACGCTTGACGGTACTTAGTGGCGACGTCTGCAACCTCGTCGGACGGATCTGAACAAAAATGGCTCAGATAGACGGGAAAGCCATCGTCGTCCCGCGCATCTTTCTTGGCATAGGTCCAATGGATGGCCACCACATTAGGCATCCCGCCACCCTCGCGATAAGCCTGTCCGATGGTCAAGAAATCCGCAAACCCCTCGAGGCCCTCGGCGGAATAGTAAAGATGATCTTCAGTGAAAATCGCCTCGTGACGTTCCACGTACGCACGGTTTGACGCCTGTGCGGGGAACCGATCCTCGACGAGCACCCTGTTGGGGCTAGGGACGAGTCCGCGTATGAGCCGATTGAGCATGCGCTGCTCGGGCGCTATGAATGTTCCGACCGAAAGCCCCGAACCCGCCAGACCAAGTTGGCCTACTTCGAAGTTCTCAGTACACCAAACCCCAAAGGGCAAACTCTTAAGTGCGTCGTCGGCTAGCACCAGCCGCGTTGCCTCAGATTGGTGCGCGTTTGGTGACGCCGCCGCGATAAGTGTGATGTGGGCACCAAACTGCTGTTGCCAGTCGTTAATCATCGTGAGCTTAGACAGGATGGCAGCGGGCCCTTTCTCACCCTTGAAATCACCTACTAGTGGATCAATCACCACACCAAAATAGACGCCGTGTGAAGCTAGGGATTCCATGGCGCGCAACAGGTCAGACGCGACCGTGTTCTCGCGAACTGGCTCAATAATTGGAAAAAACTTACCTGATTGAGCCATTACCTCTGCGGTTTCGCGCAGTGCCAGCAACTCGAACCTCTTGCCTCGAAGTATCGGGAAGTACATAAGGGTTACACCTCCACCTGTAGCCAAGCGTGGAGGTCTGACAATTGATGTCGTTTTGGATCGATTTCTGCCATGACTGCACGCAACGAGGCTGGCACGTCCCTCATCACACTTCGGGTGGAAAGTTGGCGGCGCTCAACGACAAGTTGGTGCACCGCACGCGCGACGTCCACAGGGCTTCGATGCCCGAGCGCCTCGATTGCATGATCAAAGACGTCCACTGGACGTGACTCAAGCGCCATCCCAGTCTCACGCAGCACCAACTCCTGCATCTCGTCGCGGCGAAGCATGTGGATCACCGTGCGTAAATTCAGAAGATCGACGTTAACAGGAGCTGGACGAACACGGGTGAAACGCCACGAACCTCCGTCGCCCGTGAGCAACACGAGGCCAATACTCAATTCTGAGGCAACGTTCGCCATTTCCACTCGAGTGGAAGCGTCTGCGATAAGCGAGATTCTCGGGAGAACTTGTCGGTAGTTGTTCACTTGCGTCTCGAGGCTTCCGACGTTGTCGAACCTTGACTTGATCTCGAACCCCTCTTCGAAGCCTGGTTTCAAGTATGCGAAGTCAAGTATTGACGTTCCTGCGCGAAGTTCGAACGCGAAGTAATTGCGGATGGGACGAAGCGAATTGGCGCTCGACCTCGATAAAATCAGGCTCCGGATGACGGCGTCATCTCGACGGTTTCTTAACTTCCACTGCCATGTGCGGTCAAGGATCTCAGCCCTGGTGACAGGCTGTTCGATACTCAGCAAGGCACGCAACGCCATAATCGCCTCGTCGAGCCGCTGCTCACCTTTCCCACGCAACAAAGAACGATATGAAGCCGTGGAAAAAACCACCGCTGCCTCCCGGGGAATCGTCGTAGTGCGCTGCATCTTCACACACTACGACACTTCACTTCCGAGCTCACGCCGTTGAACTGAGTGGCGCAACCGTTGCTAGAGCCGCGACGGCGAAAGCATCAGTCGCAGTGGAAGTCTTGTCAACCATTCCGAGGACGGCGCGCGTCTGTTTGCCCACGTCCGGCGCGGACCGCGCCCAGCGTCGCCACCCCCGCACAACCTCCGTCTCACACGCCTCGAAGTCGTAACGATCGATGTCCCTGAAGGCGAGGAGCATGGGGATCATCATGGAAATGTCGTCGGTCCACGCCCCCGGCTCCCAGCTGAATGTATCTCCGCCAATCGTGTTCACCGATGTGCCCGAGGGTGTGATGCCCCGTGAAGGTTTGAACTCGTCGGGCGCGCCGAGCGCATCGCCCACGGCCGCGCCCATGAGCGAGCCTGCTCGGCGGCGAGGCGCATCGGTAATACAGCATTCGAGCTCCTCGTGGCTCAGATCGTCGTAAACCGGGCCGAGGGTGTTCGCCCCCGACTCCAGAAATCTCCAACTGCCGTCGTCGGTTGTCATGTTCACCCCCAGGGAGTGAGCGTAAATGCGCTGCAATGGTTGTGCCTGCAGACACGAGCACAGGCATCGCTTCGGTTACCGCCTAGTTAAGCAAGGGACAGAGCCGCAGTCTGCTCAATGGAACTTGCCCTCTACGTGTGGAGCAATCCTCGTAACTCCGCATGTGGGAAACTCTCACAATGACTGAGCAAGAAGCAAACAGCGCCGGCAAACCTGACTCTGAGTCCGCGGGCGGGGCTTTGCATCAAGACCTTGTCGAGGCTCTCGAGCGGGACACAACGCGACTTGGTGAAGTTTTTCGCCTCACCAGGGAAGGTCTGGATGGAAACGCGATCGCAGCGCGGCTTGGCGTCCAGACGTCAGGTTTTGTCTACAGCTACCGACAAATGGCTGATGTAATCCTCGGCGCCGCGACACCTTCGTCACCGACTCTCGCGGCGAGTTTCGCGTCGCGCGTCAGGGAATGGGTGCGTCAAGGATCCTGGTCCTTGGATATGTTGCACTATCTAAATCGACTGGAGGCGACGCTTAACGCGGTGGCCAGCGACTCGGGCTCACGTGCCCTGGAAAACAAGCATGCTGTCGAACTCACTGCGGCAACAGAACGCAAAGGGATCGGCGGGGTGTATGTGTATTCATACCCGCACTACCTGCGATAATCATTCGACCCCGAGTCTGGTCGTACGTTGCTCAAGGTAGGTCAAAGCGAAGTAAACGCCGTCGCACGGGCTCACGATCAGGTCCGGGGCGCTAGAAGAACCTGGCGGACGCTCCCGCCGCAACCTGTCTCTCTTTCAGCGGTGGTCGTCGCTGGGATTTGGCGGGGCCAGATCGATGCTCATCCACTCGGCATCCTCACCGAGTGATTTGATGAGTTCCGCCTGCCGCGGTTGGCCGAGGAGCATCCTGTACGTCACGAGAGTCTTGAGTAGCCGCTGGTAGTGCTGCGACTCGCGGCTCGTGGGAAGCGCCGGCACGTAGCGCTCGATGCTTGCACCATTACGCTGCGGATAAACCCAGAACGGCGAGATGTCTGACTGGTTGGCCGGCCGCTCAGCCAAGGCTTCCGAGAACATGTCGGTCCACGGGTCGTCGTTAGTTCCCGTCAGCGCCGCCCCACCGTGACGTTTCGCAATGTTTTTGCGCACGGCATGTCCCTTATAGCGATGAACACGACCCTCGCGCTGCTCCAGGTCGACGGGGTTGCTCGGGAGGTTCCAGTGCACTATCGCGTGGCTGTACGTGTGAAAGTCCAGCCCCTCCTGACCTACCGATGTCGAAGCCAGCACAAACGGCCTAAAGGGCGAGTTGTAGGCAACGCGAACACTCGTCTCGCGCATCGTGCCCGCATCACTCGACTGGGCATGCCCGTACCGCGCCGCGAAGTGGCTACTCACCCTCCTCGGATCTGCCAGAACTACGCGGCCACCTTCGACGCGGATGTCCTCAACTGCGTTCGTGGCGCTTCGCATGGCAAGCGCCTCCGACATCACCTCCGCCAGGGTCGCTGCGCGCTCTAGAGGATCCGCACCCTGCAAGCCTTCGGATTCGACGAGCGTGTGAGCATACTCATCGAGCACCGCTTGCAACCCGCCCTCGGCGCAATGAGCCAGTACCGCTCGCCAATACGACTCCTCTTGTCCTTCGTCTGCGCCGCGCAGCATCGCGATAATCTCCGGCTTGTTGAACAGCGAGCGTAGCCCCTGCGAGACGCTGAAAGCGGCGCCCCGAATGTGAGGCTCCGCGTATGCGGCACGGGCGCCCGTAACGCGCGCGAGCGCCCGCAGCGCGCAGACTGCCGGCCCCGACACTGCCAGCTCCGTGAGGACTTCCTCAAGATCATCAGGACGCGGACCTAGCGGGCCGCTCCCCTCACCGTCTGCACTATCCCTAAGGACGTTTTCCGCCACCTCCAGATGCATGGATATTCGCCCGAGTGCCCCGTCGTCAGAGTCCGACTCGTCTTCGCGGATCAGCGCCAGCGCTTCCGAGGTCTTCGTACCCTCGTCAACGTGGTCTAGCATCAAGGGTGCCGCCCAGTACCACCGCAAGTCCGGACGCCCGCCAGCATGCGCCTCAGCGGGGAGCTTTTCAAGTAGGTCCCTAACTCGGAGCCGCACTTCATCCACATACGCGATGTAATTCATCGGAAACTCAGCGCCACGACCGCGCGCGATGCTCAGCGGATCGCCCGCCGCGGCAAGCGACGGAGACGGGTATAGGAGCGAAAAGGTCGTTCCCGAGTCGCGAAACTGGAGAGGTGCCGCAAGAGGTCTTGCGTCATACCCGCGATCCGAGAGCCCGCTCTTCTCCATCGCAAGTCTCTCGGCTTCGTAACTGACCATCACTGCGATGGACTTAGGTACCGCGGTCCACGCAGAAAAAATCAGCCTCTTCGTGAACGTACGAAGGTCAGGGTCGGCGTAGGCCCCGGCGAGCTCGTAGTACGGCAATGCGGGTGGGAGCCACGCGAGTTGCCAGGCGCCGCGGCCCAACACGTCCTGCATCAGGCCCCGTAGCTTAGCGTTACCTGGATCGACCTTCCGGTACGCCTGAATATCTTTCCAATCCAGGAGCGCGTCAGCGTTGCCGAGCGCCTTCGCGAGACCCGCGTCCTCGCGGTCTACCGCCGCCTGGAACTTGGATCGCACCTGGTAACTATTGCGTTCCATGAGGTTGAGCGGGTACGGCATTGACCGCCAGTACTCGAACACGTCTTGGCTCTCAATGTGACGCGCGACGGAGTCAAACGTGATCCACGAGCTCACGTCGGGCACCGTGAGCTCCACGCCCGCGAGCTCGTGGTCCTTCAACATTCCGTCGCGATCCGGCGTGGAGGCGAGGCGTTCCGTCCTGCACATCACACGGCTCAACTCTTGTTGGACACGGTCGCGAGCCGCTTCGGCCTCTGCCCTGTCTCTGCCGGCGATGAGGTCCTCGCGCATCGTCCTCAGGTCACGTGCCACGGCATCGGCGCGCTCCTCGTCGGCCAAGAACCGCACTGTGCGGTCAAAGTCCTTGAAGTGATCGTCACCCTCGGGCTCATCGGGAAGCGTGTACATCTTGAAAGGGGTTGCCGAAAGGAGCAACACCTTCGCGTCGGGGTGGTCAAAAACGGCACGAGCAAGCTCGGCACCGTCGCCCTCTCCCTCGAGCACGTCCTTAAAGCGCTGGAACTCGTCGAGGATGACCAGGTCGGGCTCGAGATGCTCCACCGCCGCGTGTGCCACCAAGCGACGAAGCGCTCCGATAAGCCGGAAGCGGCGCGCACTCAACTCGCCCTTGGCCGCCTTGCGCAAGCGGGTGTATTTCTCCGCGCACTCGTTCAATTCATCGCGCAGTGAACCGCCTGCGGGGCCCTTTGCGGTATCAACGGCTTCGCCGAAGGAAGCACAGAGTTCGAGGTCTAGGGAATTGCGGTCGAAGTTCTTGAGCTGGTTCCTGAAACGGTCTCGGCGAACCCCTCCTTCGAAGAACTTCTCCCAGCGCACGGTGTTGGTGAATTCCTCGCCCCAGCACTCCGCAAGCATCCAGTAAAGAAGCACCCTTTCTGGCGCGGCGCCGCCGCTGTTGCCTACGTTGAAGGACGTGCCCGGGGTAAACGAAACAAAGTTCACCTTCTCGGAGCGCATGTCGCCGATTACCTTGGGCAACAGAGTGAGCCGATCGGCGTGCTTGAGTTCGACCCCACCTACGACGTTAAGTCGGGCGAGGTTTTGGCGGGCGATCTGGCTATTCGAGCAGATGTAGACCACGTCGATGCGGTCGACCGTCTCCCACAGGTGCTCAACCGTCTTGGCGATGACTCCTTTGGCCACCATCGTCTTACCGAGACCCACCTCGTCCGCGACAAGGAAGCGTTTGGTCTGGTCCTCCGCCAGCCAGAGTCGCTCGAAGGCGTAGTCCACCGTGTCGCGCTGGAAATCCTTCAGCGTGGCGAGAATGGCCGCGGTGTCCGGCTTCTTGGGCGTCATGACGTCCTCTCCTGGTGGGCCTGCCACACCACATCCCACAGCGCGTCGAGTCCGTCGGGCACACGCCCCACGCCGCCGTCCATCGAGCGCAGGTCTTCGATGAGAGCCGCAACACGGGCGAGCGCGAACTCATCGCGCCCCGAGGCACGCACGAGTGGTTCGAGGAGGGCGGGCTCACTTGGGGCTCCTCGACTGCTGGCATTCCACGCACCCGGGCCCTCAAGCCCTGCCATCTCGTCGAATAGCGTGTCATACGCGGGATCCCCGAGCAGGAAGACGATGTAGCGCAGCACCGCAGCCTTGGAATCGAGGATGGACATGAGCGCGTCTTGCTTGCGGCTCTCGACATCCCCCGTCAGATCGGCCTTAAGCACGCCCTTGACAGTCACTCGCGCCTCTCCGACCCCGGCGGTAGTCTCCACGGCGACGAATGGCGTCACGTGCTCCGGCGCCAACGTCCAGCGGTGCGTTGCTCCGGCCCTCATCTTCTGGCCCTGTTCCGGTAGCGAGATCGGCCAGAACCTCGTCTCGCCGACCGCACTCGGAGAGTTGGAGAAGGTGAGCGATGCCTTTACCTTCTCGGTATCGATCGTGGTGACCTCGAGAACCGGATGAGCAAGGGCGAGGTCACAATGCAGCGTCTCGATCTCGCGTGACGTGGCAATAGTGGGGTCGTTGACGGTCTCCACGTTCTCGACCGAATACTCCTCCATCAATTGGAGCAACCCTGGCGCTCCAGGAGACCCATTGAGCACGTGGTCGACGCCGCATGAATTGGTCGGACCTTCGAGCATTGCATCAAACTCCACGTTGTTTCCCCATTTTGGGCTGGTGAGGTTCGCGGAGCCGGTAACGACCATCGACCGCGAGCCGGCAAGGTCAAGCACAAACGTCTTTGCGTGCAGGCCCTCTGATGTGCCCTGTCGCTCGGCGGTCACGACCTCGGCCGCGCCCACCTCCTCACCCGCGGGGACTTCGGCGAGCCGCTGCAGCACGTGAGAATTCCAGCCTTCTAGCGCCTGCGAACCGACACTGTCCAACGATTCCGCTCTCGACACGAGGGTACGTTTGGTGGTCACATTGCCGAGCGATTGGAGTGCCCCTACCGTCAGGAAAGGGCTGATCGCGAGCAGCCTGTTGGCGCTTGCAGGGAATGGCCACACGCGCTTATCGGTCAATCCAATGGGCAGCAGCTCCCCACCCGTGAATGGCGCTGGCGCGGCAAAACTGACGCCGCGGAGTCCTTCGACCAGCGACTCAATTTCCTCTGCACGACGCTCATCGACGCCATTGATCGCAAGTCCAGGCAAACCCTCGACAAAGTCCGCCATAGGAGCTGCGGCAATGGTGCCGTCCGCGTCCTCGTCGAGAATCAGCGCGGTGTCCCAGGATCGGTCGAGTGTCATGTTCCGGCTCAGCACGACGCCACGATGGATGTAGTTCCCTGCCTCATCGACGAATCTGAGAGCCCAAATCTTTGGGTGGAAGATGGCACCCGGGGTCGGCGCCATCACCTCAACGACACTGTCCTCTACGAGCGTCAGCAGTTGCCGGTAGTTTGGCGGGACGTGAATTCCACCCACCTGGCAGAAAACCGTGGTGTGTTCGGCGTGACGGCGTGCGGCTTCCAGCAGGCGCAGAGGATCGACCTCGTCAAGGTCGCCACCGTCAAGCTTTTCCGAGACCGCGAAAGCGAGCGGCGCGAGCAGCAACGCAATGAGGTCGAGCGAGTACGTCGTCCCGACCGCGACGTCGACACGGTAGCCCGCCGGTGGCCGCAGCGCATCGGTCAGCAGGACCCTGGTTTCCGGCGCGAGAGTCATCGCGTCCCCCTCGCTACGTAGAGATCTTCAAGGTGACTCCTGGCGATCCCCCATCGGTAGTCCAATCGGTACACACCGGCGGAGCCAGACCACTTGTCGAGCGCTTTCTGGCTCGCGAATCTTGCCCGAGGACCCTTGATTCGAATCTCGCGTTCGCGGATCAGTTTGGCCGCCGGCTCGCTAACGGCGAGTGGCTGATCCATGTCGACAAGGTCAAGCCAGGTGTCGACAAAATGCCTAGTCGCGTCGCGGAGCCGGGGATTGAACTTCAACACCGTGTCCCAGAAGTCATTCCGGTCCCAGCCCAGCATGGTTCCATCGACACGAATTGTGTCCTCCCAGTCGGCAAGCGCCAACTCGTACTGTGCGGCAAGGTCTTCCTGGCCGCTCTTGCGCGCCAACAGGAGGTTGTATACCAACGGCGCACCGTAAATGGCCTCGCTGAATCTACGGGCGTGATCAACCTGGAGGGTGAGATCGGCCGGTAGGTCGTCGATGCTCGCGATGTTCCAGACGTAGGGGACGTCTTCACCAACACCGAACGGCGCCAGGTTTGCCGGCGCGTTGAGGACGAGCCACGACAAGAGCGAACCCTGCGTCGCGCTAGCGATCCGCGCGGAGAGGTATTCCTCCATCTCGCCCGGAAGGTCAAAGGTGGCTCCGGTCATGAGGTCCTCGGGTGCCGGGGGCAGCCCCAGGTCGAGCCCTGCGCCCGGCAAGAGATCGCGCGACTCTGGGTCGTCGGCTGTCGCACGACGCTTGGTGAGACTGCGAAGATCCGCTGTCCGCCGGAAGTACATGTCACGGGAAAGATCAGCGTCGCGAATACCCCAGGCACCCAATGCCCCCCAATACACAACGCTGGGGAGTCTCTTCAGGCTCTCGCGAGCGTCACGGCCGATGACCCCCTCGTCCTCCCCTCCCGCGATCAGGCTCGGGATGAGCCGGTACTCGAGCCGAGTAAACTCAGCAGCCATTTCCCGGGCTGTTGGCTTCCGGGACGCGCGCTGCAGCAGCCAAGGGATCAGCAGCGCGTACTTCAGTCGCGTGTGAATGGTTGACGTTCCGGGGAAGAGCCCATTCGAGAAAGAGTCGCGAATCGAACCAATCCCAAGTTCGTCGAGAGTTCCCGGCTCCTTGAAAAGATCAACCACGTCGATCATCTTGCGTCGCTGCTCGTCGTCTGCGTCGAGCCATCCAAATGTTGAGGGCATGCACCGAGTGTGTCGTAAGCGGCTGACAATAGATAACCAAAACCCGCGCTCACTTGTCTAGATCCCACCACTCTGCCAGGCTCAACGCATGACAGTTCTGGGGCTCGACTCCTGTAAGACCGGTTGGATCGCCGTCGCGATCGACGACAACGGATATGTAGAAGCATTCGTCGCGCCCACCATCGCAGCCGCCGAAGCCATTGGGCGTGAGCGCTGGGGCGTACAGACCATCGTCGTCGACATCCCGATCGGACTCCCCGACAGCGGGCCGCGTCTCGCGGACACCGAGGCACGTAAGTTCATCAAGCCTCGCCACAATTCAGTCTTCTCGACTCCAGTCCGCGCCGCCGTCGCAGCCGCGACCTACGACGAAGCATGCGTCGCCTCCCGCGCCGCCACGGGCGGCAAAAGCCTCTCCAAACAAGCGTGGGCTATCACCGAGAAGATCCGCGACGTAGACCGGCACATCGCATCGGCCGCTTCCAGAATCCTTGAGGGACACCCCGAGGTGAGTTTCCGGGCCATGTCGGGCGCTCCGCTCGAGCACTACAAGAAGTCCTTCCCCGGCGCGATGATGCGTCGCGACCTGCTCGCGAGCCAAGGCATCGACCTGCCGATCGACCTCGAGTCGCGCCTGAAGGGCGCGGCGACGGACGACGTGCACGACGCCGCAGCGATGGCGTGGACCGCCCGCCGGGTCGAGCGTGGGGAGTCTGATCGCTTTCCATCAACAGACCGAGCGGAATGCTTCAGCGATGGCGTCGACTCCGCAATCTGGTTCTGATCAAATGGAAGAATCCACCCCTGGCAAGCGGCCGGTGCCCCTTGCTTTCCCCTCCATCGATCACGACGAGCGGGCACTGATTAGATCTTCTCAGAAGTTTCTTCTTATAGTCGCTATACCCATTGGAGTTGTCGCACTTTTCGGCATCGCGACGATAATTGGATTTGGCTTTCTAGTCGCGACTGACGATAGCCTCTTCTGGCCGCGCTTCACATCAATATCATTATTGGTCTGGTTCATAAGCAGCATGGCCACACTAATCGCGTTTTCTCTGGCCCCGCAATCTGATCTCAGTGCCAGGGAAAGCCTATGATTGCCGTAGCAATCACCATAATCGGACTTGCGGTGGTCGCTATTTCAGTTTTTTGCGCCGGATCGCATCTCCGTGCGACATATCGACTACGTCGACTATATAAGGGTCGACTACGCACGCTTACGCCGACAGTCGCCAAACTCGAATTTGCGGCAATTCAGGATGACGCGATTGAGCTCATAGCCACGCAAGTTTCGGTCACGGGCTTCCCGACTCAAAGCGAATACGAAAAGATGTCTATTAGTCATCGAACATTGTATCGGTCTCGCTTAGAGGACCGAATACGCACAACAGGGATAGTTAAAAGCACTATAATCACCTTAGCGACCATATTTCTATCGATTCTCGCTGGCTATGCAATATCCGATTACACAATGGTGCTTGCCCCTTTTCAAAGCGGCGGATCTGACTTGTACCCCGAAGCGGCAATAAGAATCTCGGTATACGGACTAGTTTTTACCGGCTTGGCTGCAACTCCAGGATTCGCAACGGTATTCAGCCGCATACGAAAACAAGAAGCCGGGCGCCTCCTCGCCTCATACGAACATGTCGGCCGATTCTCCGGCTAGGGAACTCTAGGCCCATCCCGCACACCTTCATACAGCTCAACTCAAAGCGCCGTCACAGGGAGTCCTCCTAGAGGTCCCCCACGCGACCATGAGAACCACTCTAGCTCCGACTTGTCTCACCCTGAACGCAATGCTTCACCGCGCCTAGCAGCGTCGCCCAAGCCATCGACACCCAGTCCCTAGGATCGGTCCTTAACAGCGGTAAGTAGCGCCGAGCAACTCGCTTAGGTCAGCCCGCTAACGCTTACTTGCGCGGCTTGCTCCGCACTACCGACACCTTTGGCTTGCCGTCTCCCGTTGAGCGTGACTCCACATCGTAGCCGGGGTGCGCCTTGAGGAGGTCCGTGAGCTCGGCGTCTCCCCTGAGTGTGGGCTTCGCCTTAGTCGCCGTCGCGGTCGCCTCGGGAGTCGCCTTCTGCTTCGTGGCGACCTCCTTACCAGCCAAGTTCTCCACGTAGATGAACATCGTGGACGCCGCCACGAAAGGTTTGGGAGTCTTGCGTTGACCGAAGCCGTCGGCCATCAAGCCCTGCCCGCGGATCCGCGCCGCCAGCCGCGTGAAGTCGCTGTCGCTCGACACCAGACAGAAACCGTCCACCGTGCCGCCGTGAAGCAGGTCCATCGCATCGATGATCAGCGCGCTATCGGTGGAATTCTTGCGGGTCGTATAGGCGAATTGTTGGATCGGTTGCACCGAGCGCGCGCGTGGGGGCGGCTCTCGAGGCGTGGGCCAACTCTTTCCCCGAAGATGACCTCGCGACGCACCGGCCCGGCCGCAACGCCGGCGAGTACGTTGTGGGTGTCGTCCGCAGCCGACAGCTTGCAGCCCCAGAATCCGCTCTGAAACGGCACCCAGCTCGGCAATACGCCTGCGGCCGCTGCCGCCGGAACGCAGATGACGAGCATCGCAACCGCGATGAGTACCCGGGTGCGAGTGCGGAAGCATCGGCGCGTCCGCTACACCCCCTCAGCGATCGGCATCCGGCCGCTCCTGACCGCGACCAGCAGTGCCTCGTGATCGGCCTCCGTCTGGTCGGCATAGGCCTGAGCAAATCGCGCCATCGCCTTGTCCAGCGTGGTGCCGCCTCCCACGTAGCCGGCGATCATTGACGCACCGCTGGTGCGCGCGTGGCCCTTGGCGAGCAGGTGACCGGCGATGCCCGCGTAGTCCGCGAGCGCTCGCGCAGAAATTGCGTCGAGTGAGACCGAGCCCTTCATGTTACGGAACTGGCGCACGTAGAACTGTCTGTCATCCACGGTGGTCCACCCGAGCAGCGGGTCACTCACAGTCTGCAGGGCCTGCTGGTACTCGACCACTCGCTCACCCTGGTGGCGGTGCCATGCGTTGTCGCCATGCACATATCTCGCGAGCACCGACCTGCGAGCCTGCTTGAGCTGAAGGAAGATCACGTCGTCCTCGCTCGATCCCTCCAGAAGCGCAACATACGCGCGCAGGCCCACGGACCCAACGCCCACGACTTTGTGAGCCACGTCCACAAGCGTGTAGCCGCCCAGCACGCGCCGCCAGTGCGCGTCGAGGGTGGTCAGGTACTCATCGAGCCCCTCGGCGAGCATCCCGGCCTCCGCAGACGACAGCCGGGTGATGAGCGGCGGTTCCTCGACGATCTGGCGGGTGCCTTGGTGCTCGGTGGTGAAGCGCGGCAGGGCGCGGTCCGAGGTGCGCTCGCGCGCCCGCTTCGCCGCCCGCTCGAGCTCGACCGTCAGCGGGCTGCCCGGAGCGTGCTCGGCCATCCGGGTCATGTCGATCCGCTCGAACGAGCGAGTGAAGAGCGGCTGGTTCGCGAGGTAGCGAATCTCCTCGCGATACGACCCAGCACACGTGATCACCGCCGCCTCGCACTCCTCTTCCGTGGAGCCGTTATGGCGGCCGGCTACCCATGTGCTGGCGACCAGCCGGCGCAGGTCCCACTCCCACGAGCCAGTGTGCGCCTCGTCGAAGTCGTTGAGGTCCAGCACCAGGTCGCGCTCGGGTGAAGCGTAGAATCCCACGTTGCCGAGGTGCGCGTCGCCGCACACCACCGGCATGATGCCGGTCGCGGGAAGACCTGCCACGTCGTCGGCCATGACCACCGCCGAGCCGCGAAGAAAGCCGTACGGCGAGGCCGCCATCCGTGCGACCCGCACAGGGACCAAATCCGAGATACGGCCCTCGTGGCTCTCCTCCACGAGCGCGACGGGGTTCCGGTCGTCACGGCTGACGCGCCACTCGCCTAGCGAGGACCGTGGAACCTTCTTTCGGAGTGACCGGCCCAGCGCGTATCGCTCGGCACGGGCACCCGGACGCCTGCGTAGCGACTCATACGCGAGCCGGTCAGTGTCAGTGAGAACGTCGTGACCCTTGGCCGCTTCATTGCCCATGTCTAACGTCCCCTCCGCCCCGCTCCGTCGGCGGGCGACATCACCATCTTGGCAGGGATGCGGCCAGCCGCGCGCGGCCAGTTGCGGGTTTGTGCTTCGAGCAGGTCCGCGCACGCCGTCACGCGCGGTAGTGGCCAACCGCACAATTACTGAACAAATCCCAAACTTCTTCCGATACTGGTTTCGTGAAACTGCCCAGGGCGAGGCACTACCGCGACTTCTTACTCTGCGCTCGTCGCACGTACGCATTCGAATTCTTGCCTTCGCTGGCCTTACGTGACTCCACGTCGTAGGCGGGATGCGCGACCATCAGGTCCTTCAACTTGGCGTAGCCCCACGTACGGGTGTCGAAGTCGGACGCAAGCCGAGACAAATTTGAACCTACTGCGCCTAGGTTCGCCCACCCGTCGTCGCCCAAGGCGGTGTCCACAGCCTCTGACAATTGCTTGTCGAGCACCGGGTCCTTTTTAAAGGTAGGAGTTGCCGCTGGCTTTATCGCTGCCTCCGTACCAACCAGGTTCTCCACGTACACGAACTTGGTGCACGCAGCCACGAACGGCTTGGGCGTCTTCAACTGACCAAAGCCGTAGGCCATCAGGCCCTGCTCGCGGATCCGCGCTGCCGTGGAGCAGGTCCATCGCATCGATGATCAGCGCGCTATCGGTGACGCTCGTGACGCGACCCGTCGCCGACGGGCGAACCCGTAGCGACATCGTGCGCGAGGCACACGACGGGCACTTCTTGGCGCGGACGTGAGAGCGAGTCAGGCTGCAGGCCGGGCCGCGCCCATTGGACCAAACGGGCCGGTGAACCCCGGCGTGTTGTCCTGGGGGTTGCCCAAGACTCGAAGGTGTCGGTAACCCGGGCCAGCGTCGACGTCGTTGCCGTGTGCCAGTGGCCCGAAGAGCCCACCTGAACCAGCCGGGCCCGCGGGAGCGAGAGCGGCGCCGCGCGGCCACGATCCACGTGCACAGCAACGGCCTTTTCGCCCCTGGGGCTTGCTAATCCGCATGACTTGGGGTTATGATCCTGCTTATACGCATTAGCAAACGCGACCACTCTCCGGTCAACGGAGCGTGAGATAGACCGAAGGACATCAATGACGATCTCCAAGGCCCCTGGCCCTCGCATGACTCAGCGACGCATCGCCGAGCTCGTGGGCGTCAGCCAGGCGACAGTGTCGCTCGTCCTCAACGGCAAGGCAGACGAGGCAAGCCGCATCCCGGCCGCCACCCGCGACCGCGTACTCGAGGTGATTCGCGATACCCACTATGTGGCAGACCCAGCCGCAAGGCGCCTGGCCGGCGTGGGCAACAAGATTCTTGGGGTCTTCACCTACGAGTCGGCCTTTCCCACAGCCAGCCAGGATTTCTACACCCCGCTCCTGACCGGCATCGAAGCAGCAGCGGAGGAGCTCGGCTGCGACCTGCTCCTCCTCACCAGCGCCCCTGTGATCGACGGCCGCCGCCGCCTGCTTCACGAGCAGAACCGACTGGGGCTAGTCGACGGCTGCCTGCTACTCGGCCTCGAGATGGACACCGCCGAACTCGAGCAATTGGTCGCCGACGGCTTCCCCTTCGTGGCCATCGGTCGCCGCGAGGCCCAGGGCGTGCCCTACGTCGGAGCCGACTACGCGGGCGGTACGGCCGAATTGGTGCGGCGGGCGTATGGGCTGGGTCACCGGCGCTTCGCCTACGTGCACCTGAGCAGTACAGGAGAGTCAGTGCTCGACCGTCAGCGGGGGTTGCGCGAGGAGATCGACAGGCTCGGGGACGCGACCGTGCAGATGCGGGCGTTGGACGGCACGGACTCCGCTGCGGACTGGCGTGCGGTCCGCGACTCGGGTGCGACCGTCCTCATCGCCGAGACGGTCCGCATGGCCGATGACTTGCTCGACCACGCGACGGCGGACGGCGTTGATGTGCCCGGTGACCTCTCGGTGATCGCGCTCGGAGACGTCACCACCACGTCGCGCCAAGACGTGGACCTCACCCGCCTGGTGCCGCCGCGGACGTTGCTCGCGTCAGAGGCGACGCTGTTGCTCGCCAGGATCCTCGACCCCTCGCACGAGGTATCGCCAGAAGAGGCCCGGATCCTACTCGATTGCGCCATCGTCGACGGCGCTACCCTCGCCCCCCCGCGGGCCACGCCATGACGCACCTGCCTACAGAAAGAGAGACAGCACAGTGATCCAGACGCAGAGGCAGACCCAGGTGCTTGTGGTCGGCGGAGGGCTCGGCGGCGTGGCTGCGGCGCTCGGCGCCGTCCGCCATGGTGCCCAGGTCGTCCTGACAGAGGAGTTTGCGTGGCTCGGCGGCCAGTCGACCTCACAGGCCGTCCCACCCGACGAGCACCCTTGGATCGAACAGATCGGCTGCACGGCGAGCTACCGCGCGTACCGCGACGGCATTCGCGACTACTACCGCCGCTACTTCCCTCTCACAGACGAGGCCAAGGCGAGGCCAGACCTCAACCCCGGTGCCGGGTGGGTCAGCAAGTTGTGCCACGAGCCGCGCGTTGCGGTCGCCGTGATCGAGGCGATGCTCGCGCCCCACCGCAGCGGCGGTCGCCTTCACGTGCTGCAGCCGGTACGCCCCGTCACGTGCGAGACAGACGGTGATCGGATCACCGCGGTGTTGCTGCGCTCGGTCGACGGCACCACAGAGACCATGGTGCACGCGGACGTTGTGATCGACGCGACCGAGACAGGTGAACTGCTGCCCCTGGCGGGCGTCGAGTACGTGACGGGCTTCGAGTCCCGAGCCGAGACGGGGGAGCCCAGCGCGCCCGACGAGGCGCAGCCCGACAACATCCAGGCACTGTCGATTTGCTTCGCGATCGAGCACGCGGACGGCGACCACACCATCGACCGGCCCGAGCAGTACGACCACTGGCGCTCGGTGCGGCCGGAATTCTGGGGAGGCCCACTGCTCGGTTGGGCGGCGCCGCACCCGCGCACGCTCGAGATCACCACCCGCACCTTCGAGCCCAACCCGGGCGACGACGTGCAGGCGGTCATCGCCGACCAGAGCAAGAACCCCGGTGACGGCAACCTGTGGACGTTCCGGCGCATCGTCGCCCGCGACATGTTTGTCCCCGGCGCCTACGCCAGCGACATCACGCTCGTGAACTGGCCGAGCATCGATTACTTTGAGGGCCCCGTGCTCGACGTCGACGACGAGACCGCCGCCCGCCGCCTCGTCGACGCCCGCCAGCTCAGCCTCTCGATGCTGTTCTGGATGCAGACAGAAGCCCCCCGGCCCGACGGCGGCCACGGCTGGCCCGGCCTGCGTTTGGTACCCGAGGTGATGGGAACGGTCGATGGGCTGGCCCAGGCCCCGTACCACCGCGAGGGCAGGCGCATCAAGGCGCTCCAGACGGTCGTCGAGCAGGATGTCTCCCTTGCCGCACGCGGAACCGCCGGCGCTCGGCGCTACGAGGACAGCGTCGGCGTCGGGATGTACCGGATCGACCTGCACCCGAGCACCGGCGGCGACAACTACATCGACGTGGGAGCCGAGCCCTTTGAGATCCCGCTCGGCGCCCTCATCCCGCAGCGCATGCGCAACCTGCTCGCTGGTGCCAAGAACATCGGTACCACCCACATCACCAACGGTTGCTACCGGCTGCACCCCGTCGAGTGGAACATAGGCGAAGTCGCCGGCGTGCTCGCGGCCACCTGCCTTGAACTCGGACTCGACCCGCAAGAGATCCACGCCAATCCCAGCCACGTCACACAGCTCCAAGCGGCGCTCGTCGCCGACGGCGTCGAACTTCACTGGCCCGACACCGTCCACGGTTACTGACCGCCTGGCGGCACGGCCTACCCGACTTCCACATCCGACACACCACCACCAAGGAGAGAACAATGATCCACCGTCGTACCACTGTCAGCATCCTTGCCACAGTCGCGCTGAGCACCAGCTTGGTTGCGTGCTCCGCAGGCTCCGATCCTGGTCTATCCGCGACCGGTACAGGAGCCGCTCCACCGGCCACGCCCGTAAACCTGACGATGACCGTCTGGACCGCCGACGAGAGCCAACTCGCGCTCTTCGACGAGATCGCGCAGGGATACATCGCGGAGAACCCCGACACCGTGGCCAGCGTCGACTTTGAGGTGATCCCGTTCGCGGACTACACCACTACGCTGACCACTCAACTGGCAGGTGGCTCCCCACCTGACCTCGCCTGGATTTTTGAGAGCAACGCTCCCGAGTTTGTGCAAAGCGGCGCCCTGACGGACCTGCGCGGCACGCTCGAGGGGACAGAGGGCTACCAGGTAGACGACCTGGTCAGCAGCGCGCTCAGCCTGTGGGAGGACGGCGACGGCTTGTACGCATACCCGTTCTCGAGTTCGCCCTTCGCGATGTTCGTCAACACCGACCGCATCGCCGCGGCGGGGACGGCGAACCCTGCTGACCTTGTCGACCAGGGTGAATGGACGTACGACGCCGCGCGCGAGATCTCCGCGGCCTCCGTCGCAGGGCTCGGCGGCTCGGGCGTCGTGGTGCGCGACTTCGATTACACCGCGTGGGAGAACCTTGCGACCGTCTGGGACGGCTGGGGAGCTTCACCGTGGTCGGAGGATGGCACCACGTGCACCTTCACAGATCCGGAGATGGTCGACGCGATGACGTGGATCCACGATGCGATCTTCAAAGACGGTGCTATCCCTGGACCGGGCACGTCGGCCGACTTCTTTGCAGGAGACGTGACCATGACGGTCACCCAGATCTCCCGTGCATCGGCACTCGATGGCAGCTTCGAGTGGGACCTCCTCCCGCTCCCGGCAGGCCCAGAAGGCAGGCAGAACGTGATCGGGCAGGCCGGCATCGGCGTGTTCGCTCAAGGCGACAACCCGCAGATTGCTGCGGACTTCCTCGCCTACTTCACCAACCCCGCCAACGCCGAGCGCCTGGCGACGTACTTTCCGCCGCCGCGTGAGTCTCTGCTGACGGCAGAGGTGCTTGGTCAGGCCAACCCGCTGCTCTCAGAGGAGCAACTGCAAGCCGTGGTTGTCGAAGGTATCCAGGGTGCGAAGACCAAGCCGTCGCACCAGAAGTTCGCCCAGTTGCAAGACACGGTGCGCGCAGAGCTCGACGCCCTGTGGCAGGCCGACGCCGACGTCGAGTCAGTGCTAGCCGACGTGTGCACGGCGATCGAGCCGCTGCTCCAGGACTGACGGATGTCCTCCACCACCAGCCTCCGGGTGGGCCGGCCTACGCGCCGGTCCACCTGGAGGCGACGGGACAACGCCGTCGGCTACCTCTTTGTCGCTCCACAGGTGCTTGGCACTCTCGCGTTTGTTGTTGCCCCGCTCGTGATGGTGGTCTGGTACAGCCTGCACGAGTGGAACGTCCTGGCGAACACTTTCACCTTCGAGGGGACAGGCAACTACGAGCGCATGCTTGAGGACCCAGGCCTGCGCAACTCGCTCGTCGTGTCCGGCTGGTTCTCGCTCGGCCTGGTCGTCCTGAATATCTCGCTGGCAATGGTGCTCGCACTGCTCCTCAACCAGAAGTTGCGGGGCACCACGGCGTTCAGAGTGATGTTCTTCTCGCCCGTCGTGGTCTCCCTGGTGGCATGGACGATCGTCTGGGGCTTCCTGCTCCAGGCCGACGGTGGCATCAACGGGTTCCTTTCCACCCTGGGCATCGAGGGACCGAACTGGTTGCGCAACGGCACCACCGCAATGATCTCCGTGATCGTCGTCCAAGTCTTCAAGAACGTCGGCCTGAACATGATCCTGTTCCTCGCGGCCCTGCAGGGCGTGCCCACCGAGATCCAGGAGGCGGCCCAACTGGACGGAGCGAACGCCTGGCGACGGTTCTGGGCGGTCATCGTTCCACTGGTCAGCCCGACCATCCTGCTCGTGTCCATCATCACTGTTGTCGGATCGCTCGAGGTGTTCGCCCAGATCGACGTGCTGACCCAGGGCGGGCCAGGGCACTCAACCACGGTGCTCGTCTACTACCTCTACCAGCAGGCGTTCGAGTTCAACCAGTTTGGGTACGCCAGCGCAGTGTCCGTGCTGCTGTTCGTGCTCGTCCTCACGCTCACGCTCATTCAGTGGCAGACAAGAAGGAGGTGGGTGTTCCATGAGTCTTGATAGCCAACTTGAGCGACAGGACGAGGCTGTGACTGAGCCCCGCGATCCCGGCGGCGCGAGCCACCACGGAAAGCGTCGGACCTCTGGCGAGCGGGCCATGCGGGCGTCCCTGTGGATGCTGATGGCGCTCGCGGCCGTGCCGTTCGTGTTCCCGCTGTGGTGGATGGCGACGTCCAGCCTCAAGAGCACAAGCGAGATCCTGCGCATACCGCCGACGCTGATTCCGGAGTCGCCGTCGTTCACGCCTTACCGCGAGGTGTTCGAGCTCCAGCCGTTCGCCCAGCAGTACTGGAACAGCATCTACATCGCCGTGCTAGTCACTGCTGGCACCATCCTGCTGTCCTCGCTCGCGGGGTACGCCTTCGCCAGGATCAAGTTCCCCGGGGTGAACGCACTGTTTATCTTGGTGCTTGCAGGAATGCTGATCCCTGCGGAGGTGACGATCGTGCCGCTGTTCCGGTTTGTCAACACCTTGGGGCTGATGGACACACACTGGCCGCTGATCATCGTGCCGATCTTTGGGGCACCCAGCGTCCTTGCGACGTTCATTATGCGACAGTTCTTTCTGGGGCTGCCCTATGAGCTTGAGGAGGCTGGTCGGATCGACGGCCTTGGCCGCGCGGGGCTGTTCTGGCGGATCGCCTTCCCGCTTGCGCGGCCGGCGATCGCCGCCGTCGCGATCTTCACGTTCCTCAAATCGTGGAACCTGTATCTCGAGCCGATCGTGTACCTGTCCAGCCGGGACAAGTTCACGATCCCTCAGGCCCTGACACAGTACGTCGACGCATACGGCGGGCCAATGTGGAACGTCCAACTCGCGGCGACCACGCTGACCGTCGTGCCAGTACTCATCGTCTTCATCGTCGCGCAGCGGCAGTTCGTGCAGGGACTTGCCCATACGGGGCTCAAGGGCTGATCGTGCTCGGCCCGGGCGAGTCTAATCGTCCGGGCTGCGCCGACCATGGCCCCAAAGGACGTGGTCTCCCCGGGAGTCGGCCAGCCGTACATGGCCGTGTACGCCGTTCTTGGGCTGGATCCTCGGCATGGCGGCCGTATTGATGGGCCATATCGCGGTGAGTAAGATTCAACTTTCGGTCCAGCCAAGGTCAGGCACGGGGCTGGCCATCGGCGGGTTCGTGACGGGTTATTTCGCAACCGTTGTCGGGACGTTCTTGTTCATCGTGACCATCATCATCGGCGTCGCCAGCAGCAACTCCTAACTCACCGCGCACATTTGACAACTGGGACACACGACTGCGGGAAGGATCCTGTCTCGCCATCGTCACTTGCGCGGCTTGCTCCTCACCACAGAAACCTTGGGCTTGCCGTCCCCCGGCGAGCGTGACTGCACGTCGAAGCCAGGGTGTGCCTTAAGGAGGTCGGTGAGTTTGGCGAAGCCCCACGATCGGGAGTCGAAGTCTGACGAAAGCCGTGACAGGTTGGAACCGACGGCTCCCAGGTGAGCCCAACCGTCGTCGTCGGCCGCGGTCTCGACGGCCTCGGACAAGAGTTTGTCTAACTTCGTGTCGCCCTTGAGCACACGCTTCGCCTTCGTCACCGCGGCCTCCGGAGTCGCCGCGGACTTCGCCTTCGTCACGGTCGTCTCGGGAGTTGCCGCCGGCTTTGTCGCTACCTCCGTACCAGCCAGGTTCTCCACGTACACGAACTTGGTGCACGCCGCCACGAACGGCTTGGGCGTCTTCAACTGACCGAATCCGTAGGCCATCAGGCCCTGCTCGCGGATCCGCGCCGCCAGCCGCGTGAAGTCGCTGTCACTGGACACCAGGCAGAATCCGTCCACCGTGCCGCCGTGGAGCAGGTCCATCGCATCGATGATCAGCGCGCTATCGGTGGAATTCTTGCCGGTCGTATAGGCGAATTGCTGGATCGGTTGCACCGAGTGTGCGAGCAGCTCCGGCTTCCACTTGGATAGCTGCGTCGACGTCCAGTCGCCATAGGCCCTCCGCACGCTCGCAGTGCCGTACTTGGCGATCTCGACCAACAATCGCTCAAGATGCTGAGCACTCGCGTTGTCGGCATCAATCAATACTGCCAACCGGGCCTCGTCTGTAGGTTTTGCCATGGGACTACTGTCCCACTGATCGGCGTGATCGCGCCCGATGGGTCGACCACCAGGCGCCAGGAGCTCGCTCGCCACAAGTAGTCCCCAAGCCCGTGCATCCACTTATAGCATTTGCTATAGTTGTTGCATGAGTGAATCTCTGCGTGTGGTGGCCCAACGTGCCGATGCCGCAGCCGCTCATGCCCGCAGCGACCTGGTCCACGCGGTGAGGAGCGCCCATGCCGGCGGCATGACTCAGTCCCAGATCGCGACCGAAATTGGGCGTAGCCAACCAGAAGTGAACCGATTGCTTCGATTCCACGGATCCACCCCCCAAGCGAGGGCACTGCGCGACCGCTCAGCCGAGGTTCGCGCACTCATCCGCGACGCTGGTGGCCACCGGGTCCGCGTTTTCGGGTCAACTGCGACCGGTCTCGATACACCCGATTCGGACATCGATCTGCTATTCGAGATGCGCATGCCACTTAGCCTCATGCAGCTTTCGACCATCGAACTGAGACTTTCCGAGTTACTCGGAGCGCGCGTGGACCTCGTACCGGAATCCTCGCTCCGACCCGATCTCCGCGAGAGCATTCTTGCCGAGGCGGTCCCGCTGTGAGGCGAACCGATCGAGAACGACTCCATGACGCTGTGCTTCACTTCGATATCGCGAGCGCATATGCCAAGGAAGGCCCACTCGATCAGAAATCCCTAGACGCGATTTGCATGCGGATCGCAGCGGGCGTCGACTCCTTGAATAGCTTGTCGCAAGAGTTGCGGGATCAACTTTTTGGCGAGGAGTGGTACGCCATGTGGGGCATGCGCAACCGCATCGCACACACCTACGCACGTGTCGAGGAAGAGGTCGTGGTCGCCACCGTCCACATTGACCTGCCAGAGATTCGCCTCCGGATCGACCGGTACCTTCTAAGTTAAGGCTCGATGTGTCGGAACTTGAGCACGGCGTCAAAGTGATCGCCCGCCGTCCCATACCGATATGGAATAGCCCATGCGGCGCGAATCGTGGGTCTACGCTCGAAAGCGACGCACCGCGCGCGCTCGGCAATCGAGAAAGAGAACTTGCATCTGCCCAAATACAGCGGAGTCACGCTTTCCGTCCAACCGGTCGAGACCGACTGAACCACCGCTGGGTATGTCATCTCCGGTTTTGTGACCGAGAACCAGCTCGACACCCTGCGCGACCTCCTGGACGGCGCAGGCGCTTAGTTCGCTACACCTCAAGCGTGCGAGCTCGAGGCAGTCGCAATACCTCTATCGCGAGGTGTTAGACGTCAGACCACTGGACGATTGTGAGTGCATGGCTTCAACATTCTCATAGCCCATGCTGGTGGCCATTCGTCGCTGGTAGCCTTCCACCACACCACCACACCACCAAGCTGAGGAGCAACAATGGATTTTCAGAACGCAAACTTCGTCAAACTCAGGCATGTCAACAACAGCGAGACGGACGCCCTGTTCCCCCAGTTGCTGATCGAGGGCGAAGACATTCTCATGTCGTTTCGCGGCATTCGCGACATGGTGGTCTTCACCTCCAAGCGGATCATCGCACTGAACATTCAGGGAATGACCGGCAAGAAAAAGGACTTCACGTCGCTCCCCTACGCGAGGATCCAGTCGTTCTCCGTTGAGACGGCCGGCACATTTGACCGTGATGCAGAACTCGACCTGTGGTTCTCGGGGCTCGGGCAGGTCAGGTTCGAGTTTGCTGGCAACGTGGACGTCGCCTACCTCTCCAAGTTGATCGCACACTACGTACTGCGCTAGAGACTCGGCCGTGGTGGTTCACGAGACTCCTGCCAACGATCGGCGAGTCTGCGGCGAACACTGTCTCCCAAGTTGCGCACCAGCCGCGCACTCGGTCCCGTGACCGGGACCGAGTGCGTAGCGACCAATGTCACACCAATCGCCTCCACCGCCGTACGATTCTGACGTGACCAGCGACCTCCCCGCACCCCCCAAACAAAGCCCACGCCGCCGCGCGTGGCGCGAGATTTTCTCGCCCCGCTTCAACCGCATCGGGCTGCTGTCGGCGCTGCTGTTCGCCTCCCTTTCCCTGGTGCCGTCGCTGTTGCCACGCACGCCCATCATGCAGGGCCTCGTCACGGGCGTCGCGATGGTGTTGGGGTACGGCCTAGGCGCGGGATTTCGAGCGTTGTGGAGCTTCTTCGAGCTGCCCATCATCCCCACGCGCGTGCGCCGTCCCCTGGCGGCGGTGGCCCTGGCCGGGTTGCTGTGGCTACTCATCGACCGCATCTTGCACTACACCGGCTGGCAGAACGGGGTGCGGGAACTGTTCGGCATGCCCACCGTGAGCTCGGGCGTGTGGATCATGATCACCGCAATCGCCGCCCTCAGCGCCACCGTACTGCTCCTCATCACCCGCACGGTACGGGTCATCGTGCGCAAAATCGCCCATCTGCTGTCACGGTTAATGCCGCCACGCCTCGCCCACACCCTGGGCGCGGCATTGTCTGTTGTAGCCGTGTGGCTACTAGTGACAGGCGTGCTCACCAACGCATTCTTCACCGGAGCCAACTGGACGTTCTCCCCTGTGGACCTGGCCACCGCACCGGGAGTCGAACAGCCCCACGCACGGCTGCGTTCGGGCAGCCCCTACTCCCCAGTCGCATGGGACTCGCTGGGCAGGCAGGGCCGCAACTTCATTTCCGGCGGCCCCTCCGTAGGTGACCTCAACACCTACAACGGGACAGCCGATGCCAAGATGCCCGTGCGCGTCTATGTGGGGCTGCGCTCCGCGGAGACCCCCGAGGAACGCACGCAGATGTTGCTGGATGAGCTGATCCGCACCGGCGCGTTCGAACGCAACGCCCTGGTGATCGCCACCACCACCGGAACGGGTTGGCTGGACGCCAACGCGATGAGCACCTTCGAGTACATGTTCAACGGCGATACTGCGATAGCCGGCTCCCAATACTCATACCTTCCCAGCTGGATCTCCACCCTTGCGGACCAAGAAGTGGTGCGCGAGGAGTCCGTCGCGACATTCCGCGCCATCCAGGATTACTGGTCCACGTTGGACCCCACCACCCGGCCGGACATCTACCTGTTTGGGCTATCCCTTGGCTCCTACGGAGTCGAGACGATTTTGCGCTCGCCCAGCATCATCAACGAGCCCATCGCGGGCGCCCTCATGGCCGGGCCCACCTTTCTGAACCCCATGCACACTGAACTCACCAAAAAGCGCGACCTGGGCACCTCACCCGCGCTGCCGATGTTCGACGACGGCCGCACTGTGCGCTTTACCGCAGGAGGAGACAACCTGACCAACGGCGACGGGCCGTGGGGTCCGTCCCGCATCGTCTACCTTCAAAACGGTTCCGACCCGGTGGTGTTCTTCTCTCCGGAACTTGCCTGGCAGCGCCCCGCGTGGCTCGACAATGGCAACCGCGCGACCGGCGTCTCCAAGGAGATGGGATGGGCCCCCGTCGTCACGATGTTGCAGGTGGCTATCGACCTGACGGCAGCGGACAGCGTTCCCACGGGCTACGGACACCGGTATTCGACCGAACAGTTCGCTACCGCTTGGGCGGGCGTGATCGGCGACGATGCTTGGGGACCGGAGCGTAGCGAGTTGCTTGCGCAGTTCATCGCCAAAGAGCAGGACGGGATTTAGTTCCTAGCGGCGCCGCCTCCGGTCAGGTCACGCGGCCACCGACGCCAACATGACCCGCCGAGTTGACAGGAAGGGGGCGCTCGTGTTCTGATCGTGGAATCGATTCCAACAGTTCACTGACGAACGGACCCCAATGACGAGGATCAAGGATGTCGCTCTCGCGGCGGGCGTTGCGCCGTCCTCGGCGTCGCGCGCATTGACCGGTCATCCGAACGTATCCCCGGAGCTCCGGGCCCGCGTTCAGGCGGCAGCCCTGCGCCTGAATTATCGGCCGAATGCCGTCGCGCGGTCGCTGCGGAGCACCGGCACCCGGACCATCGGCCTGGTCGTGTCGGACCTCCTCAATCCGTTCTTCACCGAGTTGGCCCGCGCAGTTGAGGACGCTGCCCGTGAGGCAGGGTTCTCGGTGATCGTCGGCAATGCCGATGAGGACCCCAGCCAGCAGGACCACTACGTGCGCATCCTGCTCGAACGCCAGGTCGACGGCCTGATCGTGGTGCCGACCACCGAGACATCGCCGCTGCTACACGAGGCTGCGGAGCGTGGCGACCACCTGGTCCTAGTGGACCGGCCCGCGGCTGACGTCGATGCACCCTCTGTCCTGGCCGATGGCACCGACGCGATCACCGAACTCGTCGACCACCTGGTCCACACCGGGCGCCGGGACCTGGCAATCATCACCGGCCCCGACCGCGCCGGCAGCTCAAGGCAGAGGCTGGCGGCCTTCCGTGACGCCCTGGCACGGCACTCCCGTCCGTTGCCCCCGTCACGCGTGCGGCACGGGGACTTTCGCCGCAGTTCGGGTCGCATCGAGCTCGCTGCCCTGCTGTCCGGCAACTCAGTCCCGGACGCCGTCTTCGTGGCCAACGGCTCGATGGCACTGGGCGCCATCGAATACCTCGCCAAGCATCGCGATAGCGCCCCGCCGGTGCCCGAGTCGCTTGCGGTGGCGGTTTTCGACGATTTGCCGTGGTTCTCCCTGCTCAATCCGACGCTGACAGCGATCGAGCAACCCACCACTGCGCTCGGTCGCCGCGCCGTCGAGATGCTTCTGGACCGCATCGCCGGCCGGCCCGTCTCAGACGAGCAGCTCGGGTGCGTCCTTCATCTGCGCGAGTCGACCCGAGGTCCGGAAGGGGCATCCCAGTGAACGAACCCGCACGCGAGACGACCGCGGCCCCCGGTGCCGGAGTCGAGTTGCTCCGGGTCGAGGGGCTAGTCAAGCGCTTCCCGGGCGTGACTGCCCTCGGTGGCGTCTCGTTCGACCTACACGCCGGCGAGGTGCACGTGCTGCTTGGCGAGAACGGGGCGGGCAAGTCCACTCTCATCAAGTGCCTCGCGGGCGTCTATCAACCGGACGAGGGCCAGGTCTTCGTCGACGGCCGCCCGGTGACCTTGAGCACGACCAGGGACGCGGAGGCGCTGGGGATTGCCACGATCCACCAGGAGTTCAACTTGGTCCCAGAGCTCAGCGTTGCGGAGAACGTCCTGCTCGGCCGTCCTCCGCGGCGTTTCGGGGTCGTCGACCGGCAAGCCATGTACGCCCAGGCGGCCGTCGCCCTGGCGCGGGTCGGCCTGACGATCGACCCCCGCACCCCGGTACGCACCCTCGGCGTCGCCCGACAACAACTCGTAGAGATCGCCAAGGCTCTGAGCCTCGACGCACGGATCCTCATACTCGACGAGCCGACGGCGACGCTGACCGACGACGAGGTCGACCGCCTCCTGAACCTGATGGCCGAGCTCCGCAGCGCGGGCGTCGGTCTGGTATTCATCTCCCACCACCTCGATGAGATCAGGCGGATCGGCGACCGCATCACGATCCTGCGCGACGGTGCAGGCATCGGGACGGTAAGCGCCGCAACGCCGAGCGACGAGCTCGTGCGGTTGATGGTGGGCCGAGCGATCGAGTCCCAGTACCCGAGGGTCCGCACGGCACCCGGTGAGGAGTTGCTCCGGATCGACGGTCTGTCGTCACCGGGATCGTTTGAGGACATCAGTCTGACCGTCCGGGCGGGAGAGGTCGTCGGACTCGCCGGCCTCGTCGGTGCCGGCCGCACCGAGGTGCTGCGAGCCGTTCTCGGGGCCGACCGGTACACCGCCGGGTCCGTCTTCCTGCGAGGAAGGCGCGTGCCGCGGCACGACGTCCGGGCTTCTATCCACGCCGGGCTCGGCCTGGTTCCAGAAGACCGCAAGGCTCAAGGGCTCGTGCTGGGTGCCAGCGTGGCGGAAAACCTCAGCTTAGTCTCCCTGCGTGCGGCGACACGTTTCGGGATCGTCGATCGGGCGAGGCTCGAACGAAGCGCGCACCGCGCAGTCGCCAACCTGGGCATCCGGACGCCGAACATTCACAGCGCCGTGAGGAACCTGTCCGGCGGCAACCAGCAGAAGGTCGTCATGGGTAAGTGGCTATCCGCCGACCCTGCGGTCCTGCTGCTCGACGAACCGACCCGCGGCGTCGACGTCGGCGCCAAGGTGGAGATCTACCAGCTCATCAACGAGCTCACCGCGTCCGGGCGTGGCGTCCTGTTGGTCTCATCCGACCTTCCGGAGGTCCTGGGGATGTCAGACCGAATCCTCGTCATGGCGCACGGCCGACTGGTCGGCGAACTCACCCATAAAGAAGCCACCCAGGATGCCGTCATGGCCCTGGCCGTCAAGGAAGTGGAGTCGAGCCGTGCGAACTGACACGCCCCCGATCCGAACCGCCCCCCGCCCCGGCGAGCAGACGAACGTCCAGCAAATCACCGAACGCCTACGGTCCATGGCCGCCCGCAACGGTGCGCTCGGCGCGCTGCTGTTGTTGGGCGCGGCGATGGCACTGCTGAGTCCCGTGTTCTTTAGCTCGCAGAACCTGCTGAACGTCGGAGTGCAGGCAGCCGTTATCGCCATCCTGGCATTCGGGCAGACCTTCGTCATCATCTCCGCAGGCATCGATTTGTCGGTTGGCTCGGTGGCCGCGCTCACCGCCATCGTCACCGGGCTCATGGTCGGAACCATGGGTCTCCCTCCGCTGGTGGCCATCCTCCTGGGCCTGGCAACGGGCCTCGCCTCCGGCCTTGTCAATGGCGTTCTCATCGCCTACGGTCGACTGCCTGCATTCATCGCCACCCTGGCGTTGTTATCTATCGCACGCGGCCTGGCCCTGGTGCTGTCGGGCGGCGTGCCCGTCTCCCAGCCGGCCGCCGTCGCGTGGTTCGGCAGTTCGCTGTGGGGCTGGCTACCGGTCCCAGTGCTGGTGATGGTGGCGCTCGGACTGCTCGCGGCCTTCATCCTCAACCGGACCTATACCGGACGGGCGATCTACGCGATCGGCGGCAACGAGGAGGCCGCGCGCCTGTCCGGGATCAACGTGCGCCGCCAAAAGCTAATCATCTATGGACTCGCCGGAGTGTTCTCCGCGGTCGCAGGTCTGGTGCTGGCTGGCCGTCTGGCGTCCGGCCAGCCGCAGGCAGCCGCCGGTTACGAGCTCGACGCCATCGCGGCCGTCGTGATCGGCGGGGCCTCGCTCGCTGGCGGCCAAGGACGCGCGTTCGGCACCTTCGTCGGTGCTCTTGTCTTGGCCGTCATCCGTAACGGCCTCAACCTGCTCAACGTCTCCTCCTTCTGGCAGCAAGTGGTTATCGGAGCCGTCATCGCCCTCGCGGTGCTCTCCGACACCCTCCGCAAGCGCCGCAATTAGACCGCACGACCCGCACCACCCGCACCACCGACCGAACCCCTGGGGAACCTCTCCGGGGACTAACGCACAAGGAAGTGAGTTCTCATGACTAAGCCACACCTGCGGCTCGCCGCAGTCACCCTCGTCGGCATACTGGCCCTCGCGGCCTGCTCGTCCGACACGGGCACGGGCACGGATGCCAGCACCGACAGCAGCACGGACGCCGCAGCCACCAGCGAGGTCAGCCTCGGCCTGGCGCTGTCCACCCTGAACAACCCGTTCTTCGTCGCCCTGCGTGACGGAGCCCAGGCCGCCGCCGACGACGCCGGTGTCGAGCTCGTCGTCACCGACGCCCGCGACGATGCAACCCAACAGGCCAATCAGGTGCAGAACTTCAGCGCCCAGCAGTTGGACGCCGTGCTGATCAACCCAGTCGACTCCGACGCCGCGGGTGCGATGCTCGCGCCGCTGGTCGAAGCAGGCACCCCGATCGTCGCCGTGGACCGCGCGGTCAACGGCGCTGAGGTGAACTCGTTCATCGCCTCGGATAACGTCGCCGGCGGCAAGCTGGCCGCCGAGGCGCTCGCCACGGCTATCGGCGAAACCGGCAAGGTCATCGTCCTGCAGGGCGTGGCGGGTACGTCCGCGTCCCGTGAGCGCGGACAGGGCTTCACCGAGGGCATCGCGGCCTTCCCAAACATTGAGGTCGTCGCCACGCAGCCGGCCGACTTCGACCGTGTCAAGGGGCTCGACGTCGCGACTAACCTGCTCCAGGCGAACCCCGACGTTGTCGGCATTTTCGCGGAGAACGACGAGATGGCACTGGGTGCGATCCAGGCCCTCGGTTCTCGCGCTGGCACGGACGTATTCGTGGTGGGCTTCGACGGCACGGACGACGGCGTGGCGGCGATCGATACCGGCACCCTGTACGCCTCGATCGCTCAGCAGCCCGAAGAGCTCGGCCGGGCCGCCGTAGAGGCCGCGCTCGCTCTGGTCGCCGGTGAAACGGTCGAGGCCACCGTCGGTGTCCCCGTCGTGGTCCTGACCGCCGAGTCGGCGTCCTGACCTACGAACTAGCCACCTGGGCGGGGGCGAGCCGGTCTACGGCTCGCCCCCGCCCCTTCACAACGGTCCGCCGCCGTATCCCCCGACTGCGGCGGACCAAGAGGGAGCAAGACATGAGTCGTCGCAAGATAATCGTGGTTGGTTCGGCCAATGCGGATCTGGTCATCGACGTGGAGCACCGCCCCACCGGTGGTGAGACCGTGCTGGGCTCGGACCTCCTGACCTCGCCGGGCGGCAAGGGCGCCAATCAGGCCGTCGCCGCGGCCCTGCTCGGGGGCGACGTGAGCTTCGTCGGCCGCGTCGGCCGCGACGACAGCGGCCGGCTGTTGCGTGACTCCCTGGCGCGCGCCGGCGTAGACGTGAGCCACCTGCGCGAGGTCGACGCGCCCACCGGCACGGCCCTGATTTTGCTCACCCCGGATGGGGAGAACTCGATCGTTGTCTCGCCCGGGGCCAACCGCCTGCTGAAGGCCGACGTGGCCGACGAACTCGCCGGCCGGTGGTCCGAGACGGCGGTCCTCGTCGCGCAGCTCGAGATCCCGCTCGAGACGGTCGACCGCGTCGTCGCGGACGCGTCTAGCGCGGGGGTACGGGTCGTGCTCAACGCCGCACCCGCAGCGCCGCTCAGCGCGCAGACCCTCGCCGCCGCCGACCCCTTGGTGGTCAACGAGGCCGAGGCCGCGTTCCTGCTCGGCGTCACCCCGGCATCGGTGCCCACTATCTCGCAGGACGTCGCGACGGCGACGGCGCTCCTGGGGCGCGGTCCCCGTTCGGTGGTGCTGACCCTCGGCGCACGCGGTGCGGTTATAGCGGAAAGCATCGACGACTCCGACCCGCGCAGCGTGCACGTCCCGGCGCGGCAGGTCGTCGCGGTGGACACTACCGGTGCAGGCGACGCGTTCGTCGGGGCGCTCGCCGTGGCGCTAGCCGACGGGCTCGACCTGGAGCCGGCGATCCTCAGATCAACGTTGGTTGCCGCCCACGCGGTGACCCGACGCGGTGCGCAGGAGTCCTACCCGACGGCAGCCGAGGTCGTCGCATGAAGCGCCGCGGCATCCTCCACGACGCGCTGTCCGGATCGCTCGCGCGGCTTGGGCACACCGACATGGTAGTCGTGGCCGACTGCGGTCTGCCCCGCCCCGCGGGAGTCCCCGTCGTCGACCTGGCCCTGGTCTTCGGCGTCCCCACCTTCGCCCAGGTGGTCGACGCGTTGGCCGAGGAGATCGTCGTCGAACGCGTCACGATCGCCCGCGAGACGGCGTCGGCCAACCCCGATGCCCACGCCGTGATCGTGAACCACTTCGGCGTACCCGAGCTCGTCTCGCACGATGGCCTCAAGGAGCTCTCGGCACGTGCGGTGCTCCTGGTCAGAACCGGTGAGGCGACGCCATACGCCAACGCCATCCTGCACTGCGGGGTGCCGTTCTGATCACGGCCACGCCCGCGCATCGGACGCTGGCCTCACCGGTTATCTCTCCTCAAGCTCCACGGAAACTTCGGACTCCGTCAGGTCGTGGTCCCGCACGTGCACCCGGCTGCGCCAGGTGAGCAGTGCCCCACCGATCACAGCCGCCACCAGCGAGCCAAATAGGATCGCGGCCTTGACGTGCTCGCTGTAGGGTGAGCCCTCCGCGAAGGACAGCTCCCCGATCAGCAGCGAGACGGTGAAGCCGATGCCCGCGACAGCGGAGACCGCCACCAGGTCCCACCAGCGCACCGTCGGGTCGAGGTTCGCGCGGGTGAACCGGATCAGCAGGAACGTAGCGAGCAGGATGCCCACTGGCTTCCCAATCACCAGCCCAAGTGCGACGCCCTGCGTGGCGGCATCGCCTGCGGCACTAGCGAGGTCACCCGGGTCGAGGCTGACACCGGCGGCGAAGAGCGCGAACACCGGGACCGCTAGCCCGGCGGAGACCGGGCGCCACAGGTGTTCGTAGCGCTCTGCCAGTCCGATGCGCTGGCCGTGGAGGCGACGCACCGGCACCGCGAAGCCGAGCATCACACCGGCAATGGTGGCATGGACCCCGGAGCGGTGCATGAGCACCCAGGCTGTGATGGCCAGCGGGATCAGCACCCACGCGGGAACCTTGCCGGTGCGCACCAGCCACCCGAACAGGGCGATGGCGACAAACGCCGCACCCAACCACGCAAAGGCCAGACCGTCAGCGTAAAAAATCGCGATGACCACGATTCCCAGCAGGTCGTCGACCACAGCCAGCGTGAGCAGAAAGGCCCGCAACGCCGTCGGCAACCGGGAACCGAAGATTGTCAGCACCGCGACGGCGAAAGCGATGTCGGTCGCGACCGGGATTGCCCAGCCCTCAGACGGCCCGTCGCGCATCACCACGACCGCCATGTACACCAGTGCGGGGATGGCCATTCCGCCTACGGCTGCAAGAATCGGCACGATCGCCGTGGCGGGCTTACGCAGTTGACCCTCGACCATCTCGCGCTTAAGCTCGAGCCCCACAACAAAGAAGAAGATCGCGAGCAGCCCGTCGGTCGCCCACTGTGCGAGGGTCAGGTCCAATTGCAAGGAGGCGGGGCCGAATGTCGTCGCGCTGAGCGAGGCGTACGCACCGCTCCACGGCGAGTTCGCCCACACCAGTGCCACAACCGTGCCCAGTAGCAACAACTTGGACCCGGAGTTCTCCGCACGGAGGGTGTCGATGAAGTTGCGACGCCCACCAGGAGTGAGCCGTCCGAGGACGGCCCTGCGGCGGGTCGCAGCGGCCGCCTTCCGGCGCAGAAGCTCGTTGCGTCGGTTACTCATCGCACACGCAGATTCTGGACGTACGTCTGCACGACGGCAACGTCCTGGTCACCCAGCCCGGCCTCCGTCAGGCCCGTGAAGACCTCGCTGAGAACATCGAGTTGAGGAGTCGCGGTGCCGCCGCGACGCGCCTCCGCGGTCGCGAACGCGAGGTCCTTGACCATAAACTTTGCGGGCCCGGACGGCGGATGATCATGAGTCACAAGGGCGTTCTTTTTTTGTTCGAGCACCTGGCTTCCCGCCAGGCCCGTGCCCAACACGTCGAACAGCGCCTGGACGTCAAGCCCGGCCCTTTCGGCGACGATGCTTGCCTCGCTGAGCGCCAACACAGTCGCGGCGACAATCATCTGGTTGCACGCCTTGGCCACCTGCCCTGCGCACAGCGGCCCCAGGTGTGCGGGGTTTCCGCACGCCCTGAGTGCCGGCTCTACGCGCGCGACGTCCTGGTCGCGTCCGCCCACCATGATGGCGAGCGTGCCGGCGATGGCGCCACGCTCTCCCCCGCTGATAGGCGCATCAACCACGTGGACCAGGCCACCGGTCTGGGCGGCAAGTCGCTCGCCCAGCTGGCGCACACCCTCAGGCGAGACGGTGGAACTGATGACCAACACGAGTGGGTGGTCCACCCCGGCAAGCAAGCCCTCGGGACCTGCCAGGATCGCCTCGACGTCAGGGAGGTCGGGCACCACAAACACCACCACGCCGCAATGCGAGGCCAACGCGGCCGATGTTGGGTGGGCCGTCGCCCCCGCCTCGACGAGCGCTGCGGTCGCCGCCGGACGGCGGGCGTAGACATGGACGTCCAGCCCAGCATCCAGCATGTGGCCGGCCATCGGCCGCCCCATGGCGCCGAGGCCGATGACCCCGATGCCGTCGGGAGTCTCATGCGACGGCGTGGTTTCAACCGGGGTAGTTTCAAACGACACGGTGTGCCTCCAACTGGCCCAGGACGGCGCGGGCCACTGCGATCCGTCGATTGACTGTAACGTCGCGTGGTCTGACAGATACCTTCACGGCCAGGAGTGCGTCGGCCCCTGCCGCCTTCAGGGTCTCAGCAATGGCGCGGTCGTCCAGCAGGGAGCCGTCCGATGCGACGAGTGCGGCATCGGCGCCTCGTGAGGGGATGTGAGCATCGCCCCAGGCCTCACCCCACGAGGTGTCCCGGTCGCTCGCTCCGGACAGCACGACAGCGCGAAGCAAGCCGGCCTGTGAGGCCGCGGCAACGTGTGCCACGGGGGTGTGCGCGTCGCGTCCCTCAATCGCGGAACGGCCCCAGTTAATACCGATTCCCAGTGCCGCGGGTGAACCTATCGCGCGGATAGCAGCGATCTCGTCGGCAAGCGTCAAGAATCCCTTGGAAGCGTTTTGCCCTGCGACCAGCGCATCGCAGTGCTCGATGACGATTTGTGCGCCGGCCAAGTCCCAGCCGGCAATGGTCTCGAGCGACCGGGCCAGAGCATCGGCATTGCCGTCTTCCGGACCCGGCGCACTGTGCATCTCGATGGCCGCGACGCGTTTCTGCCCGGCGAGCTCCGCTAAACGGTGAGCGAGGCTCACGGCCCGGGCAACATCGGCCAGGGCATGGGCGCGGGAGGCGTCGTCCGCCGAGGCGAGACCGTACGCCGGATCGGTTGCGAGCCGACCCATCACCACCGGTATGGCGGTAAGCATGACCTTCCAACCGGGCTGAAGGCGCTGCGCGATCTCCGCGACGGGCCCGGAATCGGCATCGGCCCCTGGGACCGGTATTTCTAATCCGCCGATCGGCGCCTGGGCGAGGGCTCGATAAAAAGCCGCCGCCTCACCCGCATCTGTTGGCGCCATTGCGTAGGCGCCAAGCAGCGGTAACTGTGCCCGTGTAGTGGGTGACATCGTCGTCGCTCCTGGGGAACTGCTCTAAGGTCTCGTTTTCGTCTCGATCACATGTCGGAACGTTGGTCTGGTTGCCACATGGCCCGAACTGGGTTAGTTTGTTCCGTGTACCGGACCAGTGTTCCATAAATTGGAGATCTGTTCAACGGTGTTCACCACCGGGACGCAGATGTCCCAACCCGCACCACCCCAGGAAACAGGTTCGGTCCGCGTTTCCTGGGCTAGAAATAGCAACAACTCATCTCGGCAAGTCGACAAAGGAGTCCTCAATGAGGCATTACAAAGCCGTATCTCTCACGGCGTTACTCGGTGCATCGGTCCTCGCGCTCAGCGCGTGCAGTGCTGGCACCACCACCCCCTCCGCGGAAGGCAGCTCCGGCAGCAGCGAACCGGCCGCCAACGCTGACACGATCACTATGAAGGTCGCGTTCAACCAGCCCGAGTCTCACCCGCAGTACGTCGTCATGGACGAACTTGGCGACAAGCTTTACGAGGCAACAGATGGCGCATACGACGTCGAGGTGTTCCCGAACGAGACCCTGGGCGCTCAACGCGAAACCATCGAACTCGTCCAGGCCGGCACCCTTGAGATGGCCTACATCGGCGGCCCACTGCTCGAGAACTTCAACCCGGACTTCGTTGTCTTCAACCTGCCGTTCGTCTTCGACTCTCCCGAGCACCAGAGCGCAGTCACCAACGACCCGGAAATCGTCGGGGACCTGTACTCCTCACTCGAGGACCAGGGCATCAAGGTTGTCTCCGCCTTCCACGGTGGCGTCCGGTCGGTGTACAACTCCGTCAAGCCAATCAATGTCCCAGCGGACCTCGAAGGCATGAAGATCCGCGTCATTGAGTCGGACACCAACATCGAGATGATGGAACTCATGGGCGGCACCGGAACCCCGATGGGCCAGGGTGAGGTCTACACGGCCATCCAGTCCGGCATCCTTGAGGGCGGCGAGAACAACGAGCTCATTTACTCGGGCCTCAAGCACGCTGAGATCGCACCGTTCTACAGCTACACGCGCCACCTGATGTTCCCGGACTACTTGATCATTGCTCCGGATATCTACAACGCAATGACGCCCGAGGTCCAGGACATCTTCAACGGTCTCCTCGCCGAGGCACGGGTGGAAGAGGCCAAGCTGTGGAAAGAGCAGGTCGGACTGGCCAAGGCTGACGCCGAAGCAGCCGGCGCCGTCTTCAACGAGGTTGACGTAGAGGCTTTCACCGCGGCAATCGCCCCGCTGACACAGCAGAAACTGACGACCGACGTCACGAAGACCATTTACGACCAGGTCCGCGCAGCGGCTAAGTAGCCAGTGACCCGACCCGAAGAGGTTTGAACTCATGAACACAATCAAGAACGTGCTCGACCGTGTGCTGATGTGGGCGGTGGTGGGGCTATTCGCAGCACTCGTCGTCGACGTCGCATGGCAGGTCTTCGCACGGCAAGTCCTTGACCAGCCCAGCGGCTGGTCCGAGGAACTCGCTAAGTACTTGTTCATCTGGCTAGGCCTCTTCGGGTCGGCGCTCGTCTTTGGCGAGCGCGGCCACATCGCGGTTGACTTCGCCATCAAGAAGTTGCCCGTGAAGATCCAGACAGTTATTTCAGTGGTCATCCAACTGTCTATCCTCACCTTTACCGGCCTGGTGCTGGTCTGGGGCGGATACCTGGTGGTCAGTTTGGCCTGGGCCCAGAACCTTACCGGCCTGCCGGTCAACGTTGGCCCGCTGTACCTCGCGCTACCCATCGCGGGCGTGCTGATCGCTTTTTACACCATCTACCACCTGGTAAAGCTCCTGTCGGGCAAAGAACGCCCGATAGTGGACGCCGAACTAGACGTACTGTGAAGGAGGGCTGACCCATGGATCCAGCAGCACTTGCCGCACTCATTCTCCTCGCGGGCATCACGATCTTCTTATTTGTCGGAGCCCCGATCAGCATCGCAGTCGGGCTGTCGTCAATGACCGCCCTCTTCGTCCTCCTAGGCCTTGAAAACGGCGTGCTGACATCTGCCCAGCAGGTCTTCCGCGGAATCAACTCCTTTCCACTACTAGCCATTCCCTTCTTTGTGCTGGCCGGCGTGATCATGAATAACGGGGGCATAGCCCTACGGTTAGTCAACGCTGCCAAGGTCATGGTGGGCCGGACGCCAGGAGCCCTTGCCCAGACGAATGTGGCCGCCAACGCGATGTTCGGCGCCGTCAGCGGGTCAGGCGTCGCTGCCGCCGCAGCCATCGGATCGACGATGGGCCCGATGCAGGCCAAGGAAGGCTACAACCGCGGGTTCTCCGCGGCAACCAATATCGCATCGGCCCCGGCCGGAATGCTCATCCCGCCCAGCAACTTGATGATCGTCTACTCCCTTGTCTCGAGCGCCTCGATCGCGGCATTGTTCGTGGCCGGGTACATTCCTGGAATCCTGTGGGCGTTGTCCTGCATGGTCATCGTCTACCTGTATGCCCGTAAACATCCAGAACTCAAGATCACAGCGAAGATTCGGTTCGGCGAGCGTGCAAAGACCGTGGCGATCGCCCTCCCGGCCATGTTCCTCATCGTGGTGGTGATCGGCGGCATCCTCGGCGGCATCTTCACCGCCACAGAAGCCTCAAACATCGCCGTGATCTACTCGCTGGTCCTGTCGGCTATCTATAAGGCCATCAAGGTCAAGGACATCCCCCGGATCCTCATGGACGCGGCCCGGACCACCTCGGTGGTCATGTTCCTCATCGGCGTGTCGTCAATTATGGGCTTCGTGATGTCCTTCGCGAAGGTTCCGGCGATGATCTCTGACGTCATGTTTAGTGTCAGCGACAATCCTGCGGTGCTGTTGCTGCTCATCGCGCTGGTCCTGCTCGTCGTCGGACTCTTCATGGACCCGACGCCGGCAGTGCTGATTTTCACGCCGATCTTCCTGCCGATCGTGACGGCCTTCGGGATCCACCCGGTGCACTTTGGCATCATCATGGTCTTCGCCCTGTCGGTCGGAACCATCACGCCGCCGGTGGGGCCAATCCTATTCGTCGGAGCCAAGGTGGCAGGGCTGGGGATCGAGGACGTGGTCCGGCGCCTCATGCCGTTCTTCGCGGTCCTGATCCTCCTTCTCATCGTCGTCATCTTCACACCGGTGCTGTCGATGGGCTTGCCGAACCTGCTCGGACTCATCACGCTCTGATCACCTGACACAACGCTTCCCCGCTCCACTCAAGCAAAGAAAGGCCCCATCACATGGAACAGCGCTACGCCACCAGCCCGGAGCACATTCCCGGCATGGACACGGACGAGCTGCGACGTCGGTACCTGGTCCAGGACCTCTTCGTCGCAGACCAGACAAAAGCCGTCTACACGCATCACGATCGCGTCGTCCTGTTCGGGGCGAACCCAGTTACCGGTCCGCTCACCCTGGGGACCTTCCCGGAGATCCGCAGCGAGTTCTTCTTGGAGCACCGTGAGGCAGGCATCGTCAATGTTGGCGGCGCCGGGACAGTCACGGTCGATGGCACTGTCTACTCGCTCGAGCACGCATCGTGCCTATATATAGGTCGCGGTGCGGTCGACGTCACGTTCTCCTCCACCGACCCCAGTGGCGAGGCCGGCCCCGCTCGTTTTTATGGTGTGTCCGCCCCCGCGCACACCGCCTACCCCACCACGTTCATTGAGGCCGGGACCGGAAACATCCGCGAGTTGGGTGACGCACTGACCTCAAACCGACGCACGCTCAATCAGTACATCCACGAAAACGGCGTCCGCAGTTGCCAGGTGGTCATGGGCGTCACGACACTCCATCCCGGCAGCATGTGGAACACCATGCCGGCACACACGCACGACCGCCGCACAGAGGTATATCTCTACTTCGACCTTCCCACTGAGGCGCGGGTCATCCACCTCATGGGTAAGCCGGACCAGACACGCCACCTGGTGGTCGCAAACGAGGAAGCGACCATCTCCCCCAGTTGGTCGGTGCACTCAGGCGTGGGCTCGGCGAGCTACAGCTTTGTGTTTGCGATGGCGGGAGAAAACCAGTCATTCGACGACATGGACGGCTTTGCGATCGCGGAGATGCGCTAAGGGACCAGGATGTCAGACATGACTATTGAAACTCCCCCCAACCTGCCCACTTCAGTGGTACCCGCGAACGCGAGCGAAAAAACACTGCTGGTACTCGAGGCTGTGCTCACTCAGGACCGCTTCACCGACATAGTCGCAGCCACGGGCCTCGCCAAGGCGACGGTGCACCGCATCCTGATGACACTCGTGGACCGCGAATTCGTTACGGTGTCCCAACAAGGCGGCTACCTGCCTGGACCAAAGGTCCTTTCGCTCGCGGGGCGCGCCCTGCAGCGGATCGACATCTCCGCAATCGCGCAACCGTACGTCGACGCGTTGGTGGCTCGCGTGCACTGCACGGTGCACCTTGGTGTGGCCAACGGTGACGAGATCATCTACTTGATCCGTTCCGACTCGGACAAGCCGTACCGGATGCCTTCCCGTGTGGGGAACTCGATTCCAATGCACACAACAGGAATCGGCAAGGTTGTTCTCGCGACGTATACCGACGATGCCCTTGACCACTTCGTCGCCCGGGCCGGGCTGCCCAGGTTGACCGAGAACACGATCACGGACCTTGAGGCCCTGCGCGCCGAGGTCCGTCAGGTTCACGACCTCGGGTACGCCCGCGACCGTGAAGAAAACGTACCCGGTATCGGCTGTGTAGCCGCGCCCATTCGCGACCACACCGGCAAGGTCAACTACGGCCTGAGCATCTCCACGATCATGCTCGACCACACCGCCGAGCAGATCGACGCGATGTCTCGCGACGCGATCGAGACTGCCGACGAGATTTCCCGTGCCCTGGGCTGGAAGCCCTAAGCACACTGCAACGCACCACCCGAATCGACACCGAAGGAACTTCGACATGACCGTAGCAACGACTCCCGCCGAGTTTGCCCACCGCCTGCTAGGCCTGGAGGGCTCCACGGCCGTCGTTACCGGAGCGAGCCAGGGCATCGGCCTGGCGATCGCTCAGGCACTCGCCATGGCGGGCGCGGACATCATCGGTGTCAGTTATGACATGGCCGACGGACCGAGCGATGCACGCACGGCCGTCGAGGCGCAGGGCCGCGTCTTCACGCCGCTGAAGTGCGACTTCTCCAACCGCGAGCAGGTCACCGCGTTGGCTGCGGACCTCTCCGCGCGCAAAGTCGACATCCTCATCAACAACGGCGGCACAATTCGCCGCACGCCCGCCGCCGTCCACAGCGACGAGGACTTTGACCACGTGCTCGACGTGAACCTACGCACCGCTTTCATCCTGTCCCGCGAGGTGGGGCGCACGATGCTCGAGCGCGGCTCGGGCAAGATTGTCAACACTGCGTCGATGCTGAGCTTCCAGGGCGGAATCAACGTTCCCGGCTACACCTCATCAAAGTCCGCGATCGCGGGCCTGACTAAAGCGTTGGCGAACGAATGGGCCGCGGGTGGCATCAACGTCAATGCCGTTGCCCCTGGCTACGTCGCCACCGCCAATACCCATGACCTACGCCAGGATGCCGCGCGTAGCAAAGCGATCCTGGACCGCATCCCCGCAGGCAAGTGGGCCGATGCGTCCGACATTGCTGGCGCCGTCTTGTTCCTTTGCTCGCCCGCCGCGTCGTACATCCACGGCGCCATCTTGCCCGTTGATGGCGGATGGCTCGCGCGCTAAATCTGCCCACTGCCGGCCCCGTGTGGGCCTTAAGAACTTGAGAGGATTGCTGTGAAAATCGTCATCACCGAGTGTGACCATGACGCGTTCGACATCGAGCGTGCCGTGACCGACCCCGCCGGGGTCGAGCTAGTGCTCGCCCAGTCGCACAATGCGACGGAGGTCATCGCCAACGCGGCCGGCGCCCAGGGAATCCTGGTGCAGTACGCGCAGATCACTGGCGAGGTGATGGACGGCCTTCCCAGTCTCTTGGCTATCGGCCGCTACGGCGTCGGCATCGACTCCGTTGATGTGGCCGCAGCGACCGCGCGGGGAATTGCCGTGTGCAACGTGCCCGACTACGGCACCGAGACTGTCTCCGACCACGCGATCGGTATGGCCTTGGCGGCCGCCCGCGGGATTCCGCGGCTTGACCGTGGTGTACGTGCCGGAGCCTTTGACCTTCCTGCCGTGCGCCCGCTGTACCAAACCCGCGACCGCGTCTTCGGCGTGATCGGGTTGGGCCTGATTGGCACCGCCACGGCCCGCAAGGCCGCCGGTCTGGGATATGAGGTGATCGGCTACGACACCGCCGCCGACCCGGACGCCGAGACCTACCATGGCGTGCGGTCTGTGAGCCTGGACAAGTTGCTCGAGCGTTCTCAGGTGGTGTCGTTGCACACCCCGTTGACCGAGCAAACGCGCGGAATGATCGGTAGGGAACAGTTTGCGCGGATGCGCTCGGATGCGATTTTGGTCAACACCAGCCGCGGCGGGGTTGCCGACACTGACGCCCTCGTTGAGGCCCTGCGTTCCGGCGCCATCCTGGGCGCCGCGATCGACGTCCACGAAGAGGAGCCGGTGCCCATCGGTCACCCTTTGACCACCTTTGACTCCGTCGTCCTGACCCCGCATCTTGCCTGGTACTCGGAGGAGTCCTACGCCGAACTCAAACGACGCACAGTCGAGAACGTCGTAGAGGTCTGCGCCGGGCGCGCTCCTCGCAACATCGTCAACCCGGAGGTCCTCGGGGCCCCCGGCCGCAATGAGGCGTGCGCGACGACGTACGCGGGCAAGGGAGCCTGACATGAACGACAAGACCGAAATGACCGCGGCCGTGTGGACGGGGCCCGATGCAGTTCAGACCCGTCAGGTCCCGATGCCTCAGGTGCCCGAGGGTTGGGCCCTGGTGCGGATTGCCTACAACGGCATCTGCGGCACCGACCTGGCGATCCTGCACGGCAAGCACCCCCGCGCCCAGGCGCCACTGATCATGGGCCACGAGATGTCGGGCTGGGTCGAGCACGCAGGCGCCTCCGGCCCCGCCGTCGGTGCCCTCGTCGTCGTCGAGCCGCTGCTGTCGTGTGGGAACTGCAAGTCCTGCCGTGACGGCAACGCTCACGTGTGCCGCAACCTTGGCCTGTACGGCATCGACACCCCCGGAGGCATAGCCGAATACGTCGCCCTGCCCCCCGAGGTCCTTCACGAAGTTCCCGCGGGCGTTGACCCACGGACCGCCTCGCTCGCTGAGCCGCTCGCGGTGGCCGTTCACGCCGTCGCGTTGTCGGGGATGGAGAGGGGCGACACCGTAGCCGTGTACGGAGCTGGCCCCATCGGAGTGCTCACAGCTCTGGTCGCGCGCCACGAGGGCGCCGGTCGCGTCGTCATCACCGAGCCGAGCCCCTGGCGCCGATCGGTGGCCGAGGGCATGGGCTTCACCGTGGTCCCCGAGGGGTCAACGATGGCCGAGACCCTCGCGCCACTCACGGATGGCGAAGGCGCGGACACGACGTTCGACACCGCCGCCCACCCCAGCGTGGCCGCCCAACTCACCGACGTGACCCGAGTGCTGGGACGCATCGTGGTGGTCGGTGTCTACAAGGCCTCCGCCCCCATCAACCTGCGCGACGTGTGCTTCAAGGAACAGACCATGGCGGGGGTGCGCGTCTATACCACTGCCAACGTCAAGCGCGCGATCGAGCTCATCGCAGCGGGCGCACTCGGCCTGGAGAACTTCCCCACCAAGGCATTCAGCCTTGATCAGGTGGGCGCCGCCTTTGACGCCGCGACCTCTGGCCAGGACTGCCTTAAGGTCTTAGTCACCCCCCTTCACGGAAAGGCCGACGCATGAGCACCGCATTCGATCTCTCCGGACGTACCGCACTGGTCACCGGAGGTGGGCGTGGCCTAGGGGCCGGCATCACTCGTGCCATGCTCGATGCTGGCGCCGACGTGATCGTCTACGGTCGCAGTGAGCTCCCCGCCGACCTGGTCGCCTATGCGGCCGAGCGGGGACGCTCGCTCGACCTGTACTCCGTTGATATTGGCGACTCCGATGCCATCGCGGCGGTTTCCGCCACAGTGCTCGCCGAACGCCAGGTGGACATCCTGGTGAACAACGCCGGCACGCAGGAGCGCCACCCCGCGGTGGAGTTCCCGCTCGAGTCCTTTGACCGCGTGATGGATGTCAACCTGCGCTCGGTCTTCCAGCTATGCCAGATCTTTGGTGCGCCGATGCTTGAGCGCGGCGACGGCAAGGTCATAAACATGGCGTCGCTGCTGTCGTTCCAGGGCGGGCTCACCGTGCCGGCCTACGCCGCGAGTAAGGGCGCCGTCGCCCAACTCACCAAGGCACTATGCAACGAGTGGTCCAGCAAGGGGGTCAACGTCAACGCAGTGGCACCCGGGTACATGGCGACAGACATGAACACCGCGCTGTTGGCGGATCCCGTCCGCCTTGAGCAGCTCTCGGTGCGTATCCCCGCAGGTCGCTGGGGCCAGCCGGAAGACATCGGCAACGTTGTGGTCTTCCTCGCCTCTCCCGCATCGGCCTATGTGCATGGCCAAGTACTCGCCGTCGACGGTGGCTGGCTCGCTCGCTGAGACTGCCGTCCCACCTCTCCCGTCCTCTTCCCCCCATCCGACACCGTAGGAGTCGATCATGAACACACTCGCCCAACTCAGCGCCGCACGGCTCGTACCCGTGGTGGTCCTTGACGATGCCGCCGACGCCGACCCATTGGCTGCGGCCCTAGTCGCAGGCGGCCTGCCGGTCGCCGAGGTAACCTTCCGTACCGACGCCGCGGAGGAGTCGATCCGCGCTATGAGCGCACGCGGGGACATGCTGGTGGGCGCGGGGACAGTCCTGACGCCCGCGCAGGTAGACCTCGCCGTCGCAGCGGGGGCCAGTTACATCGTCTCCCCCGGACTGAGCCGTGCGGTGGTGGAACGTTGCCAAGAGCACGGAGTACTCGCACTTCCCGGCGCGGTCACGGCCACCGAGGTGCAGGCCGCCCTAGAGATGGGCCTCACGACGGTCAAGTTCTTCCCGGCGGGGACGTCCGGCGGCGCACCCGCAATCGCCGCGCTGGCCGCACCGTTCGTGGGAGTGCAGTTTGTCCCCACCGGCGGAGTGGGCCCCAAGAACCTCCACGAGTACCTCGCGATTGACGCCGTTGTAGCGGTAGGCGGCTCGTGGATGGTGCCCCGCGCCACCGTGCGTGACGGCAACTTTGCCGAGATCACCCGCCTAACAGCCGAGGCCGTCGCCCTGCTCCATAGCTGACCTTTGGTACTCGACCCCTACTAGGAGTAATCATGAGCCTGTCCATCCGTCCTGCTTCTGAGTGCCGTTACGACGCGGTCTCTCTAGGCGAAGTGATGCTTCGCCTGGACCCCGGCGAAGGCCGTATCCGTACTGCACGCTCGTTCCGCGCCTGGGAGGGCGGCGGAGAGTACAACGTCACCCGCGGCCTGCGTCGCGCGTTCGGTTTGCGCGGCGCCGTGGTCACGGCGTTGGCGGACAACGAAATCGGCCGCCTGGTGGAAGACCTCATCATTCAGGGTGGGGTCGACACCGAATTCATCAAGTGGGTCCCCTATGACGGCATCGGACGCGAGGTGCGCAACGGCCTGAACTTCACCGAGCGCGGCTTTGGTGTGCGCGGCGCCGTGGGCGTCTCCGACCGCGGCCTCACGGCCGCGTCCCAACTGAAGCCGGGCGACGTTAACTGGGACCATCTGTTTGGTGACCTCGGGGTGCGCTGGTTGCACACCGGCGGGATCTTTGCGGCGCTATCTGAGATGTCGGCCGACACGGTGCTCGAGGCCGTCACCGCAGCAAAAAGGCACGGGACCGTGGTGTCGTATGACCTGAACTATCGGCCTTCCCTGTGGAGGTCCATCGGCGGTCAGGTCAAGGCGCAAGAGGTCAACCGGGCGATCGCCCCGCACGTGGACGTGATGATTGGCAATGAAGAGGACTTCACCGCGAGCCTCGGCTTTGCCGTCGAAGGCGTTGACGATGACCTCTCTGACCTCGCGGTCGACGGGTTCGCCAAGATGATTCACACCGCGGCGGAGGCCTTCCCAAACTTCCAAGTCATCGCCACCACGCTGCGCACGGTGCACTCCGCCACGATCAACGACTGGGGCGCACTCGCCTGGTCGCCCGAGAGCGGCCTGGTCCAGTCCACCCACCGCGAACGCCTCGAGATCATGGACCGCGTGGGCGGCGGCGACTCGTTCGCCTCCGGCCTCATCTACGGACTGCTCGATGGCCAGCCGCTGGCCACCGCGATCGAATATGGCGCCGCCCACGGCGCTCTCGCTATGACCACCCCCGGCGACACCACGATGGTCACCACCGCTGAGGTCCTCAAGTTGGCCGGCGGCGGAGGAGCCCGTGTCGACCGCTAAGCCGCCCTTCCCCAAGCAAACCACTTACCTATGGAGGTACGTATGACGAACGATCTGACCGGACGACGCGCACTAGTCACCGGAGGCGGCACCGGCATCGGTCGCGCTACCGCTCTTGCCCTAGCCCGGGAGGGTGCCGACGTGGCACTCACCTACCGCTCGCACGACGGCAGCCCCGTGGCCGCCGAGATCGAGGCACTCGGACGCAAATCCGCCGCCTTCGCGCTTGATGCCACCGACCAAAACCAGGTGGACACCGTCATTGAGGCTGCAGCCGATGCGCTCGGCGGCCCCATTGACATCCTGGTCAACAACGCCGGTGGCCTCGTAGGGCGACAGAAGCTCGATGAGATGACCGACGAGCACTGGTTTGCCGTGATTGATGTGAACCTCACCAGCACCTTCCGCATGACGCGTGCTGTGTTGCAGCAGATGGCGGACGGTGGCCGCATCGTCTCGATTGGCTCGCAGGCGGCAGAGAACGGTGGCGGTCCCGGTGCGGTGGCCTACGCGGCCGCGAAGTCCGCGCTCGATGGCTTCACACGCGGATTAGCCAAGGAGTTGGGCCCGCGGGCCATCACTGTGAACTCGATTGCACCTGGGTTCATTGGTGATACACCGTTCCACGCGACCTTCACCCCGGAGGCCGGCCAGAAGGCTGCTATCGCCACGATTCCTGTAGGCCGTGCCGGCGCACCCGACGACATTGCCGACGCAGTGGCGTACCTTACGGCGCCTGGCGCGTCCTTCGTCACCGGAATCGTGCTGGACGTCAACGGTGGTAACTGGTTCCGCTGATCCTTAATCAACCGTGCCGCGCGCCTGAGCCTCGGCCTGGGACGCACGGCGTGGGTCTGGCGCCGTATCACCACCTCTGCCATGGTGACCATATATCCGATGGATTCTCCTGGAAGAGCCTGAATCAGCGCTGCGCGAAGCGGACACGCGAGAAGATCATCACCGCGTTCGAGACTGCCAATCTCACTGCCTACTATCGCACCCGCGGCGATTATGCGGGGGGTCACCTCTTCGAATCTCCAGCCCAGTGATCCATTCGGCTTCACCGCGCTTTCGGTCGCGCGGAAATACATCGAGGAGAGCGATGAGAGCGCCGATGGGTTTAGCAGGTCCGGCACAGAGCTCGGGCCGGTTGTGGTCGAGACCAACCCGATGCACATCATCGTGCTCCCGTCCAGACAGGCATGGTAGGCACAGGCGCGATCGATGCACGACACGCGCGGCCAGACGGAGCGTCCCTCGACAGTGAACCCGTTGGCGCCTTCCGCTACCCCGCGGGTGACGACGGAGATGCCCATGGGCTCGCTGGCGGGATACCGAGCATGGCCGCGGCGTTGCGTCAAAGTTCGCCGCGCTCGGTGCACGGGTCATCGGCGTCAGCCGCGAGCACGTCGAGTTCGAGGGCGTCTCGCAGGTCGTCATGCCCGCGCAACTCGCCGAGGTGGTCGAGCAGGCGGACGCAATCATCAATAAGCTGCCCGGCACCGCGAGCACATACAAGATGATCAGCCGTGACGTCCTCGCACGGGTCAAGCCCGGGATCATTGTCGCCAGCGTCGGGCGCGGGAACGTCATCGACCAGGACGCGTTGGTCGAGGCGCTCCAGGATGGCCGGGTCGGGTTCGCCGGGCTCGACGTGTTCGCTGATGAGCCACTCCGCCTCGACGACCCATTGTGGACGCTCGACAACATGATGGTGCTCTATCTGGCCCGCCACGAAGGGGGCGCCCCGCTTCGTCTGTCGGCGACCGTCGGTGATCGGTTCCCTGCGACCGTCACAGCCGTCGGGTCAGTGCTCCTGGCTCAGCTCGACTCGGCAGTGGTGCGCGACAGGTTCCGCGGTCCCGATGCGTTCCCCACTTGGACCGAGAACTCAGTCAGCACGATCGACCGACTGCTCACCAAACTCGACGCGGTTCGGCAGCGTGGCTACGCCATCGACGACGGCGAGACCCTCCCCGGGGTGTTCGGCTTGGCCGTCGTGCTCCCCCCACGCAGGCCGGGCGAGGAGCCGCTCGCGATCGGTGCCTCCCTCATGAAGGCCTCGATGACCCCCGATACCGAGTCTCGCGTCGTCTCCGAGCTGATCGCGGCACGCGCGCACCTGTCCAGCCCGGGGCTCATCCGGCCCTAGTCACTTTAGTGAACGGGCCTCGCGACACACCGCGCGGCCCGCATCGTCGACAGGTGGAAGCCAACGCGCGCGCCGAAGCCAAAGCGGAGCCGCCAGGGTGGATAGTGGCCGGGTGACCTCCCCGGGATCGACCCGGGACAACTCGCCGGAACGACTGGTGGGGTCGGGGAGGTTTGCACGGCTTGTTGCGAGTGGCGCAGACGCAACTGGGGAGTAACGATGAACACGTCGACGGGAGAGCAACTACCCGACATGCTGCTTCGCAAATGGCGAGATCTGACCGCCGAATACGTTTCCGACTACTAGTCAATCCCAAGGCGGGACCCAAAAAGCGTTCGGGAAGCCCTGAGTTCGCTGGTTCGCGCTTGAGACTCTCGCGGTTCCCGCCAGCAGCGACGCGGTGGTAGTGCTCGTGAGCCTGAGCTTTCAGTCGGGGGCATCATCACACTCACCCGTCACGGTTCGACACTATTCGTACTGGGGTTTATGAAGAGATCTTCGACTGCACCACCCGGGTGTCGCACGTAGGCGCGCACCACGTGGTCGATGATGTCCCGAACGGAGCCGACGACGCACACCTCCGCTAAGACTTCAGTGCGGGTGCGGGTGCGCTTGCGGCGCCAGTATTCGAAGTCGTCGTCGGCGAGCAAGACGATCATGCCGGATCCCAGCGGCTGCGCATTGCACAGAGTTTACGGGCGACAGGCAGAGGCTCCACTTGTGCGTGGGCTAATGGTGTGGCCAGGGGTGAAGTAGGGCGTGGCTACGTGACCAGCGGCTCGCAGCGCGTGCAGGCATCTCTCAGGAAGCTTGGCCAGGAATCTCTTCGGGCAGGGAGCGTCCCAGTAAAGCCGCGGCCCGCACTCCCGTCACCGCAGGCATGAACAGGTATCCCTGGGCGGTCGCACAACCGAGCTCCTGCAGGAGGACTAGTTGCTCATGGGTCTCGACGCCCTCTGCCACCACGGATATACCAAGCGCCTTGCCCAGCGTGACCAGGGATGAGATCAGCGCGGCGCTGTCGGCCCCCCGCGTCAGGGTCTGGATAAACGAACGGTCGATTTTAAATGCGTCCACCGGGAACTGGTGCAGGGTGTTCAGCGAGGAGTAGCCGGTCCCAAAGTCGTCGATGTGGAGCCGTAGGCCCTCCTCGTGCATCTTGCTCATCATGCGTAACGCCATCTCCGGGTTGCGCAGCAGTACGCTCTCCGTGATCTCCAGCGTCAGGCGGTCGGTCGTGAGACCGTGGCTGCGCAGGGTGGTAAGCACGTGTGTCAGTAGGTCTTGACTCCAGAATTCCTTGCCGGACACGTTGATGCCCACGTTGACAACCGTGGGGCCCCACTCCACAAGTTGACGGCAGACCTCGCTGAGGACCCAGTGCCCAAACTGGACGATGATCGCGGTCTCTTCCATGAACGGCACAAACTCGTCAGGCAGGAGCAGGCCACGCTCAGGGTGACGCCAGCGCACCAGCGCTTCAAAGCGATCGGTACGACCCGTGGCCAGGTTGACGATCGGCTGGTAGTGCACCTCAAACTGGTTCTCCTGCAGCCCCTGATGGATCTCCTTCTTCAGCGACTCTCTGAACACGGCGCCCGCGTGCATCGGAGCGTCAAAGAACGCGACCGAGCCTGGCCCGGTCGCTTTAGCGCGATACATCGCTGTGTCGGCATTGCGAAGGACGTCCTCCGCGGATGTGTAGTCAAAGGCGCTATGCGCGATTCCTATGCTTGCCCTCATCACAATCTCGTGGCCATCAAAATCGTGCACTTGCGCCAGTGCCTCCTGCACCCGATGCGCCGCCACCAAAGCGTCGTCAGGCTCCGCGTCTGCGAGCAAAATGACAAACTCGTCGCCACCAAAGCGCGCCGATGTATCCACCGAGCGCAACTCTGCCCTAATGTCCGCGCCAACTGCCTTGAGCACGCGGTCGCCCATTTGGTGTCCCAGCGAGTCGTTGACCAGTTTGAATCCGTCGAGGTCGAGGAAGAGCACCGCGAAGGGTCTGCGGGTGCGGCGCCACGACGCAAGGGCCTGCCCCAGTTGCGTGACGAAGAGTTCGCGGTTTGGCAATCCGGTCAGCGCATCGAACAAAGCGCTCCGCCGTACCTCTTCCTGCAGACGCTGGGACTCCAGCGAGGCGCACAGCAGCGCCGCCCAGTGTTGATAGGTTTCACGCGCAGTGGTCGGGTCGATTTGGGCCACTAGCGCGAGCAGGCCCCAGTCGCGGTCCCCGGTATTGACCGGCACCACCACGCACACCTCACGGCCTGCAGCCTCGATGCCCGCAATGAGCGATTGCGGTGGAAACTCTTCGCTCGGCAGCACCGTACCGACAAGGTCCGGCAGAACATCGGCGGCATCGTGTGTGCCGACAATCTTCAACTGGCGGCTAGACGTAGCGTCCTCCCACAGTGCAAGCGCAGCCGTTTTTACGTGCGTTCCGGTAAGCCAGCGCAGGTTGCGTGGGTCCGCACCGGCAGTGTTGAGAAGTCCCGCGTCGACGACGTACTGTTCAGCAATAGCAGTGTCGGTGATCTCCGCCTTATGCAGAAATGCGCCGGCCTGCGCCTTCCACAAGGCGGCTGCCACTCGGCCCGACACAGGAGCCGCACCTTCCGTCGCTGGCCCACCGGAGGAATCAACCTGCTGATTGTAATCCGCCATCGCATCGGTGAGGCGGCGCAGCGTATCGGGGTGGGTAGTGAGGCGGCGCAGTCGTGTGGTGAGTGCATGGATCTGCTCCGCCGTCACATCGTCGCCCAAATCGAGCAGACGCAAGGCGCCAGCAACCGTCGCCTCGACGTCCTCGTGCAGGCGACCGTCGACGGCATCGTCTCCAGTCAATAGTTCGCGCTGCAGTAGGCCTTGGAGCCCGTCCCGCAAGACTGCGGCCGATGCTCGGGAAGCCAAGGCACCACCCGGACTTTCGCGGTGTTGCGCGTCAATATCGCATCCGCAAGACTCCCGCACCATGAGCGCGGGAGGCTCCGTCCGGAACGCGTCGTTGGGGACTTCCTCGCCACGCATCCGTGCCAACACGAGCCGGCCGGCGAGGGCGCCAACCGCGTCGAACCGCTGGTCGACGCTTGACAGCGCCGGGGTACTGAACGTGCCGGCGCCAATGTTGTCAAAGGCGACGATCGCGAGGTCGCGCGGGAGAACCAGTCCGGCGCGAGTGAGCGCACCCATCAGTCCGATCGCGTTGCGGTCGGTGGCAACCATCAAAGCGGTGGGACGATGCTTGGCTTCCAGGACGGCACGGGCTGCGTAGACGCCGCCCATCTCGCCGTTTTCCGATGCCGAGAACAGCAGGGGCCGATCCGCCTTGAGGCCGTGGTCCTTGAGAGTTTGCTCGTACGCGTCAAAGCGGTCCCGAATATCTGGCTGGGCGAGGTTGCCAACGAACCCGATGCGGGTGTGGCCGTGCCCGATCAGGTGTTCAACGGCGGTGATGGTGCCGACACGGTTGTCTGGACGCGCGACGGGCGCACGAAAGTCCTCCATCTGAGCGTTGGAGATCAGCACCACGGGCTTTCCGGCATCGCGCAGGCGCTGCAAATACGGCGCGCCCACGGCGCTGGTAATCGCCACGACCCCGTCGACCTGGGACCAAGCGACCTGGGTAGCGAAACTACTCGGCGCGCCAACCTCGTCGCGGGGCGTGGCTGCTGCACGAGTCTCGATGATCACGAGGCGGCCGCCGGTACCGACGATCTCTTGGGCGAGGCCAGATAGTACCTCCCCAAAGAAGTCTCCGCCAAGACTGGGAGTGAGGACAAGTACGGACTTCGAGTGAGTCATCGTTGCCACTTCTCCCTACATCAGCTGCACGTCATTGTGCCCCTGAACTGAGGCTAGCCGGTCCTGTGAAAACCCGGACGCCTATCCATCATCCCTTGGATATTGGTAGCGGATGACCGGCGCCGCAAGCCAATTCGAGTTGGCCCCGGGAGGCGGGCCTTACCGGCAAGCTTCCGTCCGCGAAGTCGTTCAGGCACGAACCGGGAAACTAGTCCCGTGACGCGCCCTTTTGGCGGGTCTAGTCTCTGAAGTGACGCACATCGCGCGCTCAACCATAGAGAAAGTGTTCTCCCACCATGCCCAAGTACAGCGGAGTCACGTTTTCTGTTCAAAAGGTCGAAACCGCAGGAACGACCGCTGGGTTTGTGATCTCCGGTTTCGTCACCGAAAACCAACTCGACACCCTGCGTGACTTTCTGGACGGCGACGGCTACGAGACGGCCAAGCGATGGCGTGGCGAATACCAGGAGCTGGGCAAGGCCCTCTCGGGTGCGATCAAGGGCGCGGCGTCTTAACCTAGGGCAGCAACCAGCCTGCGCGCCGTCCGCAATCGCTGTGCGGCGGATGGCAAACATCAAACGTCGCGCCGTTGCGGTGCAGGCGTAGAGTCAAACCATGACCATTGAGATCAGCGACTTAGAGACAGTAGCGCTCATCCGTCTGCTAGCAGCACGCACCGGCACTACGGATGAGGCTGCGGTGCGCGCCGCTGTCACCCAGGCACTGGCGGGGCTGGACAACAACGGCACTTCTTACAGCGAGCGCCGCAATGCCCGGGTCCGGGCCAGCGCGCTTGAGGCTGCACGCTCCACCGAGCCGCAACCTCAGCAACCTGCCGCTGGGCAGCCCGCGTAACCCTCGCCTTCGCAATCCTTGTCTCTGCCCGTGCGGCTTTACTGGACGCAGGCTTCGCCGCACTGAGCACCCGCCGCGTGGCCGACCTCGCGAGCGTTCCGCTCAGCCAGATCCACTATCACTTTGGCTCAAAAGAGAACCTGGTCCTCGCGCTGTTCTCCGCGGAGAACGCGCGCCTGCTCGAGCGTCAGGCCGCGCTGTATGCGGGCACCGATTCCCTAGCCTCCCAGTGGGCGCGTGCCTGCGACTACCTAGATGACGACCTGGGCAGCGGGTACGTCCGTATCCTCCAAGAACTCATCGCGGCGGGATTCTCGCGGCCGGAGATCGCTACCCATGTGCGAGTCACACTCGATGGCTGGACGGCGGTGCTGTCCGACGCATTCGCGCGCCACGCGGCCCGGGGCGTCGACTTTGGCTCCCTGACGGTGCCACAGCTCACCGCTCTCGCGAGCGCCGTCTTCCTAGGAGCCGAATCGTTGCTCCTACTGGGCCTAGAGAGCGAACGTGTCCCCATCCGTCAGGCACTACGCATCATCGGCGACATCATCGCTGCCGCTGAAGCCCGTACCGGCGCACCACAAGTGCCCGCAAAATGAGAGCCGTCACTGCCACCACGCAAGGCACCGTGGAGCGCGCTGGCGCGAGCCTCGCATACGACGTCTACGGCACCGCCAGCCCCACCATCTTGCTGGTCCCCACCTGGGAAATCATTCACTCGCGCGCATGGAAGATGCAGATCGGCTACCTCGCTCGTCATTTTCGCGTCATCACCTACGACGCCGCCGGCACCGGCCGTTCCTCTCGCCCGTACGACCCGACACGCTACCCCCCCGGGCACCGCCTAGCCGATGCCGTGGCCATCCTGGACGCTACCGGCACCAACTCCTGTGTGGCGGTCGGATTCTCTGCGAGCGGCGCGACCGTGTTGGACCTCGCGGCGCTGCACCCCAAGCGGGTTTTAGGCGTTGTCCCGATCGCCGCGAGCACCCGCTGGCGGGTGCCTTCTGCGTCACGCATGAAGTCCACTGTTTACGACCCGGTCACGAACCCGGCGCCGGACGGCTGGGGCATGTTCAACACCGAATACTGGAAGTCCGACTGGCCACGATTCATCGAGTTCTTCATGTCCAGGGTCAATTCCGACCCCCACTCGACCAAGGCCTGGGATGACTGCGTCGAGTGGGGTCTCGAACAGGAACCCGAGGTGCTCGCATACACCGTCACGGGCGAGGCCGACCTTAACGACGAAGACATCAAGCGCCGCCTGAGCCAACTCGATATCCCTGTCTCGCTGATTCACGGCACCGAGGACCAGGTCTCAGACTACGCGGCGTCCCAAGCGCTGCTCGACCTGATCCCCACGGCCACATTGTTGACCGTCGACGGCGCCAGCCACACCCCGCATACCCGCTTTCCCGTTATCGTCAACCACGCGATCCTTGCGCTCGCTCGCCGCGCTTTCAGCACTTCCGCATTACCGCCGGCCGACCTCAGTTACGCCTGGCACATCGCGCCCGCCCGGCCCGCGAAGGCGCTATACCTGTCCTCCCCCATCGGCCTGGGTCACTCACGCCGCGACCTCGCCATCGCGCAGGAACTCCGGGCGCTGCGCCCCGACGTCCAGATCGACTGGCTCGCTCAGGACCCGGTCACCCGCGTGCTGGCAAGCGCCGGGGAAACAATCCACCCCGCATCGGCTGCCCTGGCAGGGGAATCCGCACACCTCGTCCACGAATCGGGCGAACACAATCTGGCCGTCTTCCAGGCACTGAGAACGATGGACGAGATCCTTCTGCACAACTTCATGGTGTTCGAGGAGGTCGCAAACTCTGGCCAATATGACCTGGTCATTGCAGACGAATCCTGGGAAGTCGACCACTATCTATTTGAGAATCCGAGCCTCAAGCGATGGTCCTTTGCGTGGATGACCGACTTTGTGGGCTACCTGCCGATGCCGTCGCGGGGCGCGCGCGAGGCCGAGGTCACCGCCGACTATAACCTTGAGATGATCGAGCACGTCGCGCGATTCGGCCGAGTCCGCGACTCCGCCGTGTTTGTGGGTGACCCAGACGACATCGTCGACGCCACATTTGGGCCGGGCCTGCCGCAGATCCGTCCGTGGACCGAGCACAACTTCGTGTTCTCCGGCTATATCACCGGATACGACCCTGCCTCGCTGGGTGAACGCGCCGCTCTGCGCAAAGAGTTGGGCTATCACGACGACGAGTTGGTCTGCATCGTGGCGGTGGGTGGCTCAGGTGTTGGCGTCGACCTCCTCCGTCGCGTCGTCGCTGGCGACGATGCCGCAGGCCAAGGGCGTTGAATACCGCGCGTACGTGCCCGACCTTCATCGCCACCTCGCGGCGTGCGATCTCGCGATAGTCCAAGACGGCCTCACCACCACCATGGAACTCACCGCATCCAAGGTGCCGTTTATCTACGTGCCCCTGCGCGAGCACTTCGAGCAGAACTTCCACGTGCGGGCCCGCTTGGACCGCTACGGTGCGGGTCGGTGCATGGAATATGACGAGCTCACTCCCGATGCGATGGCGCAGGCGATTGTCGAGGAGCTCTCGCGCCCCGTGACGTACAAGGATGTGGCGACTGACGGCGCGCGCAGGGCCGCCACGATGATCGCGCCGCTTTTGTAGAGCTGGGTCGCCAGCGTCCGTCCGGGTGAGACTGGCCCACCGGTATTGGACTTAGTACTTGTTTTGTCTAGTTTTGTAACTAATTACGTGTTACATTCAAAGCATGCAAACTTCGGAAGCGAGGCGCGTACTCGCGGCAATCACGGAAACTCAGCGTGGTCTCGTCACCACTCAACAGGCCGCGCGGGCTGGCGTGCCGCGCATGGACCTCTCTCGGATGGACCAGGGGGGCGACCTCGAGCGCGTCATCCACGGCATTTACCGGCTTTGTGGATCGCCAGACGATGCGCTCTCGGACCTATATGCACGCTGGCTCGCACTCGATCCGGCACGCACCGGCCCCGAGCGGCTGGGGGATGCCGAGAGAACCATCGCCGCTTCTCACCGCTCCGCTGCGCGGGTCTACGACATTGGCGATCTCCCAGCGGAGCAATACACCTTTACGTGCTCGTTTAGGAAGCAGAGCATGCGCACCAACATGCGGCTCATCCAGGGGAGCATTGGACGCACGGACGTCCGGATCAAGCACGGTATGCACGTCACGACTCCGAGCCGAACCGTTGCGGATCTTTACCGCGACGAGCCCGATGAGTCACATGTCGCCGACGTCCTCGCCGACGCGATCGAATCCGGCCTCACCACCCGCGACGAGATAACCGCCTACATAGGCACAAAGAACACCGACCAACTTCTCGCGTACCGAGGCCTCGATCCCCACACTCTCGCATCGCGCCTGCTCGACATCAACGGGCTGACCCCGGCAATCCAAGAGATCCTGAATCACGCCGCCGACAACATCGCAATGATGTTCGCCACACGCGACCCAAGCGGCAATCCACACGCAATGTCGCACGCGCAGGCCCCCCTCCCGGGACCGAAGGATAGAGACATCGACGCTGAAGGCATCCGAGCAGTCACGACCAGCATGGTCGAAGCGGCCATGGCGAAGGAACTCGCGAAAGCCGATTGGTCAGGCCTACTGAGTGCCTCGCGCACGTCAGTGCCGGTCGCAGACGCGCGTCGTGGCTAGCCCCCTGAGCCGACGGTCGATTCTGGACCGGGCGAAGACCGCGGAAGTGTCTGGAAGCGAAGCGCTGCGAGACGTCGCCATCAACCAATATCTCGCTCGCCTCCAGAACCAGTCCCCAGGCTCGTTCATGCTGAAGGGCGGCCAAGCCCTTAGGACGCGCGGAGTAAGCAACCGTGCCACCGGCGACCTCGACATGCGCAGCGACTACCGCGTCCTGGAACACGGCGTCGAAGCCGCTATTTTCGCATCACGCATCGATATCGGAGACGGTATTGTCTTCGACATCGCGTCAGGACCTCGCCCACTAGCCCCTCTCGCGACCAGGAGCCACGGCGGATACGCACTGTCTTTTACTGCGACCATAGGGGGCGAGCCGATGGGCCGGGTATCAATCGACCTCGTCACTGGACGCGAACCAAGCGGCCTTGTCCTCGAGGCGCAACGCCCGCTTGTCGTCGATATACCTGGCACGACGCCAGTGCGAATGCGGGTCTACCCAGTCGAAGATCATATCGCCGACAAGACGTGGGCAACCTTGACGACCTTCAACGCTCGACCGTCCAGCAGGGTGCGCGATCTCTACGACCTGTGTGCGTTTGCGCTGCGGTCGGCACCTTCTGCGGCACCGCTTTCGGTCGCGCTTGAGGAGGAGCGCGTGCGCCGTGGTCTCGACGTCGCTACGAGCCTGGTCCCACCGAACGAATGGTCCCGCCGATGGCCCACGATGTTTGTCAAATACCCCGACGACGGCATTCCCCATTCGCTGGACGACGCTGCGCGGTTGGCGCAGTCGCTTGTCGACCCAGTCCTCAGTCAAGCGGTCACCACTGGCGCATGGAATTCCAAGCGCGGCGTGTGGACAACCGCGTAGTTGCTCTCGCAGTGCGCACAAGCCCTCCTGACCTCCAGCATCGGCCGTACCCTGGGAGATGTGCCCACCCCAGCATCGGCCGCCTCGGCCACCACCTCGCGCGAGCAAAAGCTTGTCCTGTCGATCGCCATCATCGCGAGCTTTGTCAGCTTCCTCGACGGCACCATCGTCAACGTCGCGCTCCCCGCGATCCTGGAGGACTTTGGCGGGGGCATCGCCACCCAGCAGTGGACTGTCGATGCCTACCTCCTCACCCTGGGCAGCCTGATCCTGGTTGCCGGCTCGGTGTCCGACACCTACGGTCGCCTGCGCGTGATCCGCTGGGGCCTGATCGGCTTCGCTGTCACTTCGATCGCGATTGCCGCCGCCCCCACCGCCGAGGTGCTGATCGGCGCCCGCCTCTTTCAAGGCGCAGCTGGCGCGCTCCTTGTCCCCTCGAGCCTGGCGCTGATCATGACCAACTTCCGCGGCGGTGCCCAGGCGCGCGCGATCGGCACCTGGACCGGAATGACGGCGGGCGCCATGGTCGTCGGACCCGTCATCGGCGGCCTGTTCGTGGACTTTGCATCATGGCGCTTCGCGTTCCTCATCAACGTGGCACCCATCGCGGTCACCCTGTGGCTGCTCACGCGGCTCACTCAAAAAGATGTCCGGCTTCCCGATGCTCGCATCGACGTTACCAGCGCAGTCCTGTGCGTCGCGGGGTTGGGCGGGATGGTCTACGCGCTCATCGAAGAACCCGCGTATGGGTGGGGCTCGGCGCAGATTTGGGCCCCAGCCGTCATCGGCGTCGCGGCCTTCACCGCATTCATCTGGCGACAGGCGTCCGCGGCCCGGGACCCCAAACGCGAACCCATGATGCCGCTGGACCTGTTCACGGCGCGCAACTTTGCGTGGGGCAACCTGTCCACGTTCCTGGTCTACGGCGCCTTATCGCTCAATGGCTTCGTCATCGCTGTCTACCTACAGGAACAGGCGGGACTGAGCGCCACCGCCGCGGGCCTGGCGTCACTGCCGATCACCATCATTATGATCGCTCTTAGCTCGCAGGTTGGCGCTCTTGCGGGACGCATCGGCCCGCGAGTCTTCATGACTGCCGGGCCCATGGCTATGGCCGCAGGCTCCCTACTCATGCTCACCGTGAGTGAGGAATTCAATTACTGGTGGCAGCTACTGCCAGGCATCATCGTCTTCGGCCTGGGCCTGACCGCCACCGTTTCGCCCCTGACCTCCGCGATTCTTGGTGCGATCGACACCTCCCGCTCCGGCATTGCATCGGCGGTGAACAACGCGGTGAGCCGCATCGCCGGGCTGGTGGCCATCGCACTCATCGGCACGATCGTGGGCGGTCAGCTGGACCTGAGCGGCTTCCATCAGGCCATGATCGTCACCGCGTCGCTGCTGACACTGGGCGGAATTGCGTCGTGGGTGGGCATCAGGAACCCGGTCGCCCCCGGCGAGGATGCGGAATCCATGGACACCGCAACTACTTAAAGGTAGACATCTACCATCCACTAGGCAGACTTCTACTATGAGCCTCAACATCAAGAACGAACGCACGGTCGCGCTAGTGCGCGAGCTTGCCGCCGCCACGGGCGAGAGTTAGACGAGCGCCGTCGAGCAAGCGGTCCGGGAGCGACTCGAGCGCGTCTCCATTACGACACAAGGGCGCGCGAGCGCCGAACGATTGGCGAGCGCACGCCGCATCATCGCAATCGTCGATACAGAACCCGGCTTCGACGAACTCACCGTGGCGCTGGACGCTGCACCTTCAGTGCGAATCAGCGCCGCGACGATGGTTGAGGTTCAAGCGGTGATCCTCCCGCCGCGACGTCCGCATCGGTAGGTATCCACACCCGCATGGTCGACGAACCACGATTGCCCCACTGGCAGTACGGGCGCATGGGCACGTCGTACGCGTCCGCCCTCACCGTGACTGCGCTGCTGGCAGCGAACGGCCACGCGCGGTCTGGAAGGCCCAGCGCACGCATAGGCACCGTCACCACTCCGTCGGCGCCCACCATGGGCGCACCCGCCACACGCAACTCATCCACGACGTCAACGCGCGGAGCATCGACGGATTCGACGCACAGCACTAGTGGGCCGCGCTCGAAAGCGACTTGGCCGCGCAGCGCATCCACCCGCACATCCGGCGTCACCACCCGCACGTCCATGGGCAGGATCAGTTCGATCACGTCACCTTCCTGGAACGGTCCCTCGACCTCGACCAGGCCTACGGGCGCCGGCCGCTCGTCTCCACGTACGCGCAGCACCGTAGCCTCGGCAGCCCACGCGGGCACCCGCAGACCAAGGGTCCACGGCGCGTCAGTTGTCTCAGTCACCGTGACCGTCACCGTGCCGTCGTTGGGATAGTCCGTCGCGACGGCCACAGCAACGCTGCCTTCGGCAAGTTCCGCACTGATCCGGCCGGTCGCATACTGCAACACCTGCAGGCCTTCTGCCGTAGAGGTCGCCATATACGCCCCGAGCGAGGCCACCGTGCGCGCCACATTGGTGGGGCAACAGGACACCGCGAACCACGGCGCACGCATGCTCGCCGAGGCCCGGGGCGACACCTCGTCGGGCGCCGGCACGCGGCCTGGCTCCCGCAGGTGCAGCGTGTTCGTGTAGAAGAAACTTCGTCCATCCTTAGCGGGAGACGTGGCAAGCACGTTGTACATAGTGCGCTCGATCATGTCCGCGTACTTCATCTCCCCCGTGGCGAGCAGCAGCCGGTAGTTGGTCATCATGGAGCCGATGCCAGCGCAGGTTTCCGCGTAGGCACGATCCGATGGCAACTCAAAGTCCGAACCAAAGGACTCCCCCTCATGGTGAGCGCCCATCCCGCCGGTGATATATGTGCGGCGCGCCAGCGTGTTATCTACCTGCAGGCGCACCGCATCGCTAAGTTCTTGGTCCCCCCGTTCAACGGCAAGGTCGATTGCCCCGGCGGCAAAATACATGGCGCGCACCGAGTGCCCGCGCAGCACTGTGGACTCTCGGATCGGTTCGTCATCTTGGTAGTAAGCGCGGCCAAACTCGATATCCTCGAGCACACCGTGTCCACGCCGCTCCACAAACAATTTGGCCTGGTCGATGTAACGGCTCTGCCCTGTCATGCGGCCAAACTCGACCAGCGCAACCTCGACTTCCGCATGGCCACAGACCGACTGAATGCCGCCGGGTCCAAAGGCCTCGCACACGTGGTCCGCGGCACGACGGGCGATCTGCACGAACCTGTCATCGAGGCCCCGCGTACGCCCACGCGCAATAGCCGCTTGGAGCATGTGGCCGTAGCAGTAAAGCTCGTGACCCCATTCCAGGTCGCTGTACCGGGGCCGCTGGCCGGGGCGGCCAAACCGGGTGTTGAGATAGCCATCGGCCTCCTGTACCGGAGCAATCCGGTCCACCAGCGCCTCGAAACGTAAATCAAGTGCGGCGTCACCGCCGCGTCCGACTTCCCACGCCATAGCCTCCATGAGCTTGTAGACGTCGGAGTCGGAGAACTCGCGGCCCTGGCGGTCCTGCACAATGCGCCCTTCGACCACGGCGTCAAAGTTGCCGATCCACCCCAGACGCTCCATCCATTCCTCGCAATGCTGAATCATCGCGGAGGAATTGAGGCTTTGCATCGACGCCCAGAAACCGCCATCGATGCGCACCTGTTCGATGCCGAGTGGGCTCAGTACTCCGCGGGACGGCTGCACGGGAACGAAATGGACGGAAGACTGCGAGTTCAACGGGAGACCCCTTTGTGAATCGACGGACAGCGAACTGAGAAAAGTGGTCACTTGACGGCCCCTAAGGTGAGTCCCTCACGGAGCAGGCGATAAGTGAAGATGAAGAGCACCATGATCGGAATCGAGGTGATCACGGCGAGCGCCATCAGGCCCGGCCAATCGATGCCGAATGCCGAGACCTGCTGCGCTAGCAGTGCGCTCAACGGGTAGTTGGAGGGCGTCAGGAAGAAGTTCACCGCGTAGAGGAACTCACCCCACGCAAGCAGGAAGATCAGCGTGCCGGTGGTGGCGATGCCGTTGCGGGCAATAGGCAACATGATCGAGAAAAACGTACGAATCGTGCCTGCACCATCGAGTTTGGCCGCCTCCTCGAGTGCCATCGGCACTGCCCGGAAGAACGGACGCATCAGCAGCACCGCGAAAGGCACCAGCATGGCCGTGTCGGCGATGATGACGCCGGCGTTGGTGTTGAGCAGATTCCATTGGCCAAAGATCTGGTACAGCGGAATCACGTTGGAAGTCTGCGGAAGCATCTGGAGCACGATCAGCATGCCCAGGCCCGAAGTGGTGATCCGCGAATCCACGCGCGCTAACCCATATCCGGCGGGAATCGCGAGCAGTAGCGTCAAAACCATGGTGCCGGTCGCGATCACCAGAGACTGCTGGAGGGCGGTGTACAGCCCGGGGTTGCTCAGCGCCTCGGAGTACGCCTCCAAGGTCGGGGCGAACACTAGCGACGACTGCGAAGAGATGACGTCACTGGGCGACTTGAGAGACGTGAGAACTATCCATAGCAACGGAATGCCGTAGATCAGGAACAGCACAAACCGTAGTGGAGTCGCAACGGGCTGTTTCACGCGCGCACGCAGCGCCGCAAAGCCGGTGGGTGCCTGCGTCGTGCGCGCAGTGTCGATGGTGGCGTGTCTCATGAGTGCACTTCCTCGCGACGCACACTGCGGGCGTACAGGACGGCGAGGATGATCACCATAGCCACTGCCACGACGGCAGTGGCCGCGCCGAGCCCAAAGTCGAACCGTACGAATGCCTGGATGTAGCCCAGGAACGGCAGGGTGGTGGTGGCCACGCCCGGTCCTCCAAAGGTCATCACGTAGATAAAGTCAAAGGATCTGAACCCGTAGACCACAGTGAGCACTGTGAGCACCAGAGTGGTGGGTTTCACCACGGGGATGATGATGTGGCGGATCTCTCCCCAGCGATTCGCGCCATCCATGCGGGCTGCTTCGAATACCTCTTGCGAGATGCCCATGATCGCGGCACGGAACACGAGCGCGTTGAAGGGAATCACCGCCCATGCGTTGACCAACGCGACTGAATACAGCGCGATCGAATCGTCGAATAAGAACGGGATCGGCTGGGTCGTGAGCCCAGTTTCGAGGCCGATCGAGTTGAACAGTCCTGAACTTCCGAGCAAGAACTTCCACACGGAGCCGTTGACTACTGGGGGCAACGCCCAAATGAACACCATGAGGCCAAGGACAATCCCAGTCCAGCGGCCGGACTTAGCGAGGAGGATCGCCGAACCCAGTCCGCCAGCCAGTCCCAGCACTGCCACGATGCCGACGAAGATCACGGTGTTGAATACCGTCTCGCCGAAGGCAGGGCTGGCAAAATCAGCTTGAAAATTATCTAGAGCGTTGAACTGCCAGGAGTCGTTCAGGGTCGACACCGTCACATCACTGACGCTCATCCGTAGCAATTGCAGCAACGGGAACACAGCGAACACGGCAAGGAACAGCGCCGCGGGTGCGACAAAGAGTAGTTGCTTGCGACTGGCGACACGGTGGAAGCGGGAAGCCGCTCCCCCTTTCCCGGCGCGGCCTGAGCCGCGCCGGGAAAGTCGAGTCGACTGTGGGTCGATGGCGACGATGGTGATGTCTCCTTAGCTCGTGGGATAGACGCTTAGGTGGGTTACTTCAGCCCGTCCAGAGCTGTGATCACCTTTTGCGCGGCTTCCTCCGGTGTGAGTTGACCACCAATAACCGAGCTCCACACCTGGCCTACCTCGAGCTGCTGATCAGCAACAGACGCCGGCGCAATCGCGGGAGACGGGTAGTTGGCGCCGTTGCGCTCAATCGACGTCGCGAAGCCGTCAAGGAGCGGGTTGCCCGTGACGATCTTGTCCTGTGCTGCGTCCGCGCGGGCGGGAATGCTGCCCACAACATCGGCTGCGATGAGTTGACCCTCTGTGCTGAAGTAGGTCTCGGAGAGGTACTTCCATGCGAGGTCAGGGTTCTGGCTGTAAGCGCCAATGCCCTCTCCCTCGCCGCCGAGGTAGACCTGCCCGGTGTCGCCCACGGGAAGCGGCACCACGCCGTACTCAAACTCGGCAGTCGATGCTGCGGTACCCATCTGCCAGTTGCCGTTCTCCGCGAACGCGACGTTGCCGGCCGCGAACGTCTGGAATGGAACCGTTTGGTCCCAGGTGACGGCTTCAGTCGTAAGTGCGCCTGACTCTGTCCAGTCCTGAATCATGGTGAAGGCGTCGGTGAGCGGAGCCGCCTGGGGATCCGCGTAGTCGAAGCCATAGGCCGACATCCACGGGTAGCCCTGCCATTCGCCCTGCGAGTTGGGGAGCCCAGACAGCGTGATGCCCGAGTAACCCGCCTCGACTACGGCGTCCAGCGCCACGTTGAGTTCATCGATAGTAGTGGGCGGCTCTACACCGACCTCAGCCAGGATGTCTGCGTTGTACCAGAGCCCAAGCAAATTGACGTACCCCTGTACGGCGTAAGCGGAGTCGTCCAGGCTGTGGACCACGGAGTCCGGGAACTGGCCCGCGTCAGCAAAGTCGGCCCAGTACTCGTCGATGGGAGCGAGCACATCACCCAGGGCGAGTGTGCTCGCATCGGCGCCGTTGAAGACCACTACGTCCGGGCCTGATTCAGTGCTTGCGCCAGTGATAAGTCGCGAATTGAGTTGGTCGTAAGGAACGAAGACATTCTCTACGGTCACGCCCTCATTATTGGACTCAAAGAGAGCCTTGTAATCCTCCATGACCTTGACCTGGTTGTCATCGCTGAAATAGTGCCAGACGGTGACGGTTTGATCGCCGCCGCTCACCGCTGTGGTGGCGTCGGGGTTGGAATCCGGTTCGCTCGTTCCAGGAGTGCAACCGGCGAGCACCAGAATGCTGGTCGCTAGGGCTGCGCTCGCAAAGGTCGCTCTGCGTCGGCGTGGGGAACTGTGCTGGGTCATTGGCCTACCTGCCTTGTATCGTCGTTGATGTGCAGTGCCGCGGCGCATGCAAGCCGCTATATTCCCTTTTCGGAAACCTCACCGAAAGGGGTTTCAGCAATCTAACACTGCTACGGGAGCGCGTCAAACGCTCTTTCTTACTCGATTTGCGAAAACTCCGAAACCCCGGGCATAATGAAGCAACGCTAGCCAGCCACGCTAGCCGCTCATGACCCAAGGGAGAGTTTCAGTTGTCACTTGCCCCGCAGTCCGACTCGACTAAGAGTCGCGCGACCCTCAAGCAGGTAGCACAACTCGCTGACGTCTCCATTGCCACGGCGTCCAAGGCGCTGAATAATCGCATTCACGTGCGCGCGTCGACCCGCCAACGCGTGCTGGACGCCGCTGCACAGCTAAGGTTCAGGCCCAACGAGCAGGCGCGCAGCTTGTCGATGGGACAGACTGGGACAGTCGGGCTCATCACCGGTGACCTCGAGGGACGGTTCAGCCTTCCCATCCTCATGGGCGCCGAGGACGCGTTCGGAACCGGGCGAATCTCAGTTTTTCTGTGCGACGCACGCGGAGATGCGATCCGGGAGCAGTACCATCTCGACGCACTGCTACGTCGCAATGTCGACGGCATCATCGTCGTAGGCGCACTCACAAACCAGCGCCCCCCCATTGCCCGCGACCTTCCGGTTCCGGTGGTGTACGCGTACGCCCCATCGGAAGACCCCCGCGACGTGTCGGTTGTCCCCAACGATGTCGCCGCGGGCGCCAATGCCGTCAACTATCTGCTTGACCAGGGCCGAACTCACATCGCCCACATTTCCGGCGAAGCCAGCTATACGGCCGCTCAGGAACGTGCGCTAGGCGTCACCGCCGCACTCGCGGAACGTGGTCTCAATTTGATCGACGACACCACTCACTTTGGCAACTGGTCAGAACACTGGGGACGCACTGTGGCAACTCGCCTGATGGAGCGCCACCCGGATCTAGACGGCATCGTGTGCGGAAATGACCAGATCTCTCGAGGCGCGCTCGATGCATTGCAACGCACAGGGTGGGACGTGCCATCCCGCGTAGCGTTACTCGGCTTTGACAACTGGGAGGTGCTGACCACAGGCTCGCGCCCTCAGCTCAGCAGCGTCGATCTCAACTTTGAGAGGCTTGGACGCGAGGCCGCAAGCCTGCTCTTTGGCATGATGAACGGCACTGTCGAGCCTGGGATCCGGCGCATCGACTCGCGAATCATTACCCGCGAGAGCGCGTAAACCACAACCCCAGCCCAAGCTAACCGCCAACGCATTGGCACCGGAAATCCTGGGCAGCGCGCTCCCGCTGAGCGCCACGCACGTTGGCGATCGAGCGAATCAGCCACGAAGATGCGAGCCCCATCAGCGCAAGAACCGTCAGATACTGAATAAGCATCGGCTATTCTGCGCTTTTCTCGTCATCCGTGAGCAACGCCACCCATCCCTCGTACTCACCCTTGTGAGCATCGGCAAGTGCGATGCAAACGTCGACACTTACCCGCAGGAAGTCCGGCACCAACGGCTGGTCCCTGCCGCGCAACATGATGGTCCATTCCGGG